>MTKZ01126453.1_pt1 | contig 53294 bp, 49 predicted proteins | sample 1042781 | NCBI WGS metagenome assembly MTKZ01 (sample SAMN06212207, study PRJNA360539) | anaerobic digester metagenome | biome: Wastewater treatment plant; material: sludge; isolation source: anaerobic digester fed with sludge from wastewater treatment plant | place: Denmark: WWTP Viborg ...
AGCGAGCTCGGCGAAAAGCTGGAGGAAGCGGAATTCTACTTCGCCCAGGAGCTGTGGGAGGACGCCAACAGGATAGCCGCGGAGCTGACGGAGAAGTTCCCCGCGGACCTCAGGGTCCAGAACCTGACCAAGAGGCTCGAAGAGCAGGGCCACATGATCTCCGTGACAGAAGGCATTCAGGCCGCGCCTGAGGAAATCTCCGCTCAAGAAGCCCGTGCCGAAGAACCTTCCAGAGAACAGGACGACCTTTCACTCCTCGACAGCGAGCTGGTCAAAGGGCTCGGAGGAGTGGTTCCCGCTGAAAGAAAGAAGGGGCGTGTCAAGGTCACGCTCAGGGACATAATCCCGGAGGAAGAATCGGCGAAGAAGGAAGAAGAACAGCCCCTGCAGGAAACGGGCGAACAGTACTACGACCTGGCGAAGGAGCTCGGCGCGGCGCTGGAAGGGCTGGAAGGCACGGCCTCCGACCTCTTCGACGAGGAGGAGTCGGCTGAGAAGAGCCCCGAGGAGATGTCCTTCGAGGAGGTATTCAAGGAGTTCAAGAAGGGCGTCGAGAAGAAGGTTCCCGAGGAAGACTTCGACACGCACTACAACCTCGGCATCGCCTACAAGGAGATGGAGCTTGTCGAGGAGGCGATAGGGGAGTTCCAGATCGCGGCGAAGTCACCGATCTATTTCGCGGACGCCTGCGCGATGCTCGGGAAGTGCTTCCAGATAAAGGGCATGGCGGACCTCTCGGAGAAGTGGTACAGGAAGGGGCTGGATTCGAAGGGGTTCCCGGAGGATGTCTACAACGGCCTGAGGTACGACCTCGCGGAGCTGCTGGAGACGCAGGGAAAGAACAAGGACGCGCTCGCGATCTACAAGGAGGTCTACGCCTCGAACGCCAACTACCGCGATGTCAAGGACAAAATAGATTCGTTGAAATAATCGAAGACAATCCATTTGAAGATACTATTATCGCAGGTTAGGACGCTTCGCGTCTTTTTCGAACTTCGATCGAGTCTCTTTGTGTGCAAGCACCCGCGAGACTCTCTCTCGTTCTCTGTCAGCCTGTCGGCTTCCCCTGCGATCTGCGATCGAAGAACTCCCCCCCTCCCCCCCACCAACCGTTACAATGCGCCGACGGCGACGGGCCATCTACTGTGTCAAATTTCACCGTCCGCATCCTCAGAGTACATCACAGTACACTTCCGGTGCGGCCGGTTCATTTTCCTCGTACCTGGCCCATCGGCGTCTATGCGCCAGCGCCCTTCGGTGCGCTGAGCCGTGGTCCTATGCTTTCTGCGAATTACAACGTGAGAATTTAATTTACTTGGCTGGAAGATCGTTCTCAGTAAGATATCGTTTTATTTCCGAAAGTTGCTGTTTGTTCAACTTCACCTTCATGGTTAATGGCCTGCTGCCGTTCCAATTTAATGCAAGGTCCGTAGAAATTTCTTTCTTTTCTAATTCCTTTAATAGTGTTTGCAGATAACTTGTCCTCTCGGTAAGAGGTAATGACTGCATGTTACATTTTATTTCTAATTCTTGTAAAGTGCCAATCCACTGGGCATAATGATTTGGTGATAGTATTAAAGCACCTTCTAAAAAATCAAAATGACCTATTGCTGCTAACCCTGGGCCAAAGATCACCCCCACAGATGTTGCCCTTTTTGGTTCGAATTTCTTACCTTTGCTGTAGATAAATGGATTGGCCAGATATGAAGTCCCTGCTTTTCCTGCTGACGGTCCTTCAAGTATACCTCCACCTTTACCTTTGAAATAATAGGGGATGACAAGCACGTCTTGAATAGATTCGCCTGATATTTGGCTCGTAATAATTAAGTCCCCGATTTTCACGAATGAAAAGTTCGAAACAAATGGAAAGCAACCTAATAACGCAAAACATAAAAACGAAATTAAAATAATGAGCAACACAGGATATATTCTTATAGTCAACCCACTCATTTATCCTCCCCGAATATTATATTCCTAATTCTTAACAATTTGCAGGATGGTTGAAACAGTTGGGGGTAAGCTTTGCTTGCCGCGCCAAGACGCCGATGGGCGGCATGCGAGGAAGGCAAGGGGGTTAAGCCCGACTCGTACTGGGATGTACTTGGAGGGCCTTAGACCCCGCAGGCTGACAAAGCAGTTCGCTCCATCGCCGTCGGCGCATGGTAGGGTGTGGGGGGTGGATGTTTTATCTTTTCATCAGGCGCAGGGGAAGCTGAAAGCTGACAGGAGGCGAGCGGAAGGCTCGGAAGGAGCTTGCTTATTGAAGAGCCTTTACGCGAAGCCGAAAAAGACGCGAAGCGTCTGCCCTGCGCTTATAAAAAAGGGCGNNGCCTTCAGCCCTCAGCCTTTAGCCATAAACTTTACGGGTAAAGTTTATATAGCATCCTCGGGTAGGGGATGGTCTCGCGGACGTGCGGCAGGCCGCAGATCCAGGCGACGGTCCTTTCGAGGCCGATCCCGAAGCCGCCGTGCCTGACCGTCCCGTACTTCCTGATGTCGAGGTACCACTGGAAGGCGCAGACAGGAAGGTTATGCTCCTGTATCCTTTTCAAAAGAAGGTCGTGGTCGTGGATCCTCTCGCTGCCGCCGATGATCTCTCCGTAGCCCTCGGGCGCGAGGACATCCACGCACAGCGCCAGCTCGGGGTCCTGCGGGTCCGGCTCCATGTAGAACGCCTTGACCTTCGAAGGATAGCGGTTCACCATCATCGGGCGCTGTTCGTTCTGAGTGAGGACCGTCTCGTCGTCGCCGCCGAAGTCGTCTCCGTACTTGATGTCGCTGCCCAGTTTCTGGAGCCTGTCCACCGCTTCCTTGTAGGATATCCTCGGGAAGGGCTTCTGGACGTTCTCGAGGAACTTCGTGTCGCGCTCGATCCTCTTGAGCTCTTCGCCGCACCTGTCGAGGACTCTCGAAACGACGTAGACGAGGAAATCCTCCGCCAGGTCCATCACGTCGTCGAGAGTGGCGAAGGCCACCTCGGGCTCCAGCATCCAGAACTCCATCAGGTGCCTTCTCGTCTTGCTCTTCTCCGCCCTGAAAGTCGGGCCGAAACAGTAGACCTTGCCGAGCGCCATGCATGCTGGCTCGAGGTAGAGCTGACCCGACTGGCTCAGGAAAGCCTTCTCCTCGAAGTAGTCGGTCTGGAAAAGCGTCGTCGTCCCCTCGCACGCGGCGGGAGTGAGTATCGGGCTGTCTATGAGAGTGAAGCCGTTATTATAAAAATAGTCGCGGAACGACTGCTCGATCTCGGACCTGGTCCTCAGTATCGCCACCTGCCTCGAAGAGCGGAGCCACAGATGGCGGTTCTCCATCAGGAACGCGGTGCCGTGGTCCTTCTTCGAAATGGGGTACTCCTCGGCGACGTGGTGGACGACGAGATTGGTCAGGGAAAGCTCCACGCCTCCCGGTGCCCTCGCGTCCATCCTGACGGTCCCCTCGACCGTGACGGAGGATTCAAGGGTGATCGTGTCCATCGTCTCGAAAACTTCGGGAGGGACATCCTTTATGAACGCGACGCACTGAAGGTATCCGGTGCCGTCCCTCAGTATGATGAACCTCACCTTGCCTGACGACCTCTTGTTGTATATCCATCCGTTGACCTTGACCTTCTCTTCGGGGTGTCTGCTCAGCTCGATGATCCTGTAGTCGGACATTTTACGAACTCCTTGTTCCCGTTAAGGCGTTATCCTTTTCTGTTCTATCCTGAAGATGAACTGGCACTGCCCGGCGTGGACCTGCGAGCCTGGCTTCAGCTCCCTGAACTTCACTCTTTCTCCGTCCACGTATGTCCCGTTCGTCGATTCGAGGTCGAGGATGAACCACTGCTCTTCCTTGGGGACGATCCTGAAATGCTGTCCCGAAATAGTCTTGTCGTCTATCGCCACGTCGTTGACCTTGTTCCTCCCGACGGTCGTCGGCTGGCTCTTCGAGACCTGGAACATCCTCGGCGGCTGATTGCCCCGCATGTGCAGGAGTATCGGGATCTCCTCTATCACCATCGTCGAGTCGAGGTCGTCGGCGGTCGGGGCTTTCTTGAAGAGCGACGGGTCGAGGTCTGCCGGCGGAGGCGGTTCCTTGGACTCGCCGATCAGGGGTACGCCCGGCTGGGTGTCCGAAGGGATCTTCTCGAGGCAGTCGGGACATTCGGTCTCCCAGACCGAGAATACCCTCCCGCATTTCGGGCACGCTTTATCCTTTTCCTTCTTGTTCCTGAAAAAGAGGAAGATGGCGACCGAGGCGGCGATGACCACCGCGATCAAAGTGAAGAGCAGGATGACCGTGAGAAGAGAGAAGGCGCTCTCTTCAACTTTCGGCTGCGGAGCCGGAACAGGCTGGGGCGGGGGAGGTGCCTGCTTCTCTTCTACGGGTTTGATCTCTTTTTTGGCCCTCAGGCCGTCCGCTCCCGAGACTGCGGACGCGGGAGCGAATGAGCCGATCTTTCCGAGGTAGGTCCCCTTCGTGAGGGCGGAAAGCCTTTTAAGGTTTTTTTCTTCCGCGCCCATCCCCACCGTAATTATCGGGACCTTCAGCGCCTCCGCCTTTTTCGCCACGTCTTCTATCGTCACTGCGGAGTTCTCGTCCTTGCCGTCGCTGAAGAGGATGATCACGCCCCTCTCCTTCGAGTCCTCGAATTCGGAGAGCGTCCCGAAGATCGCGTCGTAGAGGAGAGTGTACCTGCCGCCCTGCTTCGCCTCCGATATGTTCCGTGCCACGGAAGAGGAGTCTGTCAGGGAAGAGCCCAGAGTTTCGGGGTCGTCGTTGAAGGAGATGAGCGTCACGGGCCCCTGTTCGAGGAGGCCGGGAGCGAGGCCCGATATCTTCTCTTTCGCGAGGTTGAACTCGCCCGGAGGTATCGACCTGCTCGTGTCGAGGAGGACCGCGGTCGTCTGGGAGCAAGCCGGGAATGCGGCGAGGACCGCCACCGCCAACAGGATCAGCGCGCCTTTCTTCATGTTCTACTCCTTACCCCTCTCGTCAAGAACCGGGGAACGAACATTCTATCTCTTAATTGTCCAGATGACAAAACGAAGGTTCAACCGAGAATGGGGACCTCGCGCCGGCACTTCCCGCCCAGCTCGTATATCCTGGGGACTCTGGCGCTCAGGCCGCAGGTGATCTCGTAGGGTATGGTGCCGGCCATTTCGGCCCAGTCCCAGGGAGTGATCTCTTCCCCGCCGTCGCGTCCCAGCAGCGTCACGGCGTCTCCTTCACGCGCATCGATCCCCTCGAGGGAGACGACGGAAAGGTCCATGCTGATCCTTCCCCTGAACGGGGCCTTCTTCCCCTTGATGATCACGGCGCCGCCCTTTTCGGATAGGATCCTCGGGAGGCCGTCTGCGTAGCCCACGGGCAGGAGGGCCAATTTCTCTTCTTTGTCCGTCACGTAGGTGGCGGAGTATCCCACCTCCGAGCCCGGCGGGAGGATCTTGATCTGTTCGATGCGGGTCTCGTACCTGAGGACGGGTTCGAGCCCGTCCCTGTCCAGTTCGCGGGCGGGGACCATCCCGTACATCGCCAGTCCCGGCCTTACCAGTCCCATGCGCGTCTCCGGATGGAAAAGGAGCCCCGCGGAGTTGGCCAGATGGACCAGGCGCGGCCTTACGCCCGCGGCTTCCAGCCTGGCGACGATCTCCATAAAGACGGCGGCCTGCCTTTTCGTCTGGTCCCAGTCCGGGTGGTCGGCCGAGGCGAGCGCCGAAAAAACTCCCTCCACGACAATATTATTACAGCACGACAATTTCCGGATCAGCCCGTCCACCTGCTCGGACCTGAAACCGAGCCTTCCCATGCCGCTGTCTATCTTGATGTGGACCCTTCCTTTTGCTCGGAGCTTCCCGGCCGCCCGCTCGACGGCATCGACGTTCGGGAGCCTGTAGAGGCACGGCATCAGCCCGTTCTCAAGGGCGGCGGGTATCTCCTCGTCCGCCAGGGGCCCGAGCACCAGGATCTCTTCGCGGATCCCGGCTTTCCTCAGCGATATTCCTTCATATATTGTCGCGACGCCGAAATGATCCGCGAGGCCTTTCGAGGAGAGGGCCCTGGATATGGGCACGGCGCCCAGCCCGTAGCAGTTGGCTTTCACGACCGCCATTACCGGTTTGCCGCCCGAAAGCTGCTTCAGGCGCGAAACGTTCCTGCAGATCGCGTCAATGGAAATGATCAGCCTCGTGGGCCTGATGGGGAGGCTATTCATGGTAGGGGTCGTAGTTCGTGAACTCGGCGAACTGTTCCAGGAATTTCAGGTCGACCGGGCCGGTCGGTCCGTTCCTCTGCTTGGCTATTATCAACTGGGCCTTTGATTTGTCCTCGGTGCTCTGGTCCTCGTCCCTTCCCTTTTTCTCTTTCATGAACATGCCCGGCCTGTGGAGGAAGAGGACAAGGTCCGCGTCCTGTTCGAGCGAACCGGAATCCCTGAGGTCCGACAGCATCGGGATGCCGCTGTCGCCCCTTTTCTCCGGGGCCCTGGAGAGCTGCGAGAGGGCCACCACGGGAAGGTTCAGTTCCTTCGCGAGCATCTTGAGCGAACGGGATATCGCGGCGACTTCCTGGTTCCGGCTCTCGAACCTTCCGTCCCTCGAGGCGCCTTCGAGGCCCTTGCCGCTCATCAGCTGAAGGTAGTCTATGACGACGAGGTCTATCTTGTTCGAAGTCTTCAGCCTCCTCAGCTTGGCCCCTATGTCGAGGACGGAGATCGAAGGGTTGTCGTCAATGTAGATCCCGTACTTGGAAAGTATGTCTATGGTCCTTGAGATCTTCGCGAGGTTCTCCTTGTTGAGGAACCCGTTCCTGATCTTCTGGAGCTCTATGTGCGCCTCGATGCTGAGGAGCCTGAAGAAGATCTGTTCCCGGCTCATCTCCAGGCTGAATATCGCGACCGGATGCCCCCCCTTGGCGGCGTTCAGGGCGAGGCTCAGCCCGAAGGCGGTCTTGCCGACCGAAGGCCTCGCGGCAAGGAGGATCAGGTCCTTCTTCTGCAGTCCGCTCGTCATGTTGTCGAGCCAGTCGAAACGGGTCTTGACCCCCGTTACATGCTCCTTGTTCTTGACGAGCTTGTCGATGTCCACCATGATCTGCGTCGAGAAGGACTGGAGGCTCGCGAGGCTGCTGGTGAGCGTCTCCTCCCCGACATCGAGTATCGCCTTCTCGGCAGACGTCAGGATGGCCTGCGGGTCCTTGATCTCCTGCTGAGGGCTGTAGATGCTGTCTATCGTCCTCAGGCAGGCGAAGACTAGCTTCCTCAGAACGGTCTTCTCCTTGATGATGTTCATGTAGTGGTCGACGCTGGTCAGCAGGGGGATGCCCTCGATGAGCCCGGAGAGGGCTTCCATGCCTCCTACGCCGGCCAGGCCTTCCCTGGTCTTCTCGAGCCTGCGNNCCTGTTGGAGATGCTGACCAGGTCCGCCGGCACGCCGTTCAGGTGGAGCTCCCTTATCGCGGTGAAGATCCTTTCGTGCGCGGGAGAGACGAAATCCTCCGGCGTGATCTTCTCCATGACCGACGGTATGAGGCTGTTGGTGAGCAGTATCGCTCCCAGGAGCCCCTTCTCGGCCTCGAGGCTCGAAGGTAGCCCCTCCCTGAGGATGGTCTTCTCGGGGGACGTCAAATTGTTGCTGGGGGGCTCTTTCCTGTTTTTCATCATACTCCGTGCCAGTAAAAACTCACCGGAACAAACTACCACTAATTGCCCCTATTGACAAGCACCGGTAAAAAAGTAATAAAATGGTAATTGATTAAGGAAGGAGGTTGAGAGAGTTAAAAAATGCTCTTGACAAACCAATTTAAGTTGTATATCCTAAAGTAGTGGATGAGATTTTGGGGACGTTAGACCTTTTCCAGAAGGGGAGGTTGCTGTGATATTTGGAAAGAAGAAAAATCTTATCGGACTCGATATCGGCTCTTCTTCAATCAAGATGGTGCAGCTCAGGGAAAGGGGAAAAGGCAAGGGCTTCGAACTCGTCAATTACGGAATGGAGCCTCTCCCCCGCGAAGCGATAGTCTCCGGCACCATTATGGACTCCGGGGCCGTCATCAGTTCCATCCAGCAGTTGATCATGAAGACAGGCGTCAAGGAGAACAACGTCTCGACGGCCGTCGACGGGAACTCGGTGATCATCCAGAAGATAACGATGACAGCGATGTCCGACGCCGAACTTAACGAAGCCATAAGGTGGGAGGCCGGGCAGTACATCCCGTTCGACATGGAGGAGGTCAGGATTGACCACGAGGTCCTCGACCAGGACCCGACCACCGGCAACCTCAAGGTGCTCCTTGTCGCGGCCAAAAGGGACCTGGTCAACGAATACACCTCCATCCTTGCCCAGGCGGGGCTCAACCCGGTCATGATCGACATCGACGCGTTCTCGGTCCAGAACGCTTTCGAGATCAATTATCCCGTCAACGCGACGGAGATCACCGCGCTGGTCAACGTGGGGGCCAGCACCACCAACGTCTGCATGCTGAAGGGGACGAGCCCTCTGTTCTGGAGGGACCTCCAGTGGGGCGGAGACAACTTCACCGACGCCATCCAGAGGGAGCTGAACCTGACCTTCGAGGCGGCCGAAGCGCTTAAGAAGGGAGAGCCGATGGAGAACATCAAGCTCGAGCAGGCGATCCCCGTCATAAACCAGGTCAACCAGGAGTTCGGGACCGAGGTCAAGAAGACCTTCGATTTCTTCAAGCTTACGACGAACGAAGGCGCCGTCCAGAGGATAATCCTTTCGGGCGGAGGCACGAGAGTGCCCAACCTCGACAGGTTCCTGGCCCAGCAGTTCGGGATCCCCGTTGAGATACTCAATCCCTTCCAGAACATCGAAGTCAACGAGAAGGATTTCCCGATAGACGAATTGAACGCAAATGCTCCTAATTTTGCCGTGGCTGTAGGGTTGGCCCTTCGAAAAATGGGGGAATAAATGATAAAAATAAACTTATTAGCCGAAGAGCATGGAAAAAAAGTAAAGGGAGGACCGGCGCCCGTAGCGGTTGCTCCGGTCGCGGGTGAAGCCGGTCCGGTTCCTCTTCCGGCTCTCCTAGGCATCATCATCTTATTCGCCCTGGGAACCGTCGGCTGGGTAGGATGGCGTTACTTCCAGAACCTCCAGATGGAACGCAGGATCGAACAGCAGACCGCAGAGCTCGCAAAGTACAAGGACGCGACCAAGAGGGTCGAAGACCTCGACAAGAAGAAGGTCGAATACCAGGCGAAGCTGGACAAGATCACAGAACTCAAGCTGAGGCAGCCCCACCCGGTGCTTCTGATGAACAAGCTGGTCGAGATCCTCCCGGAAGGAGTCTGGTACACGAGCCTCACCAACCCGAAGGAAGGAATAAAGGTCGAGGGCAAGGCCAGGGGCCTGAAAACCGTCTCGACCTTCTATGACAACGCCGTCGCCGTTCCCGATTTCGTGGACGCGGCGAAAGGCATGGGCAACATCAAGCAGGATTCCGCTCTAGGGGATGTCTACAACTTCACCATGACGTTCAGCTTCATTCCGGGCGGACCGCAGGCGAAAGCCGAAGCGGAAGCGGCCGCGGCGGCGCAGAAAAAGCCCGCGGCGCCCAAGAAGGCGGCGGCTCCGGCGAAGAAACAGGACTCTGGTATTTAATCATGGGATCGGACAGAGGTTAGGAGGGAGAGATGGAACAGTTGGCTAAACTCCCAAAGGCGGCGCAATACATTATCGCCATCGTGCTAGGTGCGGCCATTCTGGCGGCCGGATATTTCTTCATAATCCAGGGGCAGGTGAAGAAATACACAGCCCTTGAGAAAAAGTCCGGAGAACTCCAAAGCCAGATCCAGCAGGGTAAAGAAGCGGCCAAGAAGGCTGAGCTGCTCGCCATCCAGATCGAGCAGATCAAGAAAGAGCTTGAGATCGTCAAGACGATCATTCCCGAGGATCCGGAAACCGGCAAGCTTCTGCGGGTATTCCAGAATCTCGCCAGGGACCTCAATCTCACCTTCACCACCATAAGCCCTAAGAAGATCACGCCCGGAGACCTTTACAACCAGCAGGCCTACGACATCGAAGTTCGAGGGGGTTACCATCAGCTGGCGCAGTTCTTCGACAAGCTGGCCCACCTCAGGAGGGTGGTCAACATAGACAACCTTTCAATAAAAGCTTCGACCGCCAAAGATTCTGTCATACAGTCAAAATTCCAGGCGATAATATACACGCAGAATCCTGACGCCTTCAAAGAAACGGAGGCAAAGAAATGAAGCTGAAGAAGATTATCGCGTTCGCAATACCGGTAATTGCTGCAAGCGTTCTGGCTTTCGCGCAGGCGCCGCCGGCCCAAGCTCCGGCCCCCGACACCGCTGCAGTTCCGGCTACCCCCCCCGCACCGGCCGACATGACAGAGGAGAATATGATCCTGGAAGGAGAAAGCCTCTACCACCACTCCACCGAGCGTGATCCCTTCTCCCCTCTCATCCGCTCCAAAACGGCGGGAGGCGGGGCGCCCGTAAAGGTCAAGTACGGGACGAAGGGCATCTCCAGGTTCACGGTCGAGAACTGCATCCTCGAAGGTGTGGTCAAATCTGGGGACGGTGAGTTCGCCTGGTTCCAGGGGCCCGATCTGAAGCCCTACAAGGTGAAGTCGGGTGACACATTCGCCGACGGGGTCGTGCTGGACATTTCTTGGGAAAGAGGCGAAGTGATCGTTCAGCAGGAGATAGACGATCCCACCGCCATTAAACCGTTTCGCAATGTCAGTTTAAAGATAAGAAGCCAAAGCCAGGAAGGGGAGGCGCAATGAGAAAACAAATCCTTTTTGTAGTTTTCTTATGCCTAGGGATTTGGGGATTGATGGCTGCAGAAAATTCGCCAGCAGCCCCGAATGTACTAAAGGGAATCAACAAGTCGACGGAGAACGGGAACATCATCATCCAGCTTGAGGGGACCACTCCGATCCTCAACGCCACGTTCTACGACTATCCTCCGGATAAGTTCGTGGTGGACATCCCGGACTTGGACATTTCCCAGGTGCCCTCGAAGATCGAGGTCGATTCCGAGATCGTGAGCGCGATCAGGCTCGAGTNNATCAGGCTCGAGCCGATCAGCAACGCCAAGGGAAGGCCGCTGATCCAGCTGGAGATCGAAAAGAGCGCGCTGGCGAAATGCCTAGTTTCGACCGAGGGGAACAACCTGTTCATAAAGGTGGTGAGGGACGGCGAAGCCGGCGGAAGCCAGGCGGCCGCGCCGGCGCCGCCGGTTGAAAAGGCATCACTGGACGTTGTCCCCGAAACGGCATCCGCTCCCGCCGCCAGGACAGAAAAAGCCAGGACAGAACCGGCAAGGGTCCTGACCGCGATCCGGGTCCTTGACGAAGGTCGTTCAGTCAGGATCGAGGCGGACNNGGCCAGATCCAGTACAAGTGGTTCGCCCTGAAGAACCCGGAAAGGCTGGTCATCGACCTAAAGGGAGTCGAGAAATCTCTTGCCTCCGCGAGGACAGAAGGGATGGGAGGGATCCAGCAGATACGGACTAACCTCTTCAAGAACGATCCCCCGGTCATGAGGGTCGTCCTCGACCTCAATTCAGAGAGCGCTTGGAACGTCCTGCCTCAGGAAAGCGGCCTGGTGGCCACTACATCAGCCGACTACGCTTCCGCGGCGAAGATCGAACCCTCCCCCGCGCCGGCCCCCGCCCCTGCAGAAGAGACGGTTCCCGCGGCCGAGGATACGGTTCCCGCGGCTTCCCCAGCGGTCGAAGCACAGCCAGCGCAGGTCGAGACTGCTTCTGCGGCCATCCCGGAACCCCCGGCTGAAAGCCAGCAGGTGGAAGCCAGGGAGACGGCGGCTCTCGATAACGTGAGCGTCGAACTGAAGCCGATACACTCCTCGGCGAGCAGCGAATTCAAGGGTTACGACGATCTTTTCGTCGCCCAGGACACTTCTGTCAAGGCTTCAGAAGCCGGTACCGCCACCGCTCCGGTCGTTCCTCTTTCATTCAGGGAAAAGACCATCAGCGGCGACGAGACCAGGTACACGGGACAGCCACTGTCGCTTTCCCTCAAGGATGCCGACGTAAAGGACGTCCTCAGGCTCTTCCACGATATATCGAAGCTGAACATCGTCGTTCATCCCAGCGTCCAGGGAAAGGTCACCATCGACCTTGAGAACGTTCCCTGGGACCAGGCCATGGACATTGTCCTCAAGAACCTGGCGCTGGATTACATCTACGAGAACAACGTGATCTGGATCGCCCCTGCGGCCGAGATCTCGAGGAAGTTCGCCGACAAGCAGAAGCTCGAAGAGGACAAGCTCAATGCAGAGCCTNNGAGCCTCCGATCACCGTGACCAAGCGCCTGTCCTACGCGAAGGCGGAAGCCCTCAAATCCATCCTCGCGAAATTCATGTCCCAGAAGGGCGAGGTCATAACGGACAAGAGGACGAACACCCTTATCATCCGGGAAGTGCCTTCCAAGAAGGACGCGCTCCTGAAACTGGTCGACACCCTCGATTCCGCGACGCCGCAGGTCCTTATCGAAGCAAGGATCGTCGAATCGACGGTTTCGTGGAGGCAGCAGTTCGGTATCGCCTGGGGAGGCGGGACATCATCCACTACAGTAAATAATTTCCCGAACAACCAGAGCGGATGGCCTAACTGGGGCTGGGGAGATTTCGCCGTCAATGTACCTCCTCCTGCATCCAACGGCTACATCGACCTCGTGTTCGGCAACATCGCAGGGACGTTCAACCTGGATGTCAGGCTGAGCGCCCTCGAGAATACAGGAAGAGGCAGGGTCATATCGGCTCCAAAGGTCATGACCGCCGACAACGAAAAGGCGTCGATCGAATCTGGCCGCCAGATCCCCGTCCCGATAGCCACCGCGGACAAGGTCTCCGTCATCTACATCAACGCCACGCTCAAGCTGGACGTCACGCCCCACATAACGGCCGACGGCAACGTGAACATGGACGTCAACATAACGAACGACGCCGTCGACTGGCAGAACCAGACGGCGGGCCAGCCTCCTCCGATCTTCAAGAAGGAGGCGAAGACCAACCTGAAGGTCAGGGACGGCCAGACCGCTGTCATCGGCGGCATATTCATCACGAGCGAAGGCGTTTCCCAGCAGGGACTACCTTTCCTGTCGAAGATCCCGGTGCTGGGATGGCTCTTCAAGAACAGGATCAAGAACAGAGACAACTCTGAACTTCTGATCTTCCTGACTCCCAAGATCATAAGGTGAGTCGTATGAAAAAATCAGTCATCGCATTGAGGGTCGGGGCTCTTGCCCTGCCCCTCCTTTTCTTAATGACCGGGTGCGGCAAGGACGATTACACGACGACCGTTTCGGGCATCTCTTACGAAGGGCCGAGGCCGAAGATCGCCAAAATCGACGTGTCCCCCAGCTCGGGCCATGTCCAATATTTCAAGTTCAAGCTCGTGATGTCCGACCCGAATCTCTCGACGCTGGACCGTGACCACTGGACGCTGGAAGGATGCAGGGGGTATTTCTCGGTCGACGATCCCTCGGCGGTTTTCGTGGAGCCTCTCCCCGCTCTCGATGTCAGGACAACCGTGGCCGTGCCTTCCACTACCGCCACGACATACGCTGTCACGCTCATAACCGAGGAATGGATAGAAAGGAATTGCGGGTGGCTGGTCGGTACCGATACGAGGGTTCCGGTTACGGTCCACCTCCAGTTTTACGCCCACAGGAACAGCGACGGGCTGAGGAGCGTGATACCCGTCGATTTCAGTTTCACCATCGGTGACTATTGAGATGGCTTTCACCCTGGAAGAGCTCGAAGCGAAAATAAAGGCCAATCCCTACGCAAGGGAATTCTTTGACCTCGCGGCGTCCTATCAGAAGCTGGGAAGGCTTGAAGACGCTAAGAAGGTCTGCGAAAAAGGGCTGGAGAAATTCCCGGGCAACTTCCAGGCGCGGCTCCTGCTTACACAGATCTTGATAGCCGAGGGGAAGTTCAAGGAAGCCAAACAGAACGTCGACAAGGTCCTGATGGTCGTTCCCGACAACATAAGCGCGAACTTTCTTGCGGGGGACATCTGCTTCTCTCTGGGTGACAATGCGGCGGCGCTGAAATTCTACAGGGTGGTGGAACTTTTCGAACCCGGAAGAAACGACGTGGCTGAAAAGATCGCGCAGATCGAAAAACCCGAAGTTCCCGCCCCGGCGGAGGCTTCACCGGCTGCCACGGAGAAAGAAACGCCCGTTCCGGTCATGGAAGACGTTCCGGCTGTCGAGCCCCCGAGCGTCGTATTCGAAGAGAACTCCGGGGAAGCACCGGCGCCCGAGATGGTCGAAGAACCCCTGATGTCCGTGGATGCCGACATGGAAGCTGAAGCTGTCGAAGAGCCAGATGCGGCGGAACCACAGGAGGCGGAGAGAGACGAGATTGGCAGCGACACTCTCGATTCCCTTCTCGCGGAAAGCCACGAGCCGGCTCCCGGTGAGGCCGAGGAAGAAGTTACGGAAGAACAGCCCTCCGGCTTCGAAGAGGAACCCTCTCCGCTCGCCGGAGAGCAGGCCCCCGCAGAAGAGCTAGAAGAACCGGAGTTCGCCGAGAGGCAGACACTGGGGCCCGAAGAAGAAAAATCCGAAGAAGGGGAGCGCGAGTCCGGCCTCAGCACCATGACCATCGCGGAGCTGTACGAGAAACAGGGCTACCCCGAAAAGGCGGTGGAAGTTTACCAGCACATACTTCTCAAGGAACCGGAAAGAAAGGACATCCGGCTGAGGATAGAAACCCTCAAGGACCAGATCCTCGGATTGACTCCCGAGGGCGACGTGATCGGACACGACGTGAAAAGTGCCCTCAGGAGAAAAAGGATCGAGGTCCTCGGGACATGGCTTAGAAAGATCAAAGAGGAAGGAAATGTTTAAAGATCTCTTCAGACTTTTGGAAGAAAGAGTAAAGGGTTTCAAGGCCGTCGTCGTCGTCAGCGGGGACGGAATCGAGATAGAGTCCAAGATCAACAGCGCTTTTTCCCACGAGATATTGAGCGCCGAGCTGAACACCGTCCTCCGCCATCTGGACAGGCTGAGGGAGGACTCCCAGATAGGGGGGTACGAAGAAGTGATCATCCGCACCGACCGCGAGAACATCTGCCTCGTGAAGCTTTCGAGGGAGATCTTCGTCCTTTTCGTCACCGAGACGAGCGAACCTACCGGACGTTCGGTATACGAAGTTAAGAGGCTCGCGCCGGAATTTCTTAAAATATTGTCTTGAATCGGAGGTTTTTATGGGAGTGATCACCAGCAACCAGGTCAGAAAAGGCATCAAGCTGCTCATCGACGCGGATGCTTACGAAGTCATCGATGCCGATCATGTGAAGCCGGGGAAAGGTTCGGCTTTCACCAGGGCCAAGGTCAGGAATCTCAGGACCGGCCAGATGCTAGAGAAAACCTACAAGGCGGGCGACAAGGTCGAGACCGCGGACACGCAGGAAAGGAAGATGCAGTTCCTATACAAGGACGCGGACGGGTACCATTTCATGGACCAGGAGAACTACGAACAGGTAGCCATACCCGACGATACCATCGGAGAGGCTGCCGACTACCTTGTGGAACATACCGAAGCATCTCTCCTTTTTCACGGGGATGAGGCAATAGGGGTAGAATTGCCGAATTTCGTGACACTAGAAATTGTGGAGACAGACCCCGGTTTCAAGGGCGATACCGTCAGCGGCGGGAAGCCCGCAAAGTGCAATACCGGAGCGACCGTGATCGTCCCCTTTCACCTTAATGTTGGGGACAAGATCGTCGTCGATACCAGAGACGGTTCCTACAGGGAAAAAGGCTGATCTGAAAAACATGTCTTGTACGCCGGCCTAAAAGCCGGCGCTTTTTTTATACAGGGCGTTGACTGCTGGAATAAATCGGAACTTTTGAGAGTTATCGGCATTTCGAGGAGGGTGCTGAAATGCTCAACAAAACCGGTCCGCTTTTCAAGACGATGCTCGTAATCCTGTCCATCATGGCGTTTCCCGCGTTCGCCACGAACGGGGACAACCTGATCAACGTAGGCCCGATTTCAAGGTCCATGGGCGGAGTGGGCGTCGCTTACCCGCAGGACGCAATAAGCGCGGTTTTTTCCAATCCTGCCGCTATCTGCTTGGAACCATGCCAGACCGGGACGGAGTTCGTATTCGCCGGCACCGTTTTCTCCCCGACCGTCAAGGCGGAGGTGACCATGATGACCCCATCGGGGGTCATCAAATATTCGGGAGAAAGCCGGCACAAGTCATTTGTCATTCCCGCGATGGCGCTGACCTCTCCGCTGAGCGATAAATGGAGGTTCGGCCTTGCCGCCTACGGTGTCTCCGGGCTGGGAGTCGATTACAGGAACAAGGGATGGGACCTGGACGGGAATCCTGCTAACGGCTTCGAAGGCGATGTTTATACCCGTCTCGAGATCATGAGGTTCTCCCCGAACCTGGCTTACAAGTTCAACGATCATTTTTCCGTGGGCGGATCATTGCACATCATATACGGCAACCTCGACCTGGGGTCCGGAGGCACTCACGACTACACCGTGGGCCTTCAACTTGGAGCCCTCTACAGGCGCGGCATCGTCCAGTTCGGGGCGACCTACACTACGCCGGAGAAGGTTACTCACGGGCGGGTGGCGAATTTCGACGCGTTCATGGGTAGCACCACGCTTGACGACCTGAAGCTCGAATCCCCGACCACCGTGTCCTTGGGCTGCGCGGTCATCCCCGGCGAAAAATTCTTCGTCGAAGTCGACGCGCGCTGGTACAACTGGGCGAATGCAGACGGATACAAGGATTTCGACTGGCGCGACCAATGGGTTGCAGCTCTGGGGCTCCAGTACAAGCCCGTCCCCACTGTGGCCATCAGAGGCGGATTCAACTACGGAAAAAGCCCGGTCCGCGAACACGACGGGTTCAATCCCATGGGAGTGTCTTACATCCAGGGCAAAGCGACCCCCACTTTCGGGTACGAATACCTTAGGACAATAGGTTTCCCGGCGGTCGTTGAGAAACACCTGACCCTGGGCGCAGGGTGGGACCTGGGCAGGGGAGTATCGCTCAACCTGGAATACATGCACGCGTTCGAAAAAGATATCAGCGAAACCTCGGCATTCGGGGCGGTCAACCTTCATTCGAGTCTTTCGGAAGATTCCATCGGTTTCGGCATCAACTGGAGGTTTTAGAAAAACCTGCTTCTAATGCCGTATCCGGTGGGTTATAATGACGGTTTCAAGCCTGCCCTCCGGATGCAGCGAAGGGAGGGCGGCGCCCGGAAATGCAGGAAAGTATTTCTTAGCGGTTCGGAAGGGCGCCTCCAGCGATTGGAGGAACCGGGAGAATGGAGGTCTTCAAGACCTTCATTGAGGAGCGGAGAAGATGATCAGGACTTTCATCGTTTTCGGATTCGCGGTGCTTCTTGCGGCTGTTTCCGTTTCTCTCGTCGCTCCCAGGGACATGGACAAGCCCCTTCTGATGGAACTGAAGGAAAGATATTCCAGGAAACACCCGCCCAAGGTCGATCACTCCAAGTTCGAAGAATTGAACAGGACGTTCTCCTCCCCAAGCGAAGTGACCAGGGAATGCGAGAACTGCCATAACCTTACCGCCCAGGAAGTCATGAAGTCCAGCCACTGGAACTGGGAGAGGGAGGAATACATCCCGGGGCGCGGCATAGTTTACCTTGGCAAGAAGAACGCGATCAACAACTTCTGCATCTCCGGGAAGGGAAACGAGCAGTCATGCGGAAAGTGCCACATAGGATACGGGATCGACAGCCAGGGACGCGGCTTCACGGACTCGGCCAACATTGACTGCCTCGTTTGCCACGACAACACGGAAACCTACGCCAAGGCGCCCGAAAAAGCGGGAGCTCCCCTAGAGACCCTCGACCTTAATAACATAGCTAAGAGCGTCGGAAGGCCCAAAAGGACCAACTGCGGCGTATGCCACTTCCTGGGAGGCGGTGGCAACAACGTCAAGCACGGCGACTTGGAGACTGCGATGTTTGAGCCCGACAGGGCGCTGGACATCCACATGGGCGTGGATTCGGTCAACATGCAGTGCGTGGACTGCCACAGGACCGAGAGGCATAACATAGCCGGCAAGCTTTACTCGCTTTCTTCGATGAACCTGAAGCGCATCTCGTGCGAGGACTGTCACACGGGGACCCCCCACGAGAAGGACATCCTCAACGAGCACACCATAAAGGTTTCCTGCCAGGCCTGCCACATCCCGGTGTACGCCAAGGAGAACGCGACCAAGGTTCACTGGGACTGGTCCACAGCCGGCAAGCTGAAGAACGGCGAGCCGTACGTCGAAGAAGACGAGATGGGCAACCACAAGTACATGTCGATTAAAGGTTCCTTCGTCTGGAAGAAGAACCTCAAGCCCGATTACATCTGGTTCAACGGAACGGCCTCCCACTACCTGGCCGGGGACAAGGTCGTTGACCCATCCAAGCCAGTCGTACTCAATCAACTTTTCGGCTCTTACTCGGACGAGGATTCGCAGGTTATCCCGACGAAGATCCACACTGCTGTCCAACCGTTCGATCCCGTGAACAGGACCATAATATACCCGAAGCTTTACGCCCCTGAAAAAGGGGAGGGAGCCTTCTGGAAGGATTTTGACTGGAAGACCGCGTCAGCTGTGGGAATGAAAGAGGCTGGGCTTCCCTTCAGCGGCCAGGTTTCCTTCATAGAAACCAAGATGTACTGGCCCGTAAACCACATGGTCTCCGCCAAGGAAGAGAGCGCGAGATGCGAAGAATGCCACAGCAGGAGTGATTCCAGGCTGGCGGGGCTGACCGACTTCTACCTTCCCGGAAGGGACCGTTCGCCTCTCGTGGACATCGGGGGCAAGTGGCTCCTGATCCTCACCATTCTTGGAATTGCCGGCCACGGCTCGTTAAGGATCCTCGTCAGTCTCAAGGGCGGCAGGAAGGAAGCTTCGGATGGCGAATAAACAGGTGCTTGTCTACAAGGGATTCGAAAGGTTCTGGCATTGGATGCAGGCCGCATTCATAATGTTCCTCGCCTTCACCGGGTTCGAGATCCACGGCGCTTATTCCTTCCTGGGCTTCGAGAACGCGGTCAGATACCATAACATCACGGCCTACATGCTGATAGGCTTAGTGATTTTCGCGATATTCTGGCATCTGACGACCGGTGAGTACAGGCAGTACCTGCCCACATTTAAAAACATCATGGCCCAGCTCGATTTTTACCTTTTCGGCATTTTCAGGAACGCTCCGCATCCGACGAAGAAGACCCTGCTGAGCAAGCTGAACCCCCTTCAGAGGCTGACCTACTTCTTCCTGAAGATCGTCCTGATCCCCGCAACCATCCTCTCGGGCCTTGTTTACCTGTTCTACCGTTATCCCTCCAGGAACGCGATCGACGCGATAAACATAGGATCGTTGAAACCCGTAGCGATCGTGCACACTGCGGGGGCGATCCTCCTTGTAACCTTTCTCGTCGGCCACCTTTACCTGATAACGACGGGGACCACTGTCACTTCGAATCTGAAGGCGATGCTGACCGGCTACGAAGAGCTGGAAGAGGAAGAAGTAGTGGAAAAGGATGGTGAAAAACCATGAACGCAGAAAAGATCCCGGCTGGTCCAAGACCTTACATGAACCCATACCTGGCAGGAGTTCTGCTCGGCCTTCTCCTGACAGCTACGATCTACATTACCGGAAGGGGGCTCGGCGCGAGCGGAGCGGTCAAGGCTGTGACCGCAACGGCTGTTCAAACCATTGCTCCTTCTCACACCGCTTCGACAAAATTCTATCAGGAATACTCAGTGGAGCACGGCGGAGGCACGCCGCTCAAGAACTGGCTAGTTTTTGAGGTCGCGGGAGTCCTGCTCGGCGCGTTCCTCTCGGGGCTGATATCCGAAAGGCTCGGCTTCAAGTTAGAGAAGGGGCCTGGATCCACGAAAAGGGCGAGGCTTTACGGGGCGATCATCGGAGGGATACTCTGGGGCGTCGGCTCTCAGCTGGGGCGGGGGTGCACGAGCGGAGCGGCCCTGAGCGGACTGGCTGTCATGTCCACGGGCGGGATCCTGACCATGGCCTCGATATTTGCGGGAGCCTACGCGTTCGCCTGGTTTTTCAGGAAACTCTGGTTATAGCGAGGAGATGCCGATGGGCCCCCTGGTTCCCGACATTATCAGCAGCAACCTCAATTTTATAATGGCTTTCGTGATAGGGATACTCTTCGGAATGATCCTGGAACAGGCCGGGTTCTCGACTTCGAAAAAACTTGTCGGCCTCTTCTACGGCTACGACTTCACGGTCCTCAGGGTGTTCTTCACAGCCGGAGTAGTGGCGATGACCGGGGTGATGGGGCTTAAGCATTTCGGCCTCCTGGACATAAACCTTGTCTATATCAATCCGACCTTCCTTTGGTCCGCGATAATCGGAGGGCTCATAATGGGCCTGGGTTTCGTGCTCGGCGGGTTCTGTCCGGGAACGAGCGTTTGCGCGGCCGCCATCGGAAAACTCGACGCGATGATATTCATAGGGGGTTCTTTTATAGGGGTGCTTGTCTTCGCGGAAGGCTATCCGCTCTTTGAAGGGCTCTACAAGGCAAAGAACCTGGGGAACCCCAGGATATTCGAGACTTTCAACATCCCGGAGACGATGTTCGCTTTCCTGATGACCCTGATCGCGATCTTCGCTTTCTTGGCCGTATCGGTCATCGAAAGAAAGGTTAACGGGCTTGAACGAGAGCCTTTCAGGATCGATCCTTACAGGGCGGCGCTGGCAGCCGGAGCCGTCGTCCTCGTTGTCTTATCGCTCGCTTTCACGGACAAAAGGAACGACCTCCTTAAGAATATCGAGGACAAGGCTTTTGTGGAGAATTACAAGCTAAAGGAGATCTCGCCTGACCAGTTTGCGCTCTGCATAATGAGGATGGAGGAGTGCGACAAGTTCCAGATCTTCGATTTCAGGGACGAAGAAACTTACAGGAAGATGAGTTTTCCCAAATCGACCCTCTTCACCCTCGAGAACCTATTCGAGAAGGAACCGGTAAAACTGCTCAACATCAAGCACAGGACGACGGTCTTCATCGACNNGGAAAGGAAGATGGCCGTTGTCACGACTGAACTGGGCTTCAAAAGGATCGCCATATTGAAGGGTGGAGTCAGCGAATTCTCGCGGCAGGTCCTTGAGTTCTCATCCGCCGGGACTCCCGCGACCAACGAAGAGGAGTACATAAAGAGGTTCAGGACCAAGGCGAAGCAACTCATACCTGTGATCATAGAAAACAACAAACCGCAGGGCGGGGTTAAAAAAACTCAGAAGAGGGTCATCGGAGGCTGCTGATCTGCTCCATCATCCCCCTGCCCAGCCGAGCTTGTCCCGGAGAAGGGAGAAGTAGTCCATTCTGGGGTTCATAACCAGGGAAATGGAATCGGACGACCTTCTGACCACAACCTTGTCCATGGGCATAAGGGGCGAGCCCATCTGGCCGTCGGATGTAAGAAAGACCTCTTCGGGGTTACCCACTATCGTTATCTCCACCGTCTCTTCAGCAGGCAGAACAGTGGGCCTGAGCGACAAAGTCTGAGGGCAGAGGGGCGTCATTATAAGCGCGTTGAGCCCGGGCATCACGATGGGGCCGCCCGCGGCCAGGTTGTAGGCGGTCGAACCTGTCGGCGTCGACAGGATCAGCCCGTCGGCGAACACGTCGGCGACGAGGCCGCTGTTGGTGGCGACCTTCATGGGAACGATCCTCGCGAGGGCTCCCTTTGTGATGACGGCGTCGTTGAGGCACCTGTATTTCGCAAGCCGTTTCCCCTTCCTGAAGACGGATGCTTCGAGCATCATCCTTTCCTGGATGCTGGCTTTGCCGGCGAGGAAAAGCTTCAGGGCGGGCACCATCTCGTTCGCAGGGATCTCGGTAAGAAATCCGACCCGCCCGAGGTTGATGCCGAGAATGGGTATCTTCCTCGGAGGGATGTGGCGTGCCGCCGCGAGCAGTGTCCCGTCCCCGCCGAGGACGATGATCAGGTCGGATTTTTTCGGCAGGGTTGCTCTTTCGGCAACGGGGACCTTCGCTCCAAGGAGCTCGGCGCTGCTCGGATCGACGCGAAAATCCACTTTTTCGCTTTTAAGAAAAGAAACAAGCTCTTTAAGGGCCGGAAGTGCGTTCTCGTGTTTCGGTTTTACGATTATACCTATCCTCATGGCAACTCCAATCTTACCCGCACAGGCCCGGATCATTCAAGGTAAAGGAAGAACTCCTCGTTACCTTTCGGGCCTTTTATGGGGCTCGTCGCTTCTCCGGTCACTTCGAAACCGAGAGTTTCGGCTTCCCGCTTCACGGACATGACGGCCTCCGCTTTTACTGACTCGTCGCGCACCACGCCGCCCTTACCGACCTTGCCCTTTCCGGCTTCGAACTGAGGTTTTACTAGCGCAAGGACCTTGATGCCCGGCAGGGCTTCCTTCAATGCCCTCAATATTATTCTGAGAGATATGAACGACACGTCCGCGACCGCCAGCTCGGGAATGTACGGCAGGTCTCCGCACTTGAGGAACCTGACGTTGTACCCCTCGATGCAGTGCACCCTGGAGTCCTGCCTGAGCCTGAAATGGAGCTGGTTGTGGCCGACGTCTATCGCTATCACCCTTGCGGCTCCGTTCCTCAGAAGGCAATCCGTGAAGCCGCCGGTGGAGGCTCCGACGTCCATGCATGAAAGGCCGGCAACTTCGATCCGGAGAGCCTTCAGCGCGCCCTCGAGCTTGAGGCCGCCCCTGCTGACGAAAGGGCACGGGTTGGCCCTTACCATGAGCACGGCGTCCTGAGGCAGGAAATCCCCGGATTTGTCGACCCTTTTTTCACCGAAATAGACCTGGCCCGAAAGGATCAGCGCCTGGGCTTTCTGCCTGGTCTCCGCGAGCCCGGACCTTACGAGGATGACATCGGCCCTTTCTTTTCCGGGGTTCAATTTCAGGATTCCCTCTGCACCACGAACCTGGCGATGTCCCTGAGGTCCTGAGCCTCCTCTCCGAGGGGGGCGAGTGCTCTCAGCGATTCGGATAGGTAATCCTCCAGTTTCTTTCCGGCTTTTTCGAGGCCCCACAGCGTGGCAAGGGTGACCTTGTTGTCCCTCCTGTCCTTGCCGGCTGTCTTGCCGAGCTTCTCAGAGCTGGAGACCTCGTCGAGGATATCGTCCGAAAGCTGGAAGGCGATGCCCAGCGGGGTTGAATAATCCCTGAGGATCTTCATCATTTCGGAAGCGGCTCCCGCCCAGGCCGCTCCTGCGAGCAGGGATGCTTCAAGCAGGCATCCGGTCTTCATCCTGTGCATTTCGAGAAGGGATGCCTCTCCGAAGGAATCGGCCTTCGCCGAGATGTCTATCGCCTGTCCCTGCGCCATCCCCCTGTTGCCGAGGGCTTCCAGGACTATCCTGGACGCCTTGAGCCTTCTGGAGCGGAACCTGCTTCCTTCGGGATGGAGAGCCAAAATGTGGGCGCCCATGGTCTGGAGAGCGTCACCGGCGAGTATGGCCAAGCCTTCGCCGAAAACCTTGTGGTTCGTCGGAACGCCCCTCCGCAGGTCGTCGTTGTCCATGGCCGGAAGGTCGTCGTGGATGAGGCTGTATGTATGGAACATCTCGAGAGCGCAGGAAGCGGTGAGAACTTCCTCTATCTCTCCTCCTCCCGCCGCCCTGTAGCCGCAGAGCGCGAGGATCGGCCTCAGCCGTTTTCCTCCCGCGCAGAGGCTGTATTTCATTGCCCTGTCCAGTTCCGTGATCCCTTCGGCGGGGAAGAAGCTTTCGAGCCTTTTCTCGATGAGAGGCCTGAATCTTTTGAAAACCGACGGCGTCAAATTGCTTCTCCTTCACACGGGGCTTCTGGGCTCATCGCCATGGACCGGGAAGCTCGACTGGCCCCGGCCTTCCTTTCAGTCGGAGTCTTCGCCGGACCGGCTTTCCTGCCGGGGGGGGGGATCGAAAGGCTGCAGGCTGCCGTCCTCCATGAGCTTGCGGACTTTCAGCTTGGCGGCCTCCAGTTCCACCCGCAGTTCCTTCCCCAGCCTGACCCCCTGTTCGAAAAGCTCGAGGCTCGATTCGAGCGAAAAGGAAGGGTCGTCCAGTTTCCTCGCTATCTCCTCGAGTTCCCTCAGCTTGTCTTCGAAGGACTGCTTTTTTTCCCTCTTCGCCATGGCGGCTCCTACGGGTTGGTTACGACCGATGAGCGGATGTTTTCTTTTTCGAGTTTTTCTTTAAGCTTCCGGGCTTCTTCGGCGCTCTTTATCCCTGTTATCAGGACTGCCGTAAGATCGCCTTTCTGTTTGAGCGTCGTGCTGTAGCCTTTTCCCGCAAGCCTTTTCTCGAAAGCCCTGGCGTTCTCGATCGAGGAAAAAGCTCCCAGCTGGAGGGCGTAGGTGTTCCGGGATTCCCCTGCGGCGACCGGTTGTGGCTGTTCTTTTTTCTCTTCCGCCCCGGCTTTTAAGGGGGGAGGGGCGGGGGCGGTTTCAGCCGGGTTTTCCGGCTCAGGTGCCGGCACCGTCTCGGGTGTGAGGTCGGTAACCTGTACAGCCGGTTCTGATAGTTCCTCCTTCGGGCTTTGAGGAACGCTTCTCTCTCCCGTTTCGGGGATGAATGTCTTCGGCTCCGCTTTCTGTTCCCCGACGGCGCTTTCTTTCGGGGCATCCTGATCCTCGACCTTGAGCTTGCCGGAGGACATCCATGCCACGACGACGATCAGGAAGGTCAGCACGAGGACGATCGCGGCGATCCAGGCGATGTTGGACACGGTCGGGCCTTTAGTCATCTGTCATGCCCCCCTGGCGCCCGCGCTGAGCGAGGAACGGTTCCTGACATATTCGTTGATCTCGTCTATCTGCGCCTTTTCCAGCTTCATGTTGGCGAAGAACGCGACCCCGTAAAGAAGTTCCTGGAGGAATTCCGAGATCGCGGAGCTTTTCTCTGCATCAGGCATGTTGCGGAGGCACATCAGTATCTCGTCGGGATCTAGCCTGCCGTAGCCGTAGAACCCCTCCTGCCTTTCCAGCAGCGCGGGGAAGCTGGCGGAAAGAAGGTCGTAGGCGTTCCTGAAAGTCTCCTCCGCCGCGCCCCCGAGCTTGGTGAAATAGTGAAAATAGACTTCGTTGTAATCCTCGATCTGTTCTTCGAAATTGACGGCCTTGACCTCTTCCGCCGCCTTTCCGGTGGCCCCTTCCTTCTTGACGAGCCCGAGAGTGATGAAGATCCATAGAAGGTTGTAGGTGTCGAACTGAGGCAGGTAGCTTGCTTCGAGAAGCGAGGAGACGGGCATCCCGCCCACGGTCAGCGAAAGGAGGTGCTCCTCGTCGGGAGCGAGGTCCAGCGTCGAGAAAAAGGCGGGCAGCTCGTCCGATCTCCTGAGCCGCTGTTCCGGTCCTCCGACGACCGAGTGGCACATCCTCCAGCTTTTCACCTTCTTCATGCCGTTATGGAGCAGCGTGGGCATCTCGATCGAAAGTGTGATGAGGTCTTCCGTTGAAAAATCGTCCAGCTCCAGCCTGTAATGACCCGTCGCGTGGGCGAAGATGGAATCGATGATCTCGTTGAGCTGGTTGATCACGCCCTGCACCATCTCTTCGGGCGTGAGTATCCCTCCGTCGACCAGGATCTCGCCCATCCTTTTCCCTGGCCTGATCTGCTTGGAGGTCTGAAGGAAATCCCGGATGGTTATCTTCCCGCTCCTCAGCAGGGATTCTCCCAGCCTGTCGTCGGGGCACTTGGATGTGGCGAATACCACGTTGCCCTCCTTGATGTAGAGAGCCTTCGGGTAGGTCCCGTTGTCGATGACGAGGATGCCGGTTTCCTTGTCCTTGTAAAGGGACATCAGGAACGTGGCGAGGTTTATATCGGATATGTTCCCTTCGAGTATCAGGCCGTCGGTCATCTCTGCCTGTTGATCGGCGCGGCCACCTGGATATCGTTCTTCGACTGTGCCTTGATCCCGAACATCGCGTCGTCGGCCTTCTTCACCAGCTCTTCCTTGGTGATGGCGTGGAGCGGGTAGCTCGCAACNNAAAGAGGCGGTCATCTCGATGCCGCCCGACTCCTCGAGAAGGAATGGAGTTCCCGCCACTTTCTGCCTCACCCTCTCGGCCACCTCGGTGGCGCCCTTGGCGTCGGTCTCCGGAAGGACTATGCAGAACTCGTCTCCCCCGTAGCGGATCACCTTGTCGATGGACCTCACAGCGTTCATTATCCTGGCCGCCGCTTCCTGCAGGGTCCTCGATCCCATGGCGTGCCCGTACTTGCTGTTGACCTCCCTCAGGCCGTCGAGGTCGAGGAAGATGAGCGAGAGAGGGCTGTTGTACCTTCTCGCCCTGTCGATCTCCTCGGCGAGGTAGTCCTCGAAGAACCTCCTGTTGAAGCTCATCGTGAGGTCGTCCTTGGTTATGAGGTCGTTGAGCCTCTTCACCGCGAGGGCGTTCTTGACCGCGAAGGAGATGTCGGTAATGAAATTTGTCAGGAAAAGGAAGCCGTCGTGGTCCAGGACCAGCTTCTCCCTGTTCTTCTGGCTCACCGCCAGGAGCATCACCGCTTCGTAGTCGTAGATGAGTTGAAGAGGGAAGCACGCAAGGACGGCGATCGGCTGGCCTTCCACGAGAGGCGCGGGTTTTTCCTGATCGGCGCCGGTGAAAGTGTGGTATCTCGGGATCATGTCCCTGACGAGCTTCTCTATGTCCAGCTTGGTCATGCCGAAGCGTTCCGCCTGGTGGCGCTCCCCGGGTATGCCGAGCCTGAAGACCCGCTCCACGAACTGACCCCTCTGGGAGAGGAGTATCAGCGTCCCGAAATCGATCAGGAAGTGCCTCTGCAGGGAGGAGAAGATCTCCTCGACGACGGTCTGCAGTTCAAAAGACCTGAAGGTCCTGATGAGGTCTTTGTGAAGGGCGAGCTCGATCTTTGGCAGGACTGACTGGGTGCTTTTCTTCATCCTTCCTCACTTTTTTATAAGGTTGGTGAGGAACTCGATCGGTATCGGGAAGATGACCGTGCTGTGGTTCTCGGTCGAGATCTCGGTCAGCGTCTGCAGGTACCTGAGCTGCATCGTGGTCGGGTTCTGCGCCAGGATCGCGGCCGCCTCCGAAAGCTGCTTGGACGCCTGGAATTCTCCGTCGGCGTGGATGATCTTCGCCCTCTTCTCCCTCTCGGCCTCGGCCTGGAGAGCCATCGCCCTCTGCATGTCCTGCGGCAGGTCGACCTGCTTGATCTCTACCAGTGCCACCTTGATGCCCCACGGATCGGTGTGTTGGTCCAGGACCGTCTGAAGCTCCTTGTTCAGTTTCTCCCTTTCCGAAAGGAGGTCGTCCAGTTCGACCTGCCCGAGGATCGACCTCAGCGTCGTCTGGGAAAGCTGGCTCGTGGCGTAGATGTAGTTCTCGACCTGCAGTATGGCGTTCAGCGGGTTGAATACCCTAAAATAGACGACGGCGTTCACTTTCACCGAAACGTTGTCCTTGGTGATGATGTCCTGCGGAGGAACGTCCAGGACGATCGTCCTCAAAGCTACCCTGGTTATGGAGTCGAACGGCTTGAAGACGAAGATGAGGCCCGGACCCTTCGGCTGGGGAAGGACCCTTCCGAGGCGGAAGATCACGCCGCGCTCGTATTCCTTGAGAATGTTGATGCAGGAGAAAAGCCACGAGAAGAAGAAGATCGCGGCCACCACGACTACAGGAAAACTCATCCCAAGGATCGTTTTCATAGGTTCCTCCTTATTTTACCGGTTCGACCTTCAGGACCATGCCCTGAACGGCTGTTATCTTAACGGTTGCGCCCTTCTCGATAATCTCGTTCGATTCGGCTGTCCAGTATTCCCCGAAGACGAACACCTTTCCCGTCCCGGTAGGGTTTATCGTCTCGTGGACGACGGCCGTGCGTCCTATCATGTCCTCAGGCCCCGCCATTACGGGGTTCTTGAAGGCTTTGATCGCCAGATAGACAAGAATCCCGAGGATCGCCGCGAAGGCGAGCGCGACGGGAAGGATGAATGAGAACTTCAGCCCTTCTCCGGTAAGCGGGTTGCCCCTGTAAAGCATCAAGGCGCCGATGATCAAGGATATCGTCCCTCCTATGCCCAGCATACCATAGGATACCACTTTTATCTCCAAAATGAAAAATACTACCGCAAGGATGATGAGGAGTATGCCGACCGCGTTGACGGGCAGTATCGGCAGGCTCAGGAGGTAGAGCAGGATGGCGATGCCGCCGATTATCCCGGGGAAGATGAGGCCGGGGCTCTTGAACTCGATGAAAAGTCCCAGGATGCCTGTCAGGAGGAGAAGGAACGCCACTTCGGGGCTCGCGATCCCCGAAAGCACCTTCTGCCTGAAAGTCATCTTGGCGGTCTCGACTCCCTCGAGCTTCGCGGGCAGGTCGGTGAAGGTCCCGTCGAACCGCTTCAGCCGTTTGCCCGAGAGCATGGCCAGCAGGTCGCCCTCGCTCCCTATGACAAGCTCTATAACCTTCTGGTCGAGGGCCTCCCTCTCGGTGAGCGAGATGCTCTCCCTGACCATCTTCTCGATCGGCTCGACGTTCCTTTCGCGGATGGTGGCGATGGACCTGAGGTGCGCGGTCAGGTCGTTTATCACTTTTTCCATCATCACGTCGTCGTTCTTCGTGTTCTTCTTCTCCTGGCCCGGCTCCGTGGGGTTCGCGGGGTTCAACGGGATGGGAAGGCCGGAGACCGGGTGCGCGGAGCCGATCGTCGTTCCCGGAGCCATGGCGATGAAGTCGCAAGCCACCGCCACCAGCGCCCCGCCCGAAGCGGCTCTCGCCCCGGAAGGGGAGACGAACGCGGCGACGGGGATTTTCGATTCGATTATTGCCCGCTGGATGGCCTCCACGTTCTTGACGTAGCCTCCCGGGGTGTCGATGATCAGCAGGATCAGGTCCGTCTTCTTCGAATTGGCCTCCGATATGGCGGCGAGGATGTATTCCTCGGTAAGAGGATGGATCGCCTTGTCCAGCGTTATCCTTGAAACGATCGCCGACGCGGGGACGGCGGCCATCAGCATCAATAGAACGAGAATCGGACCCAGTCGTCTGAAACCTTTCACTGTAAGCCTCCTTGCAATCAATAGGTTAGAACCTCGAGCCCGCACTGTCAAGGGAAAAAGGGCATATGCATGTGACATTCTTCAAGGGACTACTTGAAATCTTGTTAATGAACGCTCGGCACAGAGCCCCCTCTTAGTGACTTAAAGCCAAGCAGTTTTGGCTTTAGATGCCTCGCTTGTCTTCCTCGCATGCGCCCATCGGCTTCGGGACGTCGGCAGTTCCGCTGCCGGTCAGGAATTTCAAACATTCTGATAAGTAAAACTGAAAGAGAGTATAATCAAAATATCGGGAGGCTTTGGACGGATGAGAAAGATTACGGAATTTATTATTCATAAACTGACTCCTTTTGTGCTTTTGTGCTTTTTGCATGGTGATAAATTGTAAGGGCGGTGGATGACAGATTCCATATGGGTGTACATAATCCAAGTTGCTTTTGGAATATTAGTCATATTTTTGAATAAACCTTTTGCAAAAATTGCATGCAAGCAGCAGGAGAGATTAGGAGTACATATTGATGAGAAAGACATCTTGAATACACGTATTCTGGCGGTTGCTGTCGGAACAGGTGTTGTTCTCTTAGGGTTATTTGAGCTATATGTTAAATACTGGCAATTTAGATGAGCCATGAAATCTGCAAAATAATAATTAGGGACAGCCTGCTATTCCATAGATCTTGCGGGCGATTCGTGAATCGCCCCTACGGATGATTCTTCAGCCATCAACCCGGCAGGTTTCGCCTGCATTGAAAATTGAAAAATGAAGATTGAAAAGTGAAAAATTGTGGAATCAATTCCCTATTGCGAAAGATGGGGTCACATCTTGCAATCTAGCATATTCATCTAGTAGAATGCTTATGGAGATTGTGAAACATAATGAGGTCGGAAAAATGGCAAGATCGATAAGAATAGAGTATCCCGGTGCCGTATATCACGTGGCATCGCGGGGGAACGCGCGGCAAGATGTCTTTTATGGCGACGAGGACCGGAAGAAGTTTCTTGAAAAACTCACCTCAGTCAAGGAGCGCTACGGCCTGATCATACATGCCTATTGCCTGATGAACAACCATTATCACATTGTCGTGGAAACTCCCCGGGGTAATCTTTCAAAGGGCATGCAAAGGCTGAACGGGGATTACACCCAGGACTACAACCGGCGCCATGAAAGAGTTGGACACCTGTTCCAGGGAAGGTACAAGGCAGTCTTGATAGAAAAGGAGAGTCACCTCCTGGAGGTTGCAAGGTATGTAGTCTTGAACCCTGTTCGCGCAAAAATGGTGAAAACACCAGCCGAATGGAAATGGAGCAGTTATAAGGCAACGGCCGGCATGGAATCGGCTCCCGAGTTCTTATTCGAAGATTGGATACTCGGAAGGTTCTGCAAAAAGAAGGCTGAAGCTCAAAGGCGATACCGACAATTCGTAAGCCGGGGAATCCGGAAGAAAGGAAGTCCCTTCGACGGTGTCGCGGCGCAGATAGTGCTTGGCAGTGGAGGTTTTTTAGAAAGTTGCAAGGATATGCTCAAGAGCAAAGGGGACATAAAGGAACATCCGAGATATCAAAGAAAGATGGTTCGCCCTATCCTGGAAATGATTTTCAGTGGAAATGTCATCTCGAAGGATGAGCTCAGGCAGAAAGTAAAAGAGGCTCACGAAGAGCACGGATATACCCTCATGGAGATATCTGAATATTTGGGTGTGCACTACGCGACGGCGGGGAGAATGTTGAAGATGGCGAAAAGCGATGCCCGGAAATAATGCTAGATTGCAAGATGTGACCCCATGGTTCACGCGGGGTGTAAGGTCCTCCGAGTACACAAGTACGAGTCGGGCTTCCCCCCTTGTCTTCCTCGCATACCGCCCATCGGCGTCTATGCGCCAGCGCCCTTGGCGCTAAGCCAGGATGCGAACATTCTGCAATTAATCCAAGATCAATTGCTGGAGGATGAATACGATGGGAAATAGTTATTGCGTCCCCGGATATCCCGCCCTTTTTTGCTATTTGACGTGTCGACGGCCAAGGGTCTTCCGCGGGGGCAATCGCGCGGGTTTCTCGTGGACGGCCCTTGGCCGCCGACGCGGCTGGCGTTTTCCAGCCGGGACCGTCACTGCGAGTTCTCCTTCGTGGGTTCCGAAAACGTGGCAGTCTCCCTCATCCCAAGAAGTTAACGGGATAAGGGGGATTCCTTACCAAAGCCCTCGCGACACCCACAGGCAGAGCCAAAAAAGAAGCGAAGAAGTAAGAGCCAAGGCTGAATTGAACCCCNNGAGAAAAGGAAAGGGCGGGGGTTCTTTTTAAAAGGTGGGGGGAGTAGAATGGGAGGGGGGGTGAATGGGAAAAAATAATGATGGGATGCAGATGCGAAACGCAGAATGAGCATAAAGAATCAAAAAAACCTTCAATAGTTAAGGCTATGGAATTTTACTCGTAAAAAGGAGATACGCTTGGACAAACCAAAAGAAGCTACTTCAGAACAGGAAACAAAAAAGAATTGTCCATCACGGTGTATTTTTTGTTTTCGCACTGAAGATGAAGTTTCATTCCGTATAGAGCATATAATCCCGGATGCTATCGGGGGTCGCTTGAAACTTGAAAAATATGTCTGTTTTGATTGCAACAGCTGGCTTGGAGCAAATGTCGACCACCATATACAAAGAGTGCCGGATATCCTTACAGCCCTTCATAAAATCGGTGATATAGAGCGGCTCGATCACATTCTTAAGAGCAATTACGATGCGACTCTTGAATCACAATCTGGTGATAAATTTCGTGCACATGCAGACAGCAAAGGTTTTTATTTGTTGCCACAAAAAAACTCAGCAGGGAATATAATATGGCCTGAAAAGCGCGGAACTGAGATTCTTAAGAAAAGTCTTCAACGGCAAGACATTAACGCGGATGAAACTTGTAAGGAAAAAGAGATTGAACGCATATGTAAATTTGCTGAAAATAGTATCGCTGGCGAGAAGTTTATTCCCGACTCTATCCCATTTGAGTTTGAGAAACACTCTGAGAAACTCAAGCCAAATCTTGTACCAAAAGCCCTTGGAGATCCAAATGCTTTGATAGCAAAAATTGCCTATGAGTTCATGTTCTTTGTTGGGAGCGCTCGCTTCTTTCAAGTGAAAGGATTAGCAGAACGGTTGCTTGAAGAAATAGAACCTCAGTTAGAGAAAAAAAATGATGTCAAGATGTTTATTAATAGAGTTAAGTCCCTTTGTGAAGAGCCAAGACCTTACCATTTCATTCGATTTGAACACCACCCTAAATGTCCCCCTATGCTGACAGTAGGTTTTTATGGAACGTTGGCATATCATCTGGTGATTTTTGTGACTTTGCCGGAAGATTTCTTCAAAGAGATTGCTGATTATGCCAACTTCCCCAGTATGATAGGTATTCAGTACCAAGGAGGAATAGGCGGAAATAAATATAGTAGCGAGCAAGCCTTTTGGGCATTAGGGCCAGATGGGAAATCGAAACAGATAAATGATCTTTTGCATTATAGCTAAGAAGGAGGTTAACATGAAAAATAGATTTTTTGCCTTGTTCTTATTGACGTCTGGCTTAATGTTTTTACCTGGCGGGCTATGGTCCGAAGCGCAACAGACTGTACATAAAGCCACGATCATAACGGCCCAACTCAAGTACGGCATAAGGATTGCTGTACCTTCAGATTGGGGTTTATTCAATGCGGAAGAAGTCGGCGCCCTTGATAGATACGTTGGTAAGATTCTGGATCTTTCAAAATATCAAAGCGTAGATTCGCAGTTGCTTATAGCGGCAAATTATCCGCCACCCCCTGCTAATACATTGGCAATCATGAACGTTAGGTATTATGGAGACCTAAATGTAACAGAAACCGACCTTAAGAGTTTATCTGCTCAAGACGTATTGGAGTTTGATAAAGGGGTAAAAGCGATGATTATAAAAAGTCTTGAAGCAGTGCATGGGAAGTTAGTCGCTTGGCTTGGAACAAAAAAGTTAGAGCTCAATGGCCATCCTGTCTTAATCTCTGAATATCGACGTCAGCTTGCTGCCGACTCTCCGTTCCATGTACAATTAGCCAAGTTCTTTCCTAAATCTGGTGCTTTCACCGTCACATTGTCCCATAAGGAGGGAGCGGGCGACTTCAAGCAAGACGACTTAAAGCAGATATTGAATTCTGTTCAAATAAAATAGAAACATCACAGTCTATTGGGGGTCAAGTCTTTACTTTTAACATCCTTCAATTCCATCTTGTCCTCCCCGCCTGGCTTGACCCGAAAAAGCGGGCCGAAATGAGAACGAACCTCGAAGACCTTCGGGAAAATTGGGAGACCCTCGTGACACAGGCAGGGAAGGCATACGAAGCCTACCTCGCCCATTACAAGCTTTGCGGATCAGAGCTTGCCCAGGACGATGACGCTGTCCGCGGCTTCTACGGCAAGAAAAACTCCATCGTCAGGGACTTCGGCACCAAAGCCCTCGCAACACCCACCGGCAGAGCCAAGAAAGAAGCGAAGAAGTAAGAGAAGCAAGATGAGCCCCCCCGCCCTGAGAAAAGGAAAAGGGCGGGGGGATTCTTTGAAGCAAGAAGTTCCTAGAGTATAATAAAGAAAGGAGGATTCTCAATGACGGACGCGGCTAATTCACTTGAAAGATTCACATGGATCAAGCCGACGATGCCAATTAAGTTTCCGGGTGGATTCATTCCTGCAGGAATTTCCTTCCCCTGTTTTCCCAAGTCTCAAATTATTATCCTCAAAGGAGAGGAACAGTCTGGCTTCCACGCGTTAGCGGGGTTATGGGCGTACAAACTTTCGTGCAATTCGGAGGATTTCGACCAGTTCCTTAAAGTTGCCGGTTTTCCGTTCCCGTGGGGCGACAGCCGTGCCCCTGTTCCGCTTGTCTTCCGCGAAATAGGCACCATTTCTCTCTTCCTATTTGAAGAGAATATTGCAAATGCCTGCTCGGAAGTGATAATGAACGCCGCCAACGAAGGGCTTTGGATGGGCGGGGGCGTTGCGGGGGCGCTGCGTTCGAGAGGCGGTTACGACATCGAGAAGGAAGCGCGTAAACATGCTCCGGCAAGGCTGGGTGATGTCGTTGCGACATTTCCTGGAACTTTGAAGGCGCTTCAAATCTTTCATGCGGTCGTGATAGACCAGCACCATATGACCAGATCCGAATTGTCCATGGTTGAATCTTCTTTCAGCAAAACCCTTGAAACGGCAATCGCAGAACGAATATCAAGCGTCACCGTCCCCATGCTGGGTTGTGGCGTCGGCGGGCTGGAAACGATTGATGTGGCGACGAGCTACCTGAACATATGCGAGCAGATTGCTTCCTCCACCAGGCATCCATTGATGGTTGTCCTTGTTGAACGCGATACAGACAATATCAAAAACACAGTTTCGGTGCTGACCGAGAATAAAATCCCTTTGAAAGATGATAAGGAAGTCTTGGATTTCTTGAAGCAGTACGAAGACAGCGTGAAAAAGCCGGAGAAGTGAGAGAAACGCAATGCCCTAAGCCACGGAAAAATGTGAGGGGCGAGGGGTTCTAATAAAAAGAAGGGAAGAGTAGAATGGGAGCGGGAAAAAAGATGAGGAAAGCAAATGATGAAATTTAAAATGAGAGGTTTAGCTTTAAACGCCTCTTTATCTCAATGCTCTCATGGGTCTTCTTATGGGTATTGATCAGATTGCTTGGGCCATAGGGTTTTCGTTTCCAACGGCAATTTTCATTTTTTGCGGATCATATTTCGGTATTTTTAAGAGAAGAAAAGAAAAATTACGAGGCATCGAACCTTTAGTCTTGTTTTCTTTGATATGGTTTTTGTCAATTATTCTAATAATGCTTTTTAAATTATTCTCTAGAGATATTACTTCTTCTCTCGGAAAAAGTAATCTAGAGACATTTGGCCCTATAGTAGTGGGCGTCATTTTAGGTAGAATATATGTCAATTGGAGGCTAAGGAAAAAGGCTGAAGCAGTTGCCCTAAATAAGTTAGCAACTAATATGACGGTTCAAGATACTACTGGAAGTCAAAGTAATTTAAGCCCCGCCATAGAAGAGGCTTGTCAGGAAGATTTTCTAAAAAAAGGCCGAACCACGAAAAAGGAGGTTTTTAAAGGAACTATTATCTCAAAAGGAATAGTTCCAATAAAATGGCTTGTAACTAAAACGAATGTTCTTGCAATAGGTTTATCAATAATCATTGGATTAATTATATTGAGTTATGCCACACATTTTCTCTTTGTTAGGTTCAGCCAGACTCATGTCGAAAAGAGTTATATGGACAGCAAGGTCGTTATCGACCAACAAACTCACGAATGGGTTAAGAATGGTGATGAAACATCTCTTAGAATCATAATGCTAATTAGAAACACAAATGATCAAGATGTGGATGGAACAGCAGTCTTCTCAGTTTTATTAAAAAGCGAAGGTGTTGATGAAGATTTTCTTAAAAAGACTTTCGCTTGGTTTGATGAAGATGAAATTAGAAAAGCTATAGTAGAGTGGGAAAAAACGGGAAAGATGACTCCAAAGAAAAAGGCATTAAAGAACTACTACACTCGGGGAAAAAAACTTTTGGATGGATATGCATATGAGCCAATTATTGGAGATAAGATTCAAGACTATTCATTCAAAATCAGGGAAAAACTATTTATCAAGTCGGGTGAGCTTGTAAAGATTACCACCACCACTACTGCAATACCAAAAAAAGCAGCTGGTTTGTCATTTCATTTGAAATTAGAGAAAATTGATAATGCGGGCGATATTTAATGGCTTCTGAATTTTACATGAAGCTGCACCAAACACAGTTAAACAATTACAGAAATAGGAGGTTGTCCTTTGCAAAAAAAGCATATATTCGATAAACTGACCTCTACCATTTTAATAGCATTATCTTGTGTCGTCGGTGCATATATCTTAGCCAATACTATTCAAGATAAACCAAAATATCCTTTAAAAACAGAGATTGATAAATTGACTTCAAAGGGGTACTACATATCAACAAAAGACGGGTTTGGTGCAGTTTTTCCATCTAAGACTGAAGTTACAATTCGTGAGGCAAATTCACAGACCGCACATGCCATTTCTTATCAGGCGACAAGCCCAAGTGCTGACTGTCCAGCGTTGTATTCTGTAACTGTGACTTATATTGACCCATCGCTTTCAGGAAGTACATTGTGGAGTTCAGAAGACGCGAAGGATATTGTTGTCGAATCTATTTATAGCTTTGCTGCCTCTATCAATGGGGACAAAGCTACCATCACTACTAAGCCCATAAATTTTCCGCAAAGCCAAGCTGCTATTGAGTATTCCTTTTGGTGGACATTAGAAGGAGAGCGGGTCTTCTACCAAGGTCAATTCATTTGCGTAAATAATGTTTTATATCGCGTGTCAATGAGCACAAAGAAAGAATGTGCCAAGAGTCATGAGGCGGATTACTTGATATTTAAAAGCACCTTTTGCATTGTCTCTATGAATACAAACACCAACAAGAGCACTAAGACAAATCCGGGGAAATAGGGACGATCAACTATGTTTCAAAGATGACATTTAAGGAAACCGCCCCCCGCCCCGTCCTCCGTTTGAAAACCTCCTTCCCAAGATATAGAATAATCATGAGGAGGACGCTGTTATTGAAGTTCATAATGCAGCATCGAAAACTTGTAATTGAGAAATCTTTATTGGGCGGGCTCTATTTTGCAGACTCCTACACGCTTTCAAACTGCGGTGCGCGATCTCCACGGCTGGTGGCCTACATCGGAGGCTCCGTTTCGGAAAAGACCTTCAGGAATCGGCTGAGGACTGAACCGACCTCCATTTTTAAAGTCTTTATGAGAGCTGTGGAGGCCTCCGATGGGCAGGTTGCGGATTTGCTTGTCTGCCCCTTTCCTCCACCCAGCATGATTAAGACAGACAATGACAAACAGGGTGCCGAAGAAGAGGATTCTGAGGGCGTTGCAGTATTGCTCGACTCGGATTGGCAGACTGTCTTAAGGCGGAGGCTCTTAAGCGCATTGTTAACAGAACTCCTGCCGGCACGCAATTCCCCGATGCCCTCCACGATCGGATTCGTGGGCTTTTCCTCTGGAGCATATCTGGCGGTCGGACTAACCCTGGATATAGCCGGTGTCAAGACAGTCGCGACTCTGGGCGGGGTCGGGATGGCCGAAGCTGTCAGACAAAGTCCGAGAGAAGTATGTCATGGAAAACGTTTCGCGGCTTTTTCCACAGAAGATGATCCCCTGCGTCCAAACATCGAGATCTTCGAGAAGTTCATGCATAAGCGCGACATTCCTGTCGAGATACTCATCCGCCCGGGCTGTCATGACTTTTCTGATTACACCGCCAACGGCCTCGCGGAGGAAGCATTTAGATTCGCGCTCTGTGATAATTAGTTCCATCCCTCTAATTTTCCATTTGAAGAAGTATTGTGTCGCATACTGCATTCCAGCATTTTCAGCCCGACATTTGCGAAATGGGATGATAAAGCCGTGGGGCCATGCCATGCATTATGCAATCCGGGTGAACTGAATCCCTCCCTTTCTCCCTTCATGGNNCTCCCTTCATGGAGAAAATCGCACTCCTCTTACCCCCCCCTTTCCTTCCTCTTTCCCTTTTGCTAAAATATTTTCTGAACAAAGCGCAAATATTTTCATTGGTTTCTTAATCCGTTTTTTCTACTTTTTGGAAGGAGGATTCCATGATCACCGAAATTCCGAGGGAAAAACTTATCGAAGTAGGCTCTCGTTTCAGGGCGGATTACCTTGTGGACCAGGCGGGCTACACTCTGGGAATCGCCGCTCTGGACGGAAAGGCTCTTTACGAGCTTCTTCCCGACGGGTTCAAGGATGAGGTCGGGGCGGCGGTGGGGAAGGTTGACGCCGCCAGGAAGGACAAGGCTTTGATGAAGGCCGAGTCCGAGGAGGCGACGAATGTCCAGAATGAGGCTTTCCGCCGGGCGAAGGTGTGGCGCAGGAAGGTGGCGAAGAGGGCGAAGAACGCCGCCGAGATGGGAAAGTCCATGCCTGACGGGCTTTTGAAGATCTCGCACGCGAGGACGATCCCGGCGCTCCAGGGACAGCTCACGGAAATGGTGAAGCTTCTTGAGGCGAACCTCGGCAATCTGCACGGGGCGAACCTGGACAAGCTTCTTGAAGAGGGGAAAAAGCTGGAAACCGAGCTGAGGACGAAGGACGCTTCGCAGGAGGTAAAAAGGCTGAGGGAGCTTCCCGATTCGGTGAAGGAGTTCTACTTCCAGAAGGGGCTTTTGTACACCGGGCTCAAGATGGTAAATAACGCGGGGCACGAGCTTTGGTCGGCCGACGCCACGCTTGCCGCGAGATACAACCTCGACATCCTCGGCCGCAACAGGGGCAAAAGAAAAGGCGAAGAGCCCCCCGAAGGGGCGAAACCGAATTAAAAACCCATCCACACAAATCCCATTTGGCGTCTCGCCCCGCCCGAAGCACGGCGGGGCCTTTTTTGTGTCCTTTTTGGCACACTTTTGTTGCGCAGGGCTGTATGCGCGACTTGCAGAGAGCTACTCACCTCTTGCAGCGCGTTGCTCATCTCTTGCAGAGAGCAACTCGGCGCTTGCAGATCGCTACTCATCTCATGCAGATCGCTACTCGACGCTTGCAAAGAGCTACTAATCTCTTGCAGGGCGTTACTCAGCACTTGCAGAGAGCTACTCGCCTCTTGCAGAACGCTACTCATCTATTGCAGGGCGTTACTCAGCACTTGCAGAGAGCAACTCGCCTCTTGCAAAGTCCGCCGACCGTTTAGCAGATGAAACCTCGGCGTTTGCAGAGAAGAATCCCTCAATCGCAGAACCGGCCCCGACTGTCGCAGAGAGCGCCCCGATCATTGCAGACGGTGAAATTTATTCGGGCGAACGGCCGTTCGCCCCTACAGACAATCCTTCAGCCTTCAGCCATCAGCCTTCAGCCTGTCCGAAGGACTTCAGACTTCAGCCTTCAGATCCTTCCAATCCTGTTCATCCTTGTGAATTGTAATGGTCTTTCTCTGTGTCCTCGGTGACCTCTGTGGTAAATGTTGTTGTTTTTTCCTTCAGCCTTCAGCCATCAGCCTTCAGCTCTGGCGTTAGCCTCCCTGCCCGAAGGGCGAAAAATGTTGTGCCCAAAGACGACTTCACGTCGCGATAGGGCACATTCTCTACCGGGGGAGTGTTCAGCGCAGTGAGCCTGCGAGCGGAGCGCCTAAGAGGAATGCGGCCGTAGAATTCTTTATTAGCCTTAAGCCACCTTAAGGCGAATAGTTAGAATTCGAGGCAGCAAGGATCGCCCCCCTCTTCGGGAAGCGAAGCGTTAAGCCTTGTCCTTCAGCTCCGGGTAGATCCTCTTGTATTCCCAGATGTTGTTCATGATGCGCTTGACGTAGGAGCGGGTCTCGCGGAAGGGGATCGATTCGATGAAAAGCGTTTCCTTTTGGGGATTGTTCGGCCGCTTGTTCCATTCGGCTGGCCTGCCGGGGCCTGCGTTGTATCCGGCGAGAGCCATCGGAAGGTTCGAGCCGAACTGCCTGTAGATCGAAAGGAAATACCTGGAGCCGATGTCGAGGTTGACATCGACGTCGTTGAGCATCTCGTCCGATTCGAGGAGTATCTCGTTCTTCTTCGCAACCATCCTCGCGGTCGAGGGCATGAGCTGGATCATCCCCCTTGCGCCTGCCTTCGAGACTGCGGCGATGTCGAAGAGGCTCTCCTGCCTGGCTATCGAGTAGAGCGTCGGCAGGGGCACCCCCTTTTCTCTCGCCGTCCTTTCGAAACTGTCGAAGTAGGGAAGTGGATAGATCATCTCCCAGGCCTGCCTCGGGAGCTTGTCGCCATTCTCCGAATATGCGTCGGGGTAGAGCTTGCGGGCCGCCCTCACCGACTTGGGATAGATCTTCGCCTTCGACGCCACGAGGGACAGCTCCCACAGAAGCTCGGGTCTTTCGCCGGCCTTTATGAGCGATTCGAGCTCGGCGATCGCGTCATCCCCGAGCCCCGCCTCCGCGAGAAGCGCCGCCTTGAACCTCCTGCTCTTCTTTGCCGGCGGAGAGAGGATCGGCGGCAGGGAGGAAGAAGCGGCCTCGGCTTGCGGCGGCATCCCGCCCCTTAGCCTGTAGCCGTAATAGCCGTAGCGGGAGGAGGCGAGAAGCTCTCCTTTCGCGGCCTCGGAATCTTTCTGATTCAGGGCTTTCATCTCAAGTAGTGAAAAGAGCGCGGCCTGATGATAGTCGTTTTCGTCCGGAAGAAGCTTGACCAGTTCGCGGAGGGCCGTCGAAGATCTCTTCGTGTCTCCAGCGAGGTGAGTTTTCCACGCTCCCTTGTAAAGGTACTCGGCGGCGTCCGGATCGGAGAAAGCGAGCAACTGCCGCGCTATCCTCGCGGCGTCGCCGTTCATCGAAGCCTTCCGGTAATAATCGAACAGTTCCCCGAGAAGCCTCTCCTTTTCTTTCGCGCCCAGAAGGATGAGTGCTTTTTCTATCTCCGGCGCCCTGCCCTTCGCGTTCTTGATGTTCGACACGCACTTTTCGAGCGCATTGGCGTACAGGGGCGAAGAGGGCGGAGTTTTGAGGAAGAGCCCCACGGCCTCGGGCGCCTTGTTCTTGAAAACAAGAAGCGAAGCGCTCAGGAAGGCCGACTGGTCGGGTTCCAGGTACCTCTCGAAGAGGGGCATTTCCTTTTCGAGTCGGAAAAAGCCTCCCTGTTCCTCCAGTCTGAGGAGCCTCTTTCTGATCTCCTCGTTCGTGAGTTCTGAGAGGTCGGGCTCAAGCGCCGGACATTCCTCGAAAAGCGCGAGGGTCTCCCTGGACACGGGGAATTCCGTGTAGAGCTTTTTCGCGAACGGCATCGCCATGGCCCTTCCGGAGGAGGCGAAGTAGGACCTCGCGATCTTGTAGTTGAGCGAAGGGTTGTCAGGAAAAGAGGCCAGCAGGCTTTCCAGAAGAGGCAGGGCCTTTTCGTAATTTCCGGAGGAGAAATGGTAACCGGCAAGTTTTCCGGCGGCTTCTAACCGGAACGAAGCCTCTCCCTCCGCTTCGTGCAGCTTCTTCCAGAGGTCGATCCCGGAATACTTCGAGTCCTTTCCCTCCCGCGCTTCGATGATATACCTTGTCCCGAACTCCCATAGGGGGCACTGCCTGACGTCGGGCTGGTCGAGGACCGCCTCTGCTTTCGCGAAATCCTTGTTCTCGACATAGCTCTTTCCGAGGAGAAGCTTCGCCTGCCAGCGGGGGATGGAAGGTTCTCTCTCCGAAAGGAGTTTTTCCAGCGCGGGGATCCTCTCGGAAACCGGGAGGCGCGACACGAGCCCCAGGTCCGTTTCCGGCTGTTTTCCGGAAACGAACAGGGCCAGTATCAGGAAAAAGAGAAGTTGTAGGCTAGTTGCCCAAAGCCGTCGGATCGCCGTCCGCGAGGTACTGCACGAGGGCTTTCCTGAAATAATCCCTCTTGCGGATGCTTGGCTTCTGGTATCTCTGTTCGAAGGCTTCACGGCTTCTCTCGATATCGTCCCTGAGGACGGAGTAGAGGTTCTTGTTGGTCCTTCCCGCTTCGATCTCGTCGGGGTGGTAGAGGGCGATCTCCTGGATGAGAAGCCTGGCGAACCTCTTCGCACCTTCGTGCTCCTTCTGCTCCTCGGGCGGGACAGGCTCCTCTTCGGGAGCGGCCTTCGGCGGGGGCGGAGGGGGCGGGGGAGCTTCTTCAACAACTTCCGCAGGTTCCACCGGGGCTGAAGCCGGTTCGGGCTCGTCGAGCCTCGCGGTGTCCCTCGGGCGGGAAGCGGCCGTCCTTTCAAGCGGGGATTCTTCTTCGACCGCTTCGACGGGGATCTCCTCGGCTTCCTCGAAAACCTCCTCCGGTTCCTGTTCGATCGGCGAGGAAGCCGCCTGCCCGAAGCCGATTATGCCGGCTTCTTCGAGCGTAGGAGGCTGCGGGTCCCTCTTCTGACGCAGGGGCATCAGGTCCAAAACGAGCGAGGCGGTGCGGATGAGGATGTCTATCGAGTAATGGTCGAGCTTTCCGTCGGCGCCTGAATCGGCGTAAACGAATGCCGCCACCTTGCCTTTGAGCAGGAGGGGAGAGACCATGCATCTCTTCACGCCGCCCTTCGCGGGTATGAAGCCGGGAAGGCTGCCGTCCAGTATGAGCCTGCTCCTGTTCGCCATGAGGCTCTTCAGCAGAGGGTCGCCTGAGAGCGAAGCGGTCCATGTCTGGGGAGACTGTCCGTCGAAACCGAAGTGGTTCCAGACCTTGCCGTTGTCGTCCTTCACGATGTAGAGAAGGGCCCTCTCGGCGTATTCTCTGATGTACTCCATCAGCTCTTTCAGTATCTCGGACTGGTTTGACGAGTATTCGAGCTTTCCGACATGGTAAAGGAGCTTGTTGTTGAAGGCCTGCCCCTGCGCGGGCGGAGCTTCGGCCTTTACAGGTTCGGGTTCGGGGATCGCGTCGGAGACCGCCGCGGCGACCTGGTCAAGATCGGGCGGGGCGGGAACAAGAGCCTGGATCCTCGAGAGCTCGTCCTTGAGCGAAGTGATGGAGATGTTAAGATCTGAAAGCGCTTCTCCCAGCCGTTCCCTGATAATATCCTTATTGCTCATTTCAGGCCCTTTCTCTTGTCATAACTTCAATCTTCACAAGAAATAAGGATATAGGCATATCGCTTTGATGTCAAGAAAAGCGGGTATCGCGGGTCTTCCGGCGCGGAGCTTTCTCAGCCGGCGTTCCTGACGGTTATCCCCATCCTGGAAAGCTCTTTCACGACCGCCTCGAAAGCCGTGGCCAGGTCCTCTGGCCTGTGAGCGTCGGAAGAGAGCACCACTTCCCGGCCGCCCAGCCTTCGGTACAACGCCAGGATCGGCCAGCCGGGATAAGGTTCCTGGATCCCGACACGGTAGGGCGCCGTGTTCACTTCGAGGAAGACCCCCATGTCGAGGCAGGCCGTGAGCACGGACCTTATGATCCTTTCGTAGTTCTGCGCGAAGAAATCCGCCGCGGGCCGCTGCTTCATGTATCTCTTGGGGAAGTCGAGGTGAGCGAGCCCGTCGTAAAGGTTGCTCTCGACCAGCTTCAGGCAGTCGAGGAAATAGGGGTCGAGGCTCTCCCTCAGATCGTCCCCCTCTTTTTCGGCCCGCTCCATGAATTTGGGGACCTCCTCCCAGCCTATGTCGTGGACGGCTCCGAGGACATAGCTGAACCTGCGGCTCCTGAGGAAGGTTCTTATTTCGTCGACGTGTTTTGGATGGTGGGTGACCTCGATGCCGAAACGGAGCCTCAGGTCCGGAGCGAGTTCCCTCGCGGTCTCGAACGCTTCGAACCTTTTTTCGTGGTCATAGTAGCCGTATCCGCGGTCGCCCGGGTGCACCTCGAGATGGTCGGTGAGGATGAACCCGCCGAGGTCCTGCCTGCGGGCGGAAGCGATCATGTCCTCGATCGGGCACTGGCTGTCCCAGGAGAAGAGGGAATGAGTGTGGTGGTCCAGGAAGGCTTTCAGCATATCTTCACTGTCACAGGACCTGGAAGGCTATGAGCATCGCCACGAGTATTCCCATGATGCTCTCCCCCGCGATCACTCCGGAAGCGACGGGAACCGTGTAGTTCTCCGCCACGACGGGCCTGCTCTTTTCAAGGATGTAGGCGATCAGGGCGCCCAGGAACATGCTCACCGAGTTGAACGCGGGTATGACGAAGGCAATGCCCATGGCGGTCGGAGAGGGCAGCCAGCTTCTGGATCTGGGGAAATTCCTTTCTATAAGGGTGATGACTATGCCGAAGACGGCGCCCCAGAGCAGTCCCCACCTCGCGGAAACGGGAAGGGCGCTGAGCCCCTTCGAGAGCAGGATGGCGACACCCGCCCAGGTCTGCGCCGCAGGCGCGGGAAGCTTATCGGTTCCGATCACGTCGGCGCTCGGGATCAGGATGTTGTAAACGGGGACGCAAATCAGCGCTCCGCCGATGACTCCCAGGATCATCGCAAGGAACTGTTTCCTCGGGCTCGCCCCTATCCTGTATCCGCACTTGAGGGACTGGAGCAGGTCGGCCGAAGATGTCGCCGCTCCGCCCGTGACGTTGGCGGTCATCAGGTTCGCAACCATGTTGCCGGGAGCTATGGCGCCGTACATCAGCTGGGTTATCTTTCCCATCGCGCCCACTGGGGTTATGTCGGTCTCGCCGGTCGCCCTGCACGCGACTATCGCGAGGAAGAAGGTCATGACGACGGCGATGGTGCCCATCCACCAGCTAATACCGAAGAACATCATCTGCAGGATCACCGCTCCAATCCCCGCCGCGATGAAGCCGATGAGGAACCAGCTTGCGGGTATCTCCACCCGCGACGCCTCGTCGCCCGAGGAGCCTTTGACCCCCTTGACCAGGTCGGAAAGCCCCTTGAAGGCCCTGAGGACCGTCTTCCACTGCATGAAGAAGCTCAGAAGGCCCGCCGCGACCATCATCGCTACGCCGGGCCACATCAGCCACTTGACCACGTTCCTGAATCCTCCGTAATTCACCTGGTGCCTTGATCCGGGAGGAAAACCCAGGAGGGCGTTGCCGCTAGCTTCCCCTGATTCAATGAAAGAATCCCAGTGGGTCAGCGGGGACGCGCTCGCCGTGAGTTTTCCCGCGGAGACGGCGAAAAAGACCTTTCCGAAGAGGGGATTGAGAGAGCCGTCTGGAAGTTTTTCCGAGTTCAGGAAACGAAGCAGTTCCTCTTCGTCGGCAATCGTGAGCGGTTCGGTCGGCGAGAAGGCGAGCAGCTCCTCCCTGAAATCTCCGCGCGGCCCTTCGCAGGCGCCGGTCTTGAAGAAGAAGGCCGCCCCTGAGGGAATCTGGAGTGGAAAACCGAGCGCGCCAGCTTCGCCCGGTTTTTTGACGGAAAGCTCGGAGACCAGCCTCGGAGGGTCGTGGGTGATGTCCCCGCTGTTTATCGCCATGGGGGAAAGGACGCCGTAGCCGACGAGCGCGCCGAGCAGGAGCGAAGCTCCGGCCCTTATCCCCATTATCGCTCCGGCCCCCATCATTATGAAGCTCCCCTCGAAGCTCAGGGTGAGCCTGGCGAGGGGGATCGAGAAGAACGGCAGGGAGGAGGGTCCGAAGGTCGCGGGTATCGGCGATAGCAGAAGGTTCCTTATCCAGGCGGGCATTACAGCGCCCCTGAGGACGTTGAACTTCGCCATTATGAGCGGGTGGGCGTCCCTGAGGAACGCGACAACGACTCCCAAGCCGAGCGACCAGAAGAGGGCTTTCGCCTTCCTTATCGAATCGTCGCCCTTGGCGTACATCCCCATCAGGACCTCTGAAGTGGCGAAACCCGTCGGGAATTTCAGGTCCTCGACGTTGATCATCTGCCTTTTCATCGGTATGGCCATGAAGAGGCCGAGGTAGAGGATCGCCATGACCCAGAGGATCAGGTGGAGATTGGGAAGGCTCTTGCCCGAGACCATGAGGAGGGCCGGTACCGCGGAGACCAGCCCGGCGGAGGCTATGAACGCGCAGGCCGAAGCTGTGGTCTGGAGGATGTTGAGCTCAAGGATGCCCATGTCCTTTTTAAAGAAGAAGGGAAGGACCTTTCTCAGGCTCTTGAAGAGGGCGAAGGACATTATGGCCGCCGTTATCGTTACTCCCAGGCTCCAGCCCGTCTTGAAGCCAACATATAGGTTGGAAAGCGACAATACGGCCCCTATGAGAAGTCCGAGTATGAGGCCCCTTGCCGTTATCTCGGGTTCGGTGCCTCCCCTGTAGACCTTCTCAAGCCACTCTTTTTCTCTCTCTTCCGGGGTTCCTGACATGTCTTTCGGATCCAATTCGACCTCCACTGGAACCCTCCAAGAATACCTTTGTTCCCGAAGGATATCAAGGGCTTTCCGGGGGGGGGCAAAACTCTTGACAAAGTGTCCAAGGATTGCTACCATATCAATGTGTTGTGGAAGGAGGTGATTGGACATACGGGAAAGCTGTAAATTCGGACATTCTTTAAACTTGGTTTATAAGGAGGTTATGGAGGTGACTAAGATGAGAAATGCACTCAGATGGAGTGCCATGTTTGTCGTGATCGTTGTCATGACATCCATGGCGATTTTCGCGCAGAGTTCGGGCGGCGCCCTTCAGGGAAGGGTCTCCGACGACAAAGGCGAGCCTATTCCGGGCGCCACCATCAGGATCTCGGGCCCCGCTCTTCAGGGAACGCAGGGCGCGGGTACCGACCTTAACGGCGAATATTTCTTCCCCTTCCTTCCCACCGGAAGAGATTATTCGGTCAAGGTTGAAATGTCAGGTTACGCCACGGCCATCAGGAACGGCGTGGAAGTTCCTCTCGGAACGACGATCAAGCTCAACTTCCAGCTTTCCACGAGCGGAGCCGAAATGGTCGTTACGGGCGCGGCACCGATCATTGACACCAAGAAGGTCGAGACCGGCGCCAACATTTCCGACACGATGATCTCAGCGATCCCGCTGGATCGTTCTTCCAGGGGCATCGCGTTCCTCGCCCCCGGTGCCGTTACTTCCGGACTGGCCAATCAGCCTTCGTTCGGCGGCGCTTCCGGTCCTGAGAACTCCTACATCGTCAACGGTGTCGAAGTCGTAGGTTCCGGCGACGGGCGCAACATGATGAACATGAACTTCGATTTCATCGAAGCTACCGAAGTCAAAACGGGCGGCATGGACGCCGAATTCGGCGGCCTCATGGGCGGCGCGGTCAACTCGATCACCAAGAGCGGCGGAAACGAGTTCCACGGCGGCCTGTTCGCTTATTACTGGGACGACAGCCTCGGCGCCAACGAGAGAAAGATCGACAACCCGACCGTGGTCGACTACATCGATGCCAACAAGATCTACGACATCGGCGGCTACATCGGCGGCTACATCATCAAGGACAAGCTCTGGTTCTTCACTTCCTACGACTACAACAAGGAAGAGGCGACCTGGACGGCCGACGGCTACGACGCCAACGTCACCCTCGGCGGGCACCCCTCCTATTCCTGGGCAAGGGGAACCGGCTACGAGATCTCGACCAAGGACCCGCAGTACGCGATGAAGCTCACCTACAACTTCAACGCCAACCACAGGTTCGTCCTATCATTCTTCGGCAACCAGATGAAGACCAACGACGTCCGCAACCTGGCCAACCCGAGCGCCGTCGCTTCCGCATACGATCTCAAGAGGAAGAACTACGCCGCGAACATCGTCTGGAACGCCACCTGGACGCCCAAGTTCTTCACCGAGATGAACATCGGCACCAGAAGAACCTTGATGGACAGCAAGCCGAAGAATGCCCTCGCGATGAACAATTGGGGCTATTACTACCGTTACGGCTCCGGCACATACGCCGGCTACCAGGTCATCCCGACCGGAACTTACACCTATGACGCCGCCACCAGGGGCATCAACCTCGATTCCTGGCTGCCTTCCCTCGGCGGCAGGACCTACGAGATAGAGAAGGACTACAACGACCAGTTCCGCGTCAAGGGGACCAACCTCTTCAATTGGGTCGGCAAGCATGAACTTTCCTACGGCTTCCAGCACTTCAAGGTCACCTACAACGACAACTTCAACTACACCGGCCCCGGCATCACAGAGGTCAACGACTACACGCCTTTCTGGGGCATGACCTCGATGGGCGGCTCGGTCGTCAGGTGGCATAGGACCGCGGCTGACCTCAACGGCAACGGCATAGAGGACGACTTCCTTTACCGCGCCCAGATGTTCATGAACAGCCAGGCAAAGGAAACCGAGCAGAAATACTACGCCTACTGGATACAGGACAACTGGCAGCTCACCGACTACTTCATGCTGAAGCTCGGCGTCAGGCTCGACCAGATCCACATGGAAGGCGGCGACAACATCGCCATCGTTCCCAACCCGATAGGCACCGATGCCGACGGCAACACGATGTACGGCCTTGGACATTTCGCCACCGCTCCCTCCAGAAGCATGAAAATCAACGACGAATGGGCCCCCAGGGTCGGATTCACCTGGGACGTCTTCCACAACGGCAAGAGCAAGCTGTACGGCTTCCACGGCTGGTACTACGAGAGGATCCCGAACACGCTGGCGATCCGCGCACTGACCACCGAGTTCTTCCACTTCGCCTATTACACCGATTATCAGCTGACCCAGCCCTACAACTATCCCGGCTACGCCTACACCTACGGCATCGGCGAGACCAAGATCACGGGCGGTCCCGATGGCTCAAAGATCAAGGGCTCCTTCAACAAGGAGACCATCCTCGGCCTGCAGTACGAGCTCAAGCCCGACCTGAACCTCGGCGCGAGGCTGATCTACCGCGAACTCGGCAGGGCGATCGAAGACATCTCCCTCGACGGCGCCAGCACCTACATCGTCACCAATCCCGACGCCTGGACCGATGTCTGGGCCGCCGATCCCTTCGGCCGTCCCGGGTACCAGTGGCGCTTCCCCAAGCCGACCCGTATCTACAAGGCACTCGAACTGACGGTTGACAAGAGGTTCTCCAACAACTGGCAGATGGGCGGTTCGTACGTTCTCTCCAGGCTGCACGGAAACTACGAAGGCCTCTTCTCCAACGACAACGGCCAGCTCGATCCCAACATCACCTCCAAGTACGACATCCCGTCGCTGCTCGAGAACGCCTACGGACTTCTTCCCAACGACAGGACGCACGTCCTCAAACTCTACGGCTCCTACAGCTTCCCCTGGGGCCTCGACCTCTCGGGCAACTTCCAGCTCCAGAGCGGAACGCCGATCAGCAAGCTCGGCGCCGATGACGCTTACGGCCTGAACGAAGGCTTCTGCGCCACCCGCGGCACCGCCGGCAGGACCCCCACCATCTGGACGATCGATGTGGGCGCCCGTTATCACTTCAAACTGTGGAAGAGCGATCTCGGCTTCAGGGTCGACATCCTCAACCTCACCAACAACCAGAAGACCACCATGGTCGACCAGACCTACAACACGGAAAGCACCGCCGATGTCCAGACCTATCCCTACTTCGGTATGGAGACCGAGCACCAGAGAGCCAGAAGGGTCAGATTCGCGATCCAGTGGAACTTCTAGTTCGGTTTTGACCAGTGTTCAAAAAGCCCCGGGGCGACCCGGGGCTTTTTTTTACGAAGCTGACTGGATTATATGGGAGACCAGAAGATGAACGAAAGCCTTCCCGAACTGAAAGATGAGGGGGAAGACCGGGAGCGGCCCTACCCCGGGGGGCCGAAACCTTTGAGGGGGAAAAGGCTCGCCGCGGCTTTCGCGGTTGCCACGGTGTCGGATATCGTGCTGATGGGGCTCGAAGTGGTGCCGGTCGTCCAGCTTTTCGTGGATGTCGTGACGGCGCTTCTCTTATTCCTGATACTGGGCAGGCGCTGGGCGATAATACCCGGATTGATAGCCGAGGCCATCCCGGGAGTTTCGATATTTCCATTTTGGATCATGGTGGTCGCGGCGATAGCCGTCTGGGGCGAGATAAAGCCAATCGAGAAACCCAAAGGGGATGAATGATCCGAACCTGCTATTCCGCCGGCGTAGTGATTCCGGACCCGCCCTGCGGCGACCGTCAGCCGGCAAATGAATAGAGAAGCTTGATCTCTTTTTTCCAGAGGTCCGGCTCTGGAGTTTCCAGTATAAGGGGTATCTCATCGAAACGGGCATCTTTCATTATGAACTTGAAAGGCTCTATGCCCAGGCTGCCCTGCCCCAGGCTCTGATGCCTGTCCACGAGGCTTCCCAGGGCCGACTTGGCATCGTTCAAGTGCCACCCCCTGATGTATTTCATTCCAACCGTGCCGTCGAAGTCGGCCATTGCCGAATCGTAGCCTGAGCGGGTCGTGAGGTCATAACCCGCCGCGAAGAGGTGGCAGGTGTCAAGGCACACGCCGGTCCTTGTTTTGTCCTCGATCCTGTCTATCAGGTAGGCGATCTGCTCGAACGACCGTCCCACGGAGCCGCCCTGGCCCGCCGTGTTCTCTATCACGGCGGAGACCCCTGTCGTCTTGTCCAGCGCCCTGTTCACGCTGTCCGCGATCATCGACAGGCATTCTTCGTCGTCCATCTCGCCCCTGTGGCTGCCTGGGTGGAAGTTGAGCATTGTCAAGCCCAGAAGGGAACACCTTTTCAATTCATCCAGGAAAGCATCCTCGGACTTTTTCCTGATCTCCGGGTCGGGGCTTCCCATGTTTATGAGGTACGTGTCGTGGGGAAGGATGTGCGAGGGAAAGAAACCTTTTTCGGAGCAGTACTTCCTGAAAGATCCAGCCTGCTCCTCGGGGATCGGCGGGGACTTCCACTGTCGCTGATTCTTGGTGAAGAAGGCGAACGCCTTCGCGCCTATCTCCGAAGCGTTCAGGGGAGCGTTCTCAACGCCTCCCGCCGCGCTGACGTGGGCTCCGACCCTTTTCACGGTGCCTCCTTTCTTCCGGCCATGATCCTTGAATTTGGAAGGGCGATCGAATCGAGCAGGCTGATGCCGGAAATGCCCGCGTCCCTCATGAAACCTTCGATCTCTTTCCCGGTATAGGATTTCCCCTCGGCGGTTCCCACGAGCATGTTGAGCGAGAAAAGCGCGGGATGAAGAGGGGAGTCACCGCGGTCGTCGAGGATGAACTCGTGGATCAGCATGACGCCGCCGTCTTTCAGCGAGGCGGAGGCTTTCGCAACCAAGCGGGACGCCGCGGAGGGGCCTTCGCCGTGAAGGATGTGGGAAAGCCAGACAGCGTCGAACCCTGCCGGCAGGGGATCTTCGTTGAAATCTCCTTCAGCGAAAGCGATCCTGGCTCCGAGTCCGAAATCGCCGATGGTCTTTTCCGCGAATGGGCGGACCTGGGAAAGGTCGAAAACGGTAGCCATGAGCCCCGGATGCCTGAGACAGAAATGGATGGCGTATGTCCCCGGACCTCCTCCTAGGTCAAGCAGGGAGCCCTTTTCCGGCAGAGGCAATACTTCCGCGACTTTCGGGGCAATCGGGGACGCGTTGTTGAACATCCCCATCTCGAAAGCCTCGAGCTCCCTTTCTCCCGCCCTGCGGTGGCCGGGATCCCTCGCGGGAACACCGGTCCTGACGCATTCGGGAAGCTCCGCCCATCCTTTCGAGATGTAATGGTGGTGCCTGATCATGTAGCCGATGTATTCCTTTGATGACCTCGAAAGATATCTCGCCGCGTCCTCCGCGGTCTGGAACCTTCCGTCCTTTTTTGCAAGGAGTCCCATGGCGGCGAGCGCGTTCAGGATCGCCTCGGCTCCCCTGCCGCTTAAAGTGAGCTCCTTCGACACCTCAGCCCGGGTCAGGCTCTCCCCGTCGAGGAGAGTGAAAACATCCAGTTCCACGCCCGCGTGGAGCGCGAAAGAAGCCCAGTACCCTCCCGAGACCTCAAGGAGCTTCTTCGGGTCCCACTTTTCCATCTGAAGGCCCTCCAATGATCCCGTTCGCGTTGCCGCACAGTTCCAGCAGTATCGGTTCCAGCCTGGCGTCCAGGTCTTCCCTTTTTCCGTCGTTCATCACCACGATGTCGGCGAGAGCGAAGGTAGCCCCGAGCTGCTGCCCGGCGCCCTGACCGTTCTCCTCTTCTTCTTTTTTCCTGAATTCCTCGAAGGTGGAGATGGAGTCTCCCCCCCTGCTGCGCTTTCTCGCCCTCTCATACCTCATTTCCTGCGGGGCGTCGACACCGAGAAGGAGAAAATCCTCCGCGTTGTTCCTGAAAAAACGCACTTCTTCGGGATGGCGGAAAGAGTCCACGATGTCCCTTCCGGAAAGCTTTTCGAATGTCCTGCTGGCGAGGATCGACAGGCCGAACTCTTCCCTGAGGCTCCTGCCGGTGATTATCAGGTGCTCCCGGGAGGTCGTCAGGCCTCTCTTCAGAGCCTCTTCGCGGACGGCGTCGGAAAGCGAATGATAAAGGAAACCCTTCCTTACGAAAAAGTCCGCCACGAGGCCCTTGCCCGCGGCGTTCGGTCCGGTGAGCCCGATAACGGCCTTGCGGTTCCTCATTTTTCCAGCTCTTTGAGGCGTTTGTCCACCGCTTTTCCCAGCAGGCCGTTGTCCTCCAGGCTTGCGAGTCGGTATTCGATGAGGGCCAGGGTGCCGTACTTCCTGAGCTCGTAGGAGCGCCCCAGGAAGTAGTGCGCCTTTCCCTGCGACGCCGTGGTGAAGGGGGCGTTGTTCAGGAGATCGAGGAACCCGTCGATCGCCTCCCTTGCCTTTCCCAGCCTGTATTCCGCGTAATGAGTGTAATAACGGGCCTCTCCCGCGTAGAGATCTGAAGGATGGTTCCTGACGAAATCGAGTAGCGCCGCGTAAGCCTCCTTCTCGTTAGTTTCCCGGAGGGGCCGGACCGCTTTCTTGAACGCGGGTCTGTTCGCCATCACGGAGGAGAGGTAGTTGAGAACGAAGGCTCGGTAAGCGTCCTGGAAAGCGTCGAAGCTTGTTCCGCAGGCGGATTCCAGGGCGGGCTTCCAGCTTTCGCCCCCTTCAAGGGAGTTGACGAGCAACCTGACGCTTTCGGCTCCACGCTGGTCCCTGAGCGCCCTAATCGCCCAGAAGCCGTCGGCCCATGCATAGGAGGAGGTGTCGCTGAGAGGCAGGACCATCTGGGGAGCTTCCCTGTCCGTGAGCAGGATGAACCTCCGCTCGTAGTAGTCTCCGAACCCTGAGAGGTAAAGCGCGAGCCCGTGCCTCAGGAATTCGGGGGCTTCGGCGAAGGAACGGCTGGCTCGGGTCATTATCGTTTCGGCGAGAGCCGAAGCCAGCAGTTCCTCGCTCGGGTAGTGTCTCAGCGCGAGCTGCTCCACGGGAACGAGGATCCTGCTTGGAGCGCCGTTCACTCCCTGGACCACCTCGTAAGGGGCCGGAGAGGAAAGCCGGCCCGAGTCGACGGGAACTATCTCTATCCGGTCCTCCGCGGATGGGAATGCAAGGCCTCCCGCGCCGAGAAGCCTCGCCGAGGAGGAGAGCGAGTTGGAAAGCCCCGAAACTCCGTTGATGACCGGCAGGAATCCCCCGTTGACTCCTTCATAGGGGAGCACCCGGATATTCTCTATCGAGAGCGTCCTGCTGACCGGAGGAGCGGGAACCTTTACCGGCTGAGGAAGAGGAGCGTGCGGCTCGGGCGGCGGCTTCTTTGCGGGCAGGGGCTTCTTTAAAGCGGAATCGTCCATGAAAAGGAACGACAGGTCGCCGCGGTTCCGGTAGGCTATGACCCCAACCAAGCCGAGAAGGATCATCAACGATATCGAAAGGACCGCTGCCAGTCTCCAGGGCTTCATCACGGGATCCCTATCTTGTCCGAAAGG
>MTKZ01011062.1_pt1 | contig 52956 bp, 49 predicted proteins | sample 1042781 | NCBI WGS metagenome assembly MTKZ01 (sample SAMN06212207, study PRJNA360539) | anaerobic digester metagenome | biome: Wastewater treatment plant; material: sludge; isolation source: anaerobic digester fed with sludge from wastewater treatment plant | place: Denmark: WWTP Viborg ...
CCACTACCACAGGATCAAGACCGAGGTCTGCTACGTGCTGACCGGCGAGATCGAGGTCACCGCTGTGGACAGGGAAACGTCGGAACGGGCGATCCTGATCGTCCGGGACGGAGACCGCATCACACTGGCCCCAGGCGTTGCCCACAGCTACCGTTCAAAGGGCTACGCCCAGGCCCTGGAGCTCTTGCCGGACCCCTACGACGCAACCGATACGGTCCCGTTTCCCGTGCAGGGGCAGTTGTCCTGACGGCAGGGAAAATTGCCGGTATTCAACATTGCCTCAAAATAAAAGCATTTTCCAATCCTTTGAAAGTTTGACAAGCGGCTGAAAAGACCATACAGTGTGGCCGATTTTTTAATGATCGGCTCCGCTGGAACGAAAGGATGATCGCATGGACATTCAGGAAACATTTGCCGGCATCTACAAGGACATGCCGGTCCTCGTAACGGGGCACACGGGTTTCAAGGGAACCTGGCTCAGCATGTGGCTGCATCTTCTGGGCGCCCGCGTAATCGGCTACAGCCTCGATCCGCCGACCCGGCCGAATCACTTCGACATGTCCGGGATGAAGGACCGCATGGTGGACATTCGGGCAGACATTCGGGACCTGGATAAACTCGTAAGCGTCTTGAAAGAATTTCAACCCAAAATCGTCTTTCACATGGCCGCGCAGCCGATCGTGCGGGAGTCCTACGAGAATCCCCGGGACACATTCATCATCAATTCCTGGGGAACGATCAACATGCTGGAGGCGATCCGGATGACCACTGCGGTCAAAGCGGCCGTTTTCATCACCAGCGACAAATGCTACCGGAACAACGAGTGGATCTGGGGATACCGGGAGAACGACGCGCTCGGCGGCGGAGATCCATACAGTGCCAGCAAGGCAATGGCTGAAATCGCTATCGAGGCTTATCGCGACGCCTTCTTTCCCTGGGGAGATCGCGGCGAAAATGCGGTGGCCGTCGCTTCGGTCAGAGCGGGAAACGTGGTGGGAGGCGGCGATTGGGCGAGAGACCGTCTGCTGCCGGATGCCATCCGAGCCTTGACGGAGGGCAGATCCATAGACATTCGCAGCCCCAGAGCGACCCGGCCGTGGCAGTGCGTCTTTTCCCCTTTGAGCGGGTATATGTGGCTGGGCGTCAGGCTCCTTCTTGACGGCGCAAAGTTTGCGGAGCCCTGGAATTTCGGCCCGATCGACCTGGCGAGCGACAGCGTTCAAAACATTGTCAAAAAAGTCATCCAGCTCTGGGGCTCCGGAGAGTGGCGCGATATGAGCAGGGGCGATGAACCGCACGAGGCGCACTGGTTGACCCTTAGCTGGGAAAAAGCCGCTGTCCGGCTCGATTGGCATCCCGTCTACGCCCTCCCCGAGGTGCTGGCCAAAACGGTCGAATGGTACAAGGAATGGGATCGGCAGGGTGAAAGCGCCGATATGCATGCGTTCAGCACGGACCAGCTCAGAACTTTCACGGAAGATGCGCACAAGCTTCAGATCCGGTGGGCCTGTCCGCAACCGAGCGACCGGATTCAGCGAACACTGGTCCGGCAGCTTTAATCCGGTTGAGGAAAGGGCATCGAAATGGACAACGAAAAAATGCACAACAGTGACAAGAAAGCGCAAGCATCGGAGGATAACAGAGTCATTACATTGACGCTGCCGGAGAAAACCGTGCAATTGCTGGAAACCTTGGATCAGGATTTGACCCGGGCCATTGCGAAAGTAACCGACATCGCTACGCAAAAGGCTTATCCCAGGGGTAGTTCCTTTGAAGTCGTCAAGGTGGCGCCGCACAATTCGGTCCTCATCGTGGGATCCGATACATTGCTGTCCAGGATCCCATGGATCCGTCTGGTCGAAATTGCGCCGGGGCGGAATCTGATCGCTATTCCTTCCGGGACCTCGCTCGAATCGCTGGAAGTGGCCATCCTTGAAGTGATTGAGAACATGGCTTCCGCGGACGAAACGGAAAAGTCCCTGTTGAAGGAATTCTGCAAATACGTCGGCAGGCTCAGACGCTACAACCGGGTGTCCCGGGCCGAGATCATGATTGTCGATACGGACACGTGATCCGTTCAGAGCCGCTTCGCAGCTGGATTATGAGACCCTATTCTGATTTACTCGAAACAGCATCCTACTAAGAAAATTTTGGTAGTGCGATGAAAAAAACGGAGATGGTGCTTGCCGGATTGTTCAACCCGGCGGTGGCGATCAGCAACCTTCTGAGAAGGGTTCCCATCGGGACTTTTGAGTTCAGGCTTGCCCTGGACGGCTTGATGCGTCCGAATTACGGCTACGCGATGTTCCATGCCGCAAAGCAGGCAAGAAGCCTCGGCATAAAACATCTCGCAGCGATCGAATTCGGCGTCGCCGCCGGAAACGGCCTGCTCGAAATGGAAAAGATCGCGGAAGAGGTCACGAAGATCACCGGTGTGGGCTTCGATGTCTATGGCTTTGACATGGGGACCGGCCTGCCCGCACCTTCGGATTACCGGGATTTGCCTTACCTGTTCAAAGGCGGCTTCTATAAAATGGATAGCGAAAGCCTGCGGGCGAAGCTGAAAAAGTCGACCCGGCTGATTCTGGGCGACGTGGGCACTACGGTCCCGGAGTTCATGCGGACCGACATTGCTCCCGTCGGATTTGCGGCCTTTGATCTGGATTTCTACAGCTCCACGGTTCATGCGATGAAAATCCTCTCATCGGGCCATGGCCGGCTTCTTCCGAGGGTCTATTGCTATTTCGATGATACGATGGGCAGCCGGGAAGAACTGTACAATGAATATACGGGCGAACTTTTAGCGATTCGGGAATTCAATGAACAGCACATGGATCGGAAAATCGCATTGATCCATGGTCTAGCCCAGTATCGCATCATCAAAAGCAGATGGTGCCAGGCGATGTATGCGCTGCATGTTTTTGACCACCCGCTCTACAACCGTTATATCCCGGACCGTCAGGATCAGGCCCCGTTCGATTGACGTCAGGGTTCCATCCGCTCCACCCCCTGCATCTGCCTTTCGCATATTATGCAACGATTTCAAAAGCGTGCCGTGGGAAGCGTTGTGCTTGACAAACCGGACCATCCATAGTAGGCACACCCGAAACCGGAACAGAACCATGACCGTTGAAGCCAATCCATCCGCACAAATATTAAGAATATCATGAAGAAAGTCAGCGTCGCCATCCCGGCCTACAACCAGGCGCATTTCATTCGACAGGCTTTGGACTCCGTCCTTGCCCAGGATTATCCGAATCTGGAAGTGATCGTCAGCGACAACGCCTCCACGGACAACACGACGGAGGTCGTCCAGCCGTACCTGTCTGACCCCCGGGTGCGGTATCACCGGAATCCCGTAAACCTGGGGATGATCGGAAACTTCAAGAAGGCCCTCTACGAACACTCGACGGGAGAACTGGCACAACATCTGGACGGCGATGACTACCTGACCGACCCGCATTACATCTCGGAAGCGGTCGATATGATCGAGCGCCATGGCCTGATCATGGTCTTCGGCAGGACGAGATCCTTCTACGAGCGCGATCACACTCTCGTTTCGGACAAGGTCAACAGCGACCTGCCGGCTGTCATGGACGGCAACTGGCTCTTCCTGAACTACCATAAAGGCTACTCGCTGACATCCCTGAGCGTCGTGCACGACCGGAAGCGGGCCATGGAGGTCGGCTTCTACGACTACAACATAAGGAGCACCGACTGGGAAAACCTTCTGAAGCTCATCATTGGCCGGAAGGTTGGCTTCATCAACCGGTTCGTCGGCGTCTGGCGTCGGCATGGCTCGAGCGCGACATTCAAGCAGGACCTGGACCTGGACCTTCAGAACGTCGCCTACATCGATTCCCCCTACCGGTACGCCCTCTCGATTGGGGCATTCCCGCCGGAAACGCTGCAACGATGGCGGCGGCGGATGCTGAAACGGTACTTCGTCCAGATCATCGTCCGGGCCCTCCTGATGAACAACAGACCCAATGAACAAGCCATCATGAACTATCTGAAGGCAAACGAGAAGGACGTCTACCGCTCCATCCTGCTGGATCCCCGCTTCACCGCACTGCGGGCGAGCATCCTCTGGAGCCGGCCCCTGACCTACCTGGTCTTCAAACATGTCCTGAAGCAGGAATCTTTCATCAAGGATTATGAATATATCCCGGGGGCGTGACACCCGCGGCGGAAGGATCGACGGAAAAGCACCCGTTGCGTCATGCACCAACCGAAGCGTGAAGAAGGCGGGTTCGAGTTCCCGCTTGACAAATGCAACCGCCTCCCGTATGTCTCGCCCGACCGAAAGCTTTCGGCCATCCGTCGAAACGGATGAAAAACCGCACGGCAATCGTTTCGGAACCGAAATGAAATCATACACTTGACAGGATTGAGATCATGAAACTCCAGAAACCCAAGTTTGTGCACATGAACGGCCGGCTTCGCCTCTGGGACGAAGCCACCCTGCATGTCGGATGCGAGGCCGCCATACGGGGCCTCAACGTCTTCGAGGGCGTCAAGGCCTACCGCCAGCCGGACGGGTCCCTGGCCATCGTCATGCTGCGGCGCCATTACGAACGCCTGCAGCGCTCCGCCCGCCTGCTTTACATCCCCTTTGAACACAGCTACGAGAAGTTCACCCGATGCATTCGCGAACTGGCCGAAGCCCTGGTCCAGCCCGACAAGGAAATGTGGCTCCGGACCACGCTATTTGCGACTCAGGGCCATTGGGGCGAGGGCACGAAGGCGGAACTGGTGATTACGGCCTACCAAGCGGAAACGGCCCTGCCCAAACCGATCAGCCTGGGCGTAAGCACCTGGCGGAGGAGCCCCGATGTCTCGCTGCCGGCCCGCATCAAGACCGGCAGCAACTATCAGGTGGCCCGCCTGGCCCGGATCGAGGGTCGGGCGATCGGATGCGAGGACATGGTGCTGCTGAACCAGTCGGGCCGCGTGGCCGAAGCCACCGGATCGTGCATCCTCATGGTGCGGGAAGGAACGGTCTGCACGCCGCCTGCGACCGAAGGCGCCCTCGAGAGCATCACGGTGCAGGCCATCGAAGCGCTCGCCCGCACGAAGGGAATCCCTTTCGAAAGGCGACCGATCGACCGCACCGAATTGGTGGTCGCCGATGAGCTGGCGATCTGCGGCACGCTGGCCGAAGTGGTGCCGGTCAAAATGATCGAAGGGCGCCCGCTCCCGGAGAATTCACCGCTTCTCAAAGAATTGCAGACGGGCTATTTTCAGGCGGTCCGGGGCGTTTCTCCCCACCCGGAAATCGACTTGACACCAGTCACGCCGGCCACAAAAGAGCTCAAAAAAAGCCGTTCGCGGCGAAAGACCTGACATCGACGGAAAAAAAGAGAAGGATCATGCGAATCATTCTTTTTCTCAACAACTGGGGCGGATGGAAAGTCGCACAATGGCTCCGTGAGCGCAATGAGGATATCGTGGCTCTGGTGGTTCAGCCGGAGAGCGACGAGCGTTTCGCGCGGCAGATCCTCGACGCACTGGACATGCCGGCAGACCGTGTCTGGCGCGCCCCGGAGCTGAGAAACCCGGAGACGGTGGCCCGGTTCAAGGAACTGGAGCCGGACATCGGGATATCGGGATGGTTCGGATACATCCTGAAGCCGGACCTGCTGCAGGTGTTCAAAGTGGGGTGCATCAACCTCCACACGGCCTACCTGCCCTGGAACCGGGGCTGGTACACGAATGTATGGCCGATCCTTGACGGATCGCCTGCGGGCATGACCATCCATTTCATCGACCCGGGCGTCGATACCGGCGATCTGATCACCCAGCGCCGGATCCCCGTCGAACCGACCGATACGGGGGGATCGCTCCATGAGAAGATCACCTGCGGCATGGTGGATTTCTTCAAGGAAACCTGGCCGCTCATTCGTGAAGGGAAATACGCGCGCATACCCCAGGACCATTCGAAGGCCACGGAACACCGGCGCGGCGTGCTGGCGACGCTTGACCACATCGATCTGGATAAAGAATATCCCGCGGGGGAACTCCTGAATCTACTTCGCGCGAGGACCTATCCCCCCTACCCGGCGGCCTACTTCGTCGCGGACGGACAGCGCGTTTACGTGCGCGTGGAATTCGTCGCAGACCACCCCGACGGGAGCATCGGGCGGAATTCCGAATGCATCGACCTCAAAGCCCCACGCAACGCGAAGGAGCTGATCGAGCTTCTTCACAGGGGGAACGAAGGGCTTCAGCAGACCGCCTATTTCCTGCACGAAGGCCGGCGCATCGGCGTCCGCACGCAGCACCTGGGCGAACAGGACATCAAACCCTCCGAGAACCCTTCGTGGATGACAGCGGAATAGAACGGCTCAGGTCCGGAAACGCCTCCGATCCCGTAACTCCTGATCAATCTTTTGCCATCATGCCGGACAGCGAAGTCATCGGTCTCATTCCCTGCGGTGGTTATGCCACGCGAATCGCACCCCTGCCCTGCAGCAAGGAGATCCTTCCGGTGGGTCTCCAAAAAAATGAAATCGGCCTGCTGCATCCCAAAGTGGTCTCACATTACCTTCTGGATCTTTTTCGCCGCGGCGGCGTGCGGAAGGCATTCTTCATCCTGCGCAGGGGCAAGTGGGACATTCCGGACTATTACGGCGACGGCGCCTCCTTCGGCATGGATCTGGGTTACCTGATTGCCGCGCTGCCCTACGGCCCTCCCTACACGCTTGACCAGGCATACCCTTTCGTGAAGGGCAAGCGGGTGGCACTGGGATTCCCGGACATCCTGCTGGGCCCGGCCGACGCGTTCCGGAAGGCCCTGAACCGGCAGTCGGAAACGAAGGCCGACCTCGTGCTGGGCCTTTACCGGATCCACCAGGCCGGATTTTCGGACATGGTCGCCGTCGACCGCGACGGCCGGGTGCGCGAGGTCATACCCAAACCGTGCGAGAGAAATCTGAAGCTGGGATGGATGTTTGCCGTATGGACAGCGACCTTCACCGACTTTCTCCACGACTATCTCGCCGTGCCCCGGACTTCCGCGCAACTGCCTGGTACGCAACTGCCCGAAGAGTTGACGGTGGGGCACGTCATCCAGGCCGGCGTCCGCGAGGGGATTAAGACGCAGAGCATCTTCTTTCGTCGGCATGGATACCTGGACATCGGTTCACCGGAAGGGCTGCTGAAGGCATCTGCCGTACATCGGCAAAGTGAATCGAACGAATCATTGGACATGAACCGTGGCGGAAAGGCTCGTTGAATTTCCTGAATGACCGACGAGATCTGAGGTTTCGGAATCTTGGATCTTTCAAAATTGAATCACCCAAGAAGGATTGTATCCCCTTTAATTCATTGACACCTGAAGCCATCTGCCCTATAATTCGCGGCGTTCGCAATGCTTTGGCGGCATGCCCTTCGGAATTATGACCAGACAGAAACGCGTCATCTCAAAAAAAGCAATCCTCTGCCTTTTCCTCACGGTTTCATTCCTGTTGTCCGGGTTGTACGATATTTCGGAACCATGGAAGCCATTGAATATCAGCGTTGCCGTCCTTGAAGGTATGGAAGTTGACAATAAAGGCATTCATATCTGCTTCAAACCTATCTTTGATCGAACCCAAGGCGGAGACGCCGTTGGTGTCCGGCAACATTCATACGCATCCGTCAACCGCGAAGAAATCGACTTTCAGGCACCCCTCATTTGCTTGATTTCCCTTCTTGACCGTGCTCCACCCTCATTGGTCTCGGTTCAAACCACCTGAAAACACCCACAAACTGTATGGATCCGGACTGAGATGATTTCTTACACATTGCTTCGCATGTGGCTGGCCGGGCCACGGAATTTCGGCCCGCTCAAAGGTCCGGATGCATTGAGATGAATGAGGATCGTCATGAAACTTCTGATTACTGGCAACATGGGCTATATCGGGCCCTCCGTGGTAAAGCGCCTTCGGGAGAGCCATCCTGACGCGACGCTCATCGGCTATGATATGGGGTACTTCGCCGGCCAATTGACCCGCGCGGATCACCTCCCGGAATGTAATTTGGACACACAGTACTTTGGTGACGTCCGAAGCTTTCCGGAAGAGATCCTGCACGGCGTTGACGGCATCGTCTATCTGGCGGCGATTTCCAATGACCCCATGGGAAACAAGTACGAGGCGGTGACCCTCGACATCAATTACCGTTCGGCGGTGGCCCTGGCGGCCCGGGCAAAGTCGGCCGGCGTCAGGTCCTTCGTCTTTGCATCCAGTTGCAGCACCTACGGCTTTGCCGAGGAGCGCGCCATGACGGAAGGCTCGCCCCTGAACCCCCTGACGGCCTACGCCCGTTCCAAGGTCTTCACGGAGCAGGAACTGAAACCGCTGGCGAGCGAAGCGTTCCGGGTCACCTGCCTGAGGTTTTCAACGGCCTGCGGAATGAGTGAACGGTTGCGGTTGGATCTCGTTCTGAACGATTTTGTGGCTTCCGCCGTCGCGTCCGGCAAGATCACCATTCTGAGCGACGGGACGCCATGGCGCCCGCTGATTCACATCAAGGACATGGCCAGGGCGATCGACTGGGGGCTGGAGCGACCGCTCGCCGCGGGAGGGCCCTTTCTCGTGGTCAATGTCGGGGCGAATGAATGGAACTACCAGGTGCGGGATCTGGCAGAGGCCGTTGCAATGATCATCCCCGGCACAGAGGTTTCCATCAACAAGAACGCCCAGCCGGACAAGCGTTCCTATCGGGTCAATTTCGGCCTGTTCCGGTCGCTGGCGCCGGATCACCAGCCGCTGTTCGATCTGGACACAACCATTCGGGAGTTGAGGGACGGGCTGGAGGCCATGACTTTCCGGGAGCAGAACTTCCGGAACACGAACTTCATGAGGCTGAAGATCATCGATTCCCTGAGAGAACGGGGCTGCCTGGACGAGCAGCTGCGTTGGACGTTCCGCAACCATTCTTGAGACGGCGGGGCACCTTTGATTCGGCTGATTCGGCATGGATAAAGCGGCCATTACGATCATCGGCGCCGGCGTCGTGGGCCTGGCGGTCGCGGCGGAGCTGTCCTTGAAATGCCGGGATGTCGTCGTCCTCGAAAAGCACGATCGCTTCGGCCGGGAGACGAGCAGCCGCAACAGCGAGGTGATCCACGCCGGCATCTATTATCCGAAGGGCTCTCTGAAGAGCCTTCTGTGCCGGGAAGGGGCGGAGCGGCTCTACGCTTTCTGTGAAACCTTCCGCATTCCCCACCTGAAGCTGGGCAAGGTGATCATCGCCACATCCCCTGAAGAATTGGCGACGCTGGATGATGTCTTCCGAAGAGGCGCCGCCAATGATGTCCCGGACCTCGCCATGCTGGACGCCGTTGACCTGAGGCGCATCGAGCCCCACACGAACGGCATTGCGGCCGTGTATTCGCCGCGGACGGGGATCGTGGACTCCCATGCGCTGATGACATGCCTGTACAAATCCGCCACGGACCGGGGCGTAACCTTTGCGTTCAACAGCGAACTGGATCGGCTTTCCCGGGAAAATGACCATTTCGTGGCCGGCGTGAAGGAAGGCCGGTACCGCTTCCAGTCGCGTGTCGTCATCAACGCGGCGGGGCTTCAATCGGACCGGGTGGCCGGAATGGCAGGGCTCGACGTGGAGAAACTGGCATATCGGATCAAGCCGTGCAAGGGCTCCTATTTCTCTTATCAGAAACCCTCACCGGTGAAGATGCTCGTCTATCCCGTCCCCCACGAAGAACTGGCCGGGCTCGGCGTTCATGCCACGCTGGATATGGGCATGCGCCTTCGCTTCGGCCCGGACGTGGAATATGTCGACGAAATCGACTACCGGGTCGAGGAGGAGAAGAAAGATCTGTTCTTTGCAGGCGCATCCAAGATCATTCCGGGTCTGGAGCGTAGCGCCCTGACGCCCGACATGGCCGGCATTCGGCCCAAGCTGCAGGGTCCGGGAGAGAAAACCCGTGACTTCGTGATCCGCGAAGAATCGGACAGAGGGCTGCCGGGGCTCGTCAATCTCATTGGCATCGAGTCGCCGGGCCTGACCGCTTCCCTGGCCATCGCAAAAATGGTTGCGGAACTGGTCTTGCCTCATGTATAAGGCCCCATTGTTCTGAAAACAGGGAGACAAAAAACCATGGAATGTCGATTCTGCAACACGCCGCTGCGGCATCTTTTCCTGTCCCTCGGCGCCTCGCCGCTTTCCAATTCCTACCTAAGCGGAGAAGACCTCCACAAGATGGAGCCCTACTATCCCCTCGATGTGTATGTCTGCCACAACTGCCTGCTGGTGCAACTGGAGGAATTCGAAAAGGCGCAGGACATTTTCCACGAGGGGTACGCCTATTTTTCATCCTACTCGGACAGTTGGCTGAAGCACTGTGAAAACTACGTCGATATGGTGGTGGAGCGGTTCGGCCTGAACGAAAACAAATTCGTCGTTGAAATCGCGAGTAACGACGGCTATCTGCTCCAGTATTTCGGCAGGCATCGCGTTCCCGTCCTTGGCATCGAACCGGCCGCCAACACGGCCCATGTGGCCCGGGACAAAGGCATCCCCACGGAAATCACTTTTTTCGATCAGGTTTACGCGGAGGGCATGCGCCGGGCCGGAAGGCAGGCCGACCTGATCATTGGGAACAACGTCCTCGCCCACAACCCCAACCTGAACGATTTCGTCAAAGGATTGAAGACAGCCCTGAAGCCGGGCGGTCTGATTACGATGGAATTCCCTCACTTGGCCAGATTGATGGAAGAAACCCAGTTCGACACGATCTATCATGAGCACTTCTCCTATTTCTCGTTCCTGGCCGTGGAGCGGATCTTCCGGGAGCATGGACTGATCATTTTCGACGTGGAGGAGCTTCCGACCCACGGCGGCTCCCTCCGGATCTTTGCCGCCCATGCCGAGGATTCGGGCAAATCCATATCCCCCCGTGTCGCCAAGTTGAAGGCGAGCGAGGAAAACCGGGGTTACGGAGCCATCGAACACTACCTGGGGTTTCAGAATGAGGTTCAGGCGGTGAAACGAAACCTCCTGCAGCTCCTCATCGGCCTCAAGAACGAGGGAAAGCGGATCGTCGGCTACGGTGCGCCGGCCAAGGGGAACACGCTCTTGAATTACTGCGGGATCCGCACGGATTTCCTGGACTACACGGTGGATCGGAGCCCCCACAAGCAGAACTGCTACCTGCCCGGAAGCCGCATCCCGATCCGGCACCCGGACCGGATTCGGGAGGACCGGCCGGAGTATGTCCTGATCCTGCCCTGGAACATCAAAGAGGAAATCATGGAACAGATGGGCCACATTCGGGAATGGGGCGGGCGTTTTATCGTGCCCATTCCGCATGTGCGCGTTATATGAACTGAACACCCTTCGAAAGCAGGGGGCCGGGAGAACCAATCAAAACAATCTTACCACTTCCAGGAATTTGTAATCCTGAAGGATTTTTTTGATATGATTGCCTTATTCCCGATCATTCACGGGAGCCGCAAAAACATCAATTCGGCCCTTGCAAACCGTTAAGCATGTGTTATACAGGGCGACCGATTTCGAGCTGAAGAAGTAAACTTTAGCGGGAACATGATTAACTCGACGATGAGGTTCAATATGAGCAGAAAATGTTGCCTGATCTTTCTGATGATCTCCCTTCTGGTTCTGTCCTGCGGCGGCGGTGGCGGCGGCGGTGGCGGCGGCGGAGAAACCATCGCGACCGATATCTCGGCGGCGCCTGAAGGCGTCACGGCGGCCGGCGGGAACACACAGGTCATGCTGAAATGGGGGACCGTCAGCGGGGCGACGTCCTACAATGTCTACTGGTCGACGACAAGCGGCGTCACCCGGCAGAACGGAACGAAAATACCCACCGTCACCAGCCCATATTACCATACCGGGCTGACCAACAGCACCACTTATTACTACGTCGTCACTGCGGCAAACGAATATGGAGAGAGCACCGAATCCAAGGAAGTGTCGGTCATGCCCTCTTCCTCCAACCCGCCGTTGCCGCCACATAACGTCGCGACCCTGGCGGGGCACATGATCGTCATCATCCGCTGGGAAGGGGTTGAATCCAACACATCGTACAACCTCTATTGGGCGACATCCGCCGGTGTCACGAAGGCGACCGGAAACAAGATCGAGAACGTTGCTTCTCCCTTTACCCACGAAGACCTGACCAACGGGGCGGACTACTATTACGTGGTGACGGCGGTGAACCGCTATGGAGAAAGCGTGGAATCGGAAGAGGCGTCCTCCGTGCCCAATCAGGGAGACGCCCCCTCGCCCCCAACCGGACTCTCGGCCACAGCGGGCGAGCGAAAGGTGACGCTTTCCTGGATCCCCGTCGAGAACGTCACGGCCTACAACATCTACTGGTCAAGATCAGCCGATGTGTCCAGAAAGACCGGGACCTTGATCGCCAACGTTGCAGGCAGCTCCTATACCCATGCAGAACTGGCCTGGGGCACAACGTATTATTACGTGATCACAGCGGTCAACAACCACGGCGAAAGCTCGCCATCAGAGCGGGTGTCCGCGACAACTCCCATCAACACGAAGCTGCAGGATGTCTGCGTTGCGATGGGAGACAGCATCACTGCGGGTTACGGCGTCAACTACTCCCTGTCCTATGTGCCCCTGTTGTCTGGATCCTGGGGCAAAACGGTTTACAACAGAGGCGTCTCCGGGGTCCTGAGTTCCTACGGCGCCAACATCATCGACAGCGTGCTGGCCCAGTACAATCCCAAATACATCACCATCTTCTACGGAAACAACGACGATGGTTTCTATCCCGCCAGTTGGACCATCGGCAATCTGCGCTCCATCATTCAGCAGGCCAAGGCGAACGGAACCAAACCGGTCGTGGCCACGCTGACACCCGTATTCGGGGAATGGGCCTGGAGGAAGCCCAGTCTCATCACACTGAACCAGCAGATTCGCTCACTGGCGGCCTCGGAGGGAATCGCCTGCGCCGATCTCGAGGCATCCTTCGGGTGGAACCAGAGCCTCATTCTGGATGACGGGATCCACCCCAACAGCGCTGGCCACCAGATCATCGCGAACACCTTCCGCGGCGCGCTGACACGCTGATTTGAAGTTGCGGGCGATGCAGCCGAAAGGATCGGGACAGGGAATGATCGCAAAGACCGGAAGGCCGGACCGCGGTTCCAATTGCCGCCCGGCAGTATTCCGACATGGGGTATTTTGGCAGATGCGTTTATTTTTCATGATCGCCCTTGCTCTGATGACTCTCCCGGTGCCGGTCTGGGCCAATCCGTCCCCCGCGGCCAAAAACGCGGTCACTTCCGAATGGTCCGTCGTTGCCCGCATGCGCGTGGCCTGGGTTCAGGACATGGGGGACAATCGGGACGTCTTCGCCCAGGGCGGAAGCCTGCGGCTCATGGGGCTGGACACGTCCGACGGCCAGGGCGAACGGGCAATTCTGGGAACGCCGGGGAATTACTCGAAGCCCCTGATCACGCCCAGGGGGGACCGGGTGGTGTATTCGGACCGGGCGCGGAAGAAGGTTTTCGTGGTGAACTGGGACGGCACGGGACAGCGGGAGGTGCTGGAGGGATTCGCGCTGGCGCTCTGGCGGAATCCCGCCGACGGCCGGGAGTGGCTCTACTACGGCGCGATGGAGGGAAAGGACGGCAGCGAACACTGCCCGGCGGTCTACCGGACGCTGCTGGACGGTCCGGGAACGCCGGAGCTGATCTGGAACAAGACGCCGGTGAGCGTGCACAGTTTTCAGGTCTCGGCGGACGGCCGGATGGCGGGGGGCCTCTTCCCCTGGCCCTCCGGCGGCATCGCCCAACTGCCCAACCGGGCGATGAAGATCTATGCGAAGGGCTGCTGGTCGGCGATGAGTCCCGAAAGGGGAAGAAGCCATCTCTGGATCTTCGACGGCGCCCACCGGAACCTGACGATCATCAATCCCGAAAACGAGCACAAATGGCAGGTCAACATAAACGGGGCGCCAGGGATCGACGGCTTCGAGGTCTACCATCCCCGCTGGAGCAACCAGTCTCGGATCATGGCCATGACCGGTCCCTACAAAACCGGTTTTGGCGGCAACAAGATCAGCGGGGGCGGCCGGAACATTGAAATATTCATCGGCAGATTCAACCCGGGTCTCACAAAGATCGAGGCCTGGCGGCAGATCACCCGAAACGACCGGGCGGACTTCTTTCCAGATGTCTGGGTCGCACCTTTCCAGAGCGCCAAGCCGGCTGCCGTGAAAGCTTCCGGCGCTGAAACAACGGGGAAAAAGAGCACCGCCGCGGGTCTTGCGCCGGGCGGAGAGGCCCGGAAAGCCCGAGCGGCCCCGTCCAAAAAGCCGGCCACCGGAAAAACGCCGAAGCGTCTGGTGGTCGAAGCCCGCCTGACCGAACCCTCCGTGATTCCTTCGCCGCAGGATATCGCCCCCTACCGGCGGGCCCTGCTGGTGAACGGCTACGAAGTGGTGCGGGTTGTCTCCGGCTCCTACGGCCGCAGGAAGCTCATGGCCGCCCATTGGGTGATCGAGGATGCAATCGTCCTTCAGGAAGCGATCCGGCAGAAGGGAAAAATCTACCGTATGGTCCTGGAACGCTACGACGATCACCCTGAGCTGGAAGGGGAGCGCCTGATCATGGACAGCGACGAGTTCCGACTGCCGCTTTACTATGAATTGCGCAGCTGATCCCTTTTAAACGGACGCCTTCAGCTTTCAATCGTTCACCCCGAAATTCAATTCCGGCTTTGATGTTTAACGGGAAATGACGACCGGCGGCGGCAACGGCGGCGGAATGGTCATCCCGCTTTTTTTATCGGCGACAAGCCCATGGTATTCAGCTCACAGATTTTCTTCTTCTATTTCCTCCCGCTGGCCCTTGCGGTCTACTACGGGCTTCCGCGACGCGGCCGCCACCTTGCGCTGACGCTGCTGAGCTACGTGTTCTACGGGTGGGCGAACCCTCTGTTCGTCGTCCTGCTGCTGACCTCCACCCTGATCAACTATGTCTGCGGACTGAAGATCGCCGACGAGCGTCTGAGTCCCGGTCCGGCATTGCCCGCCGGTCAGATGCCGGACGACGCCGTCCTGCGCCGTAAGAAATTCTGGCTTTTCATTTCTACGGTCACCAGCCTCTCCATGCTGGGGTTTTTCAAGTACTTCAACTTCACCATGGACAACTACAACCTCCTGATCCAGTGGCTGGGGCTTTCCCACCTGAAGCTGGAGACGGCGATCCGCGTCACCCTGCCGTTGGGCATCAGTTTCTACACCTTTCACCTGATGAGCTACACCATCGACGTTTACCGCGGCCAGGCGAAGGTCCTTCGCAACATCGTCGATTTCGCCTGCTACATCTCGCTTTTCTCCCAGCTCGTGGCCGGCCCGATCATTCGCTTCCGCGAGATTGCCGACCAGATGGCCAACCGGACCCACACCCCGGAAAAATTTGCCCGCGGCGTGGCCTTCATCAGCCTCGGCCTGGCCAAGAAGGTGCTTCTGGCCAATCCGTGCGGGAAGATCGCCGACGTGGTCTTCGACGCGGGCTCACGAGGCGTGCTGGATGCCTGGTACGGCCTGGTCGCCTATGCCTTTCAGATCTATTTCGATTTCAGCGCCTATTCGGACATGGCCATTGGCCTTGGGCTGATGCTGGGCTTCGTCTTTCCGAAGAACTTCGACTCCCCCTACCTGTCGCAATCCATCACGGAATTCTGGCGCCGCTGGCACATCTCCCTGTCCACCTGGCTGCGGGACTACCTCTACGTGCCCCTCGGGGGAAACCGGAAGGGGGGATGGCGCACCTATTTCAACCTGGCCGTCGTCATGCTGCTGGGAGGACTCTGGCACGGGGCCTCCTGGAATTTCGTCATCTGGGGCGGGATCCACGGCGGGATGCTGGTGATGGAGCGCGCCCAGGGAAAGGATGCCTTTTACCGCCGAATGCCCGGACCCCTGCGGATCGCCATGACATTCGTCATCGTGATGATCGCCTGGGTTTTCTTCCGGGCGCCCGATCTGCCCGCGGCGATGGCCTATCTCGGCAGCCTGTTCGGTCTCTCGGCGCTTCAGGAAGGGGCAGGCCTTCTGGGCGGGATTCTCTACCAGCCCTACTACTGGGGTACTTTTGCCGTTGCGGCGCTCATCGTCTGGGGATGCCCGCAGACCTGGGACTGGACGCGGACGATCCCCCGGTGGAAGGCCGCCGCAATTTTCGTCGCGCTCCTCACGTCACTGGCCGTTCTGATGACACAGTCCTACAACCCTTTCATCTATTTCATTTTTTGAGCGAAGCCGATGAGCGACTGGAAACATCAGGAACTGCGCGAGGAAACGGCAAGACGGGAGGTGGGGCACACCCGGATCGCCCCGGCCCTTTCCCGGGTCATCATCGCCCTGTTTTTGATCGTCATCCTCTCCGTTCCCGCGGTCCAGCACCTATCGGAGTTCCGGAGCTTCTTATCCGGGGAGCGCCGCTCCCCACTGCCGCAGGCCTGGGATGTCTTCTCGCTCCTGCCCGCGGCCATGAAGGCATCCGGTACGGCCGGGCCGGCGTGGATCGAAAATATCTTTGCGGTCAACCGCAACCTTCTGAAAGAGATGAAAAAGTACGAGGAAACGCTGGATGACCAGTCTGCGATCGGAAAATGGCTGCGTCCCCGGATTCAGTATGCCCTGACGGCCTGGCTGGGCGCAGGCAACGAGAAGGCCTACTGCGGCAGCCGGCCCTGGCTCTTTTACCGCCCCGGCATCGACTACCTGGCCGGCCCGCCCTTTCTCGATCCGGTCCAGCTTCGAAAGCGCGGGACGGGGGGCGACGAGTGGGCCGCCCCGACGGAGCCGGACCCACGGGCCGCGATCCTGCATCTTCATGAACAGCTCTCCCGAAGGGGGATCGCCCTGATCGTCATGCCGACGCCCATCAAGGCCATGATCCATCCGGAAAAATTGAGCGGCCGCTACGNNGGCGCTGATGGAATGGAAGCGGCAGAGCGGCCGGGCCCAGTTCCTTGCCAGCGATACCCACTGGCGCCCCGAAGCCATGGAAAAAGTAGCCGCCGGGCTGAAGGAGTTCATCGACCGACACGTTGACCTGCCGCCGCTGCCCCCAGCCGGATACGGTGGGGAAAGCGACGAGGTGACACATCTGGGCGACCTGGCCGTCATGCTGAGCCTGCCCGTGAATCAGAGGATCTTTCCGTCGGAGAAGGTGACGATCCGGAAGATAACCGGCGACGGCGGAGAGGCCTGGCAGCCCCATCCGAACGCCGACGTGCTCGTACTGGGCGACAGTTTCAGCAACATCTATTCTCTCGGGGCGATGGGCTGGGGCGAAGGGGCCGGCTTCATCGAACATCTCAGCCTCGCCATGCAGCGACCCCTGGATCGCATCACGCGAAACGACAACGGATCCTTTGCCACCCGGGAGTTCCTCGCCGGCGAAATGGCCAGGGGGCGGGACCGTCTGGCCGGGAAGCGCCTGGTGATCTATCAGTTCGCCATTCGGGAACTCGCCGTCGGAAACTGGAAACGGATCGACCTGAAAATCGGAACGCCCGAACCGGTGAATTATCTTACGCTGCCGCCGGGGACGGAACGAATCATCCGCGGCAGGATCAAGGCGGTCTCTTCCGTTCCGCGGCCCGGCACGGTGCCCTACAAGGATCACGTGATGGCGATCCACCTAACTGAATTGACGGCGGAAGGCCGACCCTTGACGGAAACGGACGCGATGGTCTATATGAGCAGCATGACCGACAATGCCCTGACGGCGGCGGCGCGCTACCGTCCCGACGAAATGGTGGCGCTCCGGCTGTCGTCCTGGACAGATGTCGCCGGCCGCTACGAGGGAATCAACCGCAGCGAGCTGGACGACGAGGCGCTGCAGCTTGTCGAACCCTGCTGGGGCGAGCCCCTGCAGAAATAAAAAAGAAATTCAGAATGGAGAAGTGCAAGTGAAATTAAACAGAAACAGAATCTTAATCATCCTGGCGGCTGTCGGCTTCTGCGTGATCGCCATGACTTCGACCGCCGCCGAGTCCGATACCGTCCGAAAGGTCACGGACCAGTTTGCGTCGATGGCCCGCTCCGCGCAGCAGCAGGGGACCATTGCCGTACCGGGAAAGGAGGGGTGGATCTTCTTCGGCCCCGAGCTTCATTTCGTCTCGGCGGGGCCGTTCTGGGGAAAGGCGGCGGCGAAGGTCAGCCGGGCGACGAAGCCCGAGCATGCCGACCCCCTTCCGGCCATTCTGGATTTCTACCGGCAGCTCAAGAAGATGGGCATCGAGCTGCTGATGGTGCCCGTACCCCCCAAAAGCGTAATCTACCCCGACTTTCTGTCCGACCAGCTTTCCCCTTCCCGCGCGAATGCGCCGGCGCGGCTGGATCGGGACGCGCAGGCCTTCTACCAGCTCCTGAGGAAGAACGGCATTCGCGTCCTGGATCTGACGCCCGTCTTCCTGGCCAACCGCTTTCACGTCCAAGGCGCCCCTTACTGCAAGCAGGACACCCACTGGTCCGGCAACGGCTGCGTCCTGGCCGCACAGAAGATCCGCGAGGAGATCCAGGGAAGGCCCTGGCTGAAGACGGTCCCGAAGACCGCCTATCAGACGGCCTGGAAGTCCATTCCCATCAGCGGGGATCTCTGGAAGGCCCTGGGCGGCAAGAATCTGGCACAGGAAACGCTGGCGGTCCGCCAAGTCGGGATCGGCAGCGCCGGATCGCTCAAGCCGGTCGCTGTCGACATGAAAAGCCCCGTCCTTCTGGTCGGCGACAGCCATAACCTCGTTTTCCATGCCGGGGACGACATGCAGGCCCGCGATGCGGGCCTGCCCGACCAGCTTGCCGCGGAACTCGGGTTTCCGGTGGATCTGGCCGCCGTGAGAGGCTCCGGCGCCACGCCCGCCCGCGTCAACCTGCTGCGGCGGTCCCAGCGCGACCCGAACTACTGGAAAACGAAAAAGCTGGTCGTCTGGTGCTTCGCCGCGCGGGAATTCACACAGAGCGATGGATGGAAGAAGGTTCCCCTCCTCCCTTGAGCGCAATTTCCCGTTTCCCGGAAAAGCCGTCCGAGGACCTTGCATAAAAAAGAAGAAAAGCTCACGCTGTCCGTGATCCTGAGGAAATTCCGGACGCTGACCCGAATCCTTATCGCACGTCTGCGCCGCTTCGCTTCCTTCCTGAAGGCGCTGCCGCGCCACGCCCGCAAGGTCCGGCAGATCATCCGCCGCGAAGGGTGGAGTGGGCTCTGGTACACTTTTGAAGAGCGGTTTCATCTTGCGGACCGCGAGCTCTACGAAATCTGGCAGAGGCGGCATCGCCTGACGGCGGAGGACCGTGACCGCATCCGCGCACAGGTGGAAAAGATGGCCCGGCCGCCGTTGATCTCGGTCCTCCTTCCCGTCTACAACACCGATGAAGCCTGGCTGAGGAAATGCCTGGATTCCGTTCTGTCCCAGATCTACCCCCACTGGGAACTCTGCATTGCCGACGACGCCTCCACGCTTCCCCATGTCCGCTCCATACTCGAGGAATACCGAAACGGGGACGGGCGCGTCCGCCTGGTTTTCCGGGAGACCAACGGCCACATCTCGGCAGCTTCCAATTCTGCCCTTTCCCTGGCGGCGGGGGATTACGTTGCCCTTCTGGATCATGACGACGAGCTGACCCCCGACGCCCTCTACGAGATTGCCGCGCTCATCGGCCGCCATCCGGAAACGGACATGATCTACACCGATGAGGACAAGATCGACACGCAGGGCCGGCGGCATTCCCCCTTTTTCAAGCCGGACTGGTCGCCCGACACCTTTCTCTCCCTCATGTACACCTGCCACCTGGGCGTGTACCGGACCGCACTGGTCCGGAAGATCGGCGGGTTCCGGGAAGGGTTCGAGGGAAGCCAGGACTATGACCTGGTGCTTCGCCTGACCGAGCGCACGGACAGGATCCGGCACATCCCGCGGGTGCTCTACCACTGGCGCTCCATCCCGGCATCGAGCGCCTCCAGCTTCGATTCAAAGGGATACGCCCAGGATGCCGGCCTTCGGGCCGTTCGGGAGGCGCTCGAGCGTCGCGGGGAGGATGCCGTGGCGGAGCCGGTGGAGGGGCTTTCCGGCCGCTACCGCGCGCGGTACCGGCTGCCGGGCCGGCCGCTGGTTTCGATCGTCATTCCCACACGGGACCTGTCCGCACTTCTCGAAACCTGCCTGCATTCCGTCTTTGAAAGGACCGCCTACGACCGCTTTGAGGTGATCATCGTCGACAACGACAGCCGGGAACCGGAAACCCGCGAACTCTTTCGACGCTGGCAGGAAAGGGAACCTGCGCGTTTTCGCGTCGTGCCGATGCCGATCCCCTTCAATTTCCCCGCCCTGATCAACGAGGGTGTTCGAAAGGCCCGGGGCGATCTGGTCCTTCTTCTGAACAACGACATCGAAGTGGTTTCCGGGGATTGGCTGGCCGAGATGGCCGCACAGGCGATGCGCCCCCGGGTGGGCGCCGTCGGCGTCAAGCTGCTCTATCCCGACGACACCGTTCAGCATGCCGGCGTCGTCCTGGGCATCGGCGGCGTCGCCGGCCACAGCCACAAATACCTTTCGAACGACCGGACCGGGTACTTCGACCGGCTGCGGATCACGGCGAATTATGCCGCCGTGACCGGCGCCTGCCTGATGGTGGAGAGGACGAAATTCGATGATGCCGGCGGTTTTGATGAGGCCCTGCCCGTAGCCTTCAACGATGTCGATTTCTGCATCCGGCTGCTGAAGGCCGGCTATTACAACCTCTGCCTGAGCCATCCGGTCCTGTACCATCACGAATCGAAAACCCGCGGTCCGGAGGACACGGTGGAAAAACAGATCCGCTTTCGGGGCGAGATCGACCTGATGGAGGCCCGCTGGGGCGAACTGCTCAAAAACGATCCCTTTTACAGCCCGCACCTGACCCGCTACCGGGAAGATTACTCCATCTCCCTGGCATCGTACCGCCGGTTTCCGCGCTGGCCGGCCGACCGCTGAACGAAGACCGCGGACTGCATCGCGATGGATCCATCCATGACCGAACCGACACCTCACGCCTTTGACGAACCGCTCGACCGCGTCTGCGCCGTCGTGGTCACGTTCTTCCCCGACGCGGGATTTCCGGAGCGGCTGGAGAAGATCGCCACACAGGTCTCCCGCGTGGTTGTCGTGGACAACGGAACCTCGGGCAGATCCTCGCTGAATCTGGATATGGCGCTGGGCATTCGGGAGGGGATCACCTGCATTCGCAACCGCGAGAACATCGGCGTCGCCGCCGCCCTGAACCAGGGGGTCCGCGCGGCCCTGAAGGGCGGTGAACGCTTTTCCTGGATCGCCACGTTCGACCAGGACAGCCTGCCGGCGCCGGACATGGTGGAGAGGATGAAGAAGGCCTGGAAATGCCACCCTGACCCGGAGCGGCTGATGGTTGCCGGACCCCGCACCGTGTTCGTGGGAAGCACGCTCCGACCTTCCCCCGCGGCCGACCCCTCCTGGACGGACGCGAACTATGTGATCACCTCGGGCAGCCTCTTCTCCTCGAGAGCCTTTGAGGTGGCCGGATATTTCCATGAAGGGCTCTTCATCGACTATGTCGATGTCGAGTACTGCCTCCGCCTGAGGACGCTGGGCTATCAGGTCATCGAAGTCCATTCCGCGGAAATTCTGCATCAGATGGGCAGGCTCGAGGAAAATGTTCTCGTGGGAACGACGGTGCATCCCACGCACCATCCGCCCCTGCGGCGCTACTACCAGTTCCGGAACGCCCTCCTTCTGCACCGCCAGTATCGCACATCCCAGCGCCCCTGGCGCCGCAGGAACCGGCTGATTCTGATCAAGATGCTGATCCTGATCGTTCTATACGAGAAGCGGCGCCTGCAAAGCCTGATGCAGGCCATGCGGGGCATCGGTCACGGCCTGGCGGGGCGGTCCGGCCGGAACGGCGAGGGCCGCTACACGCAGGTCACGGCGGATACGCCCTGATCCCTCTGTCCATGTCAGAACAGGTCCACATCATCATCGTCAACTGGAACGGAAAGGAATTCCTGGAGGACTGCATCCAGAGCCTCAGAGCGCAGACGTACCGGTCCTTTTCGGTCACCCTGGTCGACAACGGGTCCACCGATGATTCGCCGGCGTTCGTATCCGGCCGCTTCCCCGAGGTTCGCCTGATCGCCCTGAAGGAAAACCTGGGCTTTGCCGCCGCCAACAATCGCGCCCTTGCCGACGTGACGACGCCTTATGCGGCGCTCCTCAACAACGATGCCACAGCGGATCCCGGCTGGCTCAAGGCGCTGGTCGAGGCCCTGGACGAAGCGAAAGAGGCCGGCTTTGCCGCCTCCAGAATGCTCGCTTTCGACCGTCCGCACGTGATCGACCGCTGCGGTGACGGGTACAGCAGGGCCGGCGCGGCGCTTCTGCGCGGCCGCGGTGAACCGTCCGGCCGCTACAGCCGCCGGGAGCGGGTCTTCGGCGCCTGCGCCGGCGCGGCGCTTTACCGGACATCGATGCTGAAGGATATCGGATTCTTTGACGAGGATTTTTTCCTCCTCTACGAAGACGTTGACCTGAGTTTCCGGGCGCAGTTGCGGGGGTACAAGTGCCTTTATGTTCCGGAAGCGGTCGTCTACCACCGGGGAAGCGCCAGTCTCGTGCACGACTCGCCCGTCTCGGTTTACTACGGCCATCGGAATCTGGAGTGGGTCTATATTCAGAACATGCCCGCGCGGCTGATTCCTCGCACCGTCTTCCCCCATCTCCTTTACAACATCGCCGCTCTCGGCTATTTTGTCCTGTGCGGACGGGGAGGGGATTACCTGAGGGCGAAGCGGGACGCCCTCAGGGGATTCAGCGGGGCCTTGCAAAAACGGAACCGGGTACAAAGCGGCAGAACCGTGGATGATGCTTACGTTTGGAGCCTGCTGGAGCGGCCCGGTCTGCTGCGGCGCCTGAAGACCCGCAGGGCCGGTGGATGACCGTTCAACTTGCCGGAGAACGGCTCGTGACAGACAATCCATTGGAATCTGACCACGCATGAATGACGGAACGGGGACAGGCGTGACCGGATTTCCCTTCGTGCGGCGGCATGGAAAACGGATCGCGCCATGACGGGGAAGCGAGACAGAAGGATCCCGATGCGCGACTGCACCGCGTCCATGGTCCTTTACAGGAATCCTCCCGCGGTCGTCAGGGACGCAGCCTCCAGTTTTCTGAACACGGACGGTTCCGTGATGCTCTACGTCGTGGACAACTCACCGGAGGACGCGTTGCGTTCCGCCTTTGACGGCCTTCCGGTTGCCTACCATTTCGGCGGCGAAAACGCGGGATACGGCCGGGCGCACAACCGCGCCATTTTTGAAGCGGAACCATCGAAATACCACCTGGTCCTCAACCCGGATATCCTGATACATGCGGGAGCAATCCGGACCCTGATTCGTTTCATGGACCTCCACCCGGACATCGGAATGGTCTGCCCGCGGGTGCTGAACGAAGACGGCACGGATCAATGCCTCAACAAGCGCTATCCGAGCGTCATGGACCTCTTTGTCCGCCGATTTGCGCCACACGTCCTTGACCCCCTGCTGAAGACCCGCCTGGACCGCTACGAAATGCGGGACATCGGATACGACCGGATGTGCGACGTCGAGGCGATGTCCGGCGCCTTCATGCTCTGCCGTACCGCGGTGCTGAAAAAAGTCGGCGGATTCGATCCTCGTTTCTTCCTCTATTTCGAGGACTTCGACCTGAGCCGCAGGATCCAGCGGGAGGGGCACCGAACCGTGTATTGCCCGGAAGCCTCCGTCACGCATTACTGGACGAGGGGGGCTCACAGGAGTATGAGAATGGCCGCAATCTTCGTGGTCAGCATGTATCGCTATTTCGGCAAATGGGGCTGGACGTGGCTGTGAACGAACGCAAACCCCTTACGCTCATTACAGGCGCAACCGGCGCAATCGGCCCTGCGGTTTTGGAGGCCTTCCGGTCTTCCGGTTTTTCGATCCGAACCCTGTCCATCGACCCCCCGAAGTCAGGATTCCTTCCTGAGGGCGTGGAGGCGCGCATCGGCGATGTGACCGATCCGGCGGCCGTGTCTTCCGCCATGCAAGATGCCGACGCGGTCATCCACATGGCCGCCCTGCTGCACATCGCGAACCCGCCGTCTTCGATGCGGGAACGATACGTCAGAATCAACGTACAGGGAACTTCGACCGTCGCCGAAGCCGCCGTGCAGGCGGGCGTCCGCCGCGTGGTGCTCTTCAGCACAATCGCCGTGTACGGGCCGTCCCGCGGACAGGTCCTGACCGAAGACACGCCGCCCTGCCCCGACACCGACTATGCCCAAACCAAACTGGCGGCGGAGAAAATCGTCCTGGATGCCAAGGGCGAAGACGGCAGCCGCATCGGTGCTGCCCTTCGGCTCGGCGCCGTCTACGGACCGGGAATCAAGGGGAATTACGAGCGCCTGCTCCGCTCTCTGGCAGCGGGCCGTTTCATTCCCGTCGGCGACGGCTCGAACCGTAGATCCCTGATTTATGACAAAGATGTCGGCCGTGCCGCCGTGCTGGCGGCAACCCATTCAAACGCGGCGGGGCGGGTGTTCAACGTTACGGACGGTCGCTTTCACAGCATGAAAACCATCATTGCAACCCTCTGCGATGCCCTCGAACGGCCCCCCCCTGGTTACTCGCTCCCTCTTGCGCCGGCGCTTCGGGCGGCGTCAATGCTGGAAAAAATCCTGAGACGCACCCGTCTCCCGTTGCCGCAGACTGTGGCAGCCCTTTCCAAGTACGCAGAGGACATGGCTGTGGACGGTAGTCGCATTCAGCAGGAGCTCGGTTTCCTTCCGGGCTACGACCTGACGGCCGGCTGGCGGGAGACCGTTCGGGAAATGCGGCGGGCAGGCGCCCTGTGAACGCCAAACGCATTTTTGATTTCGTCATGGCCGTCATCCTGTCCGGCATCTTTGCCGTCCCGATGCTGTTGATCGCGCTGTTGGTGAAAAAGAGTTCCGAAGGACCGATCCTGTACTGGTCCGAGCGGGTGGGGCTGCAAAACGGGATATTCAGGATGCCCAAATTCCGGACCATGCGCATCGACACCCCGGCGGTGGCGACGCATCTGCTGAAGAATCCGGATGAATACCTGACGCCGGTCGGCTCCTTTCTCCGTAAATTCAGTCTGGACGAACTTCCCCAACTCTGGAGCATTCTGAAAGGCGACATGAGTTTTGTCGGTCCGCGGCCGGCCTTGTTCAATCAGGACGACCTGATCCGCCTGCGGACGCTGAAGGGCGTTCATAAAATCGTTCCGGGCATCACCGGGTGGGCTCAGGTCAACGGCCGCGACGACCTTCCGATACCGAAAAAAGTCGAATATGATTCATACTATCTGGATAAAAAGTCGTTCTTCTTTGACATGAAAATATTGTATATGACAATATTAAAAGTTATCAAGGCCGAAGGGGTCCGGCACTAACAGGCGAAGACTCGAAAAATGCACAGGCAACTGGTCAATCCGAAGCTCTATCTGATGATATTATGTGATGCGGCTCTTTTCGCCGCGGCATACTACATCGCTCACCTTCTCCGTTTCGACTTCGACATCGATCCGCATTTCATTCATCAGTTCCAAACGACCCTGATCTGGATCATCCCACTGAAAGTCTTCATTTTTTTCGGACTCGGCCTCTACCGCGGCATGTGGCGATACACCAGCGTCGGGGATTTCGGTCATCTGCTTCAGGCAAGCGTTCTTTCAACGCTCCTGATCATGGCGATTATCCTGTATATTTACAGATTCCTTGGCTATTCCCGCGCCGTTTTTCTGATGGACGGCGTGCTGACGTTCCTCCTGACGGGAGGACTGAGATTGATCATTCGATACCACTACACGGGCGGGATGCATCTGAGCGGCTGGAGCCCCTTTCAGAAAAAGGACGGGGAATCGCATCCCATCCTCATCATCGGCGCCGGCAACACGGGCGAGAAAACGCTGCGAGAACTCAATGAAAACGAGCAATTGGACTATCATGTGATCGGTTTCGTCGATGACGATCCCGAAAAACAAGGGAGGTCCATACACGGCATTCCCGTCATCGGAAAAATCGACCATCTGCCCTATCTCGCGGACAAATGGGAGGTCCGGGAGGCGTTGATCGCCATCCCTTCGGCAAGCGGAGACCGGATGCGGCGAATTCTGAAGATCTGCAAGGATTGCGGCATCGAATACAAGACCCTGCCCAGCATGGGTGAAATCATCGATGGCCGGGTCAGCATCAAAAAGCTCAGAGACATCAGCTACGAGGACCTGCTGGGCCGGCCGCCCGTTCAACTGGACAAGCAGAGCATCAGCCATTATCTCGAGGGAAGGACGATCCTGATTACGGGGTGCGGCGGTTCCATCGGCGCCGAACTCTGCCGCCAGGTCGTCCCCTTTCAACCGCAGAATCTGATCCTGTTTGACGCAAGCGAGGAAAACCTCTTTAAAATCCAGATGGAGCTTCGGCACGAACTCTATTTCAACCGCTGCCGGGCCATTCTGGGCCACGTTCAGGATGTTGCGCTGATGGATCGGGTCTGCACAACCTATCAGCCCCAGGTGGTTTTCCATGCGGCAGCCTACAAGCACGTCCCCATGCTGGAAAAAAACCCTTGGGAGGCCGTTCTGAACAACATCCAGGGCAGCGCCGTCATCATCGAAATGGCCCGCAAGCACGGCATCGAATGCCTTGTCCTTGTCTCGACGGACAAGGCTGTGCGACCCACGAACGTCATGGGCGCCAGCAAGCGCATCACCGAGATCATGCTTCAATCCCGCAAACCAGACGGCGGAAGATTCATGGCCGTCCGTTTCGGAAACGTGGTCGGTTCATCGGGCTCCGTAATCCCGATTTTTCGGCGGCAGATCGAGCAGGGCGGTCCCGTGACGGTTACGCACCCCGACGTGACCCGCTATTTCATGACCATTCCCGAAGCGGTGCAACTGATCATTCAGGCGGGCGCGATCGGCGAGGGGGGTGAAGTGTTCATTCTCGAGATGGGCACGCCCGTGAAGATCGCCGACATGGCAAGAGACCTGATCCGGCTTTCCGGAAAAGAGCCGGACCGGGATATCCAGATTGTCTACACCGGGCTTCGAGAGGGAGAGAAGCTCTACGAAGAGCTCATTACCGTGGGCGAAGGCATCGTCGCGACACAGCATGAAAAAATCATGGTGCTGCGTCCAAACGGGCAGGGAAACGCTTCCCTTCATGACGCATCTTCCCGAGAAGGGCTCTCCACCAAACTGGAGGCGCTGTACGATGCGGCCAGACGTCATGACGCCCGCGACATCAAGAAGAAGCTTCAGGAAATCGTTCCGGAATACAAGCCTCAAGAGGCGGAAAGCATTTTATAGGGAAAAGGGGAAAGGCGGTCTTCCATGATTCTCATCGCCGGCGGGGCGGGCTATATCGGCTCGCATGCAAACAAGCTGTTCCACCAGCGCGGATATGACACGGTGGTCTTTGACAATCTGGTTTACGGACACCGGTCGTTCGCAAGATGGGGAGAATTCGTCCTGGGAGACCTTGCCGACGGGAACCAGGTCCGTCTCTGCTTTCAGAAGTACCCGATCGAAGCCGTCATGCACTTCTGTGCCTATGCCTACGTGGGCGAGTCCGTCATCGACCCGGCGAAGTACTACCGCAACAACGTCGCCAACACCCTGAACCTTCTGGACGCCATGCGCGAGTTCGATGTTCCCTGCCTGATCTTTTCGTCCACCTGCTCCACCTACGGTTTGCCACGCCAGGTCCCGCTGACGGAAGATCACCCCCAGTCGCCTGTTAATCCCTACGGCTGGAGCAAGTTCATGATCGAGCAGATCCTCAGGGATTACGAGCGCGCCTACGGGATCCGGCATGTCAACCTCCGCTATTTCAATGCCGCGGGGGCCGATCCCGACGCCGAAGTCGGCGAGTGGCACAACCCGGAAACCCACCTGATCCCGCTGGTTCTCGATGCCGCCTCCGGCCGGCGGCCCGACGTGAAGATCTTCGGCACCGATTACGAAACCCCCGACGGGACGTGCATTCGCGATTACATCCACGTCACCGACCTGGCCGATGCCCACATTCAGGCCCTGGAATACCTTCGCGGCGGCGGCCCGAGCGATTCTTTCAACCTCGGGAACGGAAGCGGCTTTTCCGTACGGGAGGTCATTCGGGCCGCCGAAAAAATTACCGGGCGGTCCATTCGATGCATTGAGACCGGCCGGCGCGCCGGCGACCCGCCGGCGCTGATCGGGAGCACGCTGAAGGCCCGGGACACCCTTGGCTGGCGCCCGCGATTCGCCGACCTCGCCGCGATCATCGAAACCGCCTGGCGGTGGCATCAAAAGCCGTCATAAAAGTGGTTTCGCCTCATCGATCAGCATAATCGGGATGCCGTCCCGGATCTCGTACAGGAGCCGGCAGCGGTCGCAGATCAGACCGTCCTTCGCTTCATTCAGATAGATATCGCCCTTGCACCTGGGGCATACCAGAATCTCCAGCAACTCCTCACTGATCGTCATCTCCCATCCCCCTGTCTTTTCCGTTCCTGCCCTTACCCAAACCGTTTCCAAGAACCGTTTTTTCATCCCCCATTCCCGACGCGCTACCCCTCGGACCGAATGAGCCGTTCGAGGCCCTCCTGAAGCGAAACGGCTGGCGAGAATTCGAGGAATTCCCGGGCGAGGGCGTTCTCCGCCCAGGAGTGGCGGATATCCCCCTGTCGCGCCTCGGAAAAAATCGGGGCCAGGTCGCTGTCGAGGATCGTTTTCAGGGCGTCGAGCAGTTCGAGCAGCGTGACGGCACGGTGGCTGGCCACATTGAAAACGCGGCCCACGGCGGCCCCGGGCGCGACACAGGCTCGAAGATTGGCCAGGACCACGTCCCCGACAAAGACAAAATCCCGCGACTGCAGCCCGTCGCCATAGATCACGGGCCTGCGACCGTGACGGAGGGCATCGATGAATTTGGGGATCACGGCAGCGTATTCCGAGCGGTGGTCCTGCCGGGGCCCGAATACGTTGAAATAGCGAAGGCAGACCGTTTCGAGACCGTAAAGGCGGCAAAAGATCCGGCAGTAGCTTTCGCCGATCAGCTTGCTGACGGCATAGGGCGTCATGGGATCCACCGGCATATCCTCGCGGCGGGCTTTCGGGATCTCATGAAGCTCCGGGACCGCCTCCCGCTCCCCGTCGCCGTAAACGGCGGACGAAGAGGCCAGCACGAAGCGCCTGACCCCGCTGTCCCGGGCGGCAATGAGCATGTTCAGGGTGCCGGTGACATTGACGGCATTGCACAGAAGGGGTTCGGAAACGGACTGGGAAACGGAAACCATCGCGGCATGGTGAAGAACATAGTCAACGCCCTGAACAGCCCGTTTGCAGGCATCCGGATCGCGGACATCGCCCTCGATAATCTCTACCGGATCTCCCGTTTTTGTTTTTGACAAGGAGCGAAGGACAGCGAGATTCTCCCGCTTGCCCGTGGAGAAATTGTCGAGGACGCGAACCTTCCCGCCTTGCCTCACCAGCGTCTCGGCGATGTTGGAGCCGATGAATCCGGCCCCGCCGGTGATCAAATAATGCATCGTCCCTTTCTCCCTTCTATTGATCGGTTTCACGCGAATCCTCTCGAACGGCCTTCACGACCTTCAAAGCGATGGACCCGCCGATCGATCCTTCCAATCCCCTGCCAAGCCGGATTCATCCCCCGCCGTGTTCCGTCAGTTTCCCCCGGACGGCTTCATAGACCTCTTCCACCGTAATTTCCCGCATGCAGCGCTTCGTTTCGCAGGTTTTGGCAAAACAGGGGCTGCAGGCCATCTCCCTGCGCAAGACGACGTGGCCGTCCCCGTAAGGGCCCGTCCGTCCGGGGTCCGTGGGGCCGAAAAGGGCGACAACGGGAGTCCTCACCGCCGCCGCCAGATGCATGGGTCCGGAATCCGTTGTGACCAGAAGCGCCGCCTCCTGAAAGACGCAGGCCAGGTCCCGCAGGGTCGTCCGACCCGCCAGACTGACGCAGTGAGCGGTCATGTGCGACCGGATCCGCGCAACTGCCTCCGCATCGCTGCCCGTAAGGACCACCGGACGGTCCAGCCCGCGGACGATCCGATCGCACAAACGGGCAAATTTTTCGTCCTCCCAGAGCTTCGTCTCCCAAAGCGCCTGGGGGCTGACCGCCACAAAGCCCTTCCCGCTCCCGATTCCGGACTCCTTCAAAAGGTTCCCGGCGCGGGTTCGGTTTTCCCTGTCGACGGAGATGACAAATTCCGGCGCGACCGGATCCGCGCCCAGATATCGGACAAAATCCAAATAGCGGTCAACGGCATGCCTGCTCATGTCCTCCGGAATCTTCTCGTTGTAGAAAAGACCGCTCAGCTCCTGCATGCTGTCGTAACCCAGTTTCCTTCCTCCGCCGCTCAGCCATACGATCGCGGCGCTTTTGAACAGACCGTGAAAATCGATGACCAGATCATACCGGCGGCTTCTCAACTCCCCGAAAAACTGCCGCATCTCTCTCCAGGCGAGGCCGCCCCGGCGGTTCAGAAGATCGTCCATCCAGCGCTTTCGGCGCGAGACGATCACCCGGTCCAGGTGCGGGTGCCCCCGGATCAGGTCCGACGCGGCCTCCTCGACGACCCAGGTGATGTCGGCATCGGGATAGCGTCTCCTCAGCGCGGACAGGGCCGGCAGCGTGTGGATGACGTCGCCGATGGCACTCAGCTTGACGATCAGGATGTTCATTTTGCCCGGTCCCTGACGATCCACAACACCGCATCGAGAATGTCGCCGGCGATGTAATCCGGCGTCAACGGCCAAGAAGCGTGCTCCGCGCCGTATCCCGTTCTCACGAGAATGCCCTTCGCCCCGACTTTCCGGGCCGCTTCGATGTCCTTGGGCATGTCGCCCACCATGTAGGAGCCGGCCAGATCGATGTCCATCTCTTCGGCAGCCCGGATCAGCAAGCCCGATTCCGGTTTTCGGCACGAGCAGGAGACCCGGTAAATGCCCGTACCTTCCGTGGGGTGATGGGGACAGTAATAAAAACGGTCGATGCACGCCCTCTGGACTCGAAACATCTCCCGCATGCGTGCATGCACCGTTTCGACAAAGTCTTCGTCGAAATACCCTCTCGCCACACCGGACTGGTTGGTGATCACGACGGCTTTCATGCCGCTTCTGTTGATCAGCCGGACCGCCTCGTAGGCCCGGGGAAAGACATGAAGTTTCGCAAGGCTGTCCAGATATCCCACCTCTTCGTTGAGGGTCCCGTCGCGGTCCAGAAAAACGGCAATCCGCTTCTTCATTCCAACAGCCCCCTGGCTGCATCATAGACATCGTCGACGCCGATCATTGCCATGCACCGGAAATCGGCGGGGCAGGTCTGCTTCAGACAGGGGCTGCAGGGCACCGGTTTGTGGACAATCGCAACGCGACGGCCCACCGGAGCGGTCGTCAGCGTATTCGTGGACCCGAAAATGGCGACGGTCGGGACGCCCAGCGCCGCCGCGACATGCATCAGCCCGGAGTCATTGGAAACAAAAACACGACAGCGGGACATAAGGGCCATCGCCTCTTTCAAGCTGGTCTGCCCGGCCAGATCGAGGATCGGGAATGTAGCACTCCGCCGGACCGCGTCCGTGCTTTCCCTGTCCCCGGCGCTGCCGAAGAGGACGGTCTGCACCGGCAAAGCGTCCGCCAGCCGGTCTGAAACCGCCGCGAACCGTTCCGGGAACCATTTCTTCGCCGGCCCGTAGGCGGCGCCCGGCGCCATTCCAATCAGCAGCCGGCCTTTGTCCAGCCCAAAGCGCCCAATCAGGGATTCTGCCAGAGGACCGGATTCCCTGCCCGCATCGAGATGCACCTTCGCGTCGCTGGTTTCACATCCGAGCGCCCTGACCATCTCGAGATAATAGCCGGTCTGGTGAATTTCGCGGACGGCCCTCGTCCGCCGGACCGAATGGCTCAGGAGCGGCCCCCTCACATCGCTGTTGTAACCGGCGCGCACGGGGATGCCGGCCATCAGGGCGATGATGGCCGCTTCAATCGCGTTCTGCAGGAGAATGGCCGTGTCAAAATTCTTTTTCCTCAGTTCCCCGGCCAGCCTCCATTTTCCCGCCACACCGTCATGAGGACCGGGACTCTGAAAAATCATGACCTCGTCGACATCCGGGCAGAGATGGAAAAGCTCCGCCACCCACGGTTTCACCAGTATCGTGATCCTCGCCCCGGGAAAGGTCTGACGAACGGCGGATATGGCGGGAAGCGTCATGACCGCATCGCCGATCCAGTTCGTCCCCCGGATCAGGAGATTCTTTCCTTCTTTGAAGGGTCTTCCTGCGGAAATCCGCACTTGCATGGGACAAGACCTCAAAACATTCCACACCGAGCCGATGCCGGCGCCGGGCGGCTTTCGACACCTTGAATCGGCTGCATCCGGTCATCAGAACTCATGCGAGAAAAGAGCAATTACCGGTCGGGATTCTTCCGCGCCCTTTCTTCCGATGTGCTTGATCGCTTCGTACTCCCCTTATTCAACGAGGCTCAGGGGTTCCTCTCCGCTAACGAGCCAGCCTCTCGAGCAGCCACTGCTGAAAAGCCTTCTCATTCGGGATGATTTCCATGGCGATCCTGAGGAAGAAAACCTTTTCAAGAAAAAACGGGAAATCCTCCAGATGCACGCCGTCTTTTTCGGTCGTCACGATCATGGCAGCCTTCACCCCGGCTGCAGCCGCCTCGATCCTGTCCAAATCCTCCCTGCGATAGCGGTGATGATCGGGGAAGTCAAGGCAACAGACCAATTCCGCGCCGAGGGATCGCAGGGTCTTACAGAAGGATTCCGGCGAACCGATCCCGCTGAAGGCGCAGATCCGGGCATCGCGTAAAGAAGTCAGCGGCAATATCTGCCCCGTTCCCCCGTGGCGGATGTCTTTCGGCCGCCGGACGCCCCGGAAAAGGGGGGCTACCGAGCGGATCCTGACGTCGGGGGGGAAATCCCCCGCGCCCCCGTCATCGCTGTCCGTGACGATGATCAGGTCCGCCCTGTCCATGGCGTTCGGCGGCTCACGCAGGGGTCCGGCAGGCAAGAGAAACCCGTTTCCGAATGGTCTGGCGCGGTCCGCCAGGAGAATATTGATGTCCCTGGCGACATGGCGATGCTGGAAACCGTCATCCAGAATCAGGATGTCGGCGCCCAAACGGTCGGTGGCTTGCCTTCCCGCAAGCGCCCGGCTGGCGCCGGTGAGGACCGCCACACCCGGGCACGATCTGGCGATCAATAGCGGTTCATCTCCCGCTTGGGCGCAGCCTGTCAGGATCCGTTCGCCATCGGACACGACAGTTACCGGCGATGAAGAACTGCTCCCGTATCCCCGGCTCAGCACGGCCGGTCGATACCCGTTTTCCCGAAGAACATTAGCCAGCATGACCGCCAGCGGCGTCTTCCCCGTTCCGCCGACGGTCAGGTTGCCGACGCTGATGACCGGACACCCCATCTTCCGCTGTTTGAGAATTCCCATCTCGAACAGGCCGTTTCTCAGAAAGACGGCGGACCGGTAAATCAGCGAGAGAGGCAGCAATGAAAAGAGAAGAAGCCTTCCCCGAAGGGTTCGGTTTTCCTCGTCCCATAATCGTCTGAATGCCATGTCCACTTTGCCGGCCCGTATTCCATCCTTCGCGGCAGATGCATCGGATCGGTTTCGCCTCGTCTTCAGCATGAATGCAGCGCCCTGAAATGCCTTCCGCCGATGCGACGGATTTGCGGCCCATACCATTGGGCGCCTCCGGCAGGACCTCCCCGGGCTAGGGATTCCCGGAATTTTTCACCGGATCGCCATTTTTGAACTGCATCTGATAAAGCCGGTAATATTCGCCTCGTTTATTAAGCAGGGTCTCATGGGTTCCCTCTTCCGCAATCTCGCCGTTCACCAGGACGACAATCCGGTCGGCATTCCGTATCGTGGACAGCCGGTGGGCAATCACCAGCGTCGTTCTTCCCCGCATCAGATTTTCCAGGGCTTCCTGGACCTCGATTTCCGCCTCCGTGTCCAGGGACGAAGTGGCCTCGTCCAGGATCAGAATGGGAGCATCCTTCAGGAGCGCCCGGGCGATGGAGATCCGCTGCCGTTCGCCGCCGGAAAGCTTTGTCCCCTGCTCACCGATGACCGTATCGTAACCCTGGGGAAGATTCATGATGAAGTTGTGGGCATTGGCCGCTTTTGCCGCCCGAATGACATCCGCTTCGGTCTTTCCGCTGTCGCCATAGACGATGTTGTTCCGGACCGTATCGTTGAAGAGAATGGTCTGCTGTGTGACCATTCCGATCTGGGCCCGCAACGATTCGATGGTAACATCGCGGACGTCCAGGCCATCGATCAGGATCTGCCCCTCCGAAACATCGTAGAAGCGGGGGATCAGATTGACCAGAGTGGTCTTCCCGCCGCCGCTCATCCCCACGAAAGCCACGGCCTCGCCGGCCCGGACGGTCAGATTGATCCGGTTCAGGACCGGAACATCCTCATAGCGGAATGTGACATTTCGAATCTCGATCGCCTTCCATATCGCCGGCAGGGGAACCGCCCCGGTCTTGTTCTGTATTTCCGGAACGGTATCGATGATGCTGAACACGCGCTGTGCACCGGCAATGCCCTGCTGGATCGTGTTGTTGACGTTGGTCAGGCGCTTGATCGGCTCGTAGAGCATCAGGAGCGCCGTGAGAAAGGAAAAGAAGGTGCCCGGCGTGGACACACCCTGGATGACCTGGTAGCCGCCGTAAAAGACAATCGCGGCAATGCCAATGCCGCCGAGAAATTCCATGAAAGGGCTGGAGATGGCGCTGATCGATACGGCTTTCAGGGTCAGCCTGAGAAGGTTTTCATTTTCCCTTGAGAACCGGCTGCCCTCATAGTCCTCCCGTCCGAAGGCCTTGACGATCCTTGCTCCTGAAATCGTCTCCTGCAGGAGGGTCGTCAGCGTTCCCATCGTCACCTGAGTCCGGGTCGCCACGCTTCTCATTTTCCGTCCGAAGGTCGCGATCGGATAGATCGTCAACGGGAAGATCACCATCGCCACGAGGGCAAGCTGCCAGTCCCGGTAAAAAATGACAAAGATCAGGCAGACCAGAGTGAACGAATCCTTCAGAAGGCTGGTCACCGCCTCCGAGACCGTACCCTGCATGGAATTGACGTCGTTGGTGATCCGGGACATGAGAATCCCCGTGGGGTGCTTCGTGAAAAAGGACATCGATTGCCCCTGAATGGCCCGGTAGAGCTGGTTGCGCACGTCCGCAACCACGCGCTGGCCGATAAAGCTCATGAGCACGATCTGCACGTAATTGCAAAGCCCCTTGAGCAGGTAGATCGTGATGACGGCGACGGGAATCCATTTCAGCATCACCATGTTTTTCTTCATGAAGATATCGTCCAGGGCGGGCTTGACCAGAAAAGCCAGCGCGGAGGTCAGGCCCCCGACGACCAGCATGCAGAACATGGCCAGAATGAATTTGGCAACATGCGGTCTGGCGAGCTTTACAAGACGTTTATAGATATTCATGGTGTCCGATGCTTTCAATGCGGCAGGGGGTCCCGCTCAATGAAACCGCCATCTACAGGAGATCGCAGGCGAGGCGGGCCGCTCGTTCCGAAGCCCCGGCGCCGCCCAGTTTCTCCCGGATTCGATTCAGCTCCTCTTTGATCCAATGCATCCGCGTCTCATTGCCCAGGATGTCCATCACTTCCTCCGCAATGCGGTCCGGATTGGCATCATGCTGGATCAATTCGGGAACAATGGTTTTCCCGGCGATGAGGTTCGCCAGGCCGATGTGGGTCACGCGGATGATCTTTGCCCCGATCCGATAAGACAGGGGGGACACCTTGTAAATGATGACCATGGCGGTTCCCAGCAGGGCCGTTTCCAACGTTGCCGTGCCGGACGCAACAACGGCAATGTCGCACACGCCGACGACATCGTAGATCTCGTTCGGGATGACGCGCACCGGCACGGATTCCTGGCGGATCATCTTTTCCACGAAATCCCGGTCCAGGGCATCGGCCAGGGGGAGAATGAATTGAACGGAAGGCCGGCGCTGCATCAGGATGCCGGCGGCCTTCAACATCACGGGCAAAAGTCTGGCCACTTCCCCCTGGCGGCTCCCGGGGAGCAGTCCGATCGTGGTGATCCCTTCCCGAAGATCAAATTTGCGAAAAGCCTCCGACCGCGGGTATTTTTTTTTCACCGCATCGAGTAGCGGATGTCCGACAAAGGTGACATCCATGCCCGCCTGCCGGTAGAACGGCTCCTCGAAAGGCAGAATCACCGCCATTTTGTCCACGATTTTACGGATTTTCTCGATTCTCCCCTTCCGCCATGCCCAGATCTGCGGACTGATGTAATAGAAGATCCGGACACCGTTTTTTTTCGCCGTCTTCCCCAGGATCAGGTTGAAGTCCGGATAATCGATCAGGATCAAAAGCGGCGGCTTCCGGTCTTTCAGGGCCTGCTTCATCCGTCGCATGACACCCAGGATCATCCCCAGTTTTCCGGCAACCTCCGTCAGACCGACAACCGCCATGTCGGCCGCGTCCGCCATCAACTCGACCCCGGCCTCCTGCATCTTTCTGCCCCCGATGCCGTAAAACCGGAGTGAGGGATCGATGCGGCGCATGGCTTTGACCAGATTGGACCCGTGAAGGTCGCCCGATTGTTCGCCGGCTACAATCATGATTGGCTTGGCATGGAAGGGATTGCCGGCTGTCATATCACAACTGGATATGCGCGTTTCACGAGGCATGGTTGATGATGTCGCCGATCAGCCGGATTTCCTCTTCGCGCAATTCCGGAAACATGGGAAGGGAAAGCACCTCTCCGGCACAGGTATCCGCACAGGGCAATTGAACGCCGGCCGCGTCGGCCCTAAAGACTTCCTGTCGGTGCAGGGGTACGGGGTAGTATATGGCCGAAGCGACCCCTCGGTCTTGCAGAGACGCCATGATCCGGTCCCGGAACTTCGACCGAAGGGTGAACTGATGATAGACGTGACGGCAGCCGGGCCGTTCCAGCGGCAGAATGACATCCTCCTGCCCGATTACGGCCCGGTACAGGTCAGCATGCCTGCGGCGGGCCGCGTTGAACGCATCGATGCGCCTGAATTTGACGCGGACAATCGCCGCCTGAAGTTCATCGAGGCGGCTGTTGTAGCCCAGCAGGTGATGGTGGTATCGCTGCTTGCTGCCGTGGTTGCGCAGCATCCGGATGCGGTCGACCGTCTCTTCGTCCCGGGTGATAATCATGCCGCCATCCCCGTAGCCGGCGAGGTTTTTGCTCGGGAAAAAGCTGAAGCAGCCGCATTCCCCCATGGCGCCGACCTTTTTTCCGTGATAGGCGGCGCCGAAGGCCTGCGCGCAGTCTTCGATGATTTTCAGACGATATCTTCGGGCCAGTTCGAGAATGGGTTCCATGTCGGCCGGATGGCCGAAAAGATGAACCGGGATGATGGCCCGGGTTCTTTTTGTTATTTTCCTCTCTATTTTCCCGGGATCCAGATTGAACGTGTCCGGTTCAATGTCGACGAAAACGGGGGTCGCACGAATGAGGGAGATAACCTCGGCAGTGGCAATAAACGTGAAGGGGGTGGTGATTACCTCGTCCCCCGCACCGATCCCGCTGGCCCGCAGGGCAAGCAGCAGGGCATCGGTCCCGCTGGCCACTCCCGCGGCGAAGGGAACGCCGTGATAGGCGGCCACTTCGCCCTCCAGGGCGGTTACTTCCGGCCCGAGGATGAACTGGCCCTGATTCAGAACGTTCTGCAGGGCATGGTCCATTTCGCTTTTCAGATCTTGATACTGCCGCTGCAGGTCGACCATGGGGATCATGACAATTTTTCCTGAGACGACTTGATTTCGTTTACAATTTGCAGTGCAACTTCAAGTACCCGTCTACCCTCACTGGCGGGAACCGGGGTAGGGGTCCCCTGCACGATGGCATCGACAAAGGTCCGGATTTCCTGTTCCAGCGGGTCCTTCTGAAGGATTTCAATCTGATTCTGAATGATTTCAATCTGGCCTTCCGCTTTTTTCACCCTTTGGAGCGAAAGCAGGTCCCGCTTCGCGAAATCCACGGCATGGTAGCCTTCCAGTCCGAAAAACCGAATCTTCTGCATGGTCTTGACGCTGATCCGGCTGGCCGTGACATTGGCTGCACAGCCGTTCCGAAAGCGCAGTCGTGCGTTGGCGATATCCACCTTGTCCGACAGCACGGCAGTTCCCACCGCATCGATGTCCTCAAGAGGAGAATCGACAAAATGCAGGATGATGTCCAGGTCATGAACCATGAGATCGAGGATGACATCCACATCGGTCCCCCGCTCAAAAAAAGGATGGAGGCGGTGCGATTCGATGAAAAGGGGCCGTCCGATCACCTGACCCAGGGCGACCACGGCCGGATTGAACCGCTCCACAAAACCGATCTGAAAAACAAGGCCGCTTCGATCGGCCAGGGCAATCAGTTCGTCTGCCTGGTCGAGGGTTTCTGCAATCGGCTTTTCCAGGAGGACGTGCACGCCTGCCTCGAGAAAGGCCCCGGCGACGGCATGGTGGCACTGGGTGGGCACGGCAATGCTCACCGCGTCCACGGCGTCGATCATTTCCCGGTAATCCGTCATGGCCCGGCATCCATGAAGCGCCGCAGCCCTTGCGGCACGCTCCTCAACGATATCGGCCGCCGCGACGATCTCGCACTGATCCAGCTTTTCGTATTTCTGCAGGTGGTACCGGCCGAGATGGCCAATGCCCACGACGCCGATTCTGATTTTATCCATCTTCATACCGTCCGCATGTTCATGCCGGCGCCCGGCGGTTCGACCACGACGGAACCGGCCGGATTCGCTTCGAGCACCCGCATTCGAGAAATCCATGAATTCGATTTATCTGCAGATTCCGCGCTTCGACTGCTCGATAAATTCGACAAAGTGTCTCACTTCGGGGCAGTCCTCCACTTCGTTTCGAACCTTTTCGATGGCCGTGCGGAGCAGCAGGGACGAGCGGAAAATCAGGCGATAGGCGTCTTTCAGGGCCCGAATGGTGCCTTCCTTGAAGCCCCGTCGTTTCAGCCCGATGAGATTGAGCCCGTGGGGTTTTGCGCGGTTGCCCGACACCAGAAGATAGGGGGCGACATCCTTCGAGATTGCGGAAGCCCCGCCGATGATGCAGTGGGCTCCGATGCGCGTGAATTGGTGGACACCGGTCAGGCCGCCGATGATTGCATAGTCCTCAACGTGAATATGCCCGGCCAGATTGGCAGCATTGACCATGATGACGTGATTTCCCAGTTTGCAGTTGTGTGCGATATGGGAATAAGCCATGATCAGATTGTGGTCTCCCATGATCGTGACGCCGATATCCGACACCGTCGCCCGATGGATGGTCACGAATTCCCGAATGGTGTTGTCATTCCCGATCACGACGCGTGTGGGCTCACCCCTGAACTTGAGATCCTGTGGCTGAACGCCGATCGAGGCAAACTGAAAGATCCGGCATCTTGCGCCGATATCGGTATGGCCTTCGATCACGACATGGGAACCGATGACGGTATTCTCCCCGATGTGAACATCCGGGCCGACCACCGCATAGGGGCCGATCTCAACCCCCTCCGCCAGTTCGACATCCGGTGCGACGACTGCCGTCGGATGAATCTTCATATGCCTGCATCCCCTTCCATGCCATTGGACTGTTTCCCGGCTTCAAGTTTCTCCACGCGTTTCATCAGGGCCGTCAGCATCTGACGCATTTCCGGAAGTCCGGAAATGCAGGCCTCGGCACGCAGCCAGTCCCGGTGCGGTCTGTGGGGAGAGCCGGCGACCACACGGCCGGCCGGAACGTCTTTGGTGACGCCGGACTGCGCCGCGACCATCACATAATCACCGATTCGAATATGGCCCACCAGCCCCGCCTGCCCCCCCAGCATCACGCTCTTCCCCACCCTCGTGCTTCCGGAGATGCCGGCCTGGGCCACAATGATGGAGTACTCGCCGATGATGACGTTGTGGGCGATCTGAACCAGGTTGTCGATCTTGACGCCTCGCTGAATCCAGGTCCGGCCGATGGCAGCCCGGTCAATGGTTGTGTTGGCGCCCACCTCGACATCGTCATCGATCTGCACGATGCCGATCTGGGGGATCTTGACATTTTCCCGGCCGGGCCGGGCAAAACCAAAACCGTCACTGCCGACCACCACTCCGGCATGGAGGATCACGCGCCTGCCGATCCGGCACCGCCGGTAGACCGTCACATTGGGATAGAGGATGGAATCCTCGCCAATGACGGCGTCATGGTCGACGAAAACCCCGGGATAGAGGACGACGCCCCGCTCCACTTTCGCCCGGTGGCCCACATAAACGCCGGGGTACAGGGTTGTCTCTTCGGAAACATCCGCGTTATGCTCCACAAACGCGTGAGGGCTGCGTCCCGTGAACGCTGCCTCTTCGGGATGAAAGAGGGCCAGCGCCCTGCCGAAGGTCACATAGGGGTCGTCGACGATCAGCAGGTTTTTCCCCGGGCATTCCATGCCGGGAGACACGAGGATCCCTGAGGCGGATGACCCCTCCATTTTTTTTGAATATTTCGGATTGGCAACGAATGTCAGGTCCCCTGCTTCGGCTTCCTCGATTCCCCGGACCCGGCGGATCACCGCATCGCCGTCCCCGTCAACCCGGCCGTTCAGCAGGACCGAGAGCTCGTTCAAAGTTTTTTGCACAGGCGATTCGCTCTCTTCGGTGACTACTTCTTTGCCTTGTAGGCCTTGTTGAACTCTTCCGTCGCCTTCTGTGTAATATCCAGCTTCTTGTCGTAAAAGATCAACGGAATGACGCTGACGTCGACGATCATCGTGTATTTTTCCCGTTCGCCGATATCGTGGATCACCTTGCCCATGACCGGCGCAAGCGGCTTGAACACTTCCTGCCGTTTTGCCTCCACCTCCTCATTGGCGTCTCGCACCATGAGCTGGTAATCTCTCAATTTCTTCTGATAGTCCGCTTCCTTGGCCCGAAATGCGTCTTCCTTCAGGACCTGCCTCTGCTTTTCGAGCTCATCCTTGAGTTTCTGCAGTTCCTTTTCCTTCGCCTGAATCGTGGCCTTGTCTTTCTCGATCACTTTCGACAACTGGCCGGCCGCAACCTTGCCGGCATCGGAATTGATCAGTGCCGCCTGGAAATGCACAAAGGCGATCTTTTCCGCCGCCATCACCGGGACGGCGGACAGCGCCAGCAACAAGGCCATCGCCGCGCCCAGCATCCAAAAACCATATCTTTTCATAATTCCCCCTTCCTGAAGTTTCGTATCCATCATAAAGATCGCGTCTTCGTCTTTCCGGCCGTGATGACGGATTCCCGTTCCGGCTCCACTCGATGTTAAAAAGCCATGCCCAGCGTGAATTCGAAGCGGCCGGCGGACTCATTTTCCTTCCGGTCCAGCACGAACCCGTATTCCAGCCTCAGGGGCCCGATCGGCGAATACCACCGAATGCCGACTCCCGCCGTCTGCCGCAGGTCGTCCAAGTGATACCCGCTCTCCCAGGCGTTGGCGGTGTCGTAGAAAAGGACCCATTTCATTCCGGCGTCCCGGATCAGCGGTAAAATGAGCTCCCCGGTGAAGCCCATCCATGTCAACCCGCCCAAGATGTCACCCGTTACGGGGTCCCTCGGTCCGATGTCCCGCTGTCCCCGCAGCGTGCTCATCCCGCCCACGATGTACCGCTCGTAAACGGGTACGTCCTTCTCATCGTTGCTGGTCAGGTACCCCCCTTTCCCGTAAATGCCCAGCACGGTATCGAAAGGCAGCGGGAAATACCAGGAGCTGTTCGCATTGACTTTCGTGAAAGTCGTGTTGCCGCCGAAAATTCCGCCGGTATAGGTGACGGAGACGCTGTTTTTCGAACCCGTCGAGGGGAACATGGCGTCATTCAGCGTGCTTCGGATGAGTGTGGCGGTGGGGCCGCTCGTGGTGGTCACACCCTCCTGCCTCTTGATGTACGTGGATGCGTTCGTCTGGACCTCCGTCACATCGTCGTTCGAAAACCGGTATCCCAGGTATCCGGTTACGTAATCCCAGAGACCGTAGCCCAGGACAATGCCGGCGCCGTTGGAGTCGAGGGTGTAGGTATCGTACGTGCGGCTGTAATTCCAGATGTCGAACTTGCTCCACAGCGGGATGTCGAAGAGCCAGGGTTCAATAAAAGACAGGTCGTAGTGCTGGGTGCTCCCGCCGATGCTCGCCTTCAGGGTCAGGGTCTGGCCCCTGCCGAAGAGATTCTGCTGGGAAATGGACGCCGTTACCACTGCATTGTCGATGGCGCTGTAACCGGCCCCCACGCTGAAAATCCCCGTCTGCTTTTCCTTGACGCGGATCATGACATCCGTCTGGTTCTCCGAGGCCCCCTTCTCCGTCTGGAAATCCACCTCCTCGAAATAGCGGAGTCCGCTGAGCGCGTTGTAGCTCCTTTTCAAGGCCCGCTTGCTGTACAGATCGCCCTCCACCACGGAAAGCTGCCGCCGGATCACCTTGTCCCGGGTCTTGGTGTTTCCGGTGATCAGGACCCGGTTGAAATGGACCTCATTCCCCTTCTTGATCTGATAGCTCACGTCGACCGTCTGACTTTTCTCCTGCGGCGCGGTCTGGAAGAGGACATCCGCATAGGCGAACCCCTCATCATTGCACATCTGAACCAGATAATCGATGTCCTTGATCATCGCTTCCCGGCTGAAGTATTCCTGTTTCGTGATGCTCAGATTCTTCAGAAGCGCGTCATGCGGGACCTTCAGGGTGTCTCCGGTGATCTGGACCTTGCCGACCTTGAACTGTCTGCCTTCCGATACGGGGACCTTCAGATAGATCCCCTTCTTGTCATGGGTGATCTCCGGCTCGCCGACCTGGGCGTTGATGAAGCCGTTATTCAGGTAAAAAGCGTTCAGCTTTCCGATGTCCTGCTTCAACTGATCCTTCTTCAGAACGCCAGAATCGGTGAAGAAATGAAAAATGCCCCACTCCGTGGTCTTCATGATGTTGCGGAGCGTTTTATCGCTGAAAGTCCGGTTACCCTGAAAATCGATTTTCTTCACGTAGGTCTTGTCGTTTTCCACGATGTTGAAAAGGACCAGAACCTCCTTGTCGCCCTTTTTTTCCAGAACGGTCGCAATCTCCGCATTGTAATAACCCTTGGCATGATAAAGATCCCGGATTTTCTCGATGTCCGAATTGACTTTTTCCGAATTCACGACCTGACGGGATTTCGTCGTCAGCACGCCATGGATGTCGCCAATATCGATTGCCTTGTTCCCTTTGACGCTCACCTCTGAAATGAGCGGCTTTTCCGTTACCGTGAAGGTGATGCGCTTGCCCTCGGGCGTATCCGCCATGTCGGCTCTTGCATCATCGAAATAGCCCATTTTGTAGATCGCCCGAATGTCGGCGGTTACATCGGGCTCGGAATAAAGCCCGCCCTTCGCGCTTTTCAGAACCTGGCTGATCGCCGCTGCCTCGATCTTGACGTTCCCCTTGATTTCCACGCCGGCAATTCTCTGATCCACGAAAGCCCGCACCAGGATCTCCCGCTTCAACTGCGCCAGGATCGCGTCGATGTTTTTCAGGCCCCGACCCTGGGCAAAAATACCGGGAATGGTTTGTCCTTTTTTGACATCCACCACCTTTGCATCGATGCTGATCAACTCACCGAGCTCCGTGACGCTCCCCATCACGATCAGATCGGCAGCGTGCGCCCGCCCCGCGGAAATTGCCTGAGTCTCGTTCAGTTTCCCGCCCCGGGTCTCGGCATCAACGACACTTTTGTCGAGGACTTGTATATTCTTCGACTTCAGCAGTTCGGCCGTCAGCCCCTTCTCAATGGCTTCCCGAATCTGGGCCTCATTGGCGCGACTGTGGATTTCAAAAGGCAGGACGGCGATTTTTCTCACATCCTGGGCAACGGCTTCCGTGAGCAAAAGACAGACCAGGGCAATGACAATGCAAATCCCGATGAGCGTGCGTTTCTTATTCATGGAAATCGATCCTCCCGTCCTTGAGCCCGATGCTTCGGGACATCTGCTTCGCCAGCAGCGGGTTATGGGTTACGACGACCAGTGTGATTTGTCTGTTCTGGTTTAGCTGAACCAGGATATTGCCGATTCTGGCGCCGGTTTCCGAATCCAGGTTGCCCGTCGGTTCATCCGCAAGGAGGATCTCCGGCTCCATAATCAGCGCCCGGGCCATGGCAACGCGCTGCTGCTCCCCGCCGGACAGTTCCCCCGGTTTATGCGTCACCCTATCACGAAGACCCAGATCATTCAAGATGGCTTCTGCCCGCTTTCGAGCCTCCCCTTTTGCCATGCCGTGAATCAGGGCCGGCATCATTGTGTTTTCCAGACTGGTGAATTCGGGAAGCAGGTTATGAAATTGAAACACGAAACCGATCTTTTCATTCCGAAACGCTGCCAGTTTCCGTTCCGGCCATTCAAAAACATTCTTTTCATCATACAGGAGCGTGCCGGACGTCGGGTGATCCAGCGTTCCCAGAATATGGATCAGCGTGCTCTTCCCGGACCCGGAAACACCGACCACCGCCAGAGATTCGCCTTTGCGGATCTCCAGGTCCAGCCCTTTGAGCACTTCAATCCGGGTTCCGTCCTTGATGAATGTCTTGCTCAACTGTTGCAGCCGGATCATGGCCCGCCGGCCTCCCGAACCGGATCTTCAAATGTCAGGCGCGCCGGCCGGCGCGCGCGGATGCAGCACTGAAAAGGATTCACGTCGCTTTTCACAAATGGTCACTCATATCGCAAGGCCTCTGCCGGATCCAGTTTCGAGGCCCGCCAGGACGGATAGATGGTCGACAGAAAGCAGATCAGGATGGTGCCCGCAATGATAATCGCGACATCTCCGTAATTGACGCGCGAGGGGAGCTCGTTCAGATAGTACACATCCCCCGGAAGGATCTTGATCCCGAGAAGCCGCTCGATAAACAGGGAAATTTTGGAAAGGTTTATCGCAATCGCGAGCCCTCCGATGCAGCCGAGCACCGTTCCGATGGCGCCGATGGTGAGCCCCTGCAAAATGAAAATTTTCATGATGCTTTTGGAGGTGGCGCCCATGGATTTCAGGACGGCGATATCCTTGTTCTTTTCCATAACGACCATGATCAGGGCGGTGATGATGTTGAAGGCGGCCACCAGCACGATGAGGCTCAGGATGATGAACATGACCCGCTTTTCAAGCCGGAGCGCCGAGAAGAGGTTCTTGTTCATTTCCATCCAGTTCCGGGCCCAGTAGGGAAAACCCAGCTTTTTTTCAATGGCCTTTCCGATGGCGTCGGCCTTGTAGATGTCGTCCACCCGGACCTCGACGCCGGTCACCTGATCGCCCATATTCAGAAATTCCTGGCAGTCTTTCAGGGAGATGTAGGCCAGCGTCGAATCGTACTCGTAAAACCCCGAATCGAAGATCCCGACCACCAGAAACTTTTTCATCCGGGGCATCATTCCCATGGGGGTCGATATGCCCATGGGCGAGACGATGCTGGCGGTTTCGAAAAGCATGATGCCCAGATTTTTTGCCAGTTCCTTGCCCACAATGAGACCGGGAAGGTCCATGAGGTCTTTGTCGATCCCGGACGCGGGACGTCTGTCGCTGGCCAGATAATCCAGGCGGCCCTGCTGCATTTTACCCAGATCAATCACCTTGGATTTGCTGTCCGTGGCCAGACCCCTCAGGACGACCCCGCTGGCGCTGTTCCCGCTCTTCAGCAGCGCCTGGCTGTAAATGAAGGGTGCGGCGGCGACCACTCCGGGGATCTGTTCGATTTCTTTCAGCACCCGTTCCTGATTCTTCATGGTCCCCGAATATTCCATAAGAACAATGTGTGAGTTGATTCCCAGGATCTTGTTGCGCAGATCGGTCTCAAAGCCGTTCATCACGGCCAGAACGATGATCAGCGCGGCAACGCCCAGAAAAATGCCGGCAATGGAAATGAAAGTGATGATGGAAACGAAGACCTGCTTCCGCTTGGCGCGCAGATAACGCAGGCCGACGAAGAGTTCATAGGACATCAGTGTCCGCTCTCCTCCTTTGTCCTCAGGTGGGGGAAGAGAATCACATCCCGAATGGAGGCGCTGTCCGTAAACAGCATGACCAACCGGTCGATCCCGATCCCCTCGCCGGCGGTGGGAGGCATGGCGTATTCGAGAGCCCGGATGTAGTCCTCATCCATTTCATGAGCCTCTTCATCTCCCGCCTCCCGGTCCCTGAGCTGCATCATGAACCGCTCACGCTGATCGGCGGGGTCGTTCAGCTCCGAAAAGGCATTGGCGATCTCCTTTCCGCAGATGTAGAGTTCGAACCGGTCGGTCAGGAGGGGATCCGCCTCGTTTTTTCGGGAGAGGGGGGACACTTCAACCGGATAATGGGTAACGAACGTGGGCTCGACGAGGCTGGCCTCGACCGCTTCTTCAAAGACCGCCATCATGATTTTCCCCAGCGGATCCGAGTCCTTGATCTCGATTCGCATCGATCCGGCCAGGTCCGCGGCCTTCGTCCGATCCTCCAGCACGGCGGGATCGATGCCGCAGGTCTGCACGATGGCATCTTTGACCGATATCCGCTTCCAGGGAGGCGTCAGATCAACCTGACGCCCCTGATAGGGAAAGGACAAGCCCGCGAACAGGTCGCGGGCAATGTAGACGAGCAGTTCTTCGGTCACCTTCATGAGATCCTGATAGGTGGCGTAAGCCTGGTAAAACTCCATCATGGTGAATTCGGGATTGTGGAATGTCGAAATCCCCTCGTTGCGGAAGTTCCGGTTCAGCTCATAAACCCGCTCCAGACCCCCGGTAACCAGCCGTTTCAGATACAGTTCCGGGGCAATCCGCAGGTAAAAATCCATCCCCAGCGCGTTGTGGTAGGTCTTGAAGGGCCGCGCCACCGCTCCGCCCGCCCTGGGCTGCATCATCGGGGTTTCGACTTCCAGAAAATCGCGATCCTCCATGAAGCGGCGAATCAACTGGATGATCCGGCTTCTCCTTTGAAACACCTCCCGGACCTTCGGATTGACCATCAGATCGAGGTGGCGCTGGCGGTACCGGGTTTCGATATCCGTCAGGCCGTGCCACTTTTCCGGAAGCATACGAATGGCTTTGGACACCAGGCGCAGCCGGCCCGCCTCGACGGTCAACTCCCCTGTTTTTGTCCTGAAGATCCGCCCTTCGATATGGACGATGTCTCCCACATCCAGCTTTTTGAAAAGCTGATAAGAAGCTTCACCGACCAGTTGCCTGTGTATATAGCCCTGAATCCGGCCCTTTCGGTCCTGCAGGCTGATGAAAGAGGCTTTTCCGAAATTCCGTATGGCCATGATTCTTCCGGCTAGGCTGAACCGCTCCTCCACCTTCTCCAGTTGAGCATGATCCATTCCGGAAAAACGGGACAAAAGTTCCGCCGTGGTGTCCTTCACGTTCACGTCATTCGGATAAAGATCAACCCCCTCGGCTTTCAGGGCTTCAATCTTCTCTTTTCTTTTCCTCAGAAGCTCGCTCTCTTCCATAAGCCGCCATTCCCATGATTAGTATAAGGTCGATTTCACTATATTTATTTTCTTTATTAGTCAAGGAAGATTTCGAGAAATCAGATGCAGGCATGTCTTCCGGGCAACATCAAAATTCCATTGCCATTGACCGTTCAGTTGTGTATGCTTCCTTCCATCATCAAGCTGGCGAAGGGGGAGAAAATGGTCAATAAAGCGCTACTGATCGGCAGGCTCGGCAAGGATCCGGAAGTCCGTTACACGCCGGACGGCATGATGGTCACCAATTTCAATCTGGCGACGGACGAACAGTGGAAAGACAAAAGCGGGCAGCGCGTCCAGAAAACGGAATGGCATCGCATCGTCACCTTTGGCAAGCTTGCGGAAATCTGCGGCAATTATCTTAACAAGGGGAAACTGGTCTTCGTGGAGGGACGCATCCAGACCCGGTCCTGGGAGGACAAGGACGGGAACAAGCGTTACACGACGGAGATTGTCGCCGCAAACATGCAGATGCTGGATTCCAAAGGACAGGGCAGGGGCCAGGAACCGGCCGGCGATGAGCGCTTTCCATCCGATACCGGAACGGGCGTCATCCCGGAAGATGACGTTCCGTTCTGAGACTCCGCCGTCTCGCGCTATTTCTGACCGATTTTCTTGTCCTCCGGCGTAACATCAATTTCATCGGGCTCTTTGGACGCCTTTTTGAAGTTCTTAATGCCCTTGCCGATGGCGCCGCCGATCTCCGGAAGCTTGCCTGCGCCGAAAACGATCAGAATGATCACAAGGATGATGATCAATTCAGGCATGCCGATTCCAAACATAGCGTATAACCTCAATCAAATAAAAATCTTATATGCTTTTCACCCACATTTCGGCCCCATCCTAAAACAATAGCGGAGCTCTGTCAATCAAATCTTGAACCGTTGTCTTCACCGACAGCCTTGCTATCTGGGTTCTGCCGTCTGCCGGTTTTCCGATGAAACAGGCGGTCCGGATACCGTCGCAGGCGGCGGCGCCACCCCTGTCTGCATCCCTGCCTGTAAGTCCCGCCCCGCCTGTGCGGGGTTCTGACCGGTCATGAACGGTGTGCCGTCTGCCTTCGTCTCCGGTCTAGCCGGGTCAGCCTGTCCGGGCGGAACGGGCGCGTCGACGGGTCTGGTGGCCTCAACCGTTGCGGCGTCCGTCTTCTTCAGCGTTGTTTTGTCCGATTCTGTCCGCGGGATTTCCGGATCGCTTCCGTATAAAAGAAAAAGTGCCAGCAGCACGGCGCCGGCGGCGATCGTCAGCAGGACCGTCCAGACCAGAATCCGTTTGTTTTTTCCTTTCCTCCGGTTATTGCCATGGTCTTTTCCCTGCTCTTGCTCGGCATGAAGCGCATGGAGATATTGGTCATAGGCCTCTTGTATGATTTTGCTTTCCATACCGATGGCATCCGCATAACCCCGAATGAAGGTCTTTGCATATGCCGGTGACGGAAGCAAATGAAAATTCTGTGTTTCAATGGCCTCGAGATTCACCACCGTGATGCGCGTCTGTTCATAAATTTCCCTCAGCGTGATCCCCCGGGTTTCCCTCAGGGCCTTCAAGTCCAGGCTTGCCAGCTTTGCGGCTTCACCAGCCGGCCGATCCGTATTCTCAAGGTTGTGCTGCTTTGTCATTTACACCGGTTCCCCTTCATGACGCTGGTGAAATCTAACACCAAAGAGCCCTTCAGGCAATAAAAAATCGGCCTGCACAAAACCGGCTGAAACCGGAAGGGGTTTCAAATTGTTTTTTTTACATCGTTTATGATAGACATGCGTTCGCCTGCTGCAACCGGTATCAAGAAGGAGGGACGATGGCGGACTACAGGACCTTTGCCGTTGACATCGCGAGAGAGTCCGGAATGCTCTTGAAGAGCAAACTGAATGATCATCGCAAGATTGATTTCAAGGGCGAGATTGACATCGTCACCGATGCCGACCGCATGTCCGAAGATATGATCCTGTCCGCCATTCGCAGCCGGTTCCCGGACCATGATGTCATGTCGGAAGAATCAATCGCCACGGAAACCGGCTCGGCGTTCCGCTGGATCATCGACCCCCTGGACGGAACGACGAATTACGCCCACGGGTACCCCGTATTCTGTGTGTCCATCGCCCTCGAAAGGAAGGGAGAAGTCATTCTCGGCGTGGTGCATAACCCCATGCTGGATGAAATGTTCGTCGCAGAAAAGAGGAAGGGCGCTTATTTGAACGGTTCCCGGCTTTCCGTCTCCGGGACCCCTGTTCTTTCCCACAGTCTTCTGGCCACGGGATTTCCCTACGACATCCGCAATGACAGGAACAACAACATCAATTATTTTGCCGAAATGGCCCGGAAAGTCCGGGCGATCCGTCGCGCCGGTTCCGCCGCGCTGGATCTGGCCTATGTGGCCGCCGGCCGGTTCGACGGCTTCTGGGAACTGAAATTGATGCCCTGGGACACCGCCGCCGGGTGCCTCCTGGTCCGTGAAGCCGGCGGCGCCGTGACCGATCTTTTCGGCGCGCCCCATCACCTCTCTGCACCGCATGTCCTTGCCTCCAACGGCGCCCTGCACCAGGCACTGATGACCGTGTTCAAAGCAGCCGAGACAATCTGATCCCGGGCGTACACATCTTCTCGAACACACCCTCTCTTGACAAGGAAAATTTGGTGATTATATTACGGTCGAATGCTGATGTGTCCAATGATATCAGTGTGTTGCTCTGGTTATGCCTCCCGGTGAAGGGGGCTTCACCAGAAAAATGAAAACAAAAATCAAAGGAGGTATGCATCATGTTTGGACCGGGAATTTGGAGGTTCGGAAGAATCACGGATCCGATGACGGACATGCAGCGCCTGCAAAGAGAAATGAATCGCCTTTTTTCAGGCGCCTCGGAACTTTATGCGCATGATTTCCCTCCGGTCAATGTCTGGAGGGGAGAGGAAGGCGCCATTGTGACGGCGGAAGCCCCCGGCATCGATCCGGACAAGGTGGAAATCGCCGTCGTGGGGGATAGCCTGACGCTGTCCGGCGTGCGTGAATCCGATGTTTTGAAGGAAGGCGAAAGCTACCATCGGCAGGAGCGCAATCAGGGGCGTTTCACCAGAACGCTGCAACTGCCCTTTCAGGTGGATTCCGGAAAAGTGGAGGCAAAGTACGAAAAGGGTGTACTTCGCATCGTGCTTCCGAGGGCGGAGGTGGACAAGCCCAGAAAAATCAAGATCAAATCCGAGTAAAGGAGGTTGATGATTCATGGCAACCGAGGAAAAGGATATTCAGAAAAAACCGGCCCAGAATCCGGTGGAAACGGAACGAACCAGGAGCCGCAAGGTTTTCCTGCCCAAGGTGGACATCTACGAAACCAAAGATTCCATCGTATTGATTGCCGACATGCCCGGCGTGGATGAAAATCATGTGGACATGACGCTCGAGAAGAACATTCTGACGATCGCCGGCGCCGTGGAGCCTGAAGCGTTTCCGGGATACGGCGCAGCGTATGCCGAGTATGATGTCGGCGATTATCAGCGGGCATTCACCATCTCCGATGAAGTGGACCGCGACAGGATCGACGCCCGCGTCAAGAACGGTGTCCTGCGTGTGACCCTTCACAAGGCCGAAGAGGTGAAAGCCAGAAAGATCGCCATCAGAGCGGAATAACGGGAAAGGAGGAGAAGATCATGGAAATCAAGAATCTTGTGCCTTCTCTCTGGAACAGAGGGAGTATGCCGTCCCGGCGTGAGGAGGGTCATCCGTTCTTTTCCCTGCAGCGGGAAATGAACCGGATCTTCGACGATTTCTTTCAGGGATGGGACGTAGCGCCGTTCGCCGGGCCAAGCGCACGCCTGGCAGCGTTCCATCCGTCGATCGACGTCAAGGAAAGCGACAAGGAGATCAGCGTGAAGGCCGAGCTTCCCGGCCTGGAAGAAAAGGACGTCGAAGTCCTGCTGGACAACGAAACCCTCACGATCAAGGGTGAAAAGAAAGAGGAGAAGGAAGACAAGGGGAAAGGCTATTACCACGTCGAATGCAGCTACGGCTCGTTCCACCGCGTGATCCCCCTTCCGGCCGGCATCGACCAGAAGAAGGTCCAGGCCCAGTTCAAGAACGGCGTCCTGAACATCACGCTTCCCAAAGCGGAGGAAGCCAAGGCGAAGGGGAAAAAGATCCCCATCAAGTCGGAATAACCTTCCGGTCTCGCTCGGCTTCAAGCCCTGACCCGCTGCGCGTCCCGTATTCGTTCGGGATGCGCGGCGGATGGGCTTCACACCCGCTCATCCCCCTCATCTCGGCCCCGGTCTCACGGTCTGCAGCGAACGGAAAATCGCCTGAAAAGCGATCATCGGGAGGTCCTTAACAAGGCGCAACCTTCACCAGCACGTTCCGGGTCCGCGGCCCGTCAAACTCACAGAAAAAGAGAGACTGCCAGGTCCCGAGGACAAGGTTCCCGGCCTCGACCAGAACCGTTTCGGAAGCCCCCACCAGGGAGGACTTCACATGGGCGGCGGAATTGCCCTCAAGGTGGCGGTAGCGGTCCTGCCAGGGGATGGCCTTGTCCAGCGCCATGAGCATATCCCGGGGGACGTCGGGATCGGCGTTTTCGTTGATGGTGACGGCGGCCGTCGTGTGGGGGACAAAGACATGGCAGATTCCGTCCCGAATGCCGCTGTCCCGCACCGCTGCGCGGACCTGTTCCGTGATGTCGATCATTTCCGATCTCGCGCCGGTCCGGACGGTCAGCTTTCTGATCATGAGTCCCTCCCCTGTTCAATCGCCATGAAAAGATGACCGCGCCTCGTAAAAGCGCCTGCCGATCTCCAGCCCCCGGTCGATGAAGTCGGGCCCGTATATCCTGCCGGTTTCCGTCCGGAAGGTATCCCGCACCCGCCTGATCCCCTCGAGGCCGGGGAGAAAGTGTTTAAAGACAACAGAAAGGGGCGCCTGGCGGGAAGCGAGCATGGCCCAGAGCGTCTCCGTGAAATTGTCCGGCCCCCAGCGGAACTTGTCGGCGTCGTAGAGGGTGTCGGACAGGAGCTGGTCGGCGGGATTCTCGAGCGGCTCCTGAGGCTGAAAGGCCTCATGGTTGGCGATGGCCCGAACGATGGCGGTGGATTCCCCCTTGCTCAGATCGAAATGCGCCAGGATCCCGGCGGCCTCCTCGGCGCCCCTTTTGGCATGATTCTTCTCCCGCCGCCTGACATCGTGAAGAAGCCCGGCCAGGTGCGCCAGCCGCACGAGTCGCCCGGAATCAGGCGTGAGGGGCTCGCGCTTCAATTCGATCAATATGATGGCTCCGGCGTCCAGGGCCACCTTTCGGATGTGGGTCAACCCGTGGCCGTAGCAGTCACCGTAACCGGAAACGATTTCAAGGCAGTCCCGGA
>MTKZ01010217.1_pt1 | contig 52798 bp, 58 predicted proteins | sample 1042781 | NCBI WGS metagenome assembly MTKZ01 (sample SAMN06212207, study PRJNA360539) | anaerobic digester metagenome | biome: Wastewater treatment plant; material: sludge; isolation source: anaerobic digester fed with sludge from wastewater treatment plant | place: Denmark: WWTP Viborg ...
ATCTGTAAGAATATTTTTTTCCCTTTTAATATTCTCCCACATCTTCTTTTTTTCTTTGAATAAATGATTTCAATCTATTCTATAGTTAATTTCATCTCCAAAAGCATCATATCCTACTATACTTTCTTCAATGTAGGGATCGGCGATTATCAGGTGAAATATTCCATTTTTGGCAAAGAAATGTAGATCCTCAGAAGAAGGCGTAGCACTGGGGATGGGATGACTATGAACTGACCCCACTGTACCAGTGGTCATGGGCATCATAAACAATTTCATAACCGCCCCCTGATTTGATGTTTCACCAGGGACGAAAACAAGCCCATTTATCCTCAAAATTCCTGCACTGACTTTTCCTTCCAACATAGCCATAAATTCAAGAGGATGGGACTGTCTGGCTATCTGGATTATTTCTTCCACAACATCTCTTTCGATGATGATTTCATGGAATTCTTTTCCCTGATTTCCCAGGAACATGCCAATTAATTTGTTAATAAAGCTATTTTTTTCATTCATAGGATCAATTAAATAATTATCTAACCGGTATCATTTATACAGAAATAATTAATTTTTGGATTTACACTATTGATACAATTGGGCTGATTTGGGAAGAAATTATTCTAGCAGTGATTTTTCATGAAAAAACTCTTTATCAAAACGGGGTAGCTCCCAATCTATGGTGATTTTTCTCCGTTCCGATTTGACATTTTCGTTGGTTAACGGATTCAAACCCTCAACTTGTGTCCTTTTTATATATAAACCGATTCCTCTCCTCTGCCATGCTGGCATCATAGCCAGATTAATGTTATTGGAGAACAGGAGATCATGTAACTGTTTGCTTTTCTTTTCATGCAGGATTTCCATAGTTTCAGTTTTGGAATGTTCCTTCCTTAGTGTCCAATATGAATATCCATTTAAACAGTTTCTCCAGGCTTCCATTTGTCTTTCTTGGAAATATGCAATAACGCCATTATCAGATAGTGGAATCAACCTGGAATCAAATGAAACAGGTTTAATTCCTTTAAAAATTTCAGAATATTTATTTTTTCCCATAATTTCACGGGTAAATGCTCCACTGATGAAACTGGCCATAACAGAATCGATTTTTTCTACTCTCCCCCCAAAGGGCACATTCCCAAGAAGTAAACTGACTTCATCAGAGAAAGTGTATATAAATCTGGGATTAAATTCCATGAAAAGTTGGTAGGATGCTTCTGAAAGAATTTTGACAAATTCGATGTCATAAGGTTTTTCAAACTCCAGTTTACGGGATAGTTGGGAGAAATTCCTGCCATCAAGTCTTACCACAATATTTGAAGCGCAGGGAACCTTTAAATTAGAAAATATTTCACATTCTTTCATATAATCAGCAAATGTTCATCTTTTTTTTAATAGTTTTAAGGGAAGTTACAATATAATAGTTCTGATTACTATTCCAGTTTATAAAGGATGATTAGTTGGATAGGTATATTGAATTAATAATGAATGTATTAAATTTCAGATCTAATAACAAATAAAATTTCTTGAAGTTGGTGAGCTGTTAATATTATATGTGTCCATTAAAAAATAAGTTTGATTTAAGTACCCACTAGGAAATTTTCATTTAAACTGTTTAGTAATTTAATGGCAGAGTAAGCTGCCAAAACACTTGTTTTAGGATTCATAGAACATCTAATGTTACTGGTTGTGGTGTGGAATTCCCCAAAATCTCCCACTACTTCCACCTCATGCATATTACGATCAACGTGGGGGTCAGCAATGATTTTAACCTCGATTTCTTGGCCAGCAGCCATACTGACAGTGGCAGCAACGTTGATGTTTAATGGGAACTTTTCAACTGCTTCACTGGCTTTTCCCTGGTATAATATTTTTTCTTTTTCAGTGGTAATCCCTAATGAACGGGGCGGTTTCCGGGTTACTAGGGTTACTCGCTGAATTTTACCTAAAGACGCAGCTTTAATCCCATCCAATCCCACTATAGCCCCTGAAGGGGCGTATATCCTGCATTTATTTTTTTTTGCTAGTTTTTCGAGTTTTAATCTGGTTTCAGGATTTATAAGGCCCCCCACACTCATAACTATAACATCTTTGCCTTCTTTAAGAATGGTGGGAACCATTTCTTCCACTGCTTTGGGTGAAGCAGCTTCAATTACTATGTCAACATGGCTTAGCATGTCTTTCATGTCCAGAACCACCCTTCCATCAACTTGTGAGGCCAGGTTTTCGGCTCTTTCCATGTCACGATCATAAAAAAATTTTATTTCAACGCCAAGCTTCCCTTCACGGGCAAAATTTGTAATGATATTAGCTATGGCGCCGCATCCCAGGATGGCAACTTTCATCTAAGTCTCCGCGCTGGCAGGTACACTGGATTCCTTAATTTCTGGGCTAATTAGTAAAATATCCCCCACTGCCTGAACCCTATCATATGGTATTTCCACAGTTCCTTCCTCTTTCAAGGGCCTAATTTCGTCTCCCTCAGGTACTATTCTTATGCTTTTTGTTATAACATCCTTAATGCCAACGGTTTTTTTGTCAGGATTCATGGCAACGGCTTTTAGGGTTGAAACCCTGCCTTTTTTAATGTTTAAGATCACGTCCTGAATGCGTCCCACGTACTTTCCGCGGGTGGTGTATACATCTAAGTTATATAGATTAGTTAATTCCACCATATTTCCACCTCTCATTTTTTGGCAATACCCTGGGTCTTTTGAAACTCATCCACATTCATCTCAGGGGTACCATTAACTAAATTAAATTAAAACCTTCCCTGTACTTAAAGATTTCGAAAGAAGAGGTTATTGTAACCAGAAATTTAGGGTAGCACCGGTAAATCAAGTAGGTTTTTCAATAGTTTTAATAATAATCTAAAGATAAAGTGTATAGGCATAAACAGGAGTGAATGTATAAAACTAATGGAAGTTTGTAATGATTTAAGATGTCAAGTTGATTTATAATGATTATTGTAATTTATGGGCTGGTGCTAGAATGTGGGATACAAGCAAAGATTACAGACTCTTGGTAGCAGAAAAATCAGTTGAACTCTTCCTGAAGACCATTGAAGGAGCTAACTTGAAGGGTAAATGGAATAAAAAACAGGTCTTACAAGCTGTAGGTAAAATGAAATCTGAGATTCAGACTCTATACTATTCATACCTCTCGCCGTCTGAATTAGCAGAAACTCCACAATTGACTTTCTTAGAGGAACAGGGAAATGAAATAGTAGATGCCCTAGGGGGAGAGTTATGGTACAAACAATTCCAGGAACTAGCTAATCGTGATGAGAAAGAAAAGCTGGAAGAAGCATTAGCTAAAATAAAATTTTTCCTCAACACTATTTCTGGGCTACGGTCACGTCTTAGTTTAGGTGAAATAAAAGATCCAATCATGGGTATTGATATAAAAAAAGGAGAAATATTAAGTGTTTCTAAACACCCTAAGGCTGATAAACTCTTGGTGTGCAATGTGAACTTGCACCAACGAGCCATCACTGTGGTAACCAATGACTTGGAAGTTAAAGAACAAAATCAAGTGGCAGTTGCTTTGCTTCCCCCTGAAGTTTTTATGGGCATAACAAGTGAAGGAATGTTTTTAGGTGCTGGTGAAGGTATTTTGAAGGAGGTAAAAGGGGATTTGGGGAAACTTCCCCAGAGTATTCCTCTCGATGCATTCAATGAAGCCAGAAATCTTGTCGAAGCATTTTTGAAGATTTAATAATGATCTTTTCAACCGATAACCACTAGTTTACTACGGGTCATATCTTCGACAGCATATTTAACACCTTCTTTTCCAATTCCACTCATTTTAAATCCTCCGAAAGGCATATTGTCTGTTCTAAATGTGGGCTGTTTGTTAATAAGCACAGAACCCGTTTCGATTCCCTTTACTGCTTTTTTGGCATTTTCTATACTCTCTGTAAAAACACCTGCTTGTAATCCAAAGGGAGTATTGTTTGAGACTTCAATAGCTTCTTCTAATGTTTTAACCCGTATAATTGGCGATATTGGGCCGAAAGTTTCATTTTGAACCACTTCCATTTCTTGTTGAACGTTATCAAGTACAGTAGGTTCGTAAAATGCACCTTTTCGGTTACCGCCGCAAAGAAGTTGAGCTCCCTTATTTATAGCATCATTAACAACTTTTTCCACCTGGATGGCGGAGTTTTCACTAATTAATGGGCCGATATCTGTTTTGGGGTCCATAGGATCTCCTATTTTAAGTTTCTTTGTTTGTGGTACGAACTGTTCTACAAACTGGTCGGCAATACTATCGTGGAGTATGATACGTTTCACTGCTATACAGACCTGTCCTGCATTGAGATAGGAACCACCCACTGCTGCTGCTGCTGCAGCATCCAGATTGGCATCATCCATAACTATAAGAGGATCATTTCCACCTAATTCCAGTGTTAACTTTTTCATCCCAGCTTTTTTGGCAATGGAAAGACCAGTGGAAACACTTCCAGTGAAAGATATTTTATTTATTAGGGGACTGGTAATCATTTCTTCCCCTAGAACATTAGAACTACCAGTTATGGCATTCACTGCCCCTTCAGGAAGATGCGTCCCCATGATCTCGGCCAGCTTCAGAGCTGACAAAGGAGCTTTAGCTGATGGTTTAAAAACCACAGTGTTCTTAGCTGCCAGAGCAGGTGCCAATTTATGAATAGCCAGATTAACAGGATAGTTAAAAGGAGTTATCGCTGCAACAACTCCCAAAGGAATCTTCATTGTAAAACCAAAAACACTTTTACCGGCTATGGCTGCATCCATGGGAATAGTTTCCCCATAAATCCGCTTTGATTCCTCTGCAGCCATAAGTAGTGTTTGTAGGGATCTTTCCATCTCAATTTTAGAATCTTTAATTGGTTTCCCGGTTTCAAGGCAAATAAGTTTTGATATCTCCTTAGATTTTTGCTTAAGTTCTTGGTGGATATCATACAGTATACGGGACAACTTACGAGAAGACAGATCTTTCATGGATTTTTTTGCTTTAAATGCAGCATTGATAGCATTTTTAGCATCAGAAATATCTCCTAAGGGCACATAATCCACAACTTCATTGTTGAAAGGATTTTTAACTGCGATCTGATCTTTCTTATCAACATACTGTCCATTAATGAACATTTTCATGGTATCACCATAAAATAAAATAGAGTAAAAAATTAAAAAAATATAGTTATTATTTTTAATCAAGTTCCATATTAACAGTATTCATTTTAAAAAATTTATAAACAGCCCTGTTTAAGAACCTGATAAATTTTAGTTTAGGGCTGAATTTATGTCTTGGAGCTGATCTGAAATGTTTTGTAAATCACTACTGTTATTTAGTTCGGCACCCATGTCCTGAACATAATTTTGATACACAATGAGTGCGATTATTACTAGAACCATTATGCCCCCAAATAACATTACAAATTCAGCAGAAGTTTGTGCCGTTTCATCTTCCATTATTCCCATATTTATCACTCCCATGAAATGCGTAATTATATTCCTAGTATCATTGGTGCAACAATTCCCATAACCCAAAATATTCCAGTAGCCAATGGAGCCAGCAATAATGAGAATTTAACTCCTTTTCTTGGACTCCCATATAAAACGATACCCATTAAAATCCCTGCAATTATAGAGTGAATGATTATGTATCCAAATGCGCTTGTTTCAGCGGCACCTGCAAGGGGGTTGGGTTTTCCAGCGGATTCAATGAAGCCGGCGTACGCCATTATCATTCCCAATGCAAAAGGGGCAGCGATTACAGCAGCGATTAAAAGGAACATCACTGACATCATGACGTTGGCCCTTCTCTCTCTTTGCAAAGCTAGAACAGCTCTCAAATCCTCGGCCACTGTTTCAATAACATCTGCAAGACTACCGCCAACTCTTCTACCCTCTATGATCATTCTAAATGTCCTGTCAAGTGTTTTAGATTTCAGGCGTTCACTCATCCCTAAAAGGGCGTCTTCAAAGGTGCTCCCTATTTTTATCTCAATTACTGCCCTTTTTAGTTCATCAGTTAGAGGACCTTCCCCATGTTTTGAGATATCCTCCATGGCTGTTTCAACACCTATTCCTGAACGTAATAATGATGATATCTGTCTTAGAAAGTCAGGAGTGCCCTGTTCAATTGCATCAATCCTGCGTTCCATCATGAAAAATATATAAGCGAATATTAATCCACTGGGGGCAATTAAACCAAGAATAAAAGCTATTATGGGATTTTGACCCAACGCAAGAAATGCTACAGTGAGAACGCACCCCATAAGAATCCCTACACCTACAAGCAGGGTAATGAGATCAGATGCCTTAACATACATCCCAGAACGAATAAGGGTTTCTTGTAAACGGATCATCCATTTATCTGGAAAAATGCGATCAATACTATTGGCTAATGGTGACAGTGCAGAGGGTATTAGAGCCATATTTTCACCTATAATGTAATGACAGATAATTATAGTTTCATTATATATTAATTGTTTTTATATATAAAAGAAGTATATATTATTTTACCTAATTTCATCCCCTACACATTATAATATCAGTTTTATGATGAATTATGTTGTTGTGCACTAATTGAAAATATTTAATCATTGAAAAAAGATTTTCTGGGTAAATTAGTTAAAATTTTTCCCCTGTTTTTTATTAGGATCATATCTTCAACTCTCAAACCAAATCTCCCTTCCATATATATTCCAGGTTCAACAGTTACCACCATTCCTTTTTCTAACTTTTCATCACCACTCTTAATAGATAATGATGGTTTTTCATGAACTTCTAATCCCACTCCATGTCCAGTGGAATGTAAAAAATAATCCTCATACCCATATTCTTCAATGACCCTTCTAGTAACCTCATCTATATATGAAGCTTTAATTCCTGGTTTAATGGCTTTTATTGCTTCTTTTTGAGCATCTAAAAGTATAGAAAGTATTTCTTCCTCTTCTTTGTTTTTAATGATACTACGGGTGATATCTGAAGCGTAATTCTGATAATAAGCGCCCCAATCCATTATTAGGGGATTTTCCAATTTGTGGGATGATGAAGAACCGTGGGGCTGGCTTGATCTGGGTCCTGATGCTACAATTGTTTCAAACGGTGTTTGCACCGAACCTGCTTTGCGCATTTCGTACTCTAGTTCTGCAGCTAATTCATCCTCACTCCCTGTAAAGTGCGACGGATCTATCTTTTTAAAAGACTCCTCTGCAATCTTAATGGCTTCTTTAATTTTAATAATCTCACTTTTTGATTTAGATGACCTAAATCTTTCTATAATATCATTAGGTGTTGTTTTAAAGTCATCACATATTTTTTTGTATGTTCCAACAGTCATAGAATTTTCTATTCCCATTTTACCCTTTAAATTTTCCTTGAATTTTTTTTTAAGTTCTTCAAGAGATTTAAACTCTTCTACAGGCACACAAGATTGGGCTTTGGCTGCTTCCATGTCTAATTTCGTGCAAAAAAGTCGAGGTTCGTCTTTTATGATTAAGACTGAGGCGCTAGAAGGCTTAAAACCAGTTACATATGCTATATTTTCTGGTTTGAGGACAAATAATGATTCCATTTCATCCTGGTTCATCTTTTCTATTATTTCCTCGATTTTCATGAGAAGCCTCGAACTTATTGTAACTTTATCATAATGATTCTTTAATTATTTGATGATTTGTATTGAATTTAAATTCTTTTTTTATTTTAAGCTGTTGGAAGTGATAATCTTTGACATAAAAGAAGATAACCAAACCAATGACTATTTTGTAATCTAAAGACGATAAGTATTAAATTTACAAAAAATCCATAGGATTCAGGTTATATGGGATTAGTAATTGAGGGAAATTATTTATAAGTGAGTAGAGGTTCTTTAATATATTATGGTACACTTCACATCCCATGAGATTAGGGACATAGTAATCTCCATGTTGGTCATTTCAGTGGTTTTTGCTTATGTTTTCAGTAGTAGCAATCAGATAAACTTTATATTTCTTATCCCTGTGACAATGATTTCTGTGGGATTAGGTTTTGTGTTTCATGAGCTGGCACACAAATTTGTAGCAATCAATTATGGGTTTCATGCAGAGTACAGACTTTGGGTCGAAGGACTGGTGATAGCCATAATATCAGCCGCAATTGGAGTGGTTTTCGCGGCTCCTGGAGCAGTATACATTTATGGGCAGAATATATCCCCCGAAGAAAATGGGAAGATATCCATAGCAGGGCCATTAACTAATATGGGGCTGGCTGTAATATTCTTTGTTCTGTCTAGTTTCCTAACATTTTCACCAATATTATCAATAATTTGCAGTCTTGGATTTACTGTTAACAGTTTTTTGGCCTTTTTCAACTTGCTCCCAATATTTATTTTAGATGGGGCAAAGGTTCTAAAGTGGAATCCTGCAGTATGGGTAATCACAACAGGAATAGCATTTATAATGATGGCTTATCATTATATTATCCCTTTCCTGACTTAAAACTTCATGGTTAACTGACACTCTAAAAGAAGACAGATTTAAGGATTAAAATGTTCACAGACATCCCGGTAAGATATTTTGGGGGCACCCACCGTTGCCGTGACCCTCAGGAAACCATAGAAAAGGTTGAAGGGAAACTCAGGGTTGCAGGAGTTACCAGAATAGCTGAAATCACCCATTTAGATCGAATTGGCATACCAGTCTATTCTGCCATCAGACCAGGCGCTGCAGAGGGTGCAGTCAGCATTTATGCAGGAAAAGGAGCCACTAAACCGCAGGCGAAGGCTTCAGCAATGATGGAAGCATTTGAAAGATATTCTGCTGAACAACAGGAAACTGATAATGATAAAATCTTATTAGGTCCTTTTGCAGAGGTTGAAGGTGCTATAGATCCCAGATCATTAATATTACCTGCTAACAGTTTTAATGTTGAGAATAAGGACATTAGTTGGATTAAAGCAGTAAATGCTGCCAATGATGAAGAATGTTTTTTGCCATCTAATGCAGTATACCATCCATACAATCCAGTTAAAGATCAATCTCTTTTTAAATCAAATACCAATGGATTGGCATCGGGTAATGTTATAGAAGAAGCAGTTTTTCATGGAATAACAGAAGTGGTGGAAAGGGATGCTTGGAGTATTTTTGAAGCCCTGCGCCAGCATAAGAGGGAAGTTGACTGTGAAAACACGGAAAATCTGCTAATAAAGGATATTCTGGCAAAATTTAAAAAGGCTGGTGTAGATGTTAAACTGGTGGATCTCACTGCTGATGTGAAAATACCTACCATGGCTGCTGTCTCTGATGATACTGTTCTTAAAGATCCTGCCCTCCTAACATTGGGAGTAGGAACTCATCTTGACCCTGAAATTGCAGCTATCAGGGCCTTGACTGAGGTGGCTCAGAGTAGGGCCACCCAGATTCATGGTACACGAGAAGACACTACAAGAGCAGTGTTTATGCGTAAGGCTGGTTATCAGCGTATGAAAAGAATTAACAAGCACTGGTTCGGCGAATCAAAGGGTGTTATTGAGATTTCTGATATTGAAAATATGTCTAAAAAGTCATTTAAAGAAGATATAGAAACTTCACTAAAACTTCTCGTAGATTGTGGTTTTGATCAAGTTTTATACACTAATTTAACCCGCCCAGAAATTGATATTCCCGTGGTAAGAGTTGTTATCCCTGGAATGGAAGTTTACTCAGTTGATGTAGAACGGGTTGGTAAAAGACTTAGAAAATAGATATGAAAATGTATTTGACAATCCAGTTTCTGAAATCAAATTATGATTATGGTACTATTCATTAGAATCCTAATGCGAAAAAAGTTCATAAGATATAAAATTTTAAAGGATGTAACTTTAATTCAATTTAATAATTAACATAACCATATAGATTCAAGAAGATGCCTTTTTTTGATTTGGTGGAGAAAAATGAAACAAGTAATTATTATGAGGGCTGACTTGGGAATGAGTAAAGGTAAATTAGCAGCCCAAGCATGTCATGGAAGTTTAGGGGCTTATAAAAAAGCAGATGAAAGAAAAATCAGAGAATGGGAGTTGGAAGGAGGCAAAAAGGTAGTGGTGCAGGTTAGGAGCCAGGAAGAACTTTTTGAAATATATGAACTGGTCAAAGCTGCAGACATTCCCAGTTTTTTAGTTCAAGATGCAGGTCACACAGAATTGCCCCCTTCAACTGTAACCTGTCTGGGAATAGGGCCGGAAAAAGATGAAATAATAGATAAAATAACCCAGGATCTTAAGTTATTCAAGTAATTTTAGATCATATTCAATTATTTTAAATAAGGTTGATCACATGGAATGGGTGGTGAAAATAGGTGGGAGCCTTTTCCCCGAATACTCCATAAAACTGGCCCGAAAACTGGTGGGTCATGATGTCTTGATAATATGTGGTGGGGGAGCCCTGGCTAACCAGATCCGTGATTATCACCATGAAATAAATTTATCCCCCACTGCAGGACACCAAACTGCCATCATATGTATGGATATATTGGGAATGCTCCTGGTGGATAAAGTTAAAAATTCGGAGGCTGTCAGGTCTTTGGATGAAGCTAAAATTGTTTTAAAGCAGGGTAATCTTCCTGTGCTGCTTCCATCAATGTTACTTGAAGATCTGGACCCTCTGGAACACTCATGGAGGGTGACTTCCGATTCTATTTCACTGTATATATCACAACTTTTGAAGGCGAAACTATTAATAGCCACCAATGTAGATGGTATATACACCCATTGCCCATCGGAAGATGGCGCACAATTCATCAAGGATATTAGTGCAAAAAAACTTCTAAATTTTGGTGAAACATCACTAGATGAGAGCTTTGCGGAGCTTTTAATTAAATATAAAACTAGCTCCTGTGTTGTAAATGGAAAACATCCTGAGAGGGTTCTATCCACATTAGATGGTCAAAGCTCTATAAGCACGTTTATTGGAGGAGATTAGATGGAGAAAATCGAATGTACATCATGTAAACAAGAAATATCGCCTGTTGAGACTTATGTAAAGTTTGAATGTCCAGAATGCGAAGAAATATTATTTAGATGCCAGAAATGCCGAACATTTGGCCACATTTACGAGTGCAAATGTGGATTTAAAGGCCCATAAGCTATTAAAGTTATTTATCCCTAAAAAATCTAATTTTATAATAGAATTTCCAGAATTTTAAAGATTTAACTATTCAGGTACGGGAAGTATATCAGCTTTATTAGCATATTTGCATTAAATTAAGAATAATTACTCATTATTAAAATAATACATGTAATGGAGGACTTAATTATGGGAGAAGTTGTTGCAACCATTAAATTAATGCCCGAAAGCCCAGAAGTGGATCTGGCTCGGATTAAAGAGAATGTTGAAAATTCAATACCAGAAGGAACTGAACTACACAAAATTGAGGAAGAACCGATAGCTTTTGGCCTGGTAGCCCTTAATGTAATAGTGGTAGTCGATGATGCTGAAGGCGGAACTGAGAAGGCAGAGGAAATCCTCGCTAAGATCGATGACGTTGCCAGTGTGGAAGTCGTGGATGTACGCAGGTTAATGTAAGAAAGGAAAGATCCTGAATTTCCTTTTTTTAATCTATTTTTCAATTTTTAATATTTTCAATTTATTAACACTCATTTAAGGTATTATTCCAAGGCATATCTTTATTCTTAACCAGTTTTAGGGTTATTATCTGATTTTTATTTTATTTAATGGGGGCTGATTTTTAGATAAATATATTAATACTATTTTAAATATTTTTAATAAAAGGGTGTGTAGTGATTTTTTGTTCGATCTCATACTGGCATGTATAATAGGGGTTTTTGGTGGTGCAATAACTGGTTTAATTCCAGGAATTCATGTAAACACGGCAGGAGCATTTGTTTTTTCTGCATCACCATTTCTTTCATATTCATATTCTCCTGAAGTTCTTGCAGTATTCTTGCTTTCAATGTCTATCTCCCACGCCTTACTGGAATTCATTCCCTCCATGTTTTTGGGTGTGCCAGATGAAGGAACTGTCCTATCAGTAATGCCGGGCCATTATCTTCTACTCCAGGGCCGAGGAAAAGAAGCCATAAGGCTGGTTTCTATTGGTGGTTTTGGGGCAATGGTAGTAACTATCATTCTACTGCCGGTATTTATGGTGGGATTACCTGTTCTATATTGTTTCCTGAAACCTTTTATCTGGATTATTTTGTCTGGAACAGTTGTCTACATGCTTTATCGCCTAAGCCGGGACCTTAAATCTTTAATCTGGTCCAGTATTTTGTTTCTTTTTTCAGGAATCATGGGCTGGACGGCTCTCAATTCCCCACTCTCTTCAAGTGTTTCCTTATTATGTATTTTTTCAGGTCTTTTTGGCGTAAGCACTCTTTTATACAGTCTTTCTGAGAACTCTGTAATGCCTAAACAAAAAGAGAAGCAAGTTCTGGAACTTGATGAAGATATCCTTAGGGGCATATTTGCAGGGGGAATTGCAGGCAGCATCCTTGGATTCTTACCAGGCATGGGGCCTGCCCAGGGAAGCATTCTTGCCCAAGAGTTGAGTGGCGCTTCCGACATGGGGAAGGAGAGAGAGGGATTTTTAGTGGCAATGAGTGGTGTTAATACCTCTGATGCTCTTTTTTCACTCATAGCAATTTACATTATTGGTAATCCTCGCAGTGGAATAGCAGTATATATAAACCAGTTATTGCAAGGATTGGATTTTAATCATCTTATAATAATGATTTTTTCAGCAATCACGGCAGTATCCATTTCTCTTGTGCTTTGTATAAAATTAGGGGACTGGTTTGGTCATTCAATGCAAAAAATAAACTATGAAAAGATGTCATGGTTTGTTATTTTTTTTATGAGTTTTTTAGTCGTCCTTTTTGGAGTTATGGAAGGTGCAAATTTGATTTTTATTCTCTTGATTTACATAACATCAATCACAATGGGATTACTTCCCCATTATCTTAACATAAATAAGTCTCACTTAATGGGTGTTCTTATTATGCCTGCCATTGTGGTTTACACAGGGATTTTCTAAAACGATAGTGATTTAAAGAAGTATCAGTTGTAATAACCTTATTACTGTCTTTTTAGTTCAATATAGTTATATTATTACTATTTCCTTACAGATATCACGGATAGATGCTTCAAAGTATTTAGTATCTACTCCAGGAAATGCATCCACCAGACAAATATCGAATTTCTCTTTTAAAATAGATCCTAATTCCTTAATGTCTAAACAATAAACATCCCAAAATTTGCCTGTGGCCACCAGGCCATCCTCACGGTCTGATAATTCCACAGGAAATCCATTAATTTCAAGGTTAAGTGATGTTGTGTAAGTAGCAGGATACCATATGTCATTAAAAACCACTCTTCTAGCTCCTCCTTTAAGAGCAGCTATTCCCAGGGTTCCAGGACCGCATGTGCAGTCCAGAATTAGTGGGTCATCATATTTTTCCATAACATTTTTTAATTGTGAGATTTTGGGGGATAAGGGTTTAGGGAATTCTACATGGATTTCTCCCTGGTATTTATAGATGAATATGGGGCCAGAGGGGGTTTGAACTACATCAGAACGCATATCACAACCAGCAAGAAGTTCATATATTTGGGGATGTGATTTGGAGTCTTTTATTCCAACTGTTTCTTTAATATTTCCTTTAAGAACTCCTTTAACTTCAGGAACTTCATTTAGTACTCTATTTGCACATTTTGTATTAATTTCAGAAGATAAAATAACTAAACTGTTTTCAGGGAGATATGGAATATTTTTTAGCGGATATGCGGGAGTTATGAGTGGAACACAAGCTTCTCTGAGAGTAGCCTTATTATCCTTCAGACCTTCTTCCTGCATAATGGTTAGGATGTGGGCCACAACCAAGTCAAGATGTCTGCGACCACAATGACATTTTCCCCAATTGCCATCGATTTTATTATTCACATCCAGTTGTTCAACCAATGGTTTGAACTTTTTTAATCTCAATTCTGGGCAGTTTTTACAGGGAATATATCTGGATTCTAGTTTTTCTAAGATTTCATCCGGAGGTTCTATACACTCCCGGGTGCACCTGCACTTTATGTCCATATGCTTAAATATTTGTTATGCTACATAAATAACATTAAGATAATATAGAGATTGATATTGTTTGTGAGACAATGAAAGACAAACGCAAGGAAATACTCAAGGACCTCCTGGGAGAATTTGGGTCTGATGAAGAGGCTGAGGATCTTGTTAAAGAAGAAGTAGTTGAAGAAGATTACCCTTCACCTCCTGAAGAAAAGAAGCCTATAATCCCAGAAGAAAAAGAGGGCGAAGATGATTTTAGTCTAGACAAATTATTGGATGAAAAAGAACGTCGCAAACGACCTAAACCCAAAAAAGTTAAAAAGAAATCGAAAACTTTCCAGGCGGAGATAATTGAAGAAGGTTTAGTACCTCGTTATAATGTGAGTGTTCCTCATTTTTCGGATAAGGAAACCCAGATTTTTAATGAAGTCCGTGAGAAACTGGTTGAAGTAGCAGTTTCACAGGGTGAAGAATTTAACATTAATGAGGAATCATTTATTGGCGAAGTAAAACAATTCCTCAGAAACAGAGGAGTTCGAGATGTTGAGAGACTGGCCACTCAAATATCGCAGGTAATGTTGGGATATGGAAAATTAGATCCCATGATTAAGGACGATGATTTAGAAGAAATAATGGTTATTGGATCTGGAAGCAACGTATTTGTTTATCATCGTAAGATCGGGATGATGGTTACCAATGTTGTCTTTGATAATGATGATGATATAAGGTCTATAATCGATGTTATTGCCCGGCAAGTAAACCGCCGAATAGATCAGCAAACTCCCATACTGGATGCTCGTCTCAAAGATGGTTCAAGGGTAAATGCTACACTACCTCCTGTTTCTGCTGATGGACCCACACTCACCATCAGGAAGTTCAGAAAAGACCCTCTCACTGTGGTTGATTTAATAAACTTTAAAACAATGTCCTCCCATTTGGCAAGTTTTCTGTGGGTTTGTACTGATGGGCTGGGTGTAAAACCATGTAATGCTATTATTGCTGGTGGTACTGGTTCCGGTAAAACAACCACTATGAATACTATCGGTGCGTTTGTTCCTCCAAAAGAGCGAATAATAACCATTGAGGACACTCTGGAACTTCAACTACCTCACTCTCACGTTCTACGTATGGAAACACGCCCACCTAACATTGAAGGTAAAGGGGAGCTCACCATGGACACCCTAGTGAAAAATTCCCTCCGTCAGAGACCTGACAGGGTGATTGTAGGTGAAGTTCGTGGAGCAGAGGCCATAACACTATTCACAGCCCTGAACACAGGGCACTCTGGAATGGGAACTCTTCACTCTAACACAGCCAGAGAAACTATCACTCGTTTGATAAATTCTCCTATGAACGTGCCAAATATAATGATCCCAGCACTTGATTTCATTATAATGCAAAACAGGATGTACCGTGCTGAAGGTGGATCCATCCGAAGAATCACTGAAGTTGCTGAAGTTGTGGGGATGGAAGAAGGTAATGTACAGCTTAACCGTGTATTTGAGTGGAACAATGCCACTGATAAAGTAGAATATATTGGAATATCAAGTAAAACCCTTCGTGAAATCGCTGAAATGCGAGGTATTAATGTAACCGAGCTTGAGGAAGAGATAGAGAAAAGAAGGCTGGTTTTAGAGTACCTTGCAGATAATAATATTCGTTCCATTGATGAAGTAGGGCGATGTATCAACAGTTACTATAGAGATCCTGATGAGATGCTGGAAAGAATTCTTTAAAAGATAGTGAAACCCTAAAGGATTCTCTATAAGATATAGAAAAGGTTAGATATGAAGACACAGAAAAATAGTTATTAGATTATATTTAATAGGAAAAAATTAGACAACAACCTACATTGAAAAATAGAATAATCGTTTATTTATATAATGGAAAAAATTTGGTGAGATAAATGGTCTTTGGCGGCATTAAGAAGATCTTCAATCGTATCGGTGATATGACAGTAAATTCCAGCCAGAAGGTTGGTGGAGGAGTTCAGAAAGTTAGTGAAGGAGTCCAAGCACCGGTGAATAAGATTAAAAATGTTGAAACGCCTAAAGTATCCCTTCCTTCTCGAAAAAAAGAAAAAAAACCTAAAAAACCAGATTTAACTGCATTAGAAAGTGTTAAATCTCCCTCTAAAGATCAGCAATCTCGTAAAGTCATTAAAAAGATGGGAATGGAAAAAGATGAAATAGAGATATTCCGTGAACTGATTGACCAAAAATATGATAGAAAAGAAAAATCTGAGGTAGATGAATCTGCAAAAGCTGCTGTTCGTAAAGCTTCCCTGGAAGAACTTCTCAAGGAAGAGGAAAAACCGGGACTGGAACCACGGCTGATTATGATTATGGGAGTACTTGGATTTGCAGTTATTTTCACTGTTGTGGTGTTGCTGGGATTCGGTGTTGAAATTGGTCTGGTTTTCGGTATTCTAATTCTTTTGATGACCATGTTCATTGTATACCTGCCAAAAATCCAGAAGGGTGGTCGTTCTACTTCAGCTTCTAAAGAAATACCTTATGCTTTACGGCAAATGGCCACTGAATTAAGGGCAGGGGTGGGGTTGCATGATAGTATGCGCTCTGTGGCTATGTCTGGTTACGGTCCTTTATCTGAAGAATTCGCAAGAGCACTTGAAGAGATAAAATATGGTGAAACTACTGAGAAAGCCCTGGTGGATATGAGTGAAAGGGTTGATTCGGAAGGTTTAACACGAGCCATACATCAGATCACCAGAACCCTCAGCAGTGGGGGGGATCTGGCCAAGACTTTAAGTGTAATTGCAGATGACACTGCCTATGAAATGCGAATGAAAATCAAAGATTACGCCCAGAAGTTAAATTCATTCACTATGATCTACATGTTTATAGCCATACTGGGGCCGGTTATTTTTATGGTTATGATAATTGCAGCCACTACAGTTATGGGGGCACTCCTCCCACCAATATTGCTTTTAATAATGTATTTATTCTTGTTCCCTGCAATAGTGGCCTTTATGGCTTTCATGATAAAAAGATTAGAACCCCGGGTTTGAATTTTTTTTCAATCCTCTTTTTATGTTCTTAAAGGTCTGTGCCTGCCTGGATTGATATTTTTCTTTTTATGATGGTTTTTTATTTGATTTAAGACGTTATACTTTATATTAATAATCCCAAAATTAGTATTAATTAATTTCATGAAATGACAAGATATGCACAAAATATATATATTGTAATTAGTCAATCTGAAAATATCATTATAAATCATTAATAATTCGGTGATAGTTGTGGCACCAGAACAAAATTCTAAAGCAAAAAAGTTCAAAGACGATTTTTGGAAATCAAAGGATATAAAAATTTCCATTGGTGAAATAGCTGAAGAAGGAGGGGGAATGGAGGCTCCTGAGGTTGAAGGACCAACTCCTAAACCCAATATTACTGATCTAAGATCATGGGACATGAAACTACTGGACAGATACGAACCATTCTATGCTCCATTTTGTGACATGTGCTGTTTGTGTACCTTTGGAAAGTGTGACTTGACCAATAAAAAAGGCGCTTGTGGAATAGATGCAGCTGCTCAACAGGCGCGTATGGTTTTACTGGCAAGTTGTATTGGTTCAGCATGTCACTCCGGTCACTCAAGACACCTGGTAGAGCATTTAATTGAAAAATTCGGTGCAGATCAACCCATAGATATGGGAATGAAAATTGATATACAAGCTCCTATCATGATGACTGTACTGGGTAAAAAGCCCAAAAAACTCGGTGACTTGAAAGAAGCCATGGATTATCTGGAAGAAGAAATGATACACCTTTTATCTTCCTGTCACACTGGACAAGAGGGAAAATCCATTGATTTTGAATCAAAAGCTCTCCATGCTGGGTTAATGGACAATTTGGGGATGGAAATTGGGGATATTGCTCAGATAGCAGCCCTGAACCTGCCAAAAGGTGATGAAAATGCTCCGCTAATAGAGTTAGGTATTGGAACTATAGATACCAAAAAACCAGTAGTATTATGCATTGGACACAACGTGCTCCCTGGCGCGGGAATAATGGATTACATGGATGAAACAGGACAAGAAGAAGACCTGGAAGTCTGTGGGATATGCTGTGCAGCCATTGACATAAGCCGTTACAATGACCAGGCGAAAGTCGTTGGCCCTATATCCAAACAACTTAAATTTGTGCGAAGTGGAGTGGCTGATGTTATAGTGGTGGATGAACAATGCGTTCGTACTGACATCCTGGAGGAAGCCCAGGCTAAAAACACCGCAGTAATTGCCACCACTGATAAGATATGTCTCGGGTTACCAGACTTAACCAATGAGGATGCCGATAGGATAGTAAGCAAGCTGGTGAACAAGGAAATACCTGGAGCGTTAATTCTTGATCCTGATAAAGTAGGAGAAGTAGCAGTAAAAACAGCTAAGATATTATCTCCAGAACGTGCAACTCTTAAAATGTTGCCTGATCTGGATGAAGTTCAGAAATTAGCCTCTGAATGCACAGAATGTGGATGGTGCGTGAGAGTTTGCCCCAACAGTCAGCCCATGATGGATGCAGTGGTAAAAGCTTCTGAAGGTGATTTTTCCAAATTCGAAGAACTTTACTTAAACGATGTGTGTTACACATGTGGAAGATGTGAACAGGAATGTGAAAGGGATCTTCCCCTCATGTCTATGCTTTCCAAAGTAGGAGAAAAACTTTCCAAAGAAGAGAAATTTAATATAAGAGCTGGAAGAGGGCCTGCACAGGATGTTGAAATTCGCCAAGTAGGTGCACCCATAGTTCTGGGGGACATACCCGGTGTGATAGCCTTTGTCGGATGCTCAAATTATCCTAATGGTGGGAATGAAGTAGCCGAAATGGCCAAAGAATTCCTGGAGCGCAACTACATAGTCCTCACCACTGGTTGTGGGGCAATGAACATTGGAGAATACAGGGATGAGGAAGGTAAAACACTATATGAACAATACAGCGGGGAATTTGATGCCCGTGGCCTGGTTAACATGGGTTCATGTGTATCCAACTCCCATGTAGTAGGAGCAACCATTAAAATCGCCAACATCTTCGCCAAGAAACCATTGGAAGGAAACTTCGAAGAAATTGCAGATTACATCCTAAACCGTGTAGGAGCGTGTGGAGTAGCATGGGGTGCTTACAGTCAAAAAGCTGCAGCCATCGCTACAGGAGTCAATAGATGGGGAATACCTGTCGTTTTAGGGCCTCATGGATCTAAATATCGCCGTTTATATCTGGGGCGGGCGGATAATGTAGACAGCTGGAAGATTAAGGATCTGCGTACTGGGGAGGTTATGGATGGAGAACCAGCACCAGAACATTTACTCTACGCCGCTGAAAACAAGGAAGAAGCCCTTCCCGTCATTGCCAAACTATGTATCCGACCCACTGACACTCCTAAAGGCAGACAAATCAAACTAAATCATTATATGGACCTTTATAAACGTTACTTTGGCAGACTACCTAGTGATGTTCATTTGTTCGTCAGAACTGAGAAGGATATTCCTATTACTTATAAAAAGGACGTTTTGAATATCCTAGAAGAAGTAGGATGGAAACCCAGAAAAATGGCACAAGAACCATCATTGATGGGAGTGGACGGTGATTAAATGGCCAATGAAAGAGTAATACCCTGGCAACCCACAGTAATCGCAGGACCAAAACAGGCATTACTGGTGACTCCAGAAACAGCTGAGCTAATGATTAAAAATTCTAAAAGGCCCCTTTTTGTTTTAGGGCCTCTGGTAAAAGATGAACCTCTCCTTAGCTTTGCAACCAATATAGCAGAAAAATGGAACTTACCAGTGGTTACTACGGCAGACGCATACAGACCATTCAATGATAAAGGACTTAATCCAACCTCATACGGTGTTGTTGAGATTGTAAATCTTTTAAAAGACCCTGAATGGAAGGGTGTGAATGGTGAAGGCCAGCATGATCTGGTGATTTTCTTGGGGTGTGTATATTACATAGCTTCACAGGGCCTTTCAACCCTCAAACATTTCGCACCTCATTTGAAAACCCTTACAATATGCAAATTCTTCCATTCTAATGCAGATGCTTCATTCCCAAATATGAATGATGAAGAATGGTTTAAATTTCTTGAAAAGATGGGTAGAGGGGGATGAGCTTATAATAAAGTTTCTGAAGAATCATAATATATTAACATATGGTGTGTGTTGTTGACTGCAAAGAAAAATATAATGATTTAGAACTTAAAAATCAGAAAAGCAGATAAAGGCGGTTATAAAGGAGGAATCGGATGTTTGAAGATATACCTGTTGATGTAAGCCCCATGTATGAAGGGGAGCGTATCAGATCAGCCAATATGTTTGTGGAACTTGCAGGACCTAAATCTATGGGTGCAGAGCTGGTACAAGTCGAGGAAGATGTCGAAGATGGCAAAATTGAGGTTATAGGGCCAGAACTGGATGCCATGAATGAAGGAGACATCCATCCTTTGGGGGTCTTGATTGAAATCCAGGGGGAACACCTGGAAAAGGAGTTGGAAGGGGTAATTGAACGGAGGACTCACGAACTCTGTAACTATGTAAAAGGATTCATGCACCTCAACCAGAGGGACGCAATTTGGTGCCGAGTTAGTAAAGAAGCCCTTGAAGCAGGTTTTAAACTGGAACATTTGGGTAAAACTCTTTCAATACTCTTCAAAGAAGAATTTCCCCTGATTGAATCCATAGCGATAAGCATCCTAACCGAACCGGCAAAGGTTGAAGAATTTGTATCACGAGCTCAGGAAGAATATAAAAAGAGGGATTCAAGAGCCCGTGAACTATCTGATGAAGATGTGGATGTATTCTATGGATGTGTAATGTGCCAATCATTTGCACCCACCCACGTATGTGTGGTAACACCAGACAGAACAGCATTATGTGGTGCTATAAATTGGTTCGACTGCAGAGCGGCTGCAAAAATGGATCCTGAAGGTCCTATATTTGAAATTGAAAAAGGAGACATTCTTGATGATGTTAAAGGAGAATACACAAATGTGAACTCCGTAGTAATGGAAAAATCGCAGGGAACAGTTGAAAGGGTCTTTTTACACAGTGTTTTTGAATATCCTCACACTTCTTGTGGTTGTTTCGAGGCAGTTGCTTTTTACATACCTGAACTCGATGGCATAGGCATAGTTGATCGTGACTTCAGTGGAGAAACACCTCTAGGAATACCATTCTCTGCAATGGCTGGACAATGTTCTGGAGGTAAACAAGTGGAAGGATTCACTGGACTCAGCCTGGAGTACATGCGTTCACCCAAGTTTTTGCAAGCAGATGGTGGTTTTGAAAGGATAGTATGGCTGCCAAAAGAGATTAAAGATTCTCTGGATGATTACATCCCTGAAGCTATCCGGGACAAAATCGCTACTGAGGAAAATGGTTCAACAATCAAAGAGATCAGAAGTTTCCTAGAAGAAAAGGGACATCCTATATTAGAAAGAATCAAGACTACTTCCTCAGAAGTTCCTGAAGAAGAAGTTACAGTTGAAGAGGAAACTCCTGAGGCATGGGGTGAAACTGAACTGGAGGGATTGCCAATGGCTCCTGTGGCATATGCTCCTGAATTAACCGTCCCATCATCGGGAGGAGTTAAAATCATCTTTAAAAACGCTAAGGTATACGCAGAAAAGGTGATCATTAAGAAAAAGTGATCATATCATTATATTAGAAGATTAAACGGAGCATAAACGTGATCATTGCAGTAAGTGGTAAAGGCGGAACCGGGAAAACCCTGGTATCATCCCTCCTCATTAAAGCCCTATCAGATACTAAACAGGATATTTTGGCAATTGACGCCGATCCTGACAGTAATTTACCTGAAGCTTTAGGGGTAGATGTGAATAAAACAGTAGGTGATGTGAGGGAGGAATTAAAAGAAGACACTGCCAAGGGAAGGATACCTGCTGGGATGAACAAGTGGGACATCCTTGATTATCGTATTATGGAATCAATCATCGAAACTCCTAAATTTGACCTTTTGGCCATGGGAAGGCCCGAAGGCAGTGGATGCTATTGTGCAGTAAATAACATGCTCCGTAGAATAATCGAAAACTTATCATCCAACTACGATGTGATCATCATTGACACCGAGGCAGGACTAGAACATCTAAGCCGCCGAACGACTCAAAACGTGGATGTAATGTTGGTAGTTACTGATAAATCCAAAAGAGGAATGCTAACCGCTCAAAGAATCGGTAAACTAGCTGATGAACTTGAAATCAAATTCAAAGAATTGTATCTGATTTTAAACAGGGTGAACACTGAAAATGAGGAAGAAATTCTGGCAAAAGCTAAAGAAACTGGTCTTGAGATGGCTGGAGTAATTTTTGAGGATGATGAAGTGACCAAATTTGATATTGAAGGAAGACCTCTGGTGGAACTTCCTAATGAATCTAATACTGTAAAGGCAGTATCCGGGATATTATCCCGCATCAGAAGTAATTAAGGACGTGGGTATATGGATAAAATGTCGCAACTTCTTAAACTACTGGAAAAAACGGACTATATAGAGATCAATGAATTTAGAATGGATTTTGAGGAACTGGAACTGCAGCTCATGCCAGCGATGCAGAGGGTAGCACAACAAGTGATAACCAAGCAGGCAGCAGTCCAGGAATCCATGAAGATGATGGAAACTGTTGAATTTGCTCCCCCCATAAAGGATTATCAGGGGGAAGTTGCAGAAGTGCAACTGGGAGCTGGTACCAGAAAACCAGTATACTTAGGAGGTCAACAAGCACTTTACCGTTTTGAAGAATCACAACCCCATGAACCCGTAGTAACTTTCGATGTTTTTGATATTCCCATGCCTGGACTACCCCGTCCCATAAGGGAACACTTCTCTGATGTTATGGAACATCCAGGGGAATGGGCCAAAAAGGCAGTGAAGGACTTTGGAGCAAATATGGTAACCATACACCTAATTGGAACCGGACCCAAGGTCATGGATAAAACACCAAGACAGGCAGCTGAAGATATTGAAGAAGTACTGCAAGCTGTGGATGTACCCCTTGTTGTGGGAGGATCAGGAGATCCTCAGAAGGATCCAATTATCCTTGAAGCCGCTGCAATGGCTGCAGAAGACGAACGTTGTCTATTGGCTTCGGCTAACCTTGATCTTGATTATAAACGCGTAGCCAAAGCAGCTGTGGATTATAATCATGCTGTCTTGAGCTGGGCTATTACTGACATTAACATGCAGAAAACACTTAACAAATATCTGATGAAGGAAGGATTAACCCAAAATGACATTGTCATGGACCCAACTACATGTGCTCTAGGATATGGTATTGAATTTTCAATTGATGTTATCACCAGAACCCGGCTTGCAGCACTTAAGGGTGATAAGGACTTGCAGATGCCAATGAGCTCTGGAACCACCAATGCATGGGGATCCAGAGAAGCCTGGATGAAAAATGATGCATGGGGGCCCACCGACTACCGTGGTCCAATCTGGGAGATATTTACCGGACTTACCATGATGCTCTGCGGAGTTGACATCTTTATGATGTTGCACCCATTATCGGTGCAACTTTTAAGCGAAATAGGTTCTACATTCACCAAGGAATACCTTACAACTGATGTACCAGACATATCTAACTGGATAACGGAGCTTGAATAGGAGGTTATGAGTATGCAAGTCACTGCAATGGATATTTACCGATTGCTTCCCCAGACTAACTGTGAAGACTGTGATGAAGCTGCCTGTGGAGAGGCATCCTGTATGGCCTTTGCCACTAAACTCTCAGAAAAAGAAGCCCAACTGGAACTCTGCACCGAACTATCTGAAGAATCATTCAGCAAGTTGGAAGCACTGCTAGCACCAGCAGTAAGAGAGATCACCATTGGAACTGGTGATAAAACAATCACCATCGGTGGGGATGAAGTATTATATCGTTACGAATTAACCTACTACAATCCCACAGCATTAGTAATTGATATCGCGGACAACCTAAACGACACTGAATTCAATGAAAGGGTTAAAACAATTGAAGACACCGAATTTGAAAGAATAGGTGAAATGCTCACCTTAGATGCGATAGCTTTACGGAATGCATCAGGAGATGCCGTAAAATTCGCCGAAGCTGCAGCCAAACTCAAAACCACCAAATTACCCTTGATTTTATGTTCATTTGATCCCGAAGCTATGAAAGCGGCACTGGAAAAAGTGGGAGATGAAAGGCCTTTGATCTATGCTGTTAACGAAGCGAACCTTGATGAAATGGCGGCAATGTCACTGGAATATAACTGTCCTATATGTGTATTTTCCCCTAATGACCTGGAAAAAATGAAACAGATCAGCTACACTCTAAGGGAAAAAGGAATTGAAGACATAGTACTGGACCCAGGGACCTATGTAGAGGAAGGCGTAGGGGACAGTTTAGATAATTTCGTTATGATTCGCCGACTGGCAGTTGAAGAACGAGATGATGACTTCCGCTTCCCATTGCTTGGTATTCCTGCACTCACATGGTTATATGAGAAGGATGAGATTAAAGGAGGGATAAGGGAAGCAACCATTGCAGCCATTCTTATGAACAAATATGCTGATGTATTAATATTCCATGGAACTGATATCTGGGAATTAATACCCGTCCTTACTTTGAGACAGGGAATATATACTGATCCAAGAAAGCCACAGGCAGTAGATCCGGGGCTTTATGAGTTCGGTGAGTTGGATAAAAATTCACCTGTTTTGATGACCACGAATTTCGCACTCACATTCTACACAGTTGAAGGAGATATAAAGGGCAAAGCCAATGCTTATCTGTTGGTATTGGATACTGAGGGTCGTGCTGTTGACGTATCGCTGGCAGGAGGCCAACTAAATGCAGAAGCTGTAGCTGATCTCATTAAAGAAACAGGTATTGAAGATAAGGTGGACACACGCACCCTTATCATCCCTGGATTATCAGCCCCTGTAAGTGGAGAAATTGAGGATGAAAGTGGATGGGAAGTTCTGGTTGGTCCAAGAGACTCCTCAGGTGTGCCAGGATTCCTTGATGATCTTAAGAAGAAATCATAAGGAATTTCACCCTAATCTATTGAATTAAATGGAAAGTGATAAGATGAAGACTCTCATGGTAATTGACCCGCAAAGATGCAGTGAGTGTGAGGACTGCATCAATGCCTGTAAGAAAGCACATGGAGTGGCTCGGACTAAGAAAACCAGTACCGTGCCTCTTTTTTGTCTCCAATGTCATCCGGATAAAGCCCCATGTGCACGTATATGCCCCACAGGTGCCATTCAGGAAGAGGATGGCACATTAATGGTGGATGAAGATGCCTGCATATTATGTCGTCTGTGTATGATTGCCTGTCCAGTGGGAATGCTGGTAATTGATGAGGGAAAAAAGGCAGTGCAAAAGTGCACATTATGCCTTGATGCAGAGGACCAGATACTACCGGCATGTGTAGAGGCCTGTAAAGATAATGTACTCAAAATTTTCTCGGTTGAAGATCTTGAAGATCTTAAAAAAGACCTTTCTTACACAGAAGTCCTGAACGAAGCTATGAAAGCATATCAAAATAAAATTTAGTTTTGTATTCTAAAAATGGATTCAATATCCATTTCAATTTTTTTTATAAATGTTTCTTCATTTCGTGGTATTATTTTGAGGAAGACACTCTCCCATATGAGATTATGTTCTGGTGACTCGCAAACCTTTAATCTTCACTCCCTCTTTTTTTAATATTTCTTTTTTCATTTCCACACCCCCACCATAGTTACCCAGAGTTAAATCGGATTTAACAACTCTGTGACATGGTATTGCCAGGGGAAATGGATTTCTTCCCAGTGCGCTGCCCACCGCTCTCCAGGCTTTACTATCCATAGATTCTGCAACTTCTTTATAGGTTCTAACTGTGCCTCTAGGAATTTTTAAAACCAATTGCAACACTTTTAAGTCAAATTCATTAGGAATCGGTCCCTTTAAAGGTTCTGATTTGTTAATGGATAATTCCAGAATATCATAGTTAAAATTGACTTTTTTGCCATTGTAAAGTTTAAAAATATCTCTAACAAAGGGCAGATATTTTTCAGTCAATTTAAAATCATCGAATTCATTGGAAATCTGTTCATACAGGTTTTTCCTGCTGGATGTTGGAAGGAAAATTCTAATTATTTTTCCACTAGCTGGATAAATTCCCACGGCAAAAAAAAGGTCTTCTTTAGGGTAGATTGACACAAAAATAGTATCTGAGTATGATTTTTCAGAAATTTTTTTAAACAATTTTCCTATTCACCTATGATTTCTTGGTTTTGATTAACTGTATTTGATTAACTGTAAATATAGAAACTATCCACCATGATTTCTATATCTTCACTGGCTTCTTCAAAAGCAGTTGGATCCCCTACAAACCACATATAGTATAACAAATCATCCTTCTTAAAAGATATAATTAGAATACTGGTGGGAGCTACATCGTGATTCTCACCATATACTTCATAAACATCCATCCCGTATTTTTCAAAATAACGTTCATCAAGTATTTCGCTGCCCTGTACTATGAACACATCTTTCAACATCTCTGCGAATTCTTCGGATGACACTTCAGCCACATTGGTATTCCTGTTAAGGGATAAAGTAATCGAGTTGTTTTCGTATAGTCCCCTAACAACCTTCTTAGCATCGGAGGTGCTGATTATCTCCCAGTGATCCGAATAATCAAAAGACACTTCACCGTTGTCAAAATTTAATATACGAGTTTTAGCATGTTTTTTAAGGATTTTATGTATTGCTATTTCAGCTTTATCTTTTACAAATAAATATTCATCTTTTTGAGCATATCTAAGAGCTTCAAGTGCTCTTTCATCTCCAATTCTGCCCAGGGCTTCTGCAGCTTTTCCCCGAACATGCCGATTATTATCTCTTGTATTTCCTACAAACACGCCTATTAAAGCATTAAGAGCGTCTTCACCACCAATTTTCCCGATAACTTCTGCTGTCCTGGCTCTAACACTCCAGTTTTCGTTTTTTAACGTTTTTATTAGGGGTTTAACTGCTCTTTCCCCGAACTTTGCCAAAGCAAGCATGGCTTTCCAACGCACATCTGCATCTTCATCTTCCATTGCCTCAAGAAGAATGGGGATTGCTTTTTCATCCTTCATTCTCCCTAAAGAAACGGCTGCAAACTTACGAACTTGCCAATCACTGTCATTAAGGGCTTTTATTAGGTATGGGACTGCTCGTCGGTCACCAATCATTCCCAAAGCATTGGCAGCTGTTCTTCTTACACTCCAATCATCATCTCCCAAAGCCACGATCAATGTATCCAATGCTTCAGGACTACCTATTTCTCCCAGAGCCCATGCAGCTTTCAAACGCACTTCTTCATCCGGATCTTCTTCTAAGGACTCAATTAAATATTTAACTGCTCTTTCATCTCCAATTTTGCCCAAAGCTTCTGCTGAAAACTCTCTCACGTCATTTAGAACTATATAATCAGAGTGCCAACTTTTATATTTTAAAGAATCAATAAGTGCATCTACAGCCCGTTCATCTCCCACTTTCTTTAGAGCTCTAGCTGCTTCCTTCCTGTTGAGATAGTCTTTATCCTTAAGGACCTTTATAAGTCCATCCACGTCTCTATTTTCTTCAAGATACTCAATATCCAGATCAGTTAAATCCATAAATACTCTCCGGGAATTTAGGAAGTCCTATATAATATCTTGTATGGTGGAATTTATAATTATACCTTAGTTGATTATAGTATGTCCTTTAAAAGTTTTAAAAATTGGGGGTATTCTTTTACAAGGCTCAACAGGGACATTTTGGATATTGATTTTAAGTCCTGTTTTTTAAGGAATTGAGCCAATATATTTATTTCTTCATCGCTTAACTGGTCTAATATTTTTCTATATTTCAATGACTCCTTAAGATCTTTCCCTATTTCATTTTTCCACTGTTTTTCATATTTTCTCAAAAAATTACCGGAATAATTTTCTCTTTCAACAGCTTTCGCCGCTACTTCACCAGCAAATCGGCCGCAATGGGCAGTAATATGAATTCCTCCACCAGTGAAGGGTTCTACTTGTCCGGCAGCATCCCCTACTATCATGAGGCCATCGGTGTATGTTTTTTCCACGGGTCCTGAAACTGGAACTCCTCCCACATTAAGTTCAACTGGAGTGCCATTCATTTGGGATGTGAATTTTTTCAAAAAATGATATGCAGTTTCTGTGTTACTCCTAATCCCAACCCCGACATTAGCCACATTGTCACCTTTGGGGAATATCCATGCATAACCTTTGGGGGCTATTTTTTGCCCAAAATAAAATTTTAGATAATGAGGGTCTGTCTTTAAACCCACCATTTCATATTGTGCACATGAACCGAGAGTTTTTGGGGTTTGATTGGTGTTCAAACCTGCCATTTGAGCTACCTTGGATTCTACTCCATCTGCAGCAATGACCACATCTGCTTTGATTTCGATGGCACGCCCCATGTGTTTGGCGACCACCCCACAAATCTTTCCATCTTTTTTTATGAGGCTTTTTACCCGGGTTTTAACCATTATTTCTGTACCCGCATTGGCTGCTTCTATGGCTAAGTATTTGTCAAATATTTTCCTCTCTATGGCATAACCTTCTGCATACCCTCCTTCCAAGTGACCGTGAGTACCATCAGGAGCATAAATGTCAGCCCCTTTAATTTCAGAACGTATATATTGTGGTGAAGGTTCAATCTCTAGGGTTTTAAAAGTTCTGGAACTCGTTGCCTCAGCACACTGCACTGGAGTTCCAATCTCCTGATTTTTTTCAATCATCAATACTTCAGCACCATTTCTTGAGGCAAATATCGATGCACTAGAACCTCCAATACGGCCCCCTACAACCACTACATCATATTTCATTTATCAACCTCTTTTAATCGCACCTAGGGGGCAAACTAACAGGCAAAAATCGCATTTTTCACACCCATCATGGGCTTTTATCTTCAACTCCGATAGTTCCAGAATATTTTGTGGGCACACAGCTACACATGCTCCACAATAGCCACATTGTTCTGCAGAAATTAACATTCTAAACACCAATCATGATAAAGCGCATATTGAAACGTCCTTTCTTTATTATTAGTATAATTAGAGTTATATTAATAAAACTTATTCTAATATTGTGTTAGTATTATATTTTTTTATTATTTTATCCGCCTATTAGGGGTGATTAATTAGTGAAGACCGTTAACTTAATATATGAAGTTCGCCCACTTGGGTGTATGCAGGGGTGCCCGAGCGGCCAAAGGGGGAGGACTTAAGATCCTCTGGTGTAGGCCTTCGAGGGTTCGAATCCCTTCCCCTGCACTCTGTTAAAGATTTAAAATCTAGTTTAGTCACATTTGGCGCCTTAGTGGCTCAGCCGGTAGAGCGATACCTTGGTAAGGTATAGGCCGGGGGTTCGAATCCCCCCTAAGGCTTTTTATAATGATACTATTTTTATATTTATTTATAAAGAGAGATTGGCGATTATATGAGAGAAAGAATAATTCAAATGTCAGATATTCACTTTGGAGAGAAGAATTTTTCAGTTGATCTTAAAAACAATCTTTTAGTTCAGGTGGAGCATGAGAATCCGGATCTGGTCATTGTTTCAGGAGATCTGACCAACAATGGATTCAGTCACGAATATGAGGAAGCTGCAGCATTTGTTGATGAGTTAAGATCCATAACCAAAACCTACGTGATACCCGGAAATCATGATGTTCGAAATGTGGGTATTCTCCATTATGAAGACCTTATTGGGAACCGAAAATTTGTTCATATGGACAAAAACGGAGAATACGCAGTTATTGGTCTGGATTCATCTGAACCAGATATTAACGATGGTCAGATAGGTATTGATCAGATGGAATGGTTAAAAACCCAACTGGAAAAAATACCTGACACCATGGGTAAAATCGTCACTTTCCACCACCATTTATTACCCATACCCCAAACAGGGAGAGAAAGGAATATTTTACTTGACTCAGGCGATTTGATGAGGGTTTTAACAGATAATGGTGTTGATCTTGTTTTGAATGGTCATAAGCATGTTCCAAATGTTTGGATGGTTGAAAAGATGGTTACCCTTAATTCTGGAACTGCAACAACCCGTAAACTAAGGGGTCAGACTAGACCTTCATATAACCAACTCGCTTTTGAAGACGAAGATTTCCGTGTAAACCTGGTGGATACAGAAACTGGAAAGAAACAACTATTAGGATCCTACTCTGTACGAGTGGAAAATGATGAGTATGTTGTATGTTCTGCACATCATAACTCTATGGGGAAGGTATGATCACATCTATTTGAGAAAATTTTTTCACAAATTGTGATCTCTTTCAAAAATATTTTTATTTCTTTCAAGTTTTTCAAAAAGAGCAATAGACTTAAAATGTCTATCAGATCGTTTAGTTCTGGGTTTAAACTTACGAAAGTATATAAACCAAAATTTATCAATATTTGAATATAATCAGATTTTCAGATATTTTTTTATTGTAACAGATATAATTTGAAGGTTTGATGAATAATAGAGGTATATTGTAATCTTACTTGTTAATTTTCATTTGAGTGATGTAAAATGTCAAAGGTTTTAGATATAGTCATGGCTGGTATTATTTCCGGGATTGTTGCTTACACTACATCCCAATTAGGAATAGCTGGAACAGTAATTGGAGCAGTTATCGGATCAATGCTCTATCAGTTGATGACGCACTTCTTCCGGAATCCCCGGGATAATGTGGATAGTTTGAGAACGCAAAAAGTCGAAAGCAGCGTCTTCTACGTTTTTCCATTAATCATAATCTTGGGCATTGAAATTCTATATTTATTTTCCTCATTTTATCATACTTTTGGCTCGATATTCCAATCTCTGGAAACAGTAACTGGATGGAACCTTTTCCGGACTATTGGTGTTGGACTCCTGGTTATGGGTGTTTATCCCCTTCTTGAACCCGACAGGATATCTCCCAAGTATGGTCTTATGGTGCTGGCAGTGGGTCTGGTGAAGTTAATGGCCGGATTTGTGGATTACCAATCTTCTTTAGTAAACTTATACTTACCAGTATTCCAACAATTCAATGAATTAATTTCCATAGTGCTAATTGCCATTCTATTGTATGTCATTGTATCCATAATACATGATTCAATGCCTTTTAAAAGTATAGAAGATCAAAGTAAGGATTTTGAAGACGAACCTGATAAGAATGATGAAAAACCAGATTAATAAATATTTAATGTTTCAGGCAATGATAAAATGACTAACCGGGCAAAAAAAAGCACTCTTAAGGCAGTATTAGAAGTAATACTCTATGATAATCCTGCAACTCAGGATGAGATTGCAGATAAACTGGGGTTAACCAGAAGATATGTCACTAAACTGTTACAACCTTTAATTAAAGAAGGAGTTGTTCGTCGGGCGTATATCCTTGATCTGAAAAAATTTGATGAGTTTTCAGAGATGTTTGATGAGGAAAAGACTTCCCGAGAACATGCTGGCACGTTCCTGATTAAGGACATGCTCAGGGACATGGGCAAACACGTCTGTCGCCAGTTTGACATGTCATTTGAAGCTCTCATACATCATGATTCGCAAATGGCTGATGAGGCCCTTAAACTAGATTATATATCCAATAACATGCATGAAAAGATCAGATCATCGGTGGAAACCGTCATATCCATCAATCCTTATTCCGAATTTAGTAAAACCATGGTATTGGGGGAGGTGGGTTATGATCTAGAACGTATTGCTGATCACACTTGTCATATTGCTAACTTTGCCCTTAAGGAGTTAGATCCCATTGATGAAGAAATGATGGAAACCCTAAAATCCATGTACAAAACTTCACGAAAAATGGTTAATCAATCAGTGGAAGCCTTTTTAGATGAACGTCTGGAGCTTAAAGACAATGTCATGGATCATGAAGAAAAGATCCATGAACTACAGAAGAAGGCCTTAAACAACATCGCCACCCAGATGGCTGATGATGATATTATGGATAAGGACAGATCCAACTACTACCTCTCATTATCTCGTGTTGTGAAGGCATTTGAAAGAATTGGAGATATATCTGTAGAGATAATCGACACTGCTGGCGAATTCTACCGTAACATTCCAAGAACTACTACTCCTGAGCGCTTCCGGAGGAATATATAGTCGTTTATTGATCTTTTTCAAATTCTAAAGTGAATCTCAACCTTACTTATAGCTTTTAGCAAGGTTTAGTTCATAAAATGTGTCATTTAAGTGGTTATGATCATTTCTGATAACATATCAGTTCACTAAATAGGTCTTTTAGTACACAAATAGTAAGCTTTATATAGTTTTAGAAATTAGTAAGGGGTGAGGTGATATTGTGGACACCAAGTACGTAATCGGAATAATAGTAGCTATAATCGTAATAGTTGGTGCTTATCTCGTCCTCGGTGGAGGCGGAGGTGGGCAAGAGAAGATAACCATTGTTGGTTCTACATCCGTGCAACCTGCAGCTGAGGCTCTAGCCACAGAATACATGAAGAAGAATCCTGATGTGAAGATCACAGTCCAAGGTGGGGGTTCCTCTGTGGGTATCAAGAGTGTTCAGGATGGAACAGCAGATATTGGCACAACTTCCAAGAATTTAAAAGATGATGAATCCAAGGGATTAACTCAATGGGAATTAGGCAAAGATGGAATTGCCATTGTTGTTAACAAAGAAAATAAAGTTAGTGGACTAACCTTAGAACAGATTAAAGGAATTTTCTCTGGTGAAATTACTAACTGGAAGGAAGTAGGCGGATCTGACGGTGAAATAAACGTCATTGTACGTGAAGAAGGTTCAGGTACTCGTGATGCTATTCTGGAAATGGTCTTAGGCAGTAAAGACGCCAAATTTGTTAAAGGAGCCATAGTCCAGAGTTCCACCGAAGCTGTACAGCAAGCCGTGGCTCAGGATCCTAACGCCATAGGATTCATATCATATGCCGCAGTGAAAGATTCCAAAGCCCTGAAAGTAGACAATGTCGCACCTACTGTAGAAACCATACTGGACGGAACCTACAAAATACAGAGACCATTCATTTTCCTGGTTAAGGGCGAACCTGCTGGTTCAGTAAAAGCATTTATTGACTGGGCTAACGGACCAGAAGGTCAGGGAATTTTGAAGTCTGAAAAGGTGGTACCAACTGGTAAAAAAGTGAGTTAAAAATATGGAAATGGTGGTTTTATTACCACCAAATCCATTTATTAATTGGCGATAATGGTTTAAAGGAATTTTAAAAAGGTATAAAAATTATTAGGGTATCAAGAAGTATCAGACCATTAATCACTCTATAATTATAAATACTGTTAGTTAGAATTATCTTTCTAATGGTATCACTATCAAGGGTGAGTTAATGGACCTGAAATATTGGATAGGTTTACTGATTATACTAATAATTGTCATAACTGTTTTAACATTTGGAACTGGAACAGACTATGAAAGGATAGAAATTGCAGGGTCAACATCAGTGCAACCAGTTGCAGAAAAACTTGCAGAGAAATACATGAAAGAACATCCGGATGTTAGAATTGATGTGATGGGGGGAGGATCTGGCCTGGGAATAAGGAGCGTTTCTCAAGATATAATTGCCATAGGAACAAGTTCAAAGACTTTAGATCAATCTGAAAACCCTGGTTTGACTAATTATACTATAGGAAAAGAAGGTATCGTAGTGGCAGTGAATGTTGATAACCCAGTAAATAACCTAACAAAAAGTCAACTGAAAGACATATTCTCAGGCAATATCACCAACTGGAAAGAAGTAGGGGGTCCTGATGCCAAAATTAATCTGGTAATCCGAGAAGATGGTTCTGGGACACGAAAAGCCTTTGAAGACCTGGTCATGGATAAAAGTGAGGTAAAATCTGATGCTGTGGTTCAAACATCCACAGAATCAATAAAATTAGCTGTGAAACAGGACCCAAATTCCATTGGATACATATCTCTCGCCCACATGACACCAGATGTTAAGGCATTAAAAATTGATGGAATTACACCATCTCTGGCAACAATCACCGATAATTCATATGTATTACAAAGACCATTTCTATTTGTTACCAATGGAAAGCCTGAAGGAGAAGTTAAAAAATTCATAGAATGGTGTTTAAGCCCGGAAGGACAGGAAATTGTGAAAGAAGAAAAAATTGTTCCCATAATAACGTAGTTTACTAAAATCGAAATTAAGGAAATTCAACAATTAAGACCATCAGCATATTCAAAATCGGCACGATATCTCATCTTACCTGCAATTATAAAATATCAATATATTATTCATAGAATAAAGGAGTCACATCATGTCTAAATGGGATGAGGAGTATTTTATAGAAAAAGGGCTTTTGTTAACAGCCATATCATCAATAATTATCATCGCCCTCATAATCATCTTCATATTCAGGGAGGGAATCCCAGCACTACAGAGCGCAGGGGTCTTTAACTTCTTATTTGGAATGGACTGGGCGCCAACTGATGGGAAATACGGTATATTTCCAATGATCATCGGATCTCTGGGAATCACCGCCCTTTCACTTTTAATGGCAGTCCCATTAGGAGTACTATGTGCAATATTTCTGGCAGAAATAGCACCAGCTAACATGCGCAAAATACTCAACCCCACAATCCAGACCCTTTCAGGCATCCCTTCAGTTGTTTATGGATTTTTTGGTTTAGTCCTGCTGGTGCCATTCATGAGAACACAGTTCGGAGGAACAGGTTTCAGCATGTTCACAGCATCTGTAATTCTAACAGTTATGATCCTACCCATAATCGTGAGCGTATCTGAGGATGCTCTAAGATCCATCCCCCAAGAATACAAAGAAGCATCTCTAGCTTTGGGGGCAACCCATTGGCAGACTATTAAAAATGTTATATTCCCCGCAGCCATTCCAGGTATTATTACCTCTATCATTCTGGGTATGGGACGGGCTGTTGGAGAAACCCTGGCTATAATCATGGTTGCAGGTAACGTGGTCCAGATACCTAACTCAATATTCGACCCAGTAAGGGCTTTGACATCTAACATAGCCATTGAAATGGGTTACGCAACTGGAGTCCATTACAACGCGCTATTTGCCACTGGGATCGTCCTGGTCTTTATGATCATAATGCTGCTGGTCATTGCCAACTACTTCCATTATAAGAAAAAGGTTACCATTGGAGGTGGTTATTTATGAAATTTTTCTCACACCCCCAGGAATGTTTCTATGCAATTACCATAAGAGATGAAGCAAAATACCATGTAAAAACTAGTCCAAAGGGAGGGAACTAGAATTGCATAGATTCATACCTCCGAGGATAGCTCAGAAAATAATGACTGGAGTATTCTGGGCTTCTGGACTTATTACCCTTGCCATTTTGCTGATTATAATTGGTTACGTGCTTTTCAAGGGTATGCCTGTAGTGAATCTGGAGTTTCTCTTGGGAGATCCTGTTGATTCAGGTAGATCTGGTGGGATTTTCCCATTCATAATGTCCAGCATATATGTGACTCTAATTGCAGTCTTAGTAGCCACACCACTGGGTGTAGGGGCTGCAGTTTACCTGTCAGAATATGCTGGAGAGAACACATTAGTAAAACTAATCCGTTTTGGATCAGAAACACTGGCTTCAATCCCATCCATTATATTTGGATTATTTGGATTGGCATTCTTTGTAATTTATTTGGAAATGGGATGGAGTGTGTTATCTGGTGGATTGACCCTGGCTTTAATGGCATTACCCACCATACTCTCCGCTTCGGAAGTGTCGATAGAATCAATCAACAAATCTTATGCTGAAGGAAGCCTTGCACTAGGTGCTACTAAATGGCAAACCATCTACAAAGTTGTCATACCCGCTTCACTCCCAGGCATAACAACTGGTGTGATCCTGGGCATGGGAAGAGCCATCGCAGAGGCGGCTGCAGTCTTATACACAGTTGGTGCAGCTTTAATGATACCAACATCCTTGATGGATGCAGCAAGACCACTGCCATTGCATCTCTACATTTTAGCCACTGAAGGTTTGTCTATGGAGAATGCATGGGGTACTGCAGCTGTGTTGATTATTATGATTCTAATAATTACAGTGGTTACCAATACACTGGTTGATAATTATCGTAAGAAGATGATGGGGCGATAATAAATGGAATACAGAATAGAAGTAGAAAATTTAAATGTTTACTTTGATGAATTACACATCCTAAAAGATGTTAGTCTAAAAATTCCCAAAAACGCAGTAACTTCCTTAATAGGGCCTTCAGGTTGTGGGAAATCAACATTTATCCGAACTCTAAACCGGATGAACGACTTGATAAGTACCTTCAAAATGAATGGAACAGTGCTACTTGATGGTGGAGATATATATAATCCTAAAGTTGATGTGGTGGACTTGAGGAAGAAAGTGGGCATGGTATTTCAAAAGCCCAATCCATTCCCTAAATCCATATTTGACAATGTTGCATACGGTTTACGTGTACACGGAATTAACGACAAAGATATATTAGCACAAAAGGTTGAAGAAAGCCTCAAAGCAGCTGCATTATGGGATGAAGTGGAGAATATACTGGAAAAATCTGCTATGGGACTTTCTGGAGGTCAACAACAGCGACTGTGTATTGCGCGTACCATAGCTGTGGAGCCTGAAGTTATTTTAATGGATGAGCCATGCTCAGCTCTTGATCCAATATCCACAACCAAAATAGAGGATCTTATCCACAAATTAAAAAACGACTTCACTATTATTATTGTAACTCATAACATGCAGCAGGCAACACGTGTGTCCAAACATACAGCTTTCTTCCTCCATGGAGAGATTGTGGAAAGTGGGCTCACTGATAAAATTTTCATTGAACCAGAAGATAAAAGAACTGAGGATTATATCACCGGTAGGTTTGGATAGAAATTTTTTAACATAATTAAATTATAAAATTAATCGAGGGAAAAAAATGGACAGAAGATATCCCAGGATTCGGTTTCAGAAAAAACTGGATGAACTAAAAGACGAAGTGGATAAGATGGGTCAAGCTACCCTTAAGGCGTACAGGGAAGCTTTCAGCACGTTCATTGAATATGATGCAGAATTAGTAAAGAATGTTCTTGAAACTAATAAAAAGGTCCATGAGATGGGCTACCAGATAGAACACGATGCCATGAGTATTATTGCTGCCGAACAACCAGTTGCAGGAGATTTAAGATTTATAGAAGCGAGTATTAAAGTTTCAGCTCACTTGAAACGCATCACAGGTTTGGCTGCAAATATTGCTGAAGTCGCACGTCATGTAAAGGATGAAGAAATTCCTGAAAAGCCAATGTTTGACCTGCAGCGTATGGCTGATATTGTGGATGGTATGGTGAGTAAGAGTCTGGCTGCTTTTTTAGCGAAAAATATGAATGTAGCCCGTGAACTTCACAGAGATGATGATAAGGTAGATGATCTGTTTGATCACGCCCTCAAGGCCATTACTAAAAGTATGTTTCAGGATAAGGAGTCAATATCTTACCTGATCTATCTCTTATTCCTGGCACGTTTCCTTGAGAGAATTGCAGATCGTGCTGAAAACATTGGAGACAGGACAATCTTCATGATTACATGTGAGAAAAGGGATCATACAAATGGCAAGATGATTTAGGGTCATCAAACCCTAATTTCACTCATTTTTACAATATCGAATTCGTCAGTTTATAAAATAATCGTCAGTTTTTATAAAAACTTATTAAACAGTATTAACTTTTATATGGTCCTATTGTTAACTATCTAACCTAAAAAAGATAAAATTATAGGATTTTATGGCTTCAGGACGCCTGTAGCTCTTCTAGCAGCCCAACACTGGATACAAACTCCAATGGGGAGTCCAGCAGTATGAGTATCTGCGTACTCTATTTTAACGTCCAGTGCAGTTGTTTTACCACCCATTCCCATGGGGCCGATACCAGTGGAGTTGACCATTTCCAAGATATCCTTTTCCAACTTAGAAATCCGTTTTTCCGAGTGATTAACACCCACCTGGCGGAGCAGTGCTTTTTTGGCGAGTTTCAGTGCCATATCCGATGATCCGCCAATTCCAACACCCACCACAATGGGGGGGCATGGTTTACCACCAGCAGATAATACTGTATCTAGCACAAAATCTTTAATACCTGTTTCACCTTCCCCGGGAAGGGCCATTTTAAGTGCATTGTTGTTTTCAGAACCAAAACCCTTAGGGAAAACAGTTAGCTCCAATGAATCAGTGTTAACCAGTTCCACATCTATTTGTGGGACGAATCTTCCAATGTTATCTCCGGTGTTACGACGGGTTAGAGGGTCAACCACATTAGGGCGGAGTGGAATATCCACCGTTGCCTTTTTGACCCCATCTAAAATACCATTTACAATACCCTCATTATGGTTTTCTACTTCTACTTTCCCATATTTGACAAAAATTATAGGAAGTCCAGTATCCTGGCAAAGTGGGATTCTTCTATTCTCAGCAGTATCTATATTATCCAAAATGGCTTTAAGATTCAGAAGAGCAGTCTCATCTTCTTCAATGTTGTATGCATATTTAAGAGCTTTTTTAACATCCTCAGGAAGCTTTATAACTGCTTGCTTAAACAAGCGACATACTTCCTCTTCCACCATCTTTTGTCTAATCATAGAATCAGTTTATAAAAATTCAGTTATTTAAATCTTCAGTGAATATTCTGCTAAAATCTAAGTTCACACTATTAGATCAGAATTCGAATAAAATAAAATTAGAATAAAAGGATTAGAAAGATGATCAAATCAGTATTTCATGATCATCTTGACTCTTTCCAGTTCCTTGGCTATATGTTCTCTTTTGTCATTTAACATATCTTCAGAACTCATCTTAAGAGCTTCTTTAGGACAAACTGCAATGCAAAGGGGTTCATCTCTATCAAAACATAGATCACATTTAGTGGCTATTCCACATTCATCCAGTTGAATGGTTCCTATTGGACAGGCTTCCCTGCAAAGACCACAACCAATACACTTTTCTTCATGGATAACTACTGCCCCTTCAATTTTTTCAATAGCCCCTTCAGGACACACTGTAATGCAGGGTGCACGGTCTTCCGCACAGTGCAAACAGAACACTGGCACTCCTTGAATTACTCGAATAGCATTTTTAGGGCATATACGCTCACATTTGCCACACTCATCACAAAGTTCTGGCCTTGCAATAAGTTCCTTCATCTATTCGGCCTCCTTTTCCAGGGATTTCCTGGCTCTGGTATTGGCGGTCATTACTTTAATGAGATCAGAACTTTTCTTCTTTTTCTTACCCAGACCAGTCATTTTTTCGATGTGTTTAAGCTGACGTTCAGCTTGTAACTTATCTGTATCCACCTTGGCTATGGCACGTTTGGAGCATGCCTTTATGCAGGCAGGTGTGTCAAGATCAGGGCACTGATTACATTTATGGGCCTTCCGCTCATGGATAACCACAGCACCAAATGGGCACACCATCATGCACAATCCACAACCAATACATTTATCTTTTTCAATTCCATCTTTGCTGATGGCTTCCGTTGGGCAGATGAGTTCACAAGGTGCGTCTTCGCACTGCTGGCAGATGATGGGATAGAATGACCCCTCTATTTCCCTTACCAGAATCCCTGAAGTACCGTGGAGCTGGGCGCAGGCTTCCTGACAATCATTACACCCATCACAAAGATCTGGTTGGATTATAATTTTTTCCAAGTCTAAGCCTCCTATATTTTAAACTCGGTGCATATGGCATCAACGTTTTTCTGTATGCGTTTTCTTTCTTCTTCAGTAAGGTGTTTAAAACGTTTCTGAGCCAATAAGTATTCATCAACTACCTTCCGTTCCACTGGGCGGTAGGTAACGTGGAAGTCTCCGTCTTCAATTTCGTACAGTATCCATGAACCGGTTTCAACTGCTAGACGTCCTAATTCAATGGTTTTTGAAGGGTCATAACCCCAACCAGTGGTGCATGGTTGGTGCAGGTGAATGTAGGCTGGTCCATCAATATCCTTAGCTTTTTGAACCTTTTTAATGAAGTCTTCAGGGTAGGATATGCTGGCAGTGGCTACATAAGGCACGCCATGGGCTGCCATTATCATGGGAATATTCTTTTTGGGTTTATCTTCTCCGAAACTTTCCTTACCATGGGGGCTGGTAGTTGTTGAAGCACCGTAGGGAGTTGCTCCACTTCTCTGCACACCAGTGTTCATGTAAGCTTCGTTATCATAACAAATGTAAATCAAGTTATGACCTCTTTCCATTGCCCCAGAAAGTGCTTGCAGTCCAATATCTGCAGTTCCACCATCTCCAGCAAACGTAACTACTTGAGCATCTTTTCCCTGACTTTTCAGTGCTCTTTCTACTCCTGATGCTACTGCAGCAGCATTTTCAAAGGCTACGTGTATCCATGGGATATCCCACGCTGTTTCAGGATAGGGAGTGGTTATAACTTCAAGACAGCCAGTGGCAGAAACAGCAACAGTGTTCTTACCAAGTGCCTTCAGGGCTAATCTAACCCCTACTGTGGCTCCACAACCGGCACATGCTCGGTGTCCGGGTGCTAAGAATTCCTTTTCGCTGATCTCCATTTAAACCTCCTCCTTTTTGAGTCCAATCCATTCAATTTCACGGGTGGGGTTTTTAGTTTTTTCCACAATCTCTCGGACATATTCAGTGGTTATATCTCGCCCTCCCAATCCGGCGATGAATCCATACACTTCGGCGTTTGTTTTGGCTTTAATATTGTTATAAAGCACTCCTCCCATTCCAAAGGATATGTTTTTGTCTATAACCGCCACTTTAGATCCATTTTCCAGAACTTCTTTAATCTCTTCCCTGGGGAATGGGCGGTACACTCTAATTTTCAAGAGCCCAACTTTTTCACCTTCATCCCTAAGACTGTCAATAACATCTTTTATAGTACCACAAACAGACCCCATGGCCACCATTATAATTTCAGCATCATCACACCTGTATTTTTCTACAAGATCATATTTCCTGCCGAATATATCTGCAAATTCCTGATTAGCTTTAGCCATAACTTCTTTTGATTTTTCCATAGCCACTTCTATAGCGTAACGCGCTTCCATGTAATAATCGGGGTCAGTGAAAGTACCTATTGACATGGGGGTTTCGGTGTCAAGGAAGGCGTATGGCTTGTAAGAAGGTAAGAATCGGTCTACTTCTTCCTGGCTTGGCACTTCCAATGGTTCCACAGTGTGTGTTAGGAAGTATCCGTCAACACAGACCATGCAAGGTAGAAGAACATCACGATCTTCAGCAACCCGATAAGCTATCAAAACGGCGTCCAATGCTTCCTGGGCATTTTCTGCGTATATTTGCAGCCATCCGGAGTCACGTTCAGATATAGTGTCCTGTTGATCATTCCATATGCTTAGTGGAGCAGATAATGCTCGGTTAGCATCCACAAGAACAATGGGACTCCTCATACCAGCTGCAGCGAATAGGATTTCGTGCATTAGAGCCAAACCCTGGGATGAGGTTGCGGTAAATACCCGAACTCCGGCTCCAGAGGCACCTAATGCAGCGCTGATGGCGCTGTGTTCTGATTCTACTCTAATGTATTCAGCTTTAAGCTCACCATCTGCCACGAATTGGGCTAAATATTCGGATATTGTTGTTTGAGGGGTTATGGGATAAACAGGAACTACTTGGGGTTTTGCAAGTTTAACAGCTTCTGCAACGGCCCGGTTGGAAGTAAAAACCTTTTTAACCATGTTATCCTCTCTCCATTTTTATAGCTTTGACTGGGCATTCTTCTGCGCATATGCCGCAGCCTTTACAGTAGTCGTAATCTATGTCGTAATCCTTGTTGATGCATCCTTCGGGACAAAAGAGAATACAATTATCGCAGTCAATACATGTCTCCTTGTCCAGAATGGGTTTGAATGTTCTCCAGCTCCCGGTTTTATTATTCCGTGTGCTACCGGGTTCTTTGACACACGCTCCAATGTTTACCATTAGATCACCTTTTTGATTGTTATTTCACCTTTTCAAAGGCAATTTTAGCTGCTTCAGCATTTTTTTCCCCAATTTTACCTGGGAAAGTTTCCTTGATTATTTTTATTATTGAATCTAAGGATACTCCACCAATTATTCTGGCGAAGGATCCTAACATCACAGTATTAACGATAGGCACACTTAACACATCCAATGCAATTCCTGTGGCATCAATGGTGTGTACTTCTGCGTCACCTAATTTTAAATCTTCTTTAGTATTTACAATCACTTTACCTCCAGTTTTAAGGCCTGATAATACATCTACGGCCTCAAGGAGTGTTTCGTCTAATACGAGAACATGGTCTGGATTATAAACTTGATATCTTCTTCTGATGGGTTTATCATGAATTCTGGTAAAAGCCATGACTGGTGCGCCTTTTCGTTCAGCACCGAAAAATGGGAATGCTTGACAGTATTTTCCGTCTTCAAATGCTGCTTTTGCAAGTATCTCTGCGGCAGTAACTGCTCCTTGCCCGCCGCGTCCGTGAAAGCGAATTTCGATCATAATTTACCTCCATTCCTCATAGTTAATCATTATAAATATACATATATATACATGTTGGTGAGGTTTTTAGTAAAATATATAAAGTTGTATAATAATTTTTAAAGACTTATTGCTCCGTTTAAAGCGTATTTTTGAACAAAATATCGATATTTCATCTAAATTTTGTATAATAATGCCATTAATGGTTTTAATTCATTTTTCTAGCCATTTAAAATTTTTACATTTTATATAAAACAATTTTTTTTTATGGAAATTTTTTTATCTATATATACTTTTTAAGTACTATGAAAGTATAGAAATTATTTCTAAAAAAATTAGTGAGAATATTCCAATGAAAATACTGATTATCACTGGTGAACTTGCCAGTTCCATTGTGCATGATGCATCACTAAAATCTGACCATGATGTCCAAGTGCACGTGGTAAAAACACCCATCGCAGCTTTTTTAACTCCCAATAAAATGATTGATGAATTGCGAAGTTTACCAGATGATGAATTAAGTTCAGTGGAGATGATCATTACTCCGGGGCTTATCCGAAAGGATGTGAGCCCTATAACGCAAGAAATGGGGATACCTGCATATAAAGGGTCTACAGACGCTGCAGACCTTGATATTGTATTACAAATGGTCGAAAAACTCGATTTGTCCACTAAAAAATCTGCAGATAAACTCATTGAAGAAGAACAAAGAAGAAGGGCCTTAAAATATATCTCTGATTTTGAAGCAGATGATAAAAATAGGAGAAAACTCCTGAAAAAGCCTGAAAACATTTTAGTGGGTGATTTACCTGTTGGTGAAGACTTCCCCATGCGAGTGCTGGCTGAAATTGCTAATGCACCCATTTTAAGTCATGAAGAACTTTTAAAACGTGCAGAGTATTTTGTTAAATCCGGAGCCAATATGGTTGATATTGGGATGATTGCCGGTGAAAATATGGCCTCCAAAATACCTGCAATGGTAAAACTTTTAAAAGACGAGTTGGACGTGCCGGTAAGCATTGATACCCTCCAAGCCGAAGAAATTAAGGTAGCAGTAGATGCCGGAGTTGATATGGTTTTAAGCCTGGACCATGGGAACTATAATGAGGTTTTGCCACTTCTTAAGGAAAAAAAAATTCCCGCAGTAATTTTGCCAACTGATTACAAAAGGGGATGGATTCCTGAAAGCATTCAAGAACGGGTAAACTCGTTAATTCATTTGAAAAATAAGTGTGAGGGAATAGAGGTTATTGCAGATCCGGTATTGGATCCTATTAACAGCAAAAGTATGGTAGATTCAATTATGGCCTGCAGAAAGTTTACAGAAGAAGTTAAACCGGATTATTGCCCCATTTTTTTCGGCATTGGGAATGTAACTGAACTTCTGGATGTTGACTCAGTGGGTGTAAATGCCCTTCTCGGAGGAATTTCGATGGAATTAGGTGCAAGCATTCTTTTTACACCTGAGGAAAGTGGTAAAACTATGGGTAGTGTTAAGGAACTCTCGATTTCCTCAAAAATGATGTTTTTAGCCAAAATGAGAGGATCCATACCAAAAGATCTGGGAATTAATCTACTGGTCTTTAAGGATAAACGCAGGGGAGAAATAATCCTGGAGAAAAATGATATTCCCGAAACAGAAGGAATGGCTAACAATAAATTCACCCAGGATCCAGCAGGCAGTTTTAAGATTAATGTAGTTAATGGGCAAATCAAGGCTGTACACTACCTAAAAATGAAGCCCACCATCGCCATTTATGGTCAGGCTGCCAAAGAAGTATATGATGAGATCATTAAAAGAGAACTTGTTTCAAGGATTGAGCATGCTGCTTACCTTGGTCAGGAACTACAAAAAGCTGAAGATTCCCTTAAACTCGGAAAAAACTATGTTCAGGATTTCCCAATATTCCAAAAGTTCATGGAGTACTGAAGATATTGAAAATTTTTCCATTTAATTTCAATTTGATTCTTCAGTTTACTATTTATTATGTTAACAGAATGATTCACTAAATTAATGTTCTACATTATTGGAGGAGTATATTGGAATGGATAATTGCGATAAATGTGGTAACCCTCAGATCATAATCAATAGAAAGCAATCAGGACAGATGCTCTGCCAGGATTGTTTCTTAGAACTAATTCAGGAAAAGGTCTTGAAAGATATCCGTAGACAGAAGCTTATAAAAAAGGGCGACAAAGTACTTGTTGCCCTATCAGGTGGCAAAGATAGCGTAATGGTTCTTCACATGCTGAAGAGTCTTCGAGATAGGAGAATAATTGACTTGGTGGCTGTAACCATTGATGAAGGAATCAGTGGATACCGGGAAGAGGGAGTGCGCATTGCAGCTCAAAATGCTGAAGCTCTGGGAATTAAACATAGGATAATATCATTCAAAGACTATTTGGGCCGTACACTTGATGAAATAATGGCAAATTCAGATGATAGGAATGCTTGCACTTACTGTGGTGTCTTTAGAAGATGGATGCTTAACCAGGTTGCCAGAGAAGAGGGTGCTACTAAAATAGCCACTGGACACAACTTGGATGATGAAACTCAGTCTATCCTTATGAATTATTTAGAGGGAAACATCCACAACCTTACCCGTATTGGAGTCCAATTCGAATCCATGTATGAAGGTTTCACTGTCAAAATCAAACCACTCCGGGAAATTCCTGAAAAAGAAATTGCCACCTATGTTTTAGCTGCTGATTTACCTGTTCATCTAGCGGGCTGTCCTTATGCCGGAGATTCATTCCGTGCAAAAATAGGTACTTTTCTAAAAGAAATTAGCAAGGAACATCCTACTATCATGTACTCTACTTTAAGAGGTTTCGATAAAATTAAACCAGTCATCAAAGAAAAATTCTCACAAAAAGGTTCTATGGACATTTGCCAGGAATGTGGTGAGCCTTCAGCTGGTAAAATATGCAAAGCATGTAGTTTTCGTTTGTCATGGGATCAGTAAGGATGAGTTTATTTAAATAGTACAATAATAGATTAATTATTTCAATTCATTATAACATTTCTCTTAAAATAAATCAGGATTTGAATGATATGCAAGTAACAGTCAACATTGGAGAAGATGAAAAAAAATTAGATGTTAATGAAGGAAAAACAGTTAAAAACTTGCTTCAGATGTTGGAAATACCCGTTGAGACGGTTGTGGTTAAGAAAAACCAGTCGATTATTATCGAAGAAGAGCCTGTTGAAGATGGAGATATTATTGAAGTAATCAAAGTAATATACGGTGGATAGATCAATCCAGGACGTGTATCTGTGGATGATTTTACTCTTATTAAACAATCTATTTCTAATCACTTCCATCTAATAGGATTCTATGATGGTGAAGAAGGCAGGGAATCCAGTAAAGGTTCTGTTAAAGAATCTTATTTTATAGTAGGGGATTATAATCCCGAGAATTTCAAGGTTTTAGTCCGTGAACTGGATTTATATGGATTTATTCCATTTATTAATTCTGCAGGTGATCATTACACAATAAGTATTGCCAAAAAGCAGGAAAAAGGTGAATCAAGAATTTATTTCAATATTATACTCCTCCTGGTCACTATATGTTCTACTGTAATTGCAGGATATTTTTATCTGGCACAAGGAAACATATGGGAAGCATTCGAATTTTCAGCAGCATTAATGGGAATTATAGGCACTCATGAACTGGCACATTACTATGCTGCACGTAAACATGCTGTTCATGCTACATTACCCTATTTCATACCTGCACCAACTATAATTGGGACTTTCGGAGCTCTCATTAATATTAAATCCCCTATACCCACACGAAATGCATTATTTGATTTGGGCTATAGTGGTCCTTTGGCCGGTTTCATAGTAACTATCCTGGTTCTTTTCATTGGATTATCCTTTTCAACTGCATTACCTCCTCAAAATTTAGACATCATGTTCCCAGATCCTCTAATAATAAAAATAATAAGTTTAATCATTGTCCCAAACTACACAATGAATATGGATATACTGGCCCATCCAATTGTTTTTGCAGGATGGGTGGGAGCACTGGTTACCATGCTTAATCTTATGCCAGTTGCTTTCCTAGATGGAGGGCACATTTCTCGTTCTTTGTTCAATCAAAATGTCCATAAAATTATTTCAATCATGGGGATAATGGTCACGATAATGCTTGGATGGTATTTCATGGCGTTTTTAATGGTTGTTATCTTTATAACGGGCAAAGGCCATCCTGGAGCACTGGATAATGTTGCTCCAGTAAGTAAAAACCGGAAAATCATGGCTGTGTTAATTTTATTAATTTTTGTACTCTGCCTTACTTTTTCCCCGTATTATGGTAAGTTATTCTAAATAAATTAAGCATATAACGTTTTATAGTTGATAAATAAAGATAAATTGATATTTAAGGTGATAAAATGAAGGTTCACTATGAATGTGCATCATGCTTCCTCAGACAGGCAAGGGAAGCCCTGGATCTGGCGACAGATGATGACGATCTTAAAATGAATGTCACAGAACAGGCCAACCAAATTCTCTGCAGTAAATTTAGGAAAGGAGCAGTTGCCAACGAGATAGGTACTAAAATCCACCGCACCATTAAAGAGGAAACTGGAAACCCAGACCCTTATCATGATCTTCGTGAAAAATCAGACCAGATCGCCATGCAATTTCTCCCCCGAGTGGAAAAGATATTGGGGAATGATAAATCACTCAATAGTTATCTCAAAGTAGCCATTGCCGGCAATGTCCTTGATTTCGGGGCTTTAGGCTTGAAAACTGATATTGAAAATCTGGTTATGTCTACAGTAGAAAAGGATCTGGCTATTAACCACACATCACAACTACAAGCTGAACTTAAAAAGGCTAAGACAGTTCTTTATTTGGCTGATAACGTTGGTGAGATAGTATTTGACAAATTACTCATTAAAAAGCTACATGAATATGATGTAAAAGTGACTGTGGCTCTTAAAAAGGATCCAATTCTCAATGATGCTTGTATGAATGAAGCATTGGATGTTGGTCTTGATGAAGTAGCAAGATTAATAACCACGGGTACAGACTCGATTGGGGTCATCTATCAGGATCTCTCTCAAGATTTCATACTGGAATTCCAAGGGGCTGATCTGGTTATTGCCAAAGGTCTGGGAAACTATGAAGGTCTTGGTGAGATGGAAATGGGAGATAAACCTGTTTTTTGCCTGTTAAATGCTAAATGCCGGCCAATAGCCCGGGATATTGGTGTTGAATTGGGTGGAAATGTTGTATTGAAATTAAATTAGACTTATTTTCATTTTTTTGGTAGCATATCCCATAAATAAGATAATGGATTGATTAAAATTTTTTATTTCAATTAAAACATTAATTTGAATTTTCTCATCCAAAAAACCAGTTTAATACTCTACGTTTTTTTTTAGGAAAAATATATTAAAAAAAGTAAATAAAGAATAGAACATGAATAAATACTTTATTTTGATAGCCGTCATTTTTATTTCCTTATTCGTGGTGGGGGTTGCTCTTTCGCCTTCAACCAATAATGGATCAACAGACCCTACAAGTTCGCTCAAGTGGGGTACAGATCCAAATCAGGCCACTCAAATAGCAAAAGATACAAATAAAAAGATTTTCGTGGATTTCCATGCAGATTGGTGTGGATATTGTGTGGAAATGGATGAAGTAACCTACCAAAATCCACAAGTAATTGAAAAATTAACACAAAACTATGTGTTACTAAAAATAAACGTGGATGAAAATCCAGAATTAAGTCAAAAATATCAGGCTTACAGTCTTCCTACTGTTGTAATCCTGGATGATAATGGTAACGAAATAAATAGGATCATTGGATATCAGAGTCCGGAACAACTTTTAAGTCAGATATAGATTGGAGTTCATATCAATTTATGAAAATATTTTTAAAAACTCCATTAGTTGACATAAATCTATCAAGATCAGGGGATTATAATAATGGAAACAAGTTTATTATTATCTTTTTTGGCCGGTATGGCATCAATCATGTCTCCTTGTGTCCTACCACTCATTCCGGTTGTGGTTGGATTTTCTATCCTTAAACGAACTAACATGGAGATAATAGCTTTTAGTCTAGGATTTTTCCTATTATTTGCTATTATAACCATTCTTACTGCCATATTCACCGTAGCAATAAATTATTATTTATTATATTTCAGAATAGCAGCCGCATTAATTCTAGTGGCAATTGGAGTATTTTTCATTGCCAATAAAAAACTGTTCAACATCTCAGCATCTAACATTTCAGAATCATCAGTTCTTTACAAAGGAATATTAGGATCATTTTTAATGGGATTTCTGACCTGCTTGGCATGGGCGCCCTGTTTCGGCCCCTACGTGGTTGCAATAGCAACATACAGCGCATCAACAGGCGATATAAATTATAGTATCATTAATATGGCTATTTTCGCAGGAGGATTCTCATTAACCATCCTCATAATGGCTTTATTAGCCTCAAAAATAGATCTTAAACCCTTAATAAAATATTCAGATTGGATTAGGATTATATCTGGAGCTATAATTGCACTTGCAGGTTTATATATGCTGATAGGTTTTTTATAATCTATTGCTGAATTATTTTTAAGTTGCAATGTTTTAGACGAGAGCGAAGAGATGATAAAATGAAGATTGGATTTCTAGGATTTGGAGAGGTGGCATCAACATTATCTGGAGGATTTTTGGCTGTGGGCATAGAAGTTTTAACCTGTGTAACGGGAAGAAGCCAGAAAACAGTAGATGTGGTGGAATCAATGGATATTAAGTTATGCGAAACCTTATCAGAACTCGCAGAATCTTCTGACATATTATTATCCGCCGTAGTCCCGGCTGAAGCAGTTAATGTAGCAAAAGAGGTTGGAAGAGATTTTAAAGGATTATATGTTGATTTAAATAACATATCTCCTTCCACAGTTAAAGAAGTTTCTAGTCACATTGGCAAAGGTAAAACCACAGATGCAGCCATCATGGGAGGTATAAAAAACGGATTAAAAACGCCCATAATAGCATCAGGTCCGAGTGCTGAAATTTTTGCTGAATTAAATAATTATGGTATGAATATTGAAGTTGTGGGTTCACAGTTAGGTCAGGCATCTGCTTTGAAGATGCTTCGCAGTGCATATACTAAAGGGGTCGTTGCCCTTCTTTTTGAATCATTTTACGTTGCGTATCAGATGGGGGTGGATGAACCTCTCTGGCGTTATCTCACCCAAACAGAAGGACCTAATTTCAAAGAATTCTCAATATCTCGCCTTAAAAGCAGTGCAGTCCATGCAGAAAGACGTGCTCAGGAGATGGATGATGTAATGAATTTCTTATCTGACTATGAGGATCCCTTAATGACTCGTGCTACTTGTGAGTTTTTCAACCTGTTTCCAGATAAAATAGGGCTAATGTCAGAAAGACCTGCTGATTATCGGGATGTGTTCCGGAAACTTGGGGATAATAAAGTTTAGGGGGCAAAAATCCCATATTTTTCACAGTAATAATTAAATAGGTTTTATGAGAATAATATATACTACAAATGGATTGATGGTTATATATTAAAAATCATTCAATAGTATTGAATAAATGGATTTGGTCATTATGCCTGATAAAGAACATGTTAAGGAATGTCAGGAACAAATGGAGAAGCTTAAAGGTAGAAAAGTGATGGATTGCTCCTTTGAAGCTTATGAAAATAATTGTTGGAGGTTTTACATAGTCACAGACAAGGGTGAACTGGTGATGACCTTCTGTCCTGACTGGAACTGTCCAGTGGTGGAACACCATGGAGACCACCATGAAGAGGCTCTAGAAGAATAAACCCACATTAATAATTAATACATATATATTTTACTTATTTTCATCTTCCAGGAACTATCCTACCTTTAATCTAATTCTAAATCCTCTTTTTTGCTTCACGAGTTTTCCTTGGAGCGGAATGACTTGTGAATCAACTAAAAATCTTAGATAGGTGGCCATTTTTCCAGGTAATTTGAGGGGACTTTTAACTTTACGGCCCGGAGGTTTTAGCTCACAGGCCAGTACGCCTCTTTTATCTACATAAAGATGGGCTTCCATTCCTTCCTTCAAAGATTCAAGTTCAAAACTTCTGAGATGAACCCCGGCATCAAAAAAATAAGGTGATTTCTCTTCGGTTCTGGAACCGTTGCGAAATTTTTCATGGGCTTCAGAACTTGCATGGCCCTTTTCAGCCATGGAAGCTACGTACCATGCCCGTTGAATAACCCGTTCCATGGTCTGATCAGGAGGTATAATTCCTTGTCTTTCATAGTCCATGATGAGATCGTAGATTTCTCTACGGGTTACATCCTCCTCCACACAACTAAGAGCCAGCCTACTCAAAACTGGACCGTAACCTGCCTGGCGCAGGGAGGCCCAGACCTGATTTTCTGACTGGTACCATCGTCCCTGAATTATATGCTCCACTGCTTCGGCATTTAAATGGGCTGTGTTCAGGAGTTGATGGCGGGAACTGGTGTTCAGACGTTTAAGGAGTACTTCCATGTTCCTTGAACCTGGAATATTATATTTTTCTATTTCTTCTTCCAGTATGTCCACAGTGGATTGGGGTAGAAGTTTTTTCACATTCTCAGGTATTTTGAGATTGTTTTCAATGATTTCTCGACGTATTTGCCTACCTGAAATCTTTTCCCCATTAAATTTTCCTTCAGGTATGAAATGAAATTCCATCTTCCGATTGAAACGCTGGTAAAGAAACTCGTTAACAGCGTACCACCTGATAACATTCCGATTGGGAAGGCTGCGGGGGATGCCGCTGAATATTCCTTTTTTAATAAAACCTGACGCATATCTTTTTATTTTTTTGGGATTAACTTCTGCTGCATCCACGTAATCTGTAACTCCGTCCTGAATCATCATTGCTATTCTTATGGGCACAGTGTAAGCCATGGTTAGGCGATGGTGCAGGCCTTCAATGGGCACAATACGATCTGCACCAGCTTCCAGGGCCATCCTACTCCTGGCCTCGAAGCTAGCAAAAAATGGGGCGTGATTGGCACTGTAACCTTTATTAAGGTATATCACCACTTCCTTACTCATCTCATCACCCAGTTCCCGGGCTCTTCCAATCAAATCCACGTGTCCCAAATGAACCGGGTCAAAATCAGCGCTTATTCCTATCATTAGAATTACCATATTGCACTTTTCATTATTCAATAGTTTAATTTAACACGAAAGTTATGGTTATGATGCTATGGGTGTTACAATAACACCTATTCTGATAATTCTAAATAAAAAAAGGATCAATACTATTGATATTGCAAATAGAACAAGAATAATCAATAATATTTTCTTTCTTTTGAATTTAATCATTCCATCCCCATAAAAATATCAATTATACATTATTGTTTTAAATCACATAATTAAATTGGTTTAATCTAACAATTCATCTTTAAAGTTGCTTTTAGTGATTCTTTGGATTCTTCTTTTAATTTGACGTCTTTTTCGTTCTTTAAAACTTCATCTAAGGCAAAATTAAACATTTCAAAGATAATTCTATTTAATCTGTGTCCTTTTTCAGTTAAATAGTACTCCGTTTGACCTGAAGATGAGTTTAACACTATTTTTTCAACTACACCGTTTTCTTCTAATTCTTTAAGTCTTTCAGATAGGACCTTACTGCTTAATCCTGGATTAAGTTCTAAGAAACCCTTAAAATTTTTACAACCACAGAATAATCCTTTAATTATAGGAATATTCCATTTCTTCCGGAGGTAGCTAAAAGTATCATCAACTGTTTGGTAAAGTTCATTTAGATAATCGTTACCCATTTTAATCCCTCGCTTACCAATTGGTAATTACCCAATGGTTAGAAAAACTACTTTAAGTTAGTTTAACACAATTTTCATTGAGATTTGTTTATTATTATGATCTTGTTTATTTTCATTAATAAATAATTTTCATTAATAAATAAATCCTTCTGAAATATAAAGGTGGTAAAAATGCCAGTACTTCATGTGAATATATGGAAAGGGTTTGAACAAGCAAAAATCGACTACTTAATTGAGAATTTGACCAAAGTCTTCTCGGATGTTGGAATTTCAGCCGAAGCTGTGGAGGTCATAATACATGAAATTCCACAATCTCATTGGGGATTAGGTGGAATACCTTGCACTGAAAAATTCAAGGACATGGATCCTGATTCCTGGAAGAAAATGCCCAAATAAAACTTTCATTTTTTTTTAAATTTATTTGTCTTAAATTTCAAAAACCACCAAGTTTTTGGCAGTGCCTATTTGGAAACAATCTTCAAAACTTATCTAG
>MTKZ01007061.1_pt1 | contig 52397 bp, 29 predicted proteins | sample 1042781 | NCBI WGS metagenome assembly MTKZ01 (sample SAMN06212207, study PRJNA360539) | anaerobic digester metagenome | biome: Wastewater treatment plant; material: sludge; isolation source: anaerobic digester fed with sludge from wastewater treatment plant | place: Denmark: WWTP Viborg ...
GGTTTCGCCTTCGCCTTCGACCGGGGTTTCGCCTTCGCCTTCGACCGGGGTTTCGCCTTCGCCCTCACCTTCGCAGATGTTTGTATGGATGCAACCCTCGATTGGGTCACATACGTCCTCAGTACAGGGATCACCATCGTCACAAAGACCATTATCAGGCGTGTTCACACAGCCCGTCTCAGGATCGCAGCTGTCAGTTGTGCACTCCACGCCGTCGTCACAGTCTTTCGCCGTGAAATAGGGAAGCACCGCATTCCAAAGCGAGTTCAAATCGCTACCATACGCTGCCGCGAGGTCCGCCAGCGTTTCGGTATCGGTCCATTGCGCAGCAGCCTGAAGCGCCGCCACACCGAAGAAATCTTCTTCGAACACAGGAACACTGTCCGGACCGGCAGTGGTGGCCGCAAGCGCGGCATTGACGGCTGTCACATCGGCCGGGGCAAGACCGAATTTCGCGCCCAGATAATTCATGTCCAAGCCGCGCAATGCCAGCCCCTTGACGACACGGAGGTACCATTTGTTGCCCAGGGCCTGGTCCACGAATTGCTGTTCAGCCAGGGCCAGCACAGCACCGCCCAGTTTCTTGGCGGCAGGATTGTTCAGCGCTGCCTCGGCCGTATCCAGATTCGCGCTGTAGTCCAGCGTCGCCTGGGCGGCTTTCTTGACAAAATTAGCCAGGTCAGCATAGGTCCGTCCTGCCCATTCCCCCGGAATAAGACCACCAAAAGCGTCGGTTTCCAGGGGGGTATTGACCATAGGCGAAGTCAACACGGTGTTGGCGATATTCAGCAGGAGCGACGCATTGTCGCGCGCCACCTGACCGTCCGCCAGCAGTTCCGTAATCCGCGATTCGGAGGTGCCGTAATTGAACTCCCAGGCTTCGCGGACGGCATCCAAATCAATATACGGACTTGTCTGGCAGTTGTCCAGACACAGCAGCAAGGCCAGCAGACCAAACTGCGTCCGGTCGGCAATGCCATCATCGTTCAAGTCCCACGCATAATAGTCATGGTACTCGGGATACAGCATATCCACGTCTATCATTGCGATGGCATCGGCAATCGCCTCGCCACCGACGTCAAAAATCAAGTCGCCTGACTCCAAATCCGTGAATTCAGGGCAGAATGCCGGGTCGCATGCCGGATTCCACTCATAGACACAACCGAAATCAGGATAACAGGTATCTATTGTGCATGGATTACCGTCGTCGCACGTTATCGGCGTGAACACGCAGCCCGTCGCAGCGTCGCAACTGTCATCCGTGCACAGGTCGCCGTCATCGCACACGACCGGCGTGAACACGCAGCCCGTCGCAGCGTCGCAACTGTCATCCGTGCACAGGTCGCCGTCATCGCACACGACCGGCGTGAACACGCAGCCCGTCGTAGCGTCGCAACTGTCATCCGTGCACAGGTCGCCGTCATCGCACGTGACCGGCGTGAACACGCAGCCCGTCGCAGCGTCGCAACTGTCGTCCGTGCACAGGTCGCCGTCGTCACACAACGCATCATTCGGCGTATTCACGCAACCCGTAATCGGGTCGCAGGAATCATCTGTGCAGGTAATCCCGTCGTCGCAATCTATGGGTGTAAAGATACAACCGCCGGATGCCGGATCGCAGGTATCTTCCGTACACGCGTCACAGTCGTCACAATCCTCATCCGCAGTGCAGGGCTTTTCCGTCAGACAGAACGCCAAACCGCCCTCTTCCTCAAATGCCGGCATCGGCTCAGGGCCACTTCCCGGCGCTACCTGATACAGGCCATCGCCAACCAGAGAGTTGACCCAACCAAAGCGACACATGAAGTCTTTTTGTCCAGGCAAGCACCGGATACTAATGAAATATTCGCCCGGGCATAAGTTGAGACAGGCATCCAAGTCGACATTATATTGATAGACGGTCAACGGAACGACATCACCTATCAGCTCATTCCAGAAAAGTACACCCGTCGCCGCTACCTCTTTTTCGGGCGTCACGACTAATTCTTGCGGGGCGTCCAAATTGCCGCCCGCTATCAGAATAGCGAATGCATTCGGATTTAGCGCACAGTTAAAGCCACTGTAATCCACTTCCACGCCCCACCAGTGCACATCACACAGGCGTGCGGGGCTGGAAATCGAGAAATTGTCCACTGGCAGAGCAGGCAGTTCCGGGGTTCCCCATAACGAGTCATCGCTAACGAAATAACTAAGCCAGCGGTCCTCAAAGGGATTGCCCAGCGCCTGGCCATAGAGCAGGCCTTCCGTCGGACATTCAACGTCGCCCTCCACTTCGCCTTCCACTGGTTCGCCTTCTACGGGTTCGCCTTCTACGGGTTCGCCTTCTACGGGTTCACCTTCAACAGGTTCGCCTTCAACAGGTTCACCTTCTACAGGTTCGCCCTCAACAGGTTCGCCTTCTACAGGTTCGCCCTCAACAGGTTCGCCTTCTACGGGTTCACCTTCAACAGGTTCGCCTTCAACGGGTTCACCTTCTACAGGTTCGCCTTCAACGGGTTCACCCTCGACCGGTTCGCCTTCCACAGGCTCACCTTCTACGGGTTCGCCTTCAACAGGCTCACCTTCTACGGGTTCGCCTTCAACAGGTTCGCCTTCTACGGGTTCACCTTCTACGGGTTCGCCTTCCACGGGTTCACCCTCAACCGGCTCACCTTCCACAGGCTCGCCTTCAACGGGTTCACCCTCGACCGGTTCGCCTTCCACAGGCTCGCCTTCCACAGGTTCACCCTCGACCGGTTCACCCTCAACCGGCTCACCCTCAACCGGCTCACCTTCCACCGGTTCGCCTTCGACCGGTTCGCCTTCAACAGGCTCGCCTTCAACGGGTTCACCTTCAACCGGCTCGCCCTCGATGGTAACAGTTCCGTCTTCGGTAGTAACCTCCAGGTCAATGGCATTGGGATCGCTGACGGAGGTCGTAACCGGTTCGTCGGTAACCGTGATCGGCGCCACGGTTCCCGGTGCTCCCAAGACAGTAAACGTAACTTTTACGATTTCGTTCGCTCCGGGCGCAAAGGTTTCAGGCGGGTCAGCAAAGGCATCCAAGCTAATCGCAAATCCAAGTTTGCCTGCACCCGCACCGCCAGTGTTTCGAATAAATGTTGGCGTTCCGGTCACCCCAGATCCCAAGGCATTGGACACATAGGAAAGTTCCGCAGGATTGAATCCGAGACTGAAACCGAGAGCACTTTCGTTGCCCTGCGCATTCAGCAGAATGGAAACGACCACTTGCGCGCCGGACAATACCGTTGTACTTTGAACCGAAATAATGCTTGCCGCCTTATCGGAATCCTTCTTAAGCGCCTTTGGCATAGGCACCGGCTCTGTCGGTCCCGCAGCAGGCTGCGGCGCAACCAGCGCTGCATAATACCGTCCGGCCTGCACCCAGTCACTGGACAAGATTTTCCCATCACCAGCGGCGTCATAGGGCGCACAGTCCGCGCGCTGGAACTCGGAACCCAGGGTTACCGTGTCCAAGGCCGCATAGAAACGGCCTACCTGCACCCAGTCGGTGCTTTTGTACACCAAGTCGCCATTGGGCCGGGGCGCCACATCCGCTTCCAGACCTGCAGGTTCGCCTTCTACGGGTTCACCCTCGACTGGCTCGCCCTCAATGGGTTCGCCTTCGACAGGCTCACCTTCCACCGGCTCGCCTTCACCTTCTATTACAGGGGCATCGGAAAGGCAGAAGGCCAAGTTGTCAGTAACCCCCATGGGGCCAATCTCCCCACCTTCGGGAATCTCTAAGAGGACACCGTCGCCAAAGGGCGAATTCACCCACCCGAAGTAGCATTGCTCCGCAGCGGCATGCATGCTGCGGATATTGATAAGGTAGTCACCGGCAGCCAGGTTCACCGCGGTACATTCGTCCAATGCGGCGACATACCGGTAAACGGTAAGGGGAGAGCCACTTCCTTCAAAGACAACGCCGGTCGCGACCGCCAGGCGTTCGGGAGTGACTTCCTTCTCAATGATACCGGGGATGTCGCCCCCCGCGAGAATGATACGGAACCGGTTTTCCGCCAGCAGACAATTTTGCCCGCTGCCGTCCACTTCAACCCCCCACCATTGGACCAGGCAAATATTGCCTTCCGCGGAGAAATTCTCCACCGGCCACGGGTTGGTGCTCCACAAGGCATCATCGCTCAGATAGTAGTTCGGATTGGGATTGTCCGCAAGCGCACCCAATTCCTGCCCGAAAAGGCTTCCTTCCGGACAGGTGACCGGCGGGACGCACCCGGGAATAGCATCATGCATGCACTCGCCATTGAGGCAATAGTCCGTCGTACAGGGGTCAAGGTCATCACAGTCTTTGGGTTCGGATACGCATACCCCATTGACACAAGATTCGGTGGTGCAAGGGTCGCCATCATCTTGACAGACAATCACCGTAATAACGAACTCACAGGAGGTCTGGCAAATATCGTCCGGAGGCATCAGTTCCGGGAAATATGTGGTGTGCGTGTAGGTAATAATATTGTCGCCGGGAAGCGCTGCGCCCGGGTCGAACATGGTCCCCGTAACACCGGGGCCACTAAATTCGCCGAAGGCGGGAGATGCACCAAGGGAAACCAGATTCACCGGCGGCGCATCCGCGCAAATGGCAAGGCCTGCCGGACAGGTCACGTCCGGACTGACCTCTACCGTCAGGCTTGCGAAGGCACTGCATTGGGCGCCGATATTTGACGCCGCTACCAGATAATAGGTTCCGCTATCGGCTTCAACCGCGTTGGGGATACTTGGTTCTTTTTCAACAGCAAAGAAACCATTGGGGCCACTCCACTCCCACGTCATATTCTCATCGGGAATATTACAATCCACAAAGAGCGAAATCGTCCCGCCATTGCATACCTTTGAAGCACCGAAAACGTTTACTATTGGCGCATCAGGAGCTGTAATCGTTACTGTTCTTTCTTGAATATTGCAACTGACGCCGTCGGTGACTTTTACTTTCCACGCCCCGGCGGGCAGGAACTGGAAAATGGCTGGTTGACCGCTGGGCGGTATGGACGTTGACCAGAAGTTTTCGACACTACCGACAAGCCTGTACAGCTTGTAGGAGAACTGATAGTCGAATGGCGCGGCTCCCGGTTTTGCTTTAACTGTGATCGTCCCGTCCGAGGAAACACAGTCGCTTACATTGGAATGGAAAATATAATCCAAAGCAAATGGGTCATAGATGTTAATCGTTTTTTCCAGTGTGGTCGGCGGCGCGAGGCAGGGGCACCCGATATAGGCAATAAGGTTTATTGCCTTGGGACCGTCGAGCACCGCCGGCAGCAAGGTATAGGGGATATCCGCAAAGGGCGCAAAAGCCGGAATCGACACCGTACCGCTGGCAAGCGTGTGATGCACCCCCGAAACAGCGGAACCGGCGACATCATAGTCAATATCCACCTGTATGGAATTGTCTAACAGAGGTGGACGCAGAAACCGCAAGAAAGTTGTGCCGCATCCCTGAAACGCATCATAAGTCTCCGTGCCATTTTGAAAATTCTTAATCTCCATGCCTTCCGCGGAACTGAAGCTTTTGGCCTCGAGGAACACCCCGGAATCCCCGGGTTCAATTAATCCGGTGATGGGGGACCCGTCGGCAATAGCCAGTTTGATATGATAGGTGGCGCAGGGCACGAGATTTTCCATCCTGGCCGTCAGCACCGTGGTCATGCCATCATAGGAAATGGTAGGGGAACCCAGAGGAACACTCACATAATATTCAGGATTGGAAGCGGAACAACCGGTTTCAAAAGGATTAAGAATGTTAAACGGCACGTTTGGATGAATATCTCTGATGGTAACAGGTGCACCATTAGGCAGCAACGCAATGTTGATGGCATCATTGCTGTAGGAACCGCTGATACCGGGACCGGAAACAAAGAAGCCGAACACATCATTCCAGTTGTTACCGCAGACAGGGTAGTGTTCAGAGGCAAAGATATAACGGAATTCAACAACATCCCCTACTGGGATAAAGTCAAATTCGAGAGAAACGGTGTCCTCCAAATAGGCACTGCCCGCCCCCCACAACGACGATGCAAAATCCCGGAGATCATCATCGCCGTTGGTGTTGAACTGATACTCATGATTGGTTTCGGTATTGGGTCCTACCATTTCCGACACCTTGCCGGTGGAAAGGACAATCCCCGATTCCAGAGGAAAATCCCCGCCTTCCACGCGGGTAAAGTAGCCAATCTGCTCCGAACTGTTTCCCTTGACCAGCGTCACATTTTCCGCCTGCAGGCAGCCCTGGATAAATTCCTCTTGCACCAACTGCTCTGGGGCTTCACCGGCTGTCACCGTAATGGCGGACTGGCCTGCCGCCATGGGCGAAATCCCGAGGGCAAGCAGCGCAAAGACCGCTCCCACAAGCATTACCCTGTTTACCACGCCGTAAATGTTGAACATTCCACCATGTTTTTTCATCGCCTTCAACTTCCTTTCATAAAAGTTGGCAGGGAACACCGTTTCGTGTTGCCTCCGCTACACGGACTTCCCTCGTCCCGAACATACAAACAAAAAAGAGTTCAGCCTCCGACAAAACCACAGACACCGCATATGGCACAACCCGTGCTGCGGACTGCTACAGTAATTTGATTGTGCTTTTCCTTCGCCCTGAGCCTGCTTGAAACCATAACGCCCAAGAATCAAGGAATACACAACTCATCAATTATAACAAACATCTGTAAAATAAGTCAAGGTGAATTATCGGTTTTAAATGGCTTAAATTGTGCCAAAGGAAAAAAGAAAAATGATAGATTATTTACGCCGAAAAAACTACTAACTTGTTGCAGCAAGGATTTTAAAGGGGAAATAATGACATGACTTATAGTAATAACGCTCTTGCCCCGCCTTGTTAACCGTTTTTGAAAAGGCCGTTTCCGCCGCATCTGCAGCACAGGGCAATTGAAGGTCAGTAATGAAATAAGTGCTTCTTTTTAATATTTTTTAGACATTCTGCAAAGCGATATGCCAAGTATTCTATGCTTCGTCCGAGACTGCGCCCGGAAGAAGAGGCGCCTTCGGCGCAACATAAATGTACCATCGTCTTTCATTACAAACAACTCTAACCACGGTCATTCCGTTTTTTTTCGCGAAGGTCGACTTGGTTCGAAGCACGGTACTGGACAACGCGAAAAACCGGAATGGCGCGTTGTTTTTGGATTTTTGAACTCAACCAGGACATAACGCTCCTCATGGTAAGAAACTGAACTCATAATTATTTGTCAGAGAAATGGCCTTAAGCGCCTATGCTTCATCTGGAAGAAGTGGTGTCTTTGGCGCAACTTTCAGGGTATTAAACCACCGGGACCGCTGGCATCCCTGCCGGCAGGGATAACAGCATAGTCTATCTTATACGCGCCAGCCAGCAAGGATGCCGACGCTCCCAGTATTTTCAGAACGCATAATAAATTGTCAGTAAGAGCGGCTCACGCGCCTATGCTTCACTGTAACAGATGGGCCACATATTCATATACCAGCGGATACAGGTCCACTCCCTCCGCCTTCAGTGCCTCCATTGCCTCCACTGTCTTATTATAATCTCTGTCGCGAAGAAACGCATAAAAAAAGGGGCTGAATTGTCTTGCGTAAGATTCATCCATGGTGAAGGCCTTTTCGGCATATTCCAGGGCCTTATCCAGTTCGTTTCGAGCAATATATACGACCGCCAGCAAGCCGTAAGCGCCAGGAGCAGGCGTACCGTCCAGCGCCAGGTAGGCATTCAGTACCTCCCGCGTCTCTTCAATCTTCCTCTGGACAATCAGGACAAAGGCCAGCGAAGTGTAAGCATCATCGAGATGGGGGTCGGCGGCGGCGGCCTGTCGCAACAAGCGGGACGCGGCCTCATATTCGCCGCGGCTTTGCGCGCCGATACCCTCGCGGTACGTCTGCACCGCCTCAAAGGCCTCTTCAATGCGCCCCCCTGTGCGCAAGGCACGCACGAGACTGTCCAGCATATGATACCGGCCGTCCGCCGCAGCGGCCAATGCGAAGGCTTCCGCGGCTTCATGGTACCGGCGCAAGTCGTAGTATTCCTTTCCCAATTCAAAACAGGCGAGCGCATACCGGCCATCATGGGAAACGGCTTCTTTAAAGGCCCGGCAGGCATACTCGGTTTGTCCATTTTCCCGGAAGCCATACCCCATCCAAAGCTTCTTGACGGCGGCCGTTTGCTGCATGACATCACCGCCCGTTTCCAGGGCTGCGTAGAGATTGCCATAAATATCCCGGGCGGGGGAATGTTCGAATGAAAACAGGGCGTCAAGAATCCCGCGCGCCATTTGCGGCCGTCCGTGAAGGGCAAGTTCCGAGGCGAGGTCTCCGAATGATTGCAGGGTGGTATGGTCCAGGCTGCCGTCCCATGAAGCTGCCGGTTCTGAAAGATTCCGCCATTGCGCAAACAGTTCTTCCATGGTCGCCACGGGGACCGTCGACGTAGAGGTCAGTTTGTAGAGGGCAATCTTTCTGATGGACGGCAACGCCCGCCTCTCAAAGGAAATCCCCCAGGCGTGCAGGCATTGTTCAAACGCTGCGGGCCATCCCGGGTCGAAGTAACCCAGCGCAAGGACCGCCCACACGTGGGGGGAATGACCCGCCGAAGCCTGTTTCGCGAGCGTACCGGTGCACAACGCGGCCTGCGCGGCAAGTATCTGTTGCGTTCCCCCCGCAGCCACGGGCAATGGAAGGGGCCCCTTTGTGAGATGGTTTAGGTTATGGGTGAACACATCGCGCCACAAAAAATTCTCGACCAGCACGATATCCTCCCCGCCGGCCTCTTCGTGAAGCAGTATTCCGGCGGTACGCCAGTCGGTCCGCTGCGGGCCGGGCTGCAGCCAGAGCCACTGCAGGAACATGGAGCCGATCAGGCATACAATCAGCGTCCTGTTCCACACTGTGCTCTTAATGGAGGTAACGGCGCCGCCTGCCAGGAGATACAGCGGAATAATACAATGCACCGTGTAGCGTGGAAACATGCACGGGCGAAGCAGGTACGACACGACAAACAACATCAACGGCGGCAGCAGCAACCAGACGACCAGCAGCAATTTCTGTTCCCGTACCGCCTGGTCCGTTGGGGATTTCGTACGATAGAGGCATTCCCTCAGCGCCCTTAAAAGCAGGAACAATATCAGGACAGCGAACAGCACGTCAAGCGCCAGGCGGCCCGCTGCAACCCGTTGGGCAAAGTCATTCAAGCGAAACTGCCAGTGAAACGCGCTCACATCGTCAAAAAACAGGTCAGCCAGCAATGCGCCGAATCCAGGCTTCATAATCCAAAGGCTTGTGGAATCCTTCGGCCAGAACCGCACCGTTGACAGATAAAACAAGGTGGGCGCGAACAGCAAGGCCTGGAGAAGGGTCCAGCCCCAGAATACAACCGTCCGGCTGCGATACCGCAACAGCAAGAAACAACCCAGTGCGGCCGGTATCAGACCGGCAAAAGGATGGGTCCAGTACAGCAGGATGGAGACCATGCCGTGGAGTAACCAGGGGCGCCACCCGGGCCGCTCCAGTAACCGCAGGAACGAGAACACCGCCGCCACGGCCAGGAACACGAATACGACATACATCCGTATGCTCTGGGAGTGATGAATATGTACCGGGGAAAGGGCCAGCAACGCCGTCGCCACATAGCCCGCACGACGGCCGTAAATGCGCCTGCCCAGGCCGTATACCATCGGCAAGGTGGCCAGGCCTATGAAAATACTCAGCAACCGAAGACCATAGACGGAACCGGTCACGTAATGAGTCCAAAGATATTCAAGGCAATAATATACGGGCAGGGTAAGGGGGTCCAGCGTTCGATTCATCCACAAAAAGTCCGCAAGGGTCGGGCTATCGAGATAGACGTGGCTGGTATATTCATCCCACCACAGGGACTCATGACTGATGCCGAAAATGCGGAGCAGAAAAGCGACGGCCATCCAGAAACTCACCACCACTACGGGGTGAAACGCTTTGTTCGTGCTTGCTCCGTTCATGGACTCATCATATATAAAACAGGCGTGGGGAGTCGAATCTAAAATTCCAGGCAGGAGCCGGTTCGATTCAGGATGCCTGCGAACCATAGCCCGGTTACCGCCGCAGATGTTTAAGGGCTTCCTCACAGAGGGAGGGTCGGCTTATCTTGCTGTCCAGCGCGAGATGCTCCGGCCAGGGAAGGTAATATCGAGGGAGTTTATACCCGGGCAGAACCTGTCGCAACCGCGTATTCAACGTTTCCGCTGCGGCGTCCTGAAGGTTCCGCATAGCAATGAATGCCACCGCTATGGCCCCATATTCCGGGTCGGGCACGCCCACCACAGCGACTTGCTCCACTTCCGCCAGCGCTTTCAGGGCTTGTTCTATTTCCTCGGGATAGATGTTTTCTCCGCCGGAGATGAACATGGTATCCACCCTGCCCGTAACAAATAACCGCCCGTGATCATCCCAATAGCCACGGTCTCCGGTGGGAAACCAGCCATCTTCTGTTCCCGGCTTGTTCAGTTGTCCGCTTTCCTCATAGTACCCGAGAAAAACCGAAGGGCCCCGTACTTCAATGTTACCCTCCGGCGATATACGCACCGTACCCGGCATCAGAGGCCTGCCGCTGCTGTATAAATCTTCCAGTGTAGCGTCGGGGCTGGTCGCAACGAGTTGTGCGGAAGTTTCCGTCATGCCGTAACTTCGGATTAGCGGAACCCCTGCTTCCCAGGCCCGTTTGACAAGAACCGTATCCACGGGCGCACCGCCCAGAAGAATTCCTTTCATATTGCGCAACACTTTCCTTCCATTCGCGGATTCCATCAGCCGGTGCAACTGCGTAGGCACCAGGGAGGCGTAGCCCGCCTCCGTTCGCGCCAGTTCCTCCTCCAGGGGAGCGCCCTGCCGGGGAATGGCAACAGCTGCACCGGCCAGGGCACAGCGGAACAGGATCCCGAGGCCGGAAACATGATACAGGGGCAACGAAAGAAGCCATATGTCGCCCTGTCCCAGGGGCATGTTCGCATTCGCCGCACAAGCGGCATACCGGTGATTACCCAGGGAGTGTACCGCTGCCTTGGCGGTTCCTGTGCTGCCGGAAGTCATCACCATGGTGGCAGGCAGGCTGCCGTCCAGCATGGGCGTCAGCGCATCCATGCCCCCCGTCTCCGCCTGTCCTTCCAATTCCTGAAAAGAGACGCGAGGCACATGGATCCGCTCCAGAGCGGTCTCCATGCCCGTATCGTGGAGAATACGTCCCGGCTGTAACCGTGCGGCAATATCCGCGATTGCACTTCCGGGCAAGGCCGGATTCAGCGGACATGCCACCGATCCTGTTTGGATAAGGGCCCACAGCGCGGCACAATAGCAGGAGGAGGGTTTGCCCAGTAGTATTACCCGTTCTCCCTGTAAGATACCTTGCCGCATCAATATCTGTTTAAAGTGAACTACCCGGCGGCGAAACACGGCATAGGAATAGACCCGGTCATCAAGACAGGCGAGGGCCTCGGGAAAAGCCTGCGCGGCTGCAGCCAGGGGACAAGGTATGAAAGAAGCCAAGTCACACATGCCATAAAACCTTCAACCTGCTGGGATTCACTGAAATACCCATGCCCTCGCACGCGACTAGGTCAATCTCGGGCATGTTCAGCGGCAAAGGCGTTTCCAGAATATCCGATGAAAGGCGGGTGTAGGTATCCACCCCTGCGGCCCACCGGCTGCCCGAAAACGCGGCGGCATACGCCAGAATCGCGGCCGTGCCCACACCGGTCTCATAGGCGGCGCTCAAAATTACCGGCACCCCGGATTGAATTCCCAGCATAGAAATGGGCAGGCACAGGGAAGGTTTCCAAACCAGAAACCGGGCCTGTTCCACAACGCTTCGTAGCTGTTCCGCTTCCCCCCTGCTCTTCCCGGATCCCGGGCACACTACATGTCGGCTTAACGCCTGGAGTGTTTCATCCACCGCGCAGGCCACGCCGGTCCTTTCCTGAATGAATGGCAGATCCTGAAACTCCCTTACAGGCTCCTCGAGAAAAGCGATTAGTTCCACGGGCACCGCCTGACAGAATTGCAGGGCTTCTTCCCGGGTCCACGTCCGGTTGGCGTCCAGACGCAGGGAAATTTCCGGGCCCCCTTCCCGGAGTAGTTCACAAACAAACGCGGCTTCTTCCTTTAAAAGAGAACGGCCTACCTTAAGTTTAAGTGTTGTATAGCCCCGTTGAAAAGCGCGACGAAACTGTATACGGCTCCTCTCCCCCACCCCGTCTATCAGCACGCACAAAGGCACACGGTCCGATGCCTCCGGGTTTAAATAACGGCGCAGGGGAAGGCCTTCTTCCCGGGCCGAAAGTGACTGGAGGATATGTTGATAGGCAAAATAGACTGACGGGGAAACGCCTTGCGGCAGGGCAGTTTCCGATACAGCATGACTGTGTTTGAGGTGCAGGGCGACACTGCGGGCTTCTTCCGCAACCCGGCCGGGCGATTCTTCGGAAAAACCGGGCAGCGGTGCGGCTTCACCCCAGCATACAGAACCGTTTTCCATCTGTGCGGCCAGGAGCACGCCTTCACGGTACGCGCAGCGATGCCCCGCCAATGTTATCGGCGCCTTTAAGGAAAGTTTATAGGAATAAGCGGTAACCGAGTTGAAAATCATGGCAACGATTCTTTAGTAGACTGTGACACTGGGGTTCCTGATACAGGAAGGGGGCATTGCATTATATTGTTTAAAAATCTTATCATAGAAGCCTGCCAGGGTTTTAACCGGCCGAATAGAGTTCTTCCTGAAATCATGAAAACATGGCCCGCGGCCTGATACCTATGGTCCCTTGCAACGACAGAAAGTTCACGCTGAAAAAGTAACAAAACAGTGGAGGAAACGCCATGCGTCTTAGGACCACACTCTTCATTGGGACAGGAAGTGTATTGCTGGTGCTTCTTTTGCTGGCAGGAATCTTTCTATACGTGCTGCTCCACCGCACGCCAGGCGCGTATTTTGAATCGAACGGTGTCCGGATATTTTATTCTGTGGAAGGGAGCGGCACACCGCTCATTTTGGTGCACGGCATCGGTGTCAACGCGGACTTGAACTGGCGCAGGCCGGGTGTCACCAGAATGTTGGCGAAGAATTTCCAGGTAATCTCGTATGACCTTCGCGGTCATGGACGGAGCGATAAGCCTGAGGTTCCGGCCGCTTACGGCGTGAAGATGGCGGAAGATATTGTGCGGCTCATGGACCATCTGGAAATTCGCAGAGCCCATGTGGCGGGCTATTCGCTGGGCGGGTTTCTGGCGCTCAAGGCGGTCTCCCTGCATCCGGACCGTTTTATCAGCGCGTCCATATGCGCGGCAGGCTGGAAGGACCCGAATGACCCCTCCCCCCTGCCCAACCCATACAAGCCGCCGGAGAACACCGATACCCGAAAGGTAGAAACGGCCTCCGTTTTCGCCGCCGCCACGCCAAAATCACTGTTTAACCGGATCCGCGGCTCTATCGGCGATCGTATCATCAGCAGGCCGGTCAGAACCGCCCTGAAAGCCGGGTACCAGGAACTGGCAGTGGAACAATCCCTGCTGGAAAAGAACACGGTGCCCATGTTGAACATTATCGGCGACCATGATGGGTTGTTGCCCCTGGCACACGACCTGGTTGCGGTGACCGCCAATCTGGAGGCCCGGGAAATCCCCGGGGCGACCCATTTTTCCCTGCCCTTTAAGAAAGCGTTTAAAGAAGGGTTACGAGAATTCCTTCTAAGACACGACAAAAAAGCCGTGCCCCCGGGGTCCTGACGCGTTGAAACGCCAGTCCTATTCCGCGTCCCCTGCCAAAAAAGAATGGAGAACAGCATCTTCGCTGTTCTCCGAATAGACTGGATTGACTTTGTATTAAAGGGATGGGGTGTAGTGCTTCAGGATTTTCAGGTAATTGGCACGCTCAAAGGCGGCGGGCTCGGCACATTTACCCTGGCTGAGACTTCCCTGCATCTGCCGCACGGAATCATACTCGTGCTTTTCCATCCATTGCGCCATGGCGTCACGCACCGTGCCGAGATGGCCTATGCCATTCTTAAGCAGGGCCGAGGTCATCATGGCGACCTTCGCGCCGGCCATCATGCATTTAAGCACGTCTTCCGCGGTATGCACGCCGCCGGTTATGGCCATGTCGGCTTTGATAAGGCTGCACAGAATGGCTACCCAACGCAAACGCGGCCGCAGCTCACCCGGGGAACTCAACATAAGGTCGGCTTTGACTTCGAGTGTTTCGAGATTAAGGTCGGGCTGATAAAAACGATTGAACAGAACCAGGGCGTCCGCACCGGCTTCATCCAGTTTTTTCGCCATATTGGCGAAAGCGCTGAAATACGGGCCGACCTTCACCGCAACCGGGATCGAAATCGCGGCTTTTACATCGCGGACCAAATCAATATACAGGTTTTCCACGGTCCGGCAGTCCATGTCTGGGTTGGTGGGAATGAAATAGACATTCAACTCCAACGCATCAGCGCCCGCTTCCTCAATTTGTTTGGCAAAATCCAGCCAGCCGCCTTTGGAAACCCCATTCAGGCTGCCGATGACAGGAACACCCACAGCCGCCTTCACTTGACGTACATATTCAATGTAGGTATCCGGCCCCATTCTGTACTCGCCCGCGTCGGGAAAGTAGGAAAGCGCTTCCGCGAAACTCTCTTCGCCCTGTTGAAGGTTCGCGTTCAATTCGTGGCTGAGATGGGCAATCTGCTCCTCAAACAACGAGTGAAGCACCACGGCAGCCGCGCCCGCGTCTTCCATACGTTTCACGTTGTCCAGAGACTCACATTGCGGCGAGGGAGATACCACGAGCGGATTTTTCAGTTCAAATCCAAGGTATTTGGTTGTCAGGTCCATTTCTATCTCCTTGTCTGGATGGCACCGGCCAGCCGGCCTGTTACAGGGGTTTACAGCAATTGCAGTTTGATTGAATCAGGAAGCCGGCTTTTCCGGTTCCGGATTGACGGAATCACCACAGGGCATATCGGCGAGATAAGAATAAATCCGCCAACGCTCGGCGATATCCTTACGCGCCTCGACCAACAGCTGCTTGGCAACTTCCGGCTTGCTCAGGGTCAGCATTTTGTATCGTGTCTCATTGTAGGCATATTTTTCAAAGTCCAAATCCGGAACTTTCGAATCCAGCTGGAATGGATTCTTGCCCTCGCCCTTCAGAGCGGGATTGAACCGGAAGAGGGGCCAATGGCCGGATTGCACCGCCGCTTTTTGCTGTTCAAGGCCCATGGACAAGTTATACCCGTGGGCGATGCAATGGCTGTAGGCGATAATCAGGGATGGTCCCGGGTAGGCTTCGGCCTCCAGAAAAGTCTTGACCGTATGGGAATCGTTCGCGCCCAGCGCGACATGGCCCACATAAACACTGCCATAAGTCATGGCTATAAGGGCCAGGTCCTTTTTGCCTAAGGTTTTGCCGCCTGCCGCGAATTTCGCCACGGCGGCGCGGGGGGTTGACTTGGAACACTGCCCGCCGGTATTGGAATACACTTCCGTATCCAAAACAAGCAGGTTGATATCGTATCCCGAGGCGATTACATGGTCAAGGCCGCCGAAGCCGATATCGTAAGCCCAACCGTCACCACCCATGCCCCACACGCTCTTGTGCACCAGGAAGTCGGCCACGTGCAGCAACGCCTTCGCTTCCATACTCGACTGCCCTGCGAGTTTTTCTTTCAACAGCGCCACGCGTCTGCGTTGCTCCAGGATTTCCGGTTCTGTTTTCTTGCCGGAATTTTCGAGCAGCGCCTGGACCAATTCGCCGCCGATACCCCCTTCAAGTCGTTTCAGCAATTCTTCGGCGAACTGGGTCTGGCGGTCAATGGTAACACGCATACCCAGGGAAAATTCAGCCGCATCTTCAAAGAGGGAGTTGTTCCACGTGGGACCGCGTCCCTCTTTATTCGGCGCCCATGGCGTGGTGGGCAGATTTCCACCATAAATACTGGAGCAACCCGTGGCATTGCCGACATATAAACGGTCGCCGAACAACTGGGACAGCAGTTTGAGATACGGGGTTTCGCCGCACCCGGCACAGGCACCGCTGAATTCAAAAAGAGGTTGCAACAACTGAACATCCTTGACCAGGTTATGCTTCACGGCGTTGCGATCCACTTCCGGAAGAGTCAGGAAGAAGTCCCAGCAGGCGCGCTCACGCTCGCGAATGGGGACCTGTTCCACCATATTGATGGCGTGAAGTTTCGGTTCCTGTTTATTCTTGGCCGGGCAGGTCTGTACACACAAGGTGCATCCCGTGCAATCTTCAGGGGCGATTTGCAGCACAAAACGTTTGTCGGGAAAGTCTTTCCACTTGGCCTTGGCGGACTTGAATCCTTCCGGTGCATTTTCCAGCGCTTCAGCATCCACTATCTTCGAACGTATGACGGCATGGGGACAGACCAGGCCGCATTTGCCGCACTGAATGCACGTTTCCGGATCCCAGAACGGTATTTCAAGGGCAATATTGCGCTTCTCCCACTGGGTAGTGCCGACCGGGAAGGTGCCATCTACCGGCATCTTGCTGACCGGCAGCGTGTCGCCTTCCTCCACGAGGATGGACGAGGTAAATTCGTGCAAGAATTCCGGGGCATGCTCCGCCACCGGCGGACGCAGATCAAACTTGCTCGTCACCGTCGCCGGCACCTTCACTTCGTGCATATTCTCAATGGCCATATCGACAGCGGCGCAGTTTTTCTGCACAATCGATTCGCCCCGCTTGCCGTAGGTTTTCTTGATGGAAGTCTTGATGGATTCGATGGCCTGTTCCTGCGGCAGCACGCCGCTGATATAGAAGAAACAGGTCTGCATGACGGTGTTGATGCGTCCGCCCATCCCGGCCGCCTTGGCCACTTCAAAACCGTTAATAACGTAGAACTTAAGTTTTTTCTCGATAATGCGGCGCTGCGCCGTTTCCGGCAGATGGTCCCACACTTCTTCGGGACCGTAAATGCTGTTGAGCAGGAATACCGCCTCGTCTTCGGCGCACTTGAGCAGGTCGAATTTTTCCATGAAGGAGAACTGGTGGCAGGCGACGAAATTGGCACGGCTGATGAGGTAGGTGCTCCTGATGGGCTTCGGACCGAAACGCAGGTGAGAGGTCGTCATGGCGCCGGATTTGCGCGAATCATAGACGAAATACCCCTGGGCGCAATAGCCGGCATCCTCGCCGATGATCTTGATGGAGTTCTTGTTGGCGCCGACGGTGCCGTCCGCGCCCAGGCCGAAAAAGATGGCCCGGGTCGTATCGGGGCTCTCCGTGGTAAAGTTGGGATCATAGTCGATGCTTGTATTGCCAACGTCGTCCTTGATGCCGACAGTAAAGCGCTTACGAGGTGTTTCGAGGGCCATTTCATCAAATATGCCCTTGACCATGGCGGCTGTAAATTCACGGGAAGACAAACCATAACGTCCGCCCAGCATGACCGGGAGTTCTTTAAAGGGCGCGGTTTTCGCCATCACCGCTTCAGCCACTGCCGTGAAGACATCCATGAACATGGGTTCGCCCGCGGCGCCGGGTTCCTTGGTGCGGTCGAGCACGGCAATGGTCTTCACCGACGGAGGCAACGCGTTTATAAACGCCGCCGCGGAGAAAGGCCGGTACAGGCGCACAATGACCCCGCCGATTTTTTCTCCCTTTGCCGCCAGGTATTCGATGGTTTCCGTCACCGCTTCGGCGGCCGAACCCATGACAACAATTACACGTTCCGCATCGGGTGCACCGACATAGTCAAAGAGATGATAGTTGCGGCCGACGACAGCGGCGAACTTGTCCATGACTTTCTGCACGATTTCCGGACAGGCATCGTAGTAAGGATTGCATGCTTCGCGGGCGGTGAAGAAAATGTCAGGATTCTGGGCGGTACCCCGGATAACCGGGCGATCGGGGGACATGGCGCGCTGGCGATGGGCAAATACCAGTTCATCATCTATCATCGCACGGATATCTTCAGGGAGCAGCATCTCTATACGGTTTACTTCGTGGGACGTGCGGAACCCGTCAAAAAAGTGCATAAAAGGAATGCGCGCCTCCAGCGTCGCCGCATGGGCGATGAGCGCCATGTCATGGGTTTCCTGAATGGAGTTGGAACACAGCATGCCAAATCCCGTGCTGCGCGCCGCCATGACATCGCTATGGTCGCCAAAAATGGAGAGGGCATGCGTCGCCACCGTGCGCGCGGTAATATGAAACACCGTCGGCGTCAATTCCCCGGCAATCTTGAACATGTTGGGCAGCATCAGCAACAAGCCCTGAGACGCGGTAAAGGTGGTTACCAGCGAGCCTGACTGCAGGGCGCCATGCACCGCCGCAGAAGCGCCGGCTTCGCTCTGCATCTCCACTACCAGCGGCGTAGTGCCCCAGATATTCTTGCGCCCTTCCGACATCCACTGGTCCGCCCACTCACCCATGGGGGAGGAAGGCGTAATCGGGTAAATGGCCGCCACTTCACTCACCTGATAGGCAACATGGGCAACCGCCTCATTTCCATCCATCGTACGTACAGGTCTGTTCATCGTCATTCGAACTCCACTTTTAATTTAGGGAAAACTTGTTGTTGAATACCAGACATCCGCCGCCCCGCAACACTCAGACACGGTAGCGCATCTACCGTAAAGAAACGGCACCTCTCCTGTGCAGAATAGTTCCGCCAGTGCAGGGCATACTGAAATCCACCGTTGGCGAAAAGGGTTCACGCTCTCAAGCAGACGATGGAGGCGGTGTTCTTATTATGCAAGACAGGGGCGCCGGATTCAAGAGGAGGTATTACCACTTGTTAAGCACACTAAACAACCAGTCTCTCAAAAAATGACGCGCCCCAGGTACGCCATGGCCGGCCCACCATTGAAAGGCCCCGGCGCCCTGGCGTTGTTTAACACGCCACGCGATTCAGGGAAACGGTTTTTGACCCTCCGGGAATTGACGCGGAAGTAAATGACATTGGGACCCTCCGGCAAGCGGAGAGCCCCAATGACCAGTAGAGCGTAAGTGAAGAGGTCGTGTTTAGGCGTTTATTGTGTTATGGAGCGATAGGATTTACCGACGAGGAAGGCGCTGGAAGCGCGATGTCCGGAAGGGACGCCACCGGGCAATTACCAGTCGGGCAGGCGCCCCGTGACGGCACGCAACCCATGCTGAGCAACCGGTTGTCACTCGCGGGAGCGACGGGAGAATGCACTACCGCCGGTGCCACACCGCATTCCTGCGACAGGAGCGTAAAAGGTTCGCCGGGGAACGGATAGGCATTCCCATATAGATACGTATTGTTCATGAAATTGAATGTGGGGCGTTCCACTTCCAGGAACCGTTTGCCGGCGGCGATGCGGTACTGCAAGTAGGCGTCGAATTCACGTTTCTGCATATCAAGGCGCATTTCCCGCTCCCGCAGGTTCAGCACATGGTTGGCATCCCATTCAGCCTGGTCGCGGTAATTTATCGTTTCAATATTCTGTTCCATGCATTGCCGCGCGTATTCCTGATCATGGCGCAGACTCTCGCGGTTGTACTGGGCCATTTCATCAATAATCATCTGTGGAATGGCCGCCAGTACCTTGGCTTTCCAGAGTTCGCCGTAGCGCATTTCATTATTGGGACAAGGCCCGCTGAAACGTTCGGCAACCGACCAGGTATCGATAATATTGACTTGCGCGACCCAATTGCAGCCCACGGTCCGGGCCAGTTGTGCCTCCGCCTGGGCTTCTTCCGTTTCGCGGCTTATCTGGGCCGGTGATTTCAAGATCCAGTTCAACTTATAGGCGGCACGGTACGGCCATTCGGCAGAGCTTTCGGTGGCGGTCGTAAGGGTATAGGCGTCGGTATTACCCAGATACAGCCCGATATAACTGCTGACCTTTTGCAGAGCGTCCTGGTGCGCCTGCTCAAGGGCAAGCGCTTCGCTTGTCGCCTGCTCCTGCGACACGCCTACAAAATAGATGGTCCCGTCGGCCGGCGGCAAACCATTGGCTTGGGCCCACGGCGGTGCGGCGACGGTCATGTCGTGCATGCTCGGTGTCAGCACAACCCGGTTCTGGGCGCATCCAAAGCTCAGCACCATCAATACCGCCAATACACTCAGTTGTACATAGGTTTTCATAATGCTCCACTCCTTTTTTTTTGGGTTTTGGGTTTCAAATATTTCCAGAGGCGCCCCACCACGGGAAGCCCTTTTGCACACATAAGATTAAACTGAACCACCAGCACGGCCGTTTCCGGACTCACAGTCAACGCATGCGAGCACGGGCGCACTGAACTTCCTGGTTGTAGATGCCGTGAATGTTCATCTGGTCAAGACCCGTCCGGATGTTGCCCAGCCGCGTAACGGCCAGAATAGTCCCCAGCGTTTGTGCCTGGGCGACCGGGTCCACACCGCCGCCTTCAACGCCGACAATTTGGTGGACAGGGCTTACATCCGGTTCCATGCGGCCGCCGCCGGGATACAATTTCTGCTTGGGTTTCCCATACGCATCCTGCGTCCATACCTCCAGATTGTCGGGCGGGGTGATATCCGAACCGAACACCCACATGCGCGTGCCATCGCTGGAATGCAGATACACGCGGCTCTGTCCGGCGGGCCCCGCATATTCACGGGCCGCCACATTGGGGTATTCTTTGTAAGACACCTGGGTGCTGCCGGCCAGACCGCCCCGGGCGGCGCGTGCTACCCCCACGGCATCGTTGGTGTATTCCAGGATCATCAAGTCATTCTCTTTCCAGAACTGGGGTAGACACCCGCGATAGGCGGCATAATGCGGATTTTCCGGCGGAGAATACGGATCATAGGAAACGATGGTAACCACCTTGTCCTCGCGGAGCCAGTCCAGGTATTCATCCTCGATACGGAACGGGATGGCGCTCACCGACGTGTATTCCGTGGGGAGATAGGTCTGAATGATGCCGTTGATTACCCGGGGATAAGGCTCGTTGCCGTTTTCAACCATCAGCCGAAGGGCCACAATACGCGCCTTGATGCGGTTCAACTCCGTTCTCCAGTCCTCAATCTGGTTCGTCAGGGACTCCACCAGCGGCTGGGCCAGCAACTTGTCACGCGCCTCGTCATCCGCCTTGAGCCAAGCCTCGTTCGCCTTTATCTTCTGGACAAGCCTTTCAATCTCTCCGTCAATCTGGCCGCGTTCCACATCACTTTGCGTGGTGACCTTCTGCACTTGAAGGCCGCTGATTTGGGTACTGATCCCGGCACTCTCCGAAATCAGCGTCGCGCGTGCATCCTGAGACAGCAACTTGGCGGTCAACCCCATGTTCTCACTTAACTGTGTTTCCGCGTTTCTAATCGCGTTGTAAAGGGTTTCTGATTTGCCTTGCAGTATCTGCATACGACGAAATTCATAATTCGTCGGCAGGGTCATTGACATCCAATAGGTGGAGTTGTTGTCCAGGTTTACCCGGTTATTAATGGCATAGGACGGGTTCTCCCAGCCGAACTGGACCGACTGCACATCATCGTCACAGCCCATCTTGGAAAACACCGCCACGGGCAGTGACGCCGGACACCCTCCGTCATCGGATACGGTCGGTTCCGCCATTCGCAGCTGCATGGTTACGGGCACGGTACTGCAGCCTGTGACCACCAGACCCATACAGACGCCCATAAACACCAATAGACATAAGGGTACTTTTCGCATAGGGGTTCCCTTCCCATTTGTTTGCAGGCCGCACAAAACTCGTCCTGTCTCTTGAATCATTCTGTTCTTATCCTGAAACAGCAAACAAGACAACCCAAGCCCTGTTTGTCATGAACACACGATTCATACTTTCATTCGGGACAGCCCTTGTCCCGCTAGCCCTTCAATCGTCCTTATCCATGTGCGGTTTCTTCGGAATACCCATACTCAGCCTGTCAGGAATCCAACGAAACCACATTCAGCCACTTATTCCAAGAAATGATGAAAAGGACGACAAAACGAGTTTATTGTAAACTATTTATCTTAAAAAGTCAAGGATTTATTCTTGACAAATTTTGAGCGCCCAAAATAAGGGGATAACATTTCATTAAAAACAGTCTCAAACCTCAGATACGAGTCATTTCTTTACAATAACCATGAGATACAATGATTAAAATATTTTGCTTGTAACGTTTTTGATTATTGTCAAAGGTCATTCTTTGGTATTCATAGAACTTGAGGAAGATTTTTATGGGCCAGTATTTAAATTGTTGTTTTCTTGAACAAAATACAATACTTTACAAAGAAAAGGATTGCACACAAAAAGCCAAATTCTGTAAGGAAATACTTGACGGAGGTGGAAAGATAAGAGGTGTTGGACTATGAGATGGACCTTAAGGCAATGGATTCACTCAGAAGTTAATTGCTTCGTGATGTAAGGCGATGGGATGACGCTGCCACGGTCCTTATGCTTATTGGCTTCACCCCAGCAATTCGTTTTTTTTTCGTGCGGAATCAACAACCACCGGCAGAGCCGGTGGCATGAGGAGGGCTCCTAAAAGGAGCCTCATGAAAACAACTATCGATTCCGTCTCAAAGCCTTGTTGTCCATCTTATCACCACCAAGCCTACGTCATTCCGGTTTTTTTCGCGCGCATGGACGCGTTTCAAAGGAAGTACCGTATAGGCGCGAAAAAGGGTTCATAAGACCGTGGAAGGTAATAAAGGGCACGGGGCACAAGTCCGGGAGACTGCCTTGGGCGCCTCCATCTGGATGCCGGTCTTTTTCGCGGTATACCGGTAACGGCTCTAATAAAAGTTATCGGCCGCGAAAAAACCGGCATGACGGTACAAGCAAGGACATTGTAAATAGCAAAAAGGGCCGCTATGTTCATAAGCGAAGAAAAACGATGGAACGGCAAAGCCTGACGAATTCTCACCGGCAGAGCCGGTGGATTAACATTGATTTAGGAAGAATGGAAGCCTGTTGCCGCTATTGGCTATTGCGTTGTCAGCTCATTTTTGCATTCTTATGGTAAGACGACTTCAGAAAAGGCGGAGAACTGGATTCCGAGGAATCCTTGAAGAAAACCGGCCGGTTCGGGAAGTCCGCTCTTGGAGGCATGTATCCCGCCGCTATTTTGGGTTTTGCGAGAACCCCTCCGCAGAATCGCGTTCACCTTCACGCGAAAACACTTCGTAGGCAACCAGTACCTGAGGCCCTGAAATCAAGGTCCTGGTATGGCACAGGCCCAGGTCAACTAACAGGCGTTCAACCGCTGCGGGCATATCCGCATTTTCGAAGGCATGGGTTTCTTCCAAAACAATCCATGCCCGTCCCGTTGCCAGAATGGCAGCTTCCAACCGGGACTGGACCTCCTCTATGGAATAGACCTGTTTCATCGTTGCTTCGTTTGGCCCGCCATTATAAGCGACTTGGGAAACAAGCAACGCGGAATCTCCCATAAGGATAACAGGGCTATTATTTTGGTCCGCAGCAAGCAGACGTCCCAGGGCAAGATAATTGCCCCGCATCGGCAAGAACACCGAAAAGACCCCAAGAACCATCATGCATATGGTCATGCCCGACAACAGCAATCGCCGGGGCCATTGTGTATGTAAGCGCTGCGCTCCCAAAATCACCAGATAATGGAGTGCGGGAGACGAAAAAATGGTGTATCGCGGAACAATCGCGGAGCAATTGACCATGAAGACGGGTATCACTAACAGCGCGGCCGGCACACAAAACCAAAGCAGCAGAAACCCTGTGGTGTGGAGTGAACCTGTCGGCACAAAACTGCCCTGTGTCTGTTCTAATTCCTCTTTAAAAACGCCACTCCTTGACATTCCAAAATGCGCAGCCAGACGTTTAAGCAGCACCACACACAAGTGAAGGAAACTTACTGCAAAAAGTAAAGCCAGCAATAAGGATATGCCAATGACGATACCCCTTCCCCAAACAAGCCACGGGGCAGATAGTCCCGCGTTCACGACATAGTCGTTCGGAAGAGCGTCCATCACATAAGAACTGTCCTTAAAAAACGGGGCTATAAGCGCCACAAGCAGCATGAACGGGTTCAGTACGGCTGTCTTTTCCGCCCCCATCGCCGTCTGGTGACCCATGGTCAACGCCCCAATTCCCCATAAGGGCAACATCAGAAGCCCCTGTGCGGCCAGCCAGACCGCAATCCGGGCCTTATGCCGGCGCAACCATAAAAGCGCTCCCGTCCCCCAGGCACAGGCAAGCAATACACCTCCAAGGTGTGTCCATACCAGCAATACGGTGAAGGCGGTATTGACAACCCACCATGCGGGCCCTCCCCCGCGCATCATATGCAGGAACGTCCAGGCGGATAACAATCCCAAAAGAACGACCAGGGGATAACAGCGTATTTCCTGCGCGTGATAGATTTGTTGAGGGGAAAAGGCGAACAGTATCATTGCCGACAGGGCCCCCTTCACACCCAGCAGCTGCCGGCCCAAGATATACACCAGACAAAGACTCACTGAGGCCATTATTACGGAAAGCAGGCGCAAGGTCCAGGCACTGTCCCCGGCAAAACGGGCCCAGCCATACAGCAGGGCATAATATACGGGCGGCATATATTGGTCGTGTTGTTTATACCCGGCCTGGAAAACGGACCAGCTGGGCGCACTGAGGTAGGCCACACTCACATATTCATCGTTCCATACGGACTGTTCATCAAGGGTATATGTTCGCAGGAACAGGCCCAGGACAACAATCAGGGCGGCACCCGTATATAAACAGTAACATCTCCATGAGGCACGTTTGTCCTCACGAATACCGCCGGTAGCTACCACCGACGGAAATGTGTTCACCTTCACGTTGTGCAACGTTGGCTCTCTCGCTGGGTGTTCACTGTTTCAGAACCCGAACACAGCGTATTGGCTTTGATGCCTGCGGCAAAACGACTGTCGAAGACCTTGATTTTAGTATAGTTGAGGCGGTGCTTGTTATACAAACAAGGCATCCCGAAAAAACACACCGTGAAATAAAGGTGCAATACCCCCACAAGATTTTGTATACTATACGTACGTACCTGATACCGTCGCTCCCTGTTTCAACACAGGGCAAAATCAATCCCCAATTGCTGAAAGGCAGCATTTTACGTGATAGAATTTGCGCAACGAAACACCGTAGAACAGGTTGAAGAAGGCAACGAGCTCGCTCCCAAGTTCGATGCGAACGGTTTAATCCCCGTGGTCACCACAGATTACGTTACCGGGGAACTGCTCATGCATGCCTATATGAACGCGGAAGCCCTGAAAAAGACAATCGAACTGGGCGAGGCGGTGTACTGGAGCCGCAGCCGCAATGTGCTCTGGCACAAGGGCGCGACCAGCGGCCTGGTGCAAATCGTGCGCGAAATGCGGATTGACGATGACCAGGACACGGTCTGGCTGCGTGTGGACGTGCAGGGCGGCGCCAGCTGCCATGTGGGCTACCGCTCCTGTTTTTATCGCGCCGTGCCGGTGGGTGATGCGGCAAAAACCGGCATTACGCTCGCCTTCACGGAAACGGAAAAAGTATTTGACCCCCAAAAAGTATATGGAGACGCTCCAAATCCGACGCGCATTTGAAGTACGCTAAACACGTTGGATTTTTTGTATCCTTGTATAACCATCAATTCAGGCGAACTTGAGAAGGAAAATCAATCATGGCATCCAAAGCGAAGGGCAATCGCGAAACCATCATCCTGGAATGCACGGAAGCGCCGGGAACCTCCCGGTACAATACGGAAAAAAACAAGCGCAAACATACGGAACGCCTTGAACTCATGAAGTACAACCCCACGCTGCGCAAGCACACGCTCCATCGCGAGAAAAAATAACGCGATTTTTATCGTTGGGCGGATGATTTCTGAGTTGAAATTTAATAAGACGATTTATTATAATCGTACCACGTGCCGAGGTAGCTCAGTTGGTAGAGCAGCGGACTGAAAATCCGCGTGTCGCCAGTTCGATTCTGGCCCTTGGCACCATTTTTTTGTTACGAAACGCCTGTATTCATTGAGTACAATCATGGATACAGGCTTTTTTTATCTATGCTGGCATTTTGTATAACTTTCGGCGCTTACAGCGATTCTGTTGAAAAAAATGTATAGGTGTGAGTTTTTCGGGCACGCCGCTCCCCAGAGCGGCAGGATCATGGGTACAGACGAGAAGAGAGAGAAAGCAAAGGTTTGCACGACTGTAATTCAAGTGTTCCGTTCCTGTGGTTTGCCGCTCTGGGGAGCGGCGTGCCCAGGCGTACGGACTTTTAAGTTGCGACACAGATACCACTTCTTCCGGGCGAAGCGTAGCAACTTAACGGATCATAATCTCTATACAAAACAACAAGTTGAATCGTCGTAGGGACATTACTTTGAGTGCGCAAGCCATGCTTGCGCTTTTACTTTCTTTTTTGTAAAGGCTTTAAAAATAAACAACCATCGGAAGACCTGTTGGTATGAGGAAGGCTCCGAAGGGGAGACTGCGGGAGTACAGCCCTGGTAGGTGTACGTCCCCAGGTGCACCCTCATTTCAGAAGTGCCTCGACAAGCAGTTGTGGCGCACCGGGAAGGTACGCCTACTGAAGAGACTCTTTTTGCTTCACCTAAGACGATACGACTGCGGAAATGCTGTCCTCAAGACCTTTCTTTTGCGTTCTCTCTTGCATATTCTTCCCGCTGCCATTCCAGACGTCTGTTTGCACGCGCTCCGGCGGCAAAGGTGTAACTGTACTGGACGGTGATTTCGTTCTCTTCCAGGGATATTTTGGACCCTTTTCCAAGCACGGAAAAGAGGTCGCCGCGGCCGTTGTCGGTAAGGGTATTTTCAAAGGTATGCGTGAAGGTGACATGGATGCCCGATGTTTCGGACACGTTCCAGGACACCCCCGCCGCGACCGAATCCTCCGTCACGGCGGGGAACAGGGCATTGGCGAATACATGCCGTTCATCTATGGGCGATTGGGCATGGGAAAATCCCGCGCGAAAGGTCCACCCGGGCAGGGCGTACCAGTTGACTCCCGTCTTGATGACATGTTGATCCCGCCAGCCGAAACCACCCCGGATGGGTTCGGCGCCTATCTGACCGATACCGGACCAGTCAATCCATTTATAGTCGGCCACCACTTCAAGACGGGGCGTGAGATCATAGGCAACGCCCACCTGCATCATTTGCGGCAGGTCCATGGACGCGAAGAAAAGGTCATCATAGTCGTTGAACTCGGTCATCCATTGCCGGGAGGTATAGGCCATCCCGACCCCGAAACGCTCCCAGCGCTTGTACAGGCCGAGGGAGAAGCCCGCTCCATAAGCGTCGTCCCAGTGGTTGCCGCCCTTCGTCTCCGCGAAATTCAGGGTCAGCATGTCGGACTTGAACATGGAATAGTTCAGGCGGGGCGCAATACCCACAGACCACCCGGTGTCACCCAGCGCATGGGCATAGGCAAATACCATCTGGGCCACACTGTATTCCGTGCGCCGATCATAGTTTTTCAGGAAAAGGCGGGGCAACACGGCGCGGGACGCGCTGTATTCCACCCCCATGCCGCTGACACCGTACAAGCCGATACCCCAGGCGGACTCCCCGCCGCTGCAGGCACGACTGTAGCCCATGGACGGTATCATGAACATGCTGGTGTCGTCCATATCGCCCGCGAGAGGGTTCGCGAACAACCCGCGAGGCTGGTTATGCCTGTCCGGGGCGAACACTTCCATGCTGATATCAAGACGGCAACCCAGGTCGAGAATACCGGCAGGGTTGAGCAAGACCCAGGTGCTATCCTGTGGACTGGCCACCCCGGTGCCGCAAGTGCCTTGTTGGACGGCCCCGATACCCGTCAGTTGGGTACCATCCGTAGCCCGGGACGCAAAGGCACAAAACAAACCCACTGCCAATACGATATATCCGGCATACCGCGCCGGCCAAGAACTGGAAGAAGTAATCATAAGGTATCCTTGTTTTTAGTTCCGCGTCTTGGGGTCAAAACACACACCCTGAATTCACCCGCAACAACAAGCGGCCATGCTAACATACGGCGCTGCGCCTCTGCGTTGTACGCCGCACACTCACACACCCACCCGGTACAGCACCCACTCATAGACATCCGTCGGCTTCCAGCGTTGCATCGGCAAGTGGATATCACCGCTTTGCCGGTCTTCAAAGGCGTAGAAGTTGGACAGCTGCAGCCCCTCCGAGTCCGCGTCTCCCCGGGTATCAAGGGTAATAACACTTTCCTCTATCAACATCATACTCCGGGGATCTATTTCCCCCGCCACCAGCGGCCAGCGCGGTGCGTTGCCCTGGCAGTTGGCGGGACTGATATTGCCAATCCAGAAATAGCGCCCGTTGCTGTGCTGAATAATCTGGGACATGCTGGACGGGGAAAAGAACTCCTTCCCGTTGCTGTACCGCCACGGCTCCGGCTTACTCCAATGAAAGCCCCCGTCCGTGGAAACGCAGTACCACTTGTGACTGGGCAGTCTATATTCAGGGTCCTTTTTGAGGCCGTTGCTGCCGCGCATGACGCACAGGATGCGTCCATCAGGCATCTCCGCCAGGGTCGGTTCATACAGGCCGCGCACGGTCCGCTCCGGGTCCGCCGGGATCGGCTCGGACACCGTCCAGGATAAGCGGTGGTCGTCCTTCCACGTGCCGATGAGCATGAGGCACTGGTAATAGTCCCAGCCGCTTTCAAAGGTTTCCAGTGTTCCTTCGGCATTCAGGAGTGTCATCTGGGTGGGCACGATGATATGCCCCTGCTTGGTGCGAATCGGCCGGCAGCCCATGTCGCCCAGAAAAATAGCGTTCTTTCCCAGGTACAGCCCTTCCAGGGGATGCTTGAAATCATAGGCCCCCTCCTGAATAACCGGCTCATCAAAAAGGAAGGTCTTCCCCCCGTCCAGAGAAACCCGGTAGCGGATATAGCTGTCCGTGGCCGTTTCCTTCGGCTCATCAATCGCCCGGTCCACATCCTCCCGGTCCATGGCCAGCATGACGGTCAACAGCGCCCCCTTCTCCGGGTCCACAAAACCGGGATAAGGACTGCGTCGATAATTCTCCGGCAGGCCGGTCGTAAAATCCGGCTGGGGCGCCTGTTGCACCCAGGTGCGGCCATTGTCCGCCGACCGGGCACCATAGGTCATCATCTCGATACCGGTCTTGTTCACATAAAAAGCCCCGCGCAAGGGTGACGGTTTTTCAAGAATAGTCTTTTCTTTTAACACGAGCGCGGGACGCGCCGCCTCAGCAGCCAAGGCATCTCCCCCACACCCGATTCCGGCAAGGCAACCGCACAATATGACCATATTCACAAGGACTAGTTTCATTCTCACGCCCTCTCCAAACCTTTGAAATATTGTAATGGGTATTGGTCTTCACTCTGTTTTTCCGCAAAATCTCAACACATCAAAATACCGATATGGTATCAAAACGGCAGCGGGAAGCAAATATTTTGCCGGGTCCAGGCCATGCCATAGGTCTGCTATAGTGCTCGCTCCGAAGTTGCACTTGGGAGCACACATGGGTGCGAAGTTCCACTTCGCAATCCCGGTCGAGCACGGAACTATGTCGGATGAACAGACCCGAAACGGAAATAGAATTTCAAGAGAGATTACGTTCCCAAATGGAATTTAGGAACGAGGATGGGTAAGGGCGTTAATGGAGTTTGGGAACGGGTTGTCACCAAGTTGTCAATAGCCGCTCTGGGGAGCGGCGTTCCCGGGAATAGGTGACGTTAATTGAGAGCGATATAAAAGGTATTCCCTCGTCTGGTCCTTTGGCATGGCTTGGAATCACCCTGTGGAGAAAGCGCCGGAACCCGTGGATTCGTGAACGGCAGTTCCGCCCGTTTCCTTCCTCGCGGGGAATTACTTGAATTAGGCAGCCGAATCTGGGTAGTTTAGTATTGGAAAGAAGGCTTGCGCAGCAAAAATACGGTTCAACGGGTCGGGTGGCCGCCGTTTAATTTCTCAGGTGGCCTTTTCTCGAACTTTTTTTGGGCCCGGGCCCAGATGTTTTTACGGTATCGCACCGGCATGGCCTTAACCAAGAAGGAGATGTTTAATGTATGTGGAACAGTTTTATGTAGACGGGATAGCCCATTTGTCCTATCTGGTGGGGGGCACGACCACGTGCGCCATCATAGACCCGAGCCGCGATGTGGAAGTGTACATTCAGGCGGCACGCAAAATGGGGCTGCAGATTACGCATATTCTGGAAACCCATCTTCATGCGGATTTTATTTCAGGGCACATGGAACTGGCGAAAAGTACCGGGGCAACCCTCTACGCGCCAAAATCGGGCAAGTGCGCCTATGGTCATGTTTCGGTAAAGGAAGGGGATAGTTTTGACCTGGAAGACATGCGCTTTGAGGTGCTGGACACGCCCGGCCATACGCCCGACTGTATCTGCTATGTGGTGACGGACACCTCGCGGGGTAGTGAGCCTTTCGCTCTGTTTTCAGGGGATACGCTGTTTGTCGGCGATGTGGGCCGCCCGGACCTGTTCCCCGGACGAGGCGATGAATTGGCGTCCAGCCTGTACAGCAACCTCCAGAATAAGATCATGAAACTGCCCGAGTCGTGCCTGGTGTATCCGGCTCACGGCGCGGGTTCCCTGTGCGGGAAGGCGATGGGCGCCATGCGGGTGAGTACCATCGGTTACGAGCTGCGTCATAACCCCGCGCTGCAGCACAAGACTGAAGAAGCCTTCAAAAAGGCGCTGCTCAGCGGCATGCCGGAAGCGCCCGACCATTTCGCCCGCTGTTCCGAAATCAACCGCCGGGGTCCGGCCGTGTTTTCGGACCTGCCCACGCCGCAACGCTTGACGCCGGCTGCGCTGGAGAAACTGCTGGACACGAAGCATACCCTCCTCGACCCGCGCGACTATTCCGCTTTTGGCGGCGCCCACATCCCGGGCGCCTGGAACATTGACGCCAAACATAACTTCTCCACCTTTGCCGGCTGGCTTCTGCCTCCGGACCAACCCATCGTCCTCATCCCGGCTTCGGATGAGCAGGTGCCGGAATTGACAATCATGCTGCGCCGCGTCGGTCTGGACAATGTTGTGGGGTATCTTGCGGGCGGCATGAATCCCTGGATAACGGGCGGCAGGCCCATTGAACGCATCCCGACCATCACGATTCGTGAAGTGCAGAACTCCTGCGAGAGCGGCGCGTCCAGGATGCGCCTCCTGGATGTGCGCGCCATGAATGAATATAAGGAAAGCAACATTGAAGGCGCCGTGCATATGCCGGTTCCGGAAACGCGAACACGTTTTGGGGAACTGGATGATGATGTGCCCACGGTGCTGGTCTGCAAGAGCGGCGCCCGGGCGTCCACCGCGGGCAGTATCCTGCAGCAGCACGGCGTTAAAAACCTGATGGTGATGGCGGGCGGCATGGTGGGATGGACCTCGGCGGGCCTCACGCGCAAATGCGCCACTTGCGCCCTGCCCCACGGCCCTCGAACGGCCTATTAAAAGGAGCTTTATTATGGAATTCTTGACCATGGACCGATGGTCCCCTTACGCCGTAGGCATCGGCATCGGCATTTTGAGTTGGCTCACCTTTCTCCTGTCGGACAAACCCATCGGCTGCTCCACGGCCTTCGCGCGCAGCGCGGGCCTGCTGGAGCGGCTGTTCCGCGGCGGCAAGGTCAACGATAAACCCTATTACAAAGAGTTTGTTCCCCAAATCGACTGGGAATGGATGCTGGTGGCCGGCATCCTGATAGGCGCCTTTGTCGCCTCTGTGCTGTCGGGCCAGTTCCAGTGGAGCGTTGTTCCCGACACCTGGGCGGCCGCCTTTGGCACCGGGAGTATCCCGCGATTGGCCGTCTCCATATTGGGCGGATTCTGCGCGGCTTTCGGCGCGCGCTGGGCGGGCGGCTGCACCAGCGGTCACGGGATCAGCGGGACGCTGCAGCTGGCGGTCAGCGGCTGGATTGCCGCCGCCGGTTTCTTTGTCGGCGGTATTGTCACGGCCATGTTGATTTACCGGGTCATCGGTTAAGGGAGACCAGTCATGTTGCAAACCATACGATCCAATAATCGCCTTCAATTGTTCCTGGGCCTGCTGGTCGGCATCGGCTTCGGCTTTCTGCTTCAAAAGGGCGGGGTGACCTATTACGATGTCATCATCAAGCAGCTCCTGCTGGAAGACTTTACCGTGGTAAAGGTCATGCTGTCCGCCATGGTGACCGGCATGCTGGGTGTGCACGTGTTGCGCAGCCTGGGGCTGGCCCAACTTCACCCCAAGCCGGGCGGCATCGGCAGAACCCTTCCGGGCGCGTTGATTTTCGGCATCGGCTTCGGCACCCTGGGGTATTGCCCGGGCACGGCTGTGGGCGCCGTCGGTCACGGGGCGCTTGACGCGCTGATTGGCGGTGTGCTCGGCATGCTGGCCGGCGCCGCGGTATTTGCCGCCGTCTACCCGAAGCTGACGCCCATCTTGAACAAGGGTAATTTCGGCCCCCTTACCTTCCCGCAACTGTTTAAAGTCAATCCCTGGATACTTGTCATTCCCGTGTCCGTGGCCATGGCCGGACTGCTCTACGTGTTAGAACGGACGGGTTTATAACCGCTCCGAACGTCAAGGAAAACCCATGCTCGGCCGGATACTACCCGCCTTTGAATGGCTCCGGGCCTACAGGAAGGAAGACTGGCGAAAAGACCTGGCCGCGGGCCTGATTGTCGCCGTGATGCTGGTACCCCAGGCGATGGCTTATGCGGCCCTGGCCGGATTGCCGCCGGTGATAGGCTTGTACGCCTCCACGGTCCCGCTCTTCATCTATACCATTTTCGGCTCGTCCCGGCATCTTGCGGTGGGGCCTGTCGCCATTATTTCCATGATCATATACGCGCAATGCCGTGAGATTGCCGCGCCGGGTTCTCCCGAATACACTGAAGCCGTGCTGGCGCTGTGCGTGATGGTCGGGTTACTCCAAGTGGTAATGGGCCTGTTTCGCGCCGGCTTTATGGTCAACTTTCTGTCCCATGCGGTAATCAGCGGTCTCACTTCCGCCGCCGCCATTCTTATCGCGCTCAGCCAGATGAAGCATGTGCTCGGCGTCCCGTTGCATTCCCATCACTCCATCATCGGCACCTTGGCCGAACTGGCGGCCCGATTACACGAGGTGCACCCGCCCACACTGCTGTTCGGCCTTGCGGGCACCGGCGCCCTGCTTCTGCTCAAGAAACGGTGGCCCCGACTCCCCTCGGCCCTTCTCCTGGTAATCGCGGCCACCGCCGCAGTGCGTTTGTTCAGGCTGGACCTTGCGGGAATCGCCATCGTCGGCGAAGTGCCCCGCGGCCTGCCCCGGCTGCTGTTGCCCGGACTGGACCCTGGCCTGGTCCCCGCCCTCTTGCCTGCCGCGTTAATCATCGTGCTGGTGGGCTTCGTGGAATCCATATCCATCAGTCAGCTTATCGCCGCCCGCGAGCGGTACCGCGTGGACGCCAACCAGGAGCTGCGCGCGCTGGGGATGGCAAACCTTGCCGCTGCCATCACGGGGGGTTATCCGGTCACCGGCGGTTTCTCCCGCACAGCGGTCAACTATCAGGCCGGCGCCCGGACCGGCATGGCCTCTTTTATAACCGCCGCACTGATCCTGTTGACCCTGCTATTCTTCACGCCCCTTTTCCATTACCTGCCCAACGCGGTACTGGGCGCCATTGTCATCGCCGCGGTGGTGGACCTGGTGGATGTCCGGGGAGCAATCGCGCTATTCAGACTGAAACGCAGCAGCGGCCTGAGCCTGCTGCTCACGTTTATCGTGACCCTTTCTTTCGGCATAGAAATCGGCGTGTTTTCCGGAACGGTTTTTGCCCTGCTGGTGTTTATCTGGCGCAGCGCCCACCCTCATACCGCGGAACTGGGATACGTGAACCCCGGCCTGGGATTCCGCAATATCAAGCGCTATCCCGAAGCGGCGACCTTTCCCGGTGTCTTCATCCTGCGTGTGGACGCCTCCCTGTATTTCGCGAATATGGCGTTTCTGGAAGACCTGTTGCGCAGGACGGTGCATGAAAAACCCGGCCTGCGCTGGATACTGATGGATTTCTCCGGCGTAAACGACATTGACGGCTGTGCGGTCCAATCCTTTGGAGCGCTTATAGACGCCTACCAGGACGCCGGCATCACCTTCGCCCTGGCTGCGGTCAAGGGCCCGGTTCGCGATGTGCTGGAACGGTCAGCGTGGCCGGCCTTGCTGGGGAAGCGCATGGAATATGCCTCCGTGCAACAGGCACTTGATGCTATACTGGAGTGATCTGCCGAAGCCGGAACGACCGACCGGGCCGATTATCAATGATTTTGTCCGACGGAAGCTGTAATGCGACAGATCTCAACGGAAACATATTTCAAAAATAAGGAAGTCCCCTGTGCCCACTAAAAAATGGAGTCCCCCGCCCGAAATGACTGTTCCTATGTACGAGTTGATGATAACCCTATCGGACCTCCCCATCTGGCGCAGGGTCCTGGTGCGAGGCGATATGAATCTGGGACTTCTTCACGCCATTATCCAAGTGGCTATGGGATGGACAAACAGCCACCTCCATCAGTTCATCATCAAGAACAAGTTTTATACCGATCTGCTAACCTGCGACGAATTGGATACAGACAGTGAGAATTTAGACGAGGAAGAGGCTGTTCTTAGGGTAGTGGCGCCCAAGGAAAATACACGTTTTTACTATGAATATGATTTCGGCGATTCCTGGGACCACACGATAACGGTAGAAAAGATACATAAATCAACCACGCCACCGAAGCGTGTCGCGGAATGCCTTGACGGTTCCGGAGCCTGTCCACCGGAAGATTGCGGCGGTATCGGGGGATATGCGGACCTGCTTGAAATCATTCAAGACCCCAGTCATAAGGAATATGAACCCATAATGGTATGGCTTGGCGGCGGGTTCGATCCCGATGCATTTGACCTCGCTACGGTTAACAAATACCTCAGGAAGGTCAAGTATCCCCGTATGACGGAAGATCAACTGGCGAAGGTGCTGATGGAACGGGATGGCTATTAGCGTCTTCAACTCTATGTGACGCCAAACTCCGGAGTCGTTACGGACGGCCGGTCGATGATTCCCGGAGAAAACAGAACCCATTCTTCCCTGTTTTTTCGCGTGAGCACGAACAGGGCGTTTTGATTATCTGTTTTGTCTCCAACAGGCGAATAGCGCCGCCATGGACAAGATATAGATAACGCCGGACACCGCCCAGTAGAGAAAGGGCGCGAACCCGAAAATCTCAATGAAGTAATAAACGTTAAACGTGGAGAAGCCCGACGCCTTTGCACTGGAAAAGTAGGTGTAGACAAACAAGCCTGCATACATGATAAAGGTTGCCGCCAATACCCATAAGTTGCCTTTTCTAATGGGAGTGTTTACGACAAGGGGAAACAGGCTGAAACAAAGGAAATTAATCGCCAAAGCGTGCGCTGTAAGCGCTTTTGCGTATAGTCCAAGTACGTTAAGTACAAACGGGCCGATGGGAACCAGGTGGGATAGCGCGAGTGTCAGTAAGATTCCATACAAAACATTAAGAGGCAAGTTATGTTGGTTTTCCTCTTTTAATCCCAGTCTCAAATAAGCACGAGCGGATGACTTTCCCCCAAAAACAAAAAATGCGAGGGCCAGTATAACCAGACAGGAAAGCACGGCGAACAAGAGAACGAGTGTTTTTTCACCCTCTTTCGGCAAAAGAATCAGGCTCCAGACGATACTCATAACGGCAGCCATCGCCAGACTGATAAGAAACGCCACGTTCTCAGATATGGATGTATAAACGGAAGAGCCCCCCCCGGGGGCGCCAGTGCCGGTTTTATCACGAACCTTGGCGTCCCGCCGGGTCTGGCTGCTCACACCGCTCACATGGGGGACGTCAATGTGGGCGCCGCAGTACTTGCAGCGCCCCGAAGCACCTGCGTATTGAACAGGTATTTTTAACTCCTTGAAACAAGACAGGCAGACGACGTCAATATAAGGATCATCATCCATCAGCGGGTCTTTATAATCGGTCATATTCATATTCCTGCACGCACAGTATCCAACTTCATACGAAACAAGAATCAACGAACCGCAACACTTGCCCCCTCCCCTCGCTTCCGCAAGAATCCTCTGGAATCTCACCGTTATGGCAATGCCTCCGGCAGCCCGCCTATTTACTTTGCTTGAGACCTGCCATTAGAAGCATGGACGGTAAATGGTATCAGAAATCTTTGAACCGCACAATAATCAATCCAGACCGTTTTTGTCCAAAGCAGGGTATTGTCTCCCCAAAGAAAGCTACTCGGTCTCCCCGCGTTCACAGCCGCCCAAACAATTCGCATGTATTCAGTAGGCGTACCTTCCATGGTGCGCCAAAAAGGGACAAACGCCCAAGCCTCCCCTTCGTTCATATCCATCCAAACAATTCTCATGTATTCCGTAGGCGTACCTTCCATGGTGCGCCACAAAAAGGACTACGCCCCATCCCTCCCCCGCGTTCACAGCCGCCCAAATAATTCGCATGTATTCCGTCCTGGTGCGCCAACAGTTCCTGAAGCACTGGAATTACCCCTTATGGCGCACCTGGAAGGTACGCCTACATCAAATGCCGCTGTGCCACCCCGATTTGGACAGTAGGAATATCCCCGAAAAGGTACCCTCAACCCAAAAATCGAAACCAGGCGTTGAAAACGCCTAGTTTTAGGCAACTATTAATCTCAACCATGTCTTAACGGGAACACCACTCAGAAAGCGCGCTGCCTGTCCTGATTGCCGCTGGTGATTTCACTGACCCGGTCCGGGTTCCAGATGGTGGCGCCGATATACCGTTCCGGGCCTGTTGTTTCCTCACTGATATAATAGACGGTCACCATGTTGCCGTCCGTTCGTTGCACGCTGCGCACATAGCCGATATCCCGATCCTTCCCGTCATCACGGAGAATGATTTGCGGCCCCCAGGTCCGGCCGTTATCTTCGCTCAACCGGGCGCGGACGCTGTAGGGATAGGCGCGAAACCCGAAGGTGAGACAGAGGCGGCCGTCACGCAGTTTGTTAAGCATGGGCGGGTTGCCTTCGCCCGCATAGTCCACTGGGTTCTTTTCCTGTGTCCAGGTGAGGCCATTGTCCAGGCTGCGCCAGGCGGATATCCAGCGGAAGGTGCCTTCACGGCGGCGCAGCGTGGTAAATAACTCCGTGTCGGAAATCCGCACGGTGGAAGGCATGATGGCGAATCCTTCCGGTTCCGGTCCTATCCAGGAGCGCAGTTTCCAGGACAAGCCTCCGTCCGTGGTGCGCGCACAGAGGGGGCGCCCTTCTTCGCCGTTTTCCTTTCCGGCCGTGATGAAAATGAGGGCGTCGAGTTTCCCGTTCAACAGATAATCCGTACGCGCGGCGGTTCCGGGTGTGCCGAAATCCGGCAGCCGGTACGGCCCCTTCCACGTGTGGCCCCGGTCATAGGAATACTCGAAACGCGACACGCCCGCATCCACATTTTCCATCCTGAACGCCAGTGCGAAATCCGGGTGTGAAAAGTCCATCGGTTCTTTCAAATCCGTTATGGGAGGCAGTTCCTGCCCGGGCGTCTCGGTCCCGTGCAGGGATTTTCCCCGGGGAACCAGGTATCCGTTTTCCGCAGGATGTTCATGGGCCCACGTTGCGCCGCCATCGATGCTTCGTGCCAGCCAGAATTCCTCCGGCTTGTCACGGTCGATATGATGGCGCGTGGCGCCGAGATCCTTGTAATATCCGCGGCTGTACCCGACCAGAATCTCGTCCCCCCAACTCCAGATACCATGGTTGGCCGGCCAGCCGCCGAATCGGCCCGGCTCATAATACACCTTGACGTGTTCAGCAGTGTCGGCGATAAACAAAGGCTCCCCCGGAAGTTCCCCTAACAGTGCAAGAAAAAGATACACAGTACTCATCATGATGGTATACTCCTTTTGATTGATTCGACGGCAACTATCGGTCGTCTATTTTGGCTGTTTCTTTTGCTTATTTCAACCTGCTCGACACCGATACCCTATTTGCTTCAAAAACAGGCTGATGGAATACGGACAGCCCTGGGAAATTCCGTCTAACGGCAAAATAGGTACGTTGTTCACGCTTTTAGCGTGCTCTCTTATTCAAAGACTATTGGTTAGCACGCACGCTGAAAGCGTGAACAACATACCAAGTTCAGACTTCCTGAACTCGTAGGAATATACAATGGCACTTTTTGTGAAAACACATAGACTGAGTAAAGAAGGGACTGACTGCCAAATAGCTCCTGAGTACAGCGTATAATCCTGTTTTTCATGATTGCTATTTGGTAGTCTGTCCCTTCTTTACGGTCTTTTGCGTCAAACTTTTGTGCCATGCTGTTTTCCGAAAAACCATGTCAAAACCCTGTCGAGGTCAGGAAGTCTGAAGTTTATTGTTGGGATTTCGGGTAACACCCGCATTGGAGATGAAGCAGACAGAAAGGTTTCCGATATGTATCTGGCATACACTGTTTTCGTGTTACTGAGTACAGGCACGTTGAATGTGTCCCCGGACGAGGTTCAGTTCCAGGCACATCGCGGCGGATTGAAGGAGGTGCCGGAAAACACCCTGGCGGCCTATCGCCACGCCTGGGGCCTGGGCGCCATTCCGGAGGTGGACATCTGTTCTACGGCGGACAAGGTCATCATCTGCCTGCATGATGACACGCTGAAACGCACCACCAATGCCACCGTCAACGCGGACACCCCCGTATCGAAGCTGAATTTTGACGAAATACGCCAGTGGGACGCGGGCGCCTGGTTTGACGCCAAATACACCGGCGAAAAGGTGCCCAGCCTGGAAGACGTCCTCCGGGAAATGGCTGCCCGGGAAAAGGCATGTATGTATCTGGACCTGAAAAACGTGGACCTGAAGCAATTGGCGTCGCTCCTCAACCAATATGGCGTGGCCTCCCGCGTAATTTTTTGTCACAATAAAATCGAATCCTGCCGTACCATGCGTGAAGCCGTGCCCGGCTTGCGCACCATGCTCTGGATCGGCGGAGAAGCAAATGAGATCCAGGAAAAGTTTCGAAAAGCGGCCGCAGAAGAGTTCAGGGGGCTGGACCAGGTACAACTTCACCTGAAAGCCGCCTCTGAACATCACGAGGGCATACGCTACCAACTGGACGATGCGTTTCTCCGCGAAGCCCTCCAGATAACGTCCGGTAAAAAGATAGACCTGGAAGTATTGCCTTTCGAATTCGACTGCGACAGTCTCTCCCGTTTGCTGGACCTCGGCATCCGCTGGTACGCCACCGACGAACCCAAACGGTTCAACGGGTGCCTGCGGCAGAGAAACTGAATCAAATGACAGGTGCCTTTCCTTGGAAGCGGTGATGATGGACAAGAAAACGAATAATCTTTTGCAGTTGCCGTGCCAATTGAAAGACTTTGTTGGACTAAACACCAATCCGACTGGCTCCCACAACCCTGCAACATTGGATAATATCAGAACCCAAGGGGGCTCCAGCAGGCGTACCTTCCTTGGTGCGCCAGAAATATTACCTACGGCACTTGTGGCAAGAGGGCGCACCAAGGAAGGTACGCCTACTGGAGCGAACACCCACGGCGATAGCCGTTTAGTCCAACGCATGCTTCCCCAGACTTCTCTTATCTCGTAGTTTAGGCGTTTACGGCAATTTCGCTGACAAAATTATGAGTTTGAAAATACTGGGAGCATCGGTCTCGTTGCCGGCATTTTTGCCAAAATGACCATCATTGTCGGCAAGGATGCCGACACTCCCCATAATAAATCTCAAAGATAGTTGCTTCGAAGGTGCCTCTTCCTGGAGAGGTCCCGGATAAAGCGTAGAATTTTTAATCGCCGTATGTCGTTGCTTTGGAGTGCGGATAACGCTTGTGTTGGTTACAGATGCTTCACAACATTGAGAAACTCGTCGGTCGTCATGACATGACTATACCCTGTTTTTTTGATGTCCTGTTCCCGGGTGGACTCAAAAGCATTAAACGTGGCATCCTGAATACAGAGCGTTTTGTAACCCCGTTTTTTGGCGGAACGGGCGGTTTTGCCGAGGCACCCTCCCGCATTGGTATGCCCTCCTACAAAAATTATGTTTTTTACTTTCAGGTTACGAAGTACGAAATCAATATTGCAGGATGAAAAGGCATCCTGGGCAGCCTTGGGCAGGACATAATCACCGGGCTGTATGTTAAATGCGGAGGCCGGTTGCGAATCTGGTTTATTTATGTGGCCACTGTACTGGCTGTAATCCCCGCCATATTCACCTTGCATGGTATTACGAACAGCCGGTTCCAAGTCCATGGCGTCTTCGAATAGATAGCCCCAATGGATAAATATCCTGGGTAGATTGACATTGAGACAAGCCTCTGCCACCTTAACGGCATTGGGCAGAGCGACCCGTTGCGTAAAGTCATTTGCCGCGTTGACGTCCTCGGCGGAAAATCCCATCTTCTTCCATGCACCGGGAAGGTTATCCTCCGTTGCGAGTACCGGCACGAATTCCTGAAAGTCAACAGCGACAAAGGCGCAATCATTAAAAAACGCCGGGCTGAAGACCTCTGTTGTCTTTCTTTCTTGACGTTGCTTTATACGCAAGTTTCGGAACTGAATCTTCATGGGCGGACCGGGGTGCATCTGGAGGGCGATGAAGCCCTTCTTTCGGGAATAGGTGGCATCGTCATCAAAGACTTCGCACATGCGGTGGCCATTGATACTGAGCGTAATATGGTTGCCCATGGCGCGGATTTCATAGGCGTTCCAGTCGTTTGCCTTGACATGGGCCTGCAGGGCTTCCGGATCGGCAAAACTGGATTCTTCCTTTTCACCCTTGGTATTTATGGTTGCCTTGTACCCCCGCATGACCACACCGCCCCGGTCATGCTGGAACAGGCATCCCGTCCATTGGCCTCCGGCCTCGATGTCCGCCTGGTAGCCCCAGGCATCGTAATCAGGGCGTTTCTCACTGCGGAACTGGATCCCGGAGTTACCGCCTTCCCCGGTAATCTTATATTCAAAACGGAGGATGAAATTATCGGGTTCACCGCCGGTCCAGTACAGGTAGTGGTGTTTTTGACAGGGCTCCGCCTCGGTGCTCTCCGCCGTAAGGGCGCCGTCCTCCACGCGCCAACCGCCGGGTTTGCCTTCCCAGCCGCTTAAATCCTTTCCGTTAAACATGCTGATAAAAGAGGCGTCTTCCTCCACAGGGTACGCCAGGGCGGGAACAACCATCATCAACGCCAAAAGTACAACTATTCGATTATTCATTGTGTTTCCTTGCGAGTCAATTTTTTAAGAATTGCGGTCACTCTTTTTTGGCAAAGCGTCAGGGCACCGTGTTTTCAGAACCGGTTACTCCAAACAATTACTTTTCAGGCTGCCCGGGTTCCATCGTTGTGGCCGAATCAATGCTCACATGGTCTCCCGGATTCAGCAACAACATTTTTTTACCATTGGTGATGGTCAGTTTTTTGGCTTCGGCGTTATATTCGGAAGCGCGCCAGTCCCCCACGATACCTTGTCCGAGACGCAGTGTTAGGGAGGTTTCGGTCTGGTCCGGATATTGCACCGAGGCCCTGAATACGGGCGAAATGCCTTCCCCGTGCACCACGCCATGGAGGGAAAATACCACGGGAAGGCCGCCGGTGTACGGGACTGCCTCGCCCTCGCTCCCGGGCTGACGCACCGTGGCGCCGGGTTCCGAATCAGGGTTCGTTACCGGCTCGACAACAGGACCTTCCACGGGTAACGCTCCGGAAGGGATTGATGCGGACTCGCCTTCGGGGGCGGTCCCTGCAACCGGGACTGTCGTTTCCGTCGCCTGAACAAGAGCGGGGGCGGGTTCCCTTTCAGCGGGCACGGCGCGCGCCGGAGCAACAGGTGCATGGGCTTGCTGCGCCCAGGCATAGGTCACCGCAGGCACGCCGGCACTTAAAAACGCGCATCCCAAGACCAGCGTAACCGCCTTCTTAAGGTTGAGATGATAGCATTTAACGATGGCATCACCGACGGCGATTCCGAAAAAAAAGAAGGACGCTGCGAGGAGCATTCCAGGGCTGTCGAGATAAGGCGTAATGTTACGACCGGCATGAATAGGAGCATACCGCGCGAAAGACAGGAGCGCGGCTACGAGCATGGCGCAAAGCACCATCCACAGGAATACGGCCGCCACCATGCGGCCCCACGCATCGCGGAACAGCAGGGCGCCGGGCTGTGCAAGAACGACAAGGGCCGGCAAAAGAACAATACGGTGTATCTCGCCGGTTTCTCTCCAGGAAAGGAATAGCAGCACCGGCAGGACGAGAACTACGCCCGCTACATACATGCCGAGCGTGCAGGACAATCGGTATGAAAGGCGCGTCGGCTTTGCCTGTTCCATCAGGGTGGGAGTCGGCAGGGGCACCTCGGCGGAGGCGTTCGCATGCAGGGCCTGGCGCAAATGCGCTTCGCTTCTGACAAGGATGCTTTCGGCCTTTTCCAACTCTTGAAGCAGTGCGGTCTTCGTTCCCCTCTTTAGTTGCTTCTTTCGGTCACGCTCAAGCACCTCGCGCCGATATTTTTGGAGGGAATCCAAATCGTGTGAACTGTCGGCAAGCAACTGCTGCATACGTTGCCGCAAAAAGACAATTTTCGCTTTCGCCCGTTTAAACCCGGCCTCGGCTTCAGCCAAACCTACCGGCACGTCAGCGCTCTTTTCCGGACGTGATTCCGCAATGCGCCGCCACTCCGCTATTCGCTGTTCCACCGAGGTACGTTCCTGCAGCGTAGAACGCAATTCATCGCTATAGAGAACCGACAACGGACGGGTGTCGTCAAGGGCGACCGGTTTCGGCAGTTCGAGGTCGAAATACTCCGGATCAAACGCGTCCATCGCTACTACCGCCTGACCTCCGGCTTCATACGGATCATCGACCTGCCGCCAAGCCTGCAAGTTGTAATCCAAACGGACCAGGCTCTCCCGCGACAGTCTCAGGGCATTTGTGTTTGCGATAAAATGCTGCAGGTCCACTTCCCCGACACGCAAGGCCACGGTAAGGCGGTCGATTTCCCCTTCAATACCGGTGAGTTGCTTCAAGACGCTTTCATGAGCCAGTTGCAGTTTGGTATGGAACTTGTCCCGGAGATTCCGAAGCGACCGGGCGTACGCCTCCAGAACCTCGTTGGTGATTCCCCGTTCCTCATCGGCCAGAACACGCTGTTCCAGTTGTTCAAAAGCCTTTTGGTAACTGCACAACAGCCTGAGCGGTTCCCACGTCTCAAAAGGACTCTTCCTTTTGCTTCGTATTGGTTCCGGTGCAAGGCTGTCCGGTTTTCCAAACGGTTCTTCAGGCAGTCCTTCCTCTTCCCCTCCAACGGCCGGGTCAGCAGGCTTCACCGCCGGTTCACCGGGCGCTTCATATTCCGGCAAAGGGTTCTTTCCGCAAGTATCCCCGCCTTCGGCAGGTCTGCCACCCCTGTCTTCAGCCCCCCCTGTCGAACCGACTGGGGGAGTATGGACATTCTCCTCCCCTGTAAGGCTGCCTCCGGATTGAGGCCGTAAAAAGACCCCCGTTTCCCTGAGCAGTTCCGCGTGTTCCGCCAGTTGAATGACCTCCGTGCCTTCCGGGATCTCGTCTTCTTTCGGAACGAACCATTTACGATGACAGGCTACACACTTGGCCGCACGGCCATACATATCATGGGTAACCTTCATCCGTTGTCCGCATGTGCAGACAACACGAAGATTTTTTCTGTGTTCATGTCGCATGCAAAAATCAACCACACGGAAAGCGTAGGGCGACAGCGCCAAAAAAAACAGTCATCTTATCAACCACAGCACCACAGGCATCTCTTAGAGGGTGTACGGAAAGTCGAGATTGCTTCACTTCGTTCGCAATGACGGATGTATGGATACGGTGTCATTGCGCGTGAAACGAAGCGATCTCAATAATTTGCAATAATTGCACAGGCCGTTAAAGCGACTTTTCGTACACGCTCTTAGTAAGGATACCATAAATGAGGCAGGCGTCGGCCGCTTTTGTCAGAATTTGAACACAAACGTTACCGACGCCCTAAAACAGTACACTATCCGAATTGAGTGGCCGTCACGCAGTCCCGTATAATATCCGGGTCTATACCCTGGAAAATACCAGTCACGCGCGGCCAGTCCCGGTCCCATATCAGGCATTCTTATTCAGAAGCACTATTCCCCTTCAAGGGCCCCTGCATTGACACCTTCTTTTACCGCTTCGGTATTGACCTGTACGTTTTCGGGTTTGTCTTTGACCTCGAACACCATTTCATTGAATCCTATTTTCCGGATATCGCGTCGAATTGCCGCCTCAATTTCCAGTGGGTCGGTCTCCATTTTCTTTACCTGCAGCTCCGTTTGCTGCACCTGAGTACGAAGACTTTCCACATGGCCGCGCAGCGAATCCAGTTTCTCCTGGCTTTCCGTCAACCCGACATACCGCTGTTGTATTTCCCGCTGTTGATAATAACCATAGGAAACAGCAACCACAAGCGCAACACCCAGCACCCAGATAAAATATTCTTTGTACATGGTCATTCTGGAAGAGAAGGGACGCCACCTTCTCCCGCCCTCCTGCCGTTATTATTTCTTTGTATAGCTCGGAATGGCGTCGATTCCGAGAAATTCCGCTTTGTCTCCAAGGTGTTCTTCAATACGCAGCAATTGATTGTACTTGGCAATACGGTCCGTTCTCGATGCGGACCCGGTTTTAATCTGCCCGGCATTGACCGCGACCGCGATGTCCGCAATGGTACTGTCTTCCGTTTCACCGCTGCGATGCGAGATAACGGTGGTGTATCCGGCGCGGTGGGCCATCTGGCAGGCATCCAGCGTTTCCGTCAGGGTGCCTATCTGGTTGACTTTTACCAGAATACTGTTGGCGACGCCTTCCTTGATGCCACGGCTCAGGTATTCAACGTTGGTCACGAAAAGATCGTCTCCGACCAACTGAATCTTTTTGCCCAACCGGTCGGTAAGTGCCTTCCACCCAACCCAGTCATTTTCAAAAAGGCCGTCCTCAATGGAGATAACAGGATAATTGTCCACCCAACTTTCCCAATAATCCACCATTTCCTTGGCGGATTTTTTCGCGTTTTCCGCGCCCAGGCAATACTTGCCTTCCTTGTAGAATTCGCTCGCAGCAGGATCAAGGGCAATAAAGACATCTTTTTCCGCCTTGTAGCCTGCTTTTTTGATGGCCTTAAGGATGACTTCAATAGCTTCCACATTGGACGCCAGGGAAGGCGCAAAACCACCTTCATCGCCGACGGCCGTATTCAAGCCGGCATCTTTCAAAACGTCCTTAAGCGCGTGGAACACTTCGGCGCCCATACGTAATGCCTCCCGGAAGGATTTGGCACCGGCGGGCATGACCATAAATTCCTGCACATCGACATTATTGTCCGCATGTTTGCCGCCGTTGAGAATATTCATCATCGGGACCGGCAGTACATGGGCATTCACGCCACCGATATACTGATAGAGGGGCATTTCCAAGGCGCTCGCGGCAGCCTTGGCCGCAGCCAGAGAGATACCCAGCATGGCGTTGGCGCCCATCTTGCTCTTATTCTTCGTGCCGTCCAGATCAATCATGGTCTGATCTATTTCGCGCTGGCTGAGCGCATCCAGACCGATCAGCTCCGGTGCGAGGATGTCATTGACGTTACTTACGGCTTTAAGCACCCCCTCGCCCCGGTAACGCTTCTTGTCCTTGTCGCGCAATTCAAGGGCTTCATTGGTTCCTGTGGAAGCGCCTGAAGGAACGGCCGCGCGCCCCATGACGCCGGATGCAAGATAAACTTCAACTTCGACCGTGGGCTTTCCTCGGGAATCAAGTATTTCACGTGCTTCCACACCGATAATTCTCGTCATAACTTCTGTAATCCTTTTTTGAGTTGCTAATATCCCTTAAACAGACATAACGTTTATACGAAACAGGCACCACCGAGAACGGCTTTGCCGAATGGTAAAAAATTTGAGCCTTGTCCCCGGGAACATACACCCCGGAAACCACCGTGCTAAGTATTCCTTATCCACCTTGTCAAAGTCAATTTTATATGCCCTGACGCGGAAAAAACCATCTCTCTCGGCCTGCGTCAAAAGCCCCCATCCGCAACTCGCCAGTCACAGGCGGGCCCTTTGTGTGCAACAAGACAAACCGTCCACCTGCACGCGGTACGGTATTCACAACAAGGCAGACAATACCCCTGCCGGCATAACCCGCGCGATCAGGAAGGTCAAAGGAAAACACGAACATTGCTTCGTTTACGCAACGTGCTCATCCATTGGCGATAACGTTCTTCGCCCCGTTGCTGCCTCAGCCGGGGTTCAATCTCTCGGCGTGCCTCCTCAAAGGGAACGACGCCCTGATCTTGAATTTCTTCCAGTCGCATCAGTTGAACCCCGAACTCCGTATCAAGCACTTCCGTGACTTCTCCGACTTTCAACCGGGTCAAGGCGCTGTCAAGAGGTTCCACAAGATCCCCCGGCTTTATCCACCCCATCATACCGCCCTCATTTGCCTCAGGCCCGTCTGAATGTTCCCGTGCAAGTTCCGCAAGGTCCCCCCCGGCAAGGATTTGCACGCGCAATGCGCTTAGCTTTTCCTGTGCCGCTTTCCGTTCATCGGTGTCCTCCCGGGAAGTCGCGATAAAGATACGGCTTGCGCGATAGCGGGCCGGGAAACTGAATTCCTCCTGATGTTCCTGATAATACTGTTTTATATCTTCTTCGGAAACAACCGCCTCTTTTTCGAATTGACGCCGCCTATTCATTCCCACCGAGATGGCCATCATCTGCCTGCGCATGCGCTCACGAAAGTTGCTCATGGTATACCCGGCGCCTTCAAGGGCTTTTTGATAGGCTTCCTGGGAATCGTACTGGCCGCGAATCTCTTTGACGCGCTTTTCCACTTCATCTTCGGGCACCTCCACCTTGAGGGTTTGTGCCTCCTTGTACAGGATGAAGTGTTCAATCGCGGACTCAAGCGCCTCCTGAAAAAGAGGTTCGATCTGACGCTCCAGTTCTTCCTCGGATGCGGAGGAGGCGCTCAGACTTTGGATCTGAGGCATAATCTCCTGCATAATTTCGCTTCTCAGGATGGGTTCTCCGGCCACAGAAGCTACAACGCCATCGGTGAACGCCATGGCATAGTGAAGCGGCACAAGGCAGAACACCAGACACACCAGTTCCCGCGGGCATCGTCCGCACGCGCATTTACTCATAAAGACTCTCCCGATACCGGTCCATATGATTATGTTTAGAGGGGGGAACAGGTTATCCGATTTCCTGCTCTTCCTGGTCCTCTTCACTCATGCTTTCGCCAACGAAAAGATGCTCATCAAGGTCATCCGAAGGCAGTTTGGGCCTAGACTTTTGATAGTGAGGACTGCCCGTGCCCGCCGGGATGAGGTGGCCGATGATGACATTTTCTTTCAGGCCTTCGAGGAAATCCTTCTTTCCGCTGACCGCCGCTTCCGTCAACACACGCGTCGTCTGCTGGAATGAGGCTGCGGCGATGAAGCTATTCGTGCTCAACGCCGCCCTGGTTATACCCTGTAATACGGGTTCAGCCTCCGCGGGGCGGCCGTCCCGGCGCTGGGTTTCCTCGTTAATGGTGGCGAACCGGATCTTGTCCACCTCTTCATGGGCCAGGAACGGAGTATCGCCCGGGTCGGATTTGATGTGCACCTTCCGCAGCATCTGGCGGATAATGACTTCTATATGCTTATCGTTGGTGCGCACACCTTGCATGCGATAAACTTGCTGCACTTCGTCCAGCAGGTAGCGCCGTAAAGCGTCCTCACCCTGCACTTCCAGGATGTCCTGGGGAATAATGGGTCCGTCGGTGATACGCTGGCCGGCGTAAATACGGTCGCCCGTATGGTAATTCAGGTGTTTGCCCGGCGGGATAATATATTCCCGCTCCTTGCCCACAGGCGGGGTTACGGTGACTTTACGCAATCCTCTCGGTGTGCTGGACAGTTCCACAATACCGTCGATATGGCTGATAATCGCGGGCTGTTTGGGTTGTCTTGCCTCGAACAGTTCGGCCACACGGGGCAAACCGCCCGTGATATCCTTGGTTTTGGAAAACTGCCGGGCCGTCTTGGCCAACAGGTCGCCCGCCAGAACATGGTCGCCGTCTTTCACCTGGACATGGGTGTCTGAAGCCACCGTAGTAAATGCGAGCACCTCATCGTCCGGTCCCAATATGGTAATTTGCGGGTGCAGATCATGCTTGTGCTCAGAAACGACAATTTCTTCGAGCCCTGTTTCCGAGTTGATTTCCTTGCGCACCGTAACACCCTGAATCATGCCTTCCAAGCGTATCACACCCGACTTTTCGGCAACAATATTGATGTTATACGGGTCACGTGTGAAAAGCACCTGACCTTTCGCCACCTTGGCGCCGTCTTCGCACCGCATCAGGCAACCGGGTGAAAGGGCAACCCGCTGGATTTCCTTGCCGTCCTTATTCAGGATCGCGATCTCACCGCCACGGTTCACGGCAACCATTTCACCGGAACGGTTGACGGCGGTGCGCACATTCCGGAACTCAGTCTTCCCCCCCTCATTGGCCCGGATATCGGGGTTTTCCACCTGCCTGCTCGCGGCACCGCCGATATGGAAGGTACGCATAGTCAACTGTGTGCCGGGTTCGCCGATGGACTGGGCGGCAATAATACCGACTGATTCGCCCATCTCCACCAATTTTCCTGTTGCGAGATTACGCCCGTAACAGAGGGCACAAACGCCTTTTTTAGATTGGCAGGTAAGGACGGAACGAATCGTAACGCCGGGCAAACCGGCGGCTACAATCTTCTGCGCAGCCTGTTCGGTAATTTCTTCATTGGCCATCACAATCGGGTCCGGTTCATCCGGGATATACAAGTCGTCCAGAATGTATCTGCCGACGATGCGTTCATTCAGCGGGGCGATAACTTCAGAACCTTCTATAAGCGGTTCTACCCACACGCCGTTAATGGTGCCACAATCATGTTCCTCCACCGTCACATCCTGTGCGACGTCGACCAGGCGCCGGGTCAGGTAACCGGCGTCGGCCGTCTTCAGTGCCGTGTCCGCAAGTCCCTTGCGCGCGCCGTGGGAGGAAATGAAATACTCTATAACGCTAAGTCCTTCCCTGAAATTGGACATGATGGGCGATTCAATGATGTCCCCGGACGGCTTGGCCAGCAAACCGCGCATGCCGGCGAGCTGCCGGATCTGGGATTTGCTGCCGCGCGCCTTGGATTCGTACATCAGGTGTATGCCCGTAAAACCCTGCCTGTTTTCCTGCATGGCTTTTACCATGGCATCGGTTACCAGGTCGCTCGTTACCGTCCATTCGTCAATGATCTTGTGCCGCCGTTCCCCCTCCGTAATCAGGCCGCCCCGGTACATCTCGTCAATGCGCTGTACGGCGTTTTCCGCTTTGGCTAGCAATTCGGTTTTGCTGGCAGGAATCGCCATATCGTCCAGCGCGATGGAAAGGCCGGAAAGGGTGGCATATTTAAAACCGATACTCTTCAGTTTGTCCAACAGCGCCACGGTCTTGTGATGGCCGCTTCTTTCATAGCACAGGGCGATTACTTCACCGATGGTACCCTGGTCCTGCTGACGGTTTACATCCACGATGGTAATTTCGGGGGCCAGGGCGTCCGCAAGCAGCACACGACCCACCGTGGTGTCTATAATCTTGCCGTCATGTTTCAGTTTGATGGCGGCATGAATGTCTACAGCCAGCGCCTCGTAGGCCTGGACCACTTCCACCGTGGTGGCATATACTTTCCCCGGTTTCAGGATAGTGTCCTTGGGTCCGCTCCATTCAGCTTTCCATTCTCCCTTTACGCCCTTGCGAACCTTGGTCATCCAGGAAATACCGAGCACGATATCCTGACTGGGCGTCACCACGGGCATGCCGTTCGAGGGAGCGAAAATATTGGAGGAGGACATCATCAACAGATGCGCCTCGAGCTGGGCGGGGGGAAACAACGGAACGTGCACCGCCATCTGGTCACCGTCAAAGTCGGCGTTAAATGCGCGGCAAACCAGCGGGTGCAACCGTATCGCATTGCCTTCGATGAGAATAGGTTGAAACGCCTGGATCCCAAGCCTGTGAAGCGTGGGCGCACGATTGAGCAGGACAGGGTGATCCTTAATCACATTTTCCAGGATGTCCCATACCTCTTCCTTGCCCTGGGCGATAGCGCGCTTGGCCGCCTTGATGGTATTCGCGATATCGCGCTCCTTAAGGAGGTGAATGATAAAGGGCTCAAAGAGTTCCAATGCCATGCGCTTGGGTAGTCCGCATTGATGCAGTTTAAGTTCGGGACCTACCACGATGACGGAACGGCCGGAATAGTCTACCCGCTTGCCGAGCAGGTTCTGGCGGAACCGGCCCTGTTTGCCTTTCAGCATGTCGCTCAGGGATTTTAACGGCCGGTTACCGCTGCTCCCCAGCACCGTCCGCCCGTGGCGGCCGTTATCAAAGAGCGCATCAACCGCTTCCTGAAGCATGCGTTTTTCGTTGCGTAAGATGACTTCCGGCGCGCGCAATTCCAGCAGCCGTTTCAACCTGTTGTTCCGGTTGATAACGCGCCGGTAAAGGTCATTGAGATCGCTGGTCGCATATCTGCCGCCGTCAAGTGGCACCAGGGGGCGCAGGTCGGGTGGAATGACCGGAACGACGTCAAGCACCATCCACGAGGGATTGTTTCCGGACTTCCGGAGCATTTCCACAATCTTGAGCCGCTTGATGGACTTCGCGCGCACTTGCTGCGACGTCGCAGTCTGGAACTGCAGATGCAATTCCGCGCTCAGGGCGTCCAGATCCAATTCCTCGAGGAGGCGCTTAATGGCTTCGGCGCCCATTAACGCGGTAAACCGGTCCTGTCCGTAGCGTTCACGCTCCTCCTGGTAATCGTCTTCCGTCAGCACTTTCATCTTTTCCAGCGGTGTGTCACCCGGATCGACCACAATAAAATTTTCAAAGTAGATGATCCGCTCCAGGGTACGGATGGAAAGATCAAGCAGCGACCCGATAATACTGGGCGTATTTTTGAAAAACCAGATATGCGTAACGGGCACGGCAAGTTTAATGCACCCCATGCGTTCGCGCCGTACTTTGGATTCGGTGATTTCTACGCCGCAACGGTCGCAAGTAATGCCCCGGTGCTTCACTTTCTTATATTTCCCGCAACCGCATTCCCAGTCTTTTACCGGGCCGAAAATGCGTTCGCAAAACAAGCCATCCTTCTCGGGCTTGAAGGTCCGATAGTTTATCGTTTCGGGTTTTTTCACCTCGCCATGAGACCACTTCAGAATCTCCTGGGGCGATGCGATACGAATTTGTATGGCGTCAAAAAAATCCCCGGTCGTAGGCACGTATTTCGGCATGTACTTATTCCTCCGTCGTCTCTTCTTCCGCATCTGTCATAGAATCGGCTTTTACCAGTTTAATAACATCAAGGCACAAACTCTGCATTTCGCGCACGAGAACGTTGAAGGATTCCGGGGTTCCGGGATCCACTTCAAACTCTCCCTTAACCACGGATTCATAGGCCTTGGTGCGCCCCTGGATATCATCCGACTTAATGGTGAGTAATTCCTGCAGTGTATAGGAAGCGCCGTATGCCTGAAGCGCCCACACTTCCATTTCTCCGAAACGCTGGCCGCCGTATTGGGCCTTGCCGCCCAGCGGTTGCTGGGTTACCAGCGAATAGGGGCCGATGGCGCGGGCGTGAATCTTGTCATCCACCAGATGATTCAATTTCATCATGTAGATTTGTCCGACGAACGTTTCATGCTGATAATATTCGCCCGTGCGGCCATCCCGTAAACGGATTGTGCCGCTTTCCGGCAAACCGGCCTTTTTCATAAATGTCTTGATCGATTCTTCAGTGGCGCCGTTGAAGACCGGAGAAGAGACTGACATCCCCAGTTTGTCCAGGGCCCATCCCAACTGGGTTTCCAGGATCTGCCCCACGTTCATTCGGGAAGGCACGCCGAGAGGATTCAACAGGATTTGAAGCGGAGTGCCATCCGGGAGGAAGGGCATATCTTCCACGCTGACAATTTTGGCCACAACACCTTTGTTTCCATGGCGCCCGGCCATCTTATCGCCAACGGACATGCGCCGTTTCGTGGCCACATACACTTTGACAGACTTGTTGACTCCGGGCGCTAATTCATCGCCCTTTTTCAAGCGCTCAATCTGCGCATCACGAACCGCGATAATCTTGGCCTCTTCCATGGCGGCAAGGTTCACCAGGCGTGTCAACTTTTGCTGCACTTTCCTGTCTTCCACCTTCAGGCGCGCAATCAGGGAATAATCCACCGTGCTGAGTTGTTTTGCGCGGATTTTTTTGCCCTGCTCAAAGGCCAGCACATCTTCTTTGTAATCATAAACATCTTCAAGAATTTTTACGCCCACGGTATCGTCCCGGATAAGCGACTCGAAGGTGTTCCTGATTTCGATAATTCTCTG
>MTKZ01000117.1_pt1 | contig 52317 bp, 41 predicted proteins | sample 1042781 | NCBI WGS metagenome assembly MTKZ01 (sample SAMN06212207, study PRJNA360539) | anaerobic digester metagenome | biome: Wastewater treatment plant; material: sludge; isolation source: anaerobic digester fed with sludge from wastewater treatment plant | place: Denmark: WWTP Viborg ...
GGTCGGAACTTACCCGACAAGGAATTTCGCTACCTTAGGACCGTTATAGTTACGGCCGCCGTTTACCGGGGCTTCGTTTCGAAGCTTCTCCTGCCTAAATTATTATACTCAGACAGGATAACCTCTCCACTTAACCTTCCGGCACCGGGCAGGTGTCAGTCTATATACCGTGGCTTTCGCCTTCGCATAGACCTGTGTTTTTGGTAAACAGTCGCTTGGGCCTCTTTACTGCGACCCCCTCTGGCTCCAGATGCTCTCCTTCACCATAACGGGGCACCCCTTCTCCCAAAGTTACGGGGCTATTTTGCCTAGTTCCTTAACCAGAGTTCGCTCGAACACCTTAGGATATTCTCCTCGCCCACCTGAGTCGGTTTGCGGTACGGTCTCTGCATAACTGACGCTTAGAAGCTATTTCTCGGCAATGTCTCTAAGCAGACTTTATGGCTTACGCCTCGTCCTGCGCCTCGGAGTCCTCGTGATGTGGATTTGCCTGCATCACCCCCTACACGCATTCAACGGCTATTCCAACAGCCGTCCCTGCCGCACCATCGCGTCACTCCATCGCATTATGCAAAGGTTCAGGAATATTAACCTGATTCCCTTCAGCTTCGCTCTCCGCTATACCTTAGGGACCGACTAACCCTGAGCAGATTATCTTTACTCAGGAATCCTCGGGCTTGTGGTGTGCGGGTTTCTCACCCGCATTATCGTTACTCATGCCGACATGGTCTCTTGTGTATACTCCAGCTTACCTCTCAGTACACCTTCAACATATACACAATGCTCTCCTACCAGTAACCTATTCAATCCTCAGTTATTACTAATAATTAAACCTATGGCTACTCCGCAGCTTCGGTAAGATGCTTAAGTCCCGATTATCTTCGGTGCACTACCACTCGACCAGTGAGCTGTTACGCACTCTTTAAATCATGGCTGCTTCTAAGCCAAGATCCTGGCTGTCTCTGCAATTGCACATCCTTTAGCACTTAACACCTATTTAAGGACCTTAGCTGACAGTCTGGGTTCTTCCCCTCTCGCACGTGAAGCTTATCCCCCACGCCCTGTCTCCCAGAAATCAATTAATAGCATTCGGAGTTTGTTTGGGTTCAGTAAGCCTATAAGCCCCCTAGCCCATTCAGTGCTCTACCTCTATTAATCTCTCCTGAGGCCATACCTAAATATGTTTCGAAGAGAACCAGCTATCTCCGGGTTTGATTGGCCTTTCACCCCTACCCCCAGTTCATCCACCGCCTTTTCAACGACGGTTGGTGCGGCCCTCCAGCTGGTTTTACCCAACCTTCAGCCTGACCAGGAGTAGATCACCCGGTTTCGGGTCTAATGCCTTAAACTATGTCGCCTATTTACGACTCGCTTTCGCTACGGCTACATGCCTGTAACACTTAACCTCGCTTAAAACATTAACTCGTCGGCTCATTATGCAAAAGGCACGCCATCACCAGTAACTTACGCTACCAGCTCTGACCGCTTGTAGGCACAAGGTTTCAGGTTCTATTTCACTCCCCTCCCGGGGTCCTTTTCACCTTTCCCTCACGGTACTGCTACGCTATCAGTCACCAAATGTATTTAGCCTTACGAGATGGTCCTCGCTGATTCACCCAGGATTCCTCGTGCCCCAGGCTACTCGGGATACGACTACCAGTTAAAAACCATTTAAACTACAGGACTCTCACCCTCTTCGGTCTACCTTTCCAGATAGGTTCGTCTATGACTTCTAACCAGACCTCGCCGTCCCTCTACCCCGACTTATCGCCGGTTTAGGCTTCTCCCCTTTCGCTCGCCACTACTCAGAGAATCGTTCTTACTTCCTCTTCCTCTGGCTACTAAGATGTTTCAGTTCACCAGGTTCGCCTCCCCTTGCGGAGATGACAGGCCTTACTCCTGCCAGGTTTCCCCATTCGGATATCCCCGGATCAAAGCTCGCTTACAGCTCCCCGAGACTTTTCGCAGTTCGCCACGTCCTTCCTCGCCATTCGGTGCTTAGGCATCCACCTTGCGCCCTTTTCTCTTTACACCACTTTATCCTTCTGTGTGCCTTCTCTTACACCGCTACACTCTATGTTGTTCGTTCAAAGAACTTATTTAAATTATATTTGTATTTTAATCATTATTTTTATGGTGGAGAATGACGGATTCGAACCGACGACCTCCGCCTTGCAAAAGCGGCGCTCTCCCAACTGAGCTAATTCCCCTTTTAAAAGAACAGGGATGTAGGAATAACTTCTTGTTTAATATCACCGTATAAAGGAGGTGATCCAGCCGCACCTTCCGGTACGGCTACCTTGTTACGACTTAGTCCTCCTCGCGAAGCACACCTTCGAAAGCTGCCTCCCTTGCGGGTTAGCTCACCTCCTTCGGGTGCACTCCACTCGGCTGACTTGACGGGCGGTGTGTACAAGGCCCGGGAACGTATTCACCGCGCCATGATGTTGCGCGATTACTAGCGATTCCAACTTCATGAGGCCGAGTTGCAGACCTCAATCCGAACTGCGACAGCTTTTCTGAGTTTCGCTCCACATTACTGTCTCGCTTCCCTCTGTAACTGCCATTGTAGCACGTGTGTAGCCCCGGCCATAAGGACCATGATGACTTGACGTCGTCCCCATCTTCCTCTGCGTTGTTACCGCAGCGGTCCCTCCAGAGTCCCCAACTTAATGATGGTAACTGAAGGCAGGGGTTGCGCTCGTTGCGGGACTTAACCCAACATCTCACGACACGAGCTGACGACAGCCATGCAGCACCTGTCTCACGGCTCCAGCTTACGCCGGCACAGCTCCATCTCTGAAGCCTCCCGCGGATGTCAAGACCGGGTAAGGTTCTTCGCGTTGCCTCGAATTAAACCACATGCTCCACCGCTTGTGCGGGCCCCCGTCAATTCCTTTGAGTTTCAACCTTGCGATCGTACTCCCCAGGCGAATCACTTATCGCGTTAGCTCCGACACCGAATCCATCTAGAATCCGACATCTAGTGATTATCGTTTACTGTGTGGACTACCAGGGTATCTAATCCTGTTTGATCCCCACACCTTCGCAGTTAAGCGTCAATTACGGCCTAGAAGACTGCCTTCGCCTTCGGTATTCCTCCTGATCTCTGCGCATTCCACCGCTACACCAGGAATTCTGTCTTCCCCTACCGCATTCCAGACCTACAGTATCTCCTGCCTTACTACAGTTAAGCCGTAGCCTTTAACAAAAAACTCGTAGATCCGCCTACCTGCCCTTTACGCCTAGTAATTCCGGACAACGCTCGCAACCCCCGTGTTACCGCGGCTGCTGGCACGGAGTTAGCCGTTGCTTATTCCTATACTACTATCCCTCTATATATACTTTGAATATATATAGCACTGCTCGTATAGAAAAGAACTTTACACCCCGAAGGGCTCCCTCGTTCACGCGGCGTCGCACTATCAGCCTTCCGGCCATTGTAGACTATTCTCGACTGCTGCCTCCCGTAGGAGTCTGGGCCGTATCTCAATCCCAGTGTGGGCGACCACCCGTTAAGGCCGCCTATCTATCATCGCCTCGGTGAGCTCTTACCCCACCAACTAGCTAATAGACCGCAGGCTCATCCCTAAGCGATAGCTTTCACCATCCTTTTAAATGTACTCTCATACACTCGCATCCGGTATTAGCCCAAGTTTCCCTGAGTTGTCCCCGTCTTAAGGGTAGATTCCTACGTATTACTCACCCGTTCGCCACTCTCAAACTCTATCTTACGATAAAGTCCTACCGTCCGACTTGCATGCCTAATCCACGCCGCCAGCGTTCGTCCTGAGCCAGGATCAAACTCTCCATCATAAAATATGAAGTTAATTGACTTAAATTGGCTCGCACAAATCTCTATAGCACACTATTAATTTTGAAAAGAACTATCACTTGTTAAATTATAAAAACAGCTTGAACCTAAAAAAATATAATCCTTATTGTGTCAATACAAAATATTAAAAAAATCTTTTTATTTTTTCTCTTTTTTTCTTATTCCTCTTCTAACTCTCTATGATATATATAATTCCCTCTCATTAAAAAAGAAGAAAAAAAGTGAAAAAACAAATTACAAAATTCAAAAGATTCTATTGTGTCATTCTATAATACCTCCTATGGAGAGATTTCCTTTATGAATAATGACAGTTCTGCTATATGGAGAAAGATAATTATTTTCAAAGTCATTCATATTTGAAATTTAGATGGAATTTGATTGACATTGTAAGGAAGTGCTATTTTTTGGATAAGCAAATTAGTATTTAGAGGTGAAACGATGTTAAGAAAAATGTTACTGTCCAAGCTTCATCGGGCATCGGTTACAGAATGTAATATGAATTATAATGCCAGTATAAAGATAGATCGGGAGTTGCTTAAGCTTTCTGGAATGCGAGAATATGAGCAAGTAGAAGTTTGGGACATTAACAATGGAGAAAGGTTTTCTACTTACATCATACCAGGTGAACCAGGGAGCAGAACTATAGGTATATATGGAGCTGCTGCCAGAAAAGTGCAAGTAGGAGATATAGTAATTATAGTGAATTACGGTCTAATGAATGAAGAAGAGATAGACAAATATCAACCTTGTATCATTCTATTGGACGAAAATAACCATCCATTACTATAATGCAGATCTATAAAACTGTAGCTGAAATCCGGGAAGCATTAGCTGCTGAAGCTTTACATAAGAAGATAGGTTTTGTTCCCACGATGGGAGCCCTGCATAAAGGGCATCTATCTCTGGTAGAAAAATGTCATTTAGAATCAGATCTCACTGTAGTTTCAATTTATATAAATCCTGCCCAATTTAGACCTCAGGAAGATTTAAATCGTTATCCCCGCAATTTTGAAAAGGATATAGATTTATTGAGAAATTATCACGCGGACCTGGTATTCACTCCTGATAATGCTCAGATGTATCCCGAAGGATATTGCACCTGGGTTACAGTGGAAGGATTGTCTGATATTCTTTGTGGAGCAAGTCGTCCAGGACACTTCAGAGGTGTATCAACTATTGTTTTAAAATTGATACATATTGTACAACCTAAATTAATGTTTATGGGGATGAAGGATTACCAACAGATAATAGTATTAGAAAAGATGATAGAAGACTTAAACTTAGATACAAAAATAGTCCGATGTCCAATAGTAAGGGAGCCGGACGGTCTGGCTATGAGTTCACGAAATTTATATTTGAGTCCTGAAGAACGACAAAGGGCTACCTGTTTGATAAAAGCGCTAAAAAAAGCACAGATGATGGTCAATGAAGGATGTTTAAGTTCCAGCATCTTGATTTCTGAAGCGGAAAATATAATTAAGCAAGCGGATGGAAAGATTGATTATATAAAAATTGTTGATGGTTCCACTTTACAAGAATTGGCAGAAGTGCATTCTGGTGCCAGGATGATGTTAGCTGTATACATAGGGAATACAAGGTTGATAGATAACCTAGAACTCCTTCCTTGACATTGTAATGCATTATAAAAAATGGAATAAAAATGCGAAAGTGGCGGAATAGGAAGACGCGCTGGACTTAGGATCCAGTAGGGTTAACCTGTAGGGGTTCAAGTCCCCTCTTTCGCACCAAAGTTTATTAGGAGAAAAAGTGCAAACAGAGATTAAACCAATTAATGAAGTATGTAGTGAAGTCACCGTAGTTATTGACGCAGATAAAGTTGATGAAGCTTATAAGAAGTATTTCCAAAAGAAAGCTCAGGAACTGGAAATACCAGGGTTCAGGAAGGGTAAAGCTCCACAAAATATAATAGAAAAACTTCATGGAGCGAGTATTAAAGAGGATTTTGAAGTTAAATTTGCAGTTGATACATTATATCAAATTATCAAAGATAAAAATCTCAATTTTCTCACTTCACCCCAATTAAAATCTCTAGATTGGAATATTGGCTCAGATATGAAGTTAACTGTGATTTTAGAACATATACCTGAAATATCTTGGGAACAGTTAGAAAATTTAGAGGTACCATTTATTCCTCAAACTTTAGAAGATGCAGTAAACTATTTTATAAGTGACTTAAGATGGAAACAGCGCACAATTCAGGATGTAGATACCGTTGAAGTGGATACAACTGTAGAAAGTAGATTCACTTTTAGTTGGAAAGGTGAAGACTATAATTATAATGTAACCATATACTCCCAGGAATTAGAAAAAAAACCTGAATTAAAAGAACTTATCGGTAAAAAAATAGGAGATAAGGTATCACTTACTTTACCTATTGAAATGTTAGAAGAATTTTTGGAAGATAAAAAAATAGATTTTGAAGATGAAACTCAGATGGATGTAACCATAGAAATAGATGCCATAACCAAACTCATTATGCCTGAAATAGATGATGAATTTGCCAAGGATATGGATTTTGAGAATCTTGAAGAAATGAAAGCTAAAATAGGTGAAGAATTAAGAGATCAAGTTGAACATTCCAATTATGAGGCTCAAAACAATGCAATTATCAATGCACTTTTCAAGAAAAAACCCTTTAAAATACCACCGATGACTCTTAAATCTATAATTGACGATTATGCTGCATCTCTTCAGATTGATGAAAATCATCCTCTATATAATTATTATGTTAATGAAGCAGCCCATTATTTAGTGCGATATCTAATAATGGATTCCTTAAAAGAAAGGATTCCCATTGAAGTTACAGAGGATATGATAAATGAATTCATAGAACATAGGGCAATTCTCGCAAATTCATCCGTTGTCGGTTATAAAGAAACAAATGAAGATTATATTAATAGTGACAGCTTCCGAAAAGATGCACATGATTACTTTCTTTTAAGGAAAATAGCTGAGACCTGCACTTTTATAGAACCCTCTGGAGATACAGAATATCCTGCTTATGAGCTTGCCCAATATGAAATAGAAGATGAGAAAGAGCCAGAAGAAAAAGATTATCAAGATAAACCGGAAGAACAAGAAGAACCGTTAGAAGAGGATGTGAAGAAGGAAGAACAATGAGTTATATACCTATTGTTATAGAACAGGTTGGACGTACAGAAAGAGCCTATGATATCTATTCACGCTTACTAAAAGATCGCATTGTGTTTGTAAGCGGATTAATAGATGATAATCTGGCAAATTCTATCGTTGCCCAATTATTACATCTGGAGGGTGAAGATCCTGAACGAGATATTTATATGTATATAAACAGTCCGGGAGGTATTATTTCTTCTGGACTTGCAATTTATGACACTATGCAATATATAAAACCAAAAGTAAGTACCATCTGCATAGGACAGGCTGCCAGTATGGCTGCCGTCCTTTTAGCAGCAGGTAGTCCTGGCAAAAGAACAGCTTTACCCAATAGTAGAATAATGATTCATCAACCCTTAGGCGGTTTTGAAGGTCAAGCCAGTGATATAGAAATTCAGGCTAAAGAAATTCTTTATTTACGTGAAAGAATGAATGAAATTCTGCATTTTCATACCGGCCAGGACATCAAAAAAATTAGAGAAGATACAGAACGAAATTATTATATGGATGCCCAGGAAGCTAAATCCTATGGCATAATTGATGAAGTAATTGACCATCGGAAATAACTTGACGGACTTTCAAGCCTCCTTTATATTATCTATGAATCAAGAATAAACAATATTTTTAGGAGGATTTCTTGGATAGATATAAAAACCTAACCTGCTCATTCTGTGGTAGGAATGAGAGTGAAGTTAAAACCTTAATTAGGGGAATAGCCGGAAACATCTGTGACGAATGTATAACTATGTGTCATAATATAATGGTTTCTAATGTTCCCGAACCCGAAGAAGAAATAATAGATTTACCAAAACCAAGTGAAATAAAAGCATATTTAGACCAGTATGTGATAGGTCAAGAACAAGCCAAAATGATTATTTCTGTGGCAGTATACAATCATTATAAACGTATTTTTAGCAAGAAAAACGATGATGATATTGATTTAGAGAAAAGCAATATACTGATGATTGGGCCTACAGGATGTGGAAAGACGCTGATTGCTGAGACGCTGGCAAGATTTCTAAAAGTTCCTTTTGCTATATCTGATGCCACCACTCTAACAGAAGCAGGATATGTAGGAGAGGATGTTGAGAATATATTAGTGCGATTATTGCAGGCTGCAGATTATGATATAGCTAAGGCTGAAAAGGGAATTGTCTATATTGATGAGATTGATAAGATTAGTCGCAAATCAGAGACTCCCTCAATAACACGTGATGTTTCTGGTGAAGGTGTGCAACAGGCTTTATTAAAAATCCTGGAAGGCACTAAGGTAAATGTGCCTCCCAAAGGCGGGAGGAAACATCCTCAGCAGGATTTTATAGAAATGGATACCAAAAACATCTTATTCATAGCTGGTGGTGCCTTTTTTGGACTGGAAAAAATTATTAAAGAAAGAATAGATAAAAAAACCATAGGGTTTGATGTTAAATTAGGTTCTAATATTGATGAAGCTAATATCTTTGACCAGACTATTTCCCAAGACCTATTAAAATACGGTTTAATACCTGAGTTAATAGGTAGAATGCCCGTGCTTTGCACTCTTCACGAATTGAATGAAGAAGCACTGGTAGATATTCTTGTCAAACCTAAAAATGCTCTATGCAGTCAGTATAAGAAATACTTTGAACTGGATGGTGTGGAACTTGAATTTGGAGAAGATGCATTACTTGAGATAGCTCGTATAGCAATAAATCAAAGAACCGGTGCTCGCGGATTACGCTCTATTATGGAAAAGTTTATGCTCAAGATTATGTATAATATACCAGACCTGGATAATATCCGCAGCTGTCACATCACTGCTGATGTCGTATCTAAAGGAGCAGAGCCAGATTTTATATTATCCAGTAAAAGCTCAAATAAAAGAGCTGCTATAACCCGATAAGAATCAAAAAAACTGAATTCTCCCGAATTTTGAGTAAGTTCCTTTTTGTTTCAAGTAAAGGGAAAATATAGAGCGATATAAATTTATTTTGAAGGAAGTATTATGGACCCTGAAATAACTAGAAGAAGACGTGAAAAACTTTCTGAGCGATTAGGTGATAATGAATCGGTTATAGTTTTTGCCAAACCAGAAAGAAGTCTGGAAAAATTCTCGCAAGATTCCAATTTTCTCTACCTTACTGGAATTAACGAGCCAGAACTTATCTATTTAGCTGCAAAGGTTGGAAGCAGATGGAATGAGGTTCTCTTTATAGAAAGAGGGAACCCAGAAAGGGTAGTCTGGGAAGGAGCCAAGTTATCTATAGGTGAGGCAAAAGAAATAAGTGGAATCCAGCAAATACGGTATAAAGATGAGTTTTATCCTTATCTTTCGGGAATCTGCCCTCAGCTATGTAGAATCTATTCCAATCTGGGTTACCCAATGCTTAACAAGCCTGCAACTTATCCTCTCTTTATGCTACAACCCATTAGAGAGAAATGCCCTCATATAGAAATCGGGGACTTGAGCGATTTGATAACTCCATTACGACTTGTTAAAGATGAATGGGAAATCCAGCAACTTCAGAGAGCTATTGATATAACTGGTCTGGGAATTATGGATATTCTGCACACTGCAAAAGCAGGAATGATGGAATATGAATTAGAAGCCACTCTCTTTTATAGAATGCAAGTTAATGGATTACAGCAATGGGGTTTTGCCCCCATAATTGCCACCGGGATAAATGCGGCAACCCTACATTATGAAAAGAATAATTGCCTGATTCAACCAGGCGACCTGGTACTAATGGATGTGGGAGCATCCTGCAACGGTTATAGTGCTGATATTACAAGATGTTTCCCTATTGAACAAAAATTCAGTGCTCGTCAGGCAGAGATTTATAATATTGTATTGGATGTTAATAAAAGGATAATTGAACTGATAAAACCTGGAGTAGAGCTATCCGTTCTGAATAATAATACAGTGGAATGGCTCGCTGAGGGATTACTTTCTATTGGCTTAATCAATTCCAGGGATGAAATAAGAAAGTATTATATGCATAGTGTAAGTCATTTTCTTGGACTGGAGACACACGATGTAGGCGGTAGAGAAGCATTACTTGTCCCTGGAAATGTCATCACAGTTGAACCGGGAATTTACATTCCTGAAGAAAGACTCGGTGTACGTATTGAGGACGATGTACTGGTTACAGAGAATGGTCATAAAGTTCTTTCTTGTGGAATTCCTAAAGAAATACCAGAAATAGAATCCATCAGAAAAGAGGCTCTTCAAAAATGAGCACTAATGCTATATATCCAGGAACTTTTGACCCCATAACTTATGGCCATATAAACATTCTGGAAAAAGCATCCAGACTTTTTGATAAAGTTATATTGAGCGTTGCTGCTTATACCGATAAAGAAACTTTATTTAGTCTCCAGGAACGTTATGAACTATGTCTGGAATCGGTTAAACACATTCCCAATGTAGAAGTGTATACTTTTGAAGGATTAGCGGTAGATTTTGCTCATTCCCAGAATTGTACAGTAATGATTAGAGGATTACGGGCAGTTTCCGATTTTGAATATGAGCTTTCTTTAGCTTTAACCAATACCACGCTTAATCCTAAGATTGAAACAGTGTTTCTGGTGCCCAGTCTTCGTTATATGTATCTTTCTTCTTCCATTACCAGACAATTAGCTGAATTAGGTAGTGAATTGAAAGACTTTGTTCCACCAGTCGTAGCTAGAGCTCTCAGGGAAAAATTTAAAAAGGGATGAAATGGCAAAAAAGGAAACTATTCCCAAAGAAATAACCCAGATTTCAGATCGAGCTCTTCCAGCAGATGTAAACGCTGAAGCGGGAGTATTATCAGCTATGATAATTGATTCCAGCATAGTAAGCAAAGGCCTGGAATTAATTAAAGAAGAATATTTTTCTCGAACTGCACATAAATTAATCTTTCGGACTATAGCTGAACTTTTTAGTGAAGGAGTGGAAGTTGACTCTTTAACACTTGTAGACCGTCTACAGCAAAAGGGTTTTCTGGAAAAAGTGGGAGGCATTCCTTATATAAATGAAATTTCAGATTTTGTTACTTCCAGTGCTAATTTCAATTTTCACCTTAATATTCTGATTGAAAAAGCCTTATTGCGAAGTCTAATCATTACCTGTAACAGCATTATTGAAGCATGCTACAGTTCAACTGAACCAGTAAAAAATATCGTAGATGAAGCAGAACAGGCTATTTTCAAAATTGCTGAGATGCCACAACATCAAGGATTTTTAAAAATTGACCAGATTAGTGCGGAAGTAATTCAAGCCATTGATACTATAGCCACAACTAAAGTTCCAGTAATTGGCGTTTCCAGCGGATTTATAGATTTAGACCGTCTAGCAGGAGGGTTTAGACCAGGACAATTCATTATCATAGCAGCACGCCCTGCGATGGGAAAAACTTCCCTGGCACTAAACATAGCTTCTCATGCTGCAGTAGACCTGGCTAAGAAAGTAGCCATCTTTACTATGGAAATGGCAGCAGATGAAGTGGTTATGAGAATGTTCAGTAGTGCAGCTGAAGTTAGTATGGAATCAATCCTCAAAGGTTACGGTATGAATGAAGAAAAGCTTATCCGGATTATGCAGGTGGCAGATGTACTTTCCACTAAACAGATTTATATTGATGAATCAGGGACCAATACTCCTCTGGAAATTAGAGCTAAAACCAGACGTTTAGCTGCTGAAATTGGAGGTTTAGACCTCATTATCATAGATTATTTACAACTTATGACTTTACCAAAAGATAAGGATAATCGCCAACAAGAGATAGCTGAAATATCTCGTGCACTTAAAATTCTGGCTAAGGATATGAAAATCCCTGTCATTGCGCTTTCTCAATTAAATCGTCTTCTGGAAAATCGGGATGACAAACGACCACGACTGGCTGATTTACGAGAATCCGGTGCTATAGAACAGGATGCAGACCTGGTAATGTTTATTTATCGTGACGAATATTACAATAAAGAAAAATCAGAAAAACCTGGCATAGCTGAAATTATTATTGGCAAAAATCGTCACGGCTCTACCGGTACCGTTGAACTGGGATTTACCAAAGAGTTCACGATGTTTCGTAACTTAGATATCACTCATGAATTTTAAGATTCTGGCTGGCATAGGTGCTTATACTTTATTTATTGGAAGAGTCCTAAAACACTTTCCTAAACTTCCCAAACGCTGGCAAGAACTAATCATACAGCTTAAACGGATTGGATTTGATTCCCTTTTTCTCATTACTATCACTTCTATATTTACCGGTTTAGTCGTAGCAGTACAAATTTTTTATCAAGGCAGCTATTATATCCCTAAAAATCTTTTCAGTGTTATAATTGGAAAGGCAAATATGATAGAATTGGCACCAGTGCTTACAGGATTGGTTCTAACAGGTAAAGTTGGTGCTTCCATAGCCGCAGAAATAGGAACTATGAGAGTAAGTGAACAGATTGATGCCCTTCAAAGTATGAGTATTTCTCCAGAAGAATTTCTTTATCTTCCCCGGATTATCGCTGGCGTTATTTCTGCTCCACTTTTAACAATTTATGCCAATTTAATTAGTATCATTGCTGGTTGGTTTTTCACCTGGATGAAATATGGTATCAGATTCTTCAACTTTTTTAATGATATGCGAATCTATTTTGCCCCATTTGATTTAATTGGTGGTATCGTAAAAGCTATATTATTTGGATTTCTTATTACTTCTTTAGCTTGTTTTTTTGGTGATAAGACTACAGGTGGGGCTGAAGGAGTAGGACATAGCACTATGCAAACGGTCGTGTATAGTTCAGTTGGAGTGTTAGTACTGGATTTTCTGGTAGCGATTATGATGATGGCAAATTATCTATGATTTTTAGGAAAAGGTCTGCAAAATTATTTATACTTATTTCTTTATTGCTCTGCTTTATATCAGGATATGGCTGCAAAAAGAACACTAAGGAAGTAAAAAAACAAATATCTCCCAGCTCTTACTTATATATTTTTGCTCTGGAAAATATTAGAGATTCAGGTTTTGAAACCGTTGTTATCAAGGATTTTGCTAAACAGAATAATATCGGACTGAGAATAAACCTTTTCCCCGATCTTTCTGTGTTAATGCGAACCTTATCCAATCCTGATTACCAGGGAAAAGTTGATATTGTTATGGGATTGGATAATTCCTTCTTTTACGATACAGATTCCAGCAGTTATTTTGCTCCTGTTCCTGAAGTTTCTCTACAAGAGATTAGATATGAAATCCCAAAAGATTCTGAACATTGTCTGATTCCTTATGCGAGTGCGAATCTGTCTTTTATTTATGATTCCAAAAAATTCCCAGAACCACCTCATTCTTTTGGTGAACTTCAGGATAGTAAGTATTATTCTCAACTAGCTATTTGTGATCCCTCTGAATGTGGTGTGGGAAGGAGTACTCTTCTCTGGACCATAGCATTATTTTCTGAACAAGGATATGAACAGTTGTGGTCTTCTCTAAATAAGAATATTTATAAAATATACCCCAATCCAACCTTATGTCTGGATGCTATTAGAACAGGTAAATGTGGTTTGATGATAGGATATAATACTATTCCTGCCTGGTTAAATGAACTTTATCCTTCTGAAGCTCATATAAAATCAATCATTCCAGAAGAAGGAAGCTTCCTTTATGTGGAATCAGCTGCTTTATGTAATGACGCTCCCAATAAGGACACTGCTTTAAAATTCTTAAATTATCTCATTTCGCCAAATTCACAACAATTTGTGATATATAAACTTGGTATGATGCCGGTAAATGGGAGAACTCCACTTCCTACTTCTTTTGCTCGTATACCAGCTATAATATATTCCCATAATAATAGATTGGAACAGCAACCTGTCCAGGATAGTCTTCAGGTCTGGATTTCTAAATGGAATCGGATGATGTATGGAAATAATAGGTTTTAGAATTGATTGCTTTACCTGAAACCAGATTTAATATTGTTCTCTATGAACCAGAAATTCCTGCCAATGCAGGAAATATCGGAAGACTCTGCGTTGGAAGTGGCTCTAAACTACATATCATTCAACCCTGTAAATTCTTAATCACGGATAAAACTCTAAAACGTGCAGGATTAGACTACTGGAAACATCTGGATTTAACTATGCATAAAGATTGGGAAGAGATTTTAGAGTTTTGCCCTATAGAAAGGGTCTTTTTCTGCACTACTAAATGTGAAAGGAACTATCTGAATGAACAGTATAAGCCTGGAGATACTTTCGTTTTTGGACCTGAATCTCGCGGATTACCTCAGACATTATTGGATAAATATCCTGAACGCTTAATTACTATCCCTATGCATCCACTTATTCGTTCTATAAATCTTGCCAATTCGGTAGCAATAATTTTATATGAGGCTATTAGACAGGTATATTACGCCTCTTAATCTTCATAAACTTTTAGTAACTGTTGAACCGCCAGCATAACCGGAAGCAAGCCTTCTTCAACCTGTTTCTTCAATAAAGGAAGTTTCCCTCTTACTTTAGGGTCGCTATAAAATCTATTTAACACTGCTTCTCTAATAAGTGATTCAAACCATTCCAGTACTTGCTTTTTGCGTCGTTCATAGAATATTCCACTAACTTTACCCTGTTCTACAAACTTTTCTATGATTTCCCAGATTTCAGAAAGTCCTTTCTTCTGGATAGCTGAGCAGGTTATAGCTCTGGTTGTCCAACCATCAGTGGCAGGACGGAGATAATGGAGAGCATTATTTAGTTCTCTGCATGCCAGTTCTGCTGCTGCAATGTTTTCTCCATCAGCTTTATTTACTACAATGAGATCTGCCAATTCCATTACCCCTTTTTTTATTCCTTGAAGTTCATCTCCCGCACCAGGAATTTGCATTAAAAGGAAAAAATCCACCATAGAACGGACGGTTACTTCACTTTGTCCCACTCCCACAGTTTCAATCAGCACAATATCAAAACCTGCAGCTTCGCAAAGGATAATTGTTTCTCTGGTTTTACGAGCAACTCCACCTAAAGCACCTCCACTGGGAGAAGGACGGATAAAACTATCAGGATGTCTGCTCAATTCTTCCATTCGGGTTTTATCACCAAGAATACTACCTCGGGAAATTGTGCTGCTGGGATCTATTGCCAGAACTGCTACTTTATGTCCCTTTTCCAGTAACCACAGACCAAAATTTTCAATGAAAGTGCTTTTACCTGCACCGGGCATACCTGTAAATCCAATTCTAATGGAATTACCAGACTCGGGCAGAAGCCTTCTAATAAGCTCCTGCCCGGCTTCAAAATGCTGAGGTGCATTGCTCTCAATGAGAGTGATAGCTTTAGCGAGAAGAGTTCTATCTCCTTTCTTAATACCTTCAACCAGTTCATCTACAGAAGGAAGAGCATTTCTTTTCTTTTTGGTCTCTTTAACAATTTCACTTGGTGTAGCTGTTGCCTTCAGAACGCGAGAAGCATATTCTTTTCCAGCATCTGGAGGAGTCCACTCCGGTTTTCTTTCCTTATCCATTTTATTCTTGTAAGAGCTTATTCATTATGATAGTGGCAGCTTCGGGAAGTTTTGTGCCAGGACCGAAGATAGCAGTAGCACCATTAGCCAGGAGAAAATCATAGTCTTGAGGAGGTATGACACCTCCAACTACTATCATTATATCATCTCGTCCTAATTTTGACAGTTGTTCTACCAACTGAGGAAGTAGAGTTTTGTGACCGCCAGCCAGAGAACTCACACCTATAATATGCACATCATTTTCTACTGCTTGGCGTGCAGCTTCATCAGGAGTCTGAAAAAGTGGTCCCACATCTACATCAAATCCCATATCGGCAAAAGCAGTAGCAACTACTTTAGCTCCACGGTCGTGTCCATCCTGACCTAATTTAGCCACTAAAATACGTGGTCTTCTACCTTCTTTTTCGGCAAATATGTCGGTTAAAGCACGAACTTTTTCTATTTCATCCATTTTAGTATACTCACAGCTATAAACATTATTTATCAATTGAATGGAGGCTTGATGCCTTCCGAAGACTTTTTCCATTGCATAAGAAATTTCACCTAAAGTAGCACGAGCACGAGCAGCTTCAATTGCCAGTTCCAAAAGATTACCGGTATTATTTCTTGCTGCTTCAGTAATGGCATCCAGACAAGCTTGAACTTTTTGAGCATCACGCTCTGCCTTGAGTTTTTTCAAACGAGCAATCTGTGCTTCCAGAACAGCTGTATTATCTACTTCCAGAATCTCTATAGGTTCTTCATTTTCTGGATAATATTTATTAACTCCCACGATGGTCTCTTCTCCAGAATCTATATGAGCCTGCCTTCGTGCTGCTGCTTCTTCTATTCTCATCTTTGGTAAACCAGTTTCTATGGCTTTTGCCATTCCTCCAAGTTCTTCAACCTCCAGAATATGTTCCCAGGATTTTTTCAGGAGAGCATCAGTCAAATATTCTACATAATAAGAACCTGCCCAGGGATCAATCACACGAGTGATACCAGTTTCATTCATCAAATAGAGTTGAGTATTTCTGGCAATGCGTGCACTAAAATCAGTTGGTAAAGCAATAGCTTCATCCAGAGAGTTAGTATGCAAGGATTGAGTGTGCCCCGTAGTAGCAGCTAAGGCTTCTATACAGGTACGAGTTACATTATTAAATGGATCTTGAGCGGTCAGACTCCAACCAGAAGTCTGGGAATGAGTACGAAGCGCCATACTTTTAGGATTCTGAGGGAGGAAATGTTTTATAATCTTTGACCAGAGAACCCTGGCAGCTCTAAGTTTTGCCACTTCCATAAAGTAATTCATACCTTCTGCCCAAAAAAACGACAGCCTAGGACCTATAACATCTATATCTAATCCTGCTTTAAGTGCCGTGCGCACATATTCCAATCCATCAGCCAGAGTATAAGCCATCTCCAGGTCAGCAGTGGCACCTGCTTCATGCATATGATAACCAGATATACTGATGGAATTAAATTTTGGCATATGTTCTGCAGTATAACGGAAAATATCGGCAATAATTCGCATTGAGGCTTCTGGAGGATAGATATAAGTGTTTCGTACCATATATTCTTTGAGTATATCGTTCTGGATAGTGCCATTCAATTGCTCAGGTTTAACTCCTTGTTCTTCTGCCGCCACAATATAAAAAGCCATTATCGGAATGACTGCTCCATTCATTGTCATTGAAACACTTATCTGGTCCAGAGGTATCCCTTCAAATAGTATTTTCATATCCAGAACACTATCTACTGCAACCCCAGCTTTTCCTACATCGCTCGCAACTCGTGGATGGTCTGAATCATAACCTCTATGTGTGGGTAAATCAAAAGCTATAGAAAGACCTTTCTGTCCCATTGCCAGATTTCTTCTATAAAAAGCATTACTTTCTTCAGCAGTGGAAAAACCTGCATATTGACGAATAGTCCAGGGACGTATAATATACATTGAAGGATAGGGACCTCTTAAGAAAGGAGGTAAGCCGGAAAGATAATCAAGATGCTGAGCTTGAGCAATATCCTTAGATGTAAAAATCCCCTTAACCTCAATCTGTTCATTTGTTTTCCACACGGGAGTTTCTATTGGTTTTCCTTTAAATTCCGTTTTAAATTCTGGATTGATTTTCGTGAAATCAGGCTTCATTTTCCACCCCCAGTTTTTTAGCAAATGCATCTAAGGTCTCAACTATATCCGCACCCATATAGATAAACATCTTTATTCCCTTTTCTTTAAAATCATCTACTTTATCTTTGGGGTAACCTGCAAGAATTAGAAAACTATCTGGAAGAGCTGAACATATCTCTGGAACGAGTTCATTATATTTCTCATCCGTAGAACAGATACAATAGGCAGCTGCATTAGATTCTTTCGCTGTTTTGATAGCATCTTCCACGGTCATAAAACCTTGAGGTGATATTACTGTGAATCCTCCCGCTTGAAAGAATCCTGTCGCAAAGTCAGCTCTAACTCTGTAATCATTGATGGTTCCCATATTCATAAGAAATATTTTAGTATTTTTGCCGGATTGTATTACACGAGTACGTAAATTCTCCAATTCTTCTACCACCCTCAATTGTGGTAAAGCTCCCGCATCTAAAACTTCTATCTTTATTGGATTTGACTCAGTGGGAATTTGAATTCTGGTTGGTAAGTTCTCATCTGGATTAGCATAGAGATTAACTCCTACATATATGTCCTTTCTTTTTCGCATAGCTTCTTTTCTTGCATTAGCTACCTTTTCTATATCAGAATGAATTTTCCCTTTTTTTAAAGCGTTTAACACTCCATCTTCAGCTTCCAATTCCTGCATATATTTCCAGGCTTGGCTAGCAAGATCTTGAGTTAGATTTTCTAGGTAATAACTTCCTCCCGCAGGATCCACTACCTTATCAAAATGTGATTCTTCTTTTAAGATTATCTGCTGATTGCGAGCTAAGCGTCTGGAAAATTCATCTTCTTCTGAGGTTAATTCATTAAATCTTCCAACTTCTAAGCTATCAACTCCACCAATGATACCTGAAAAGGCTTCAGTGGCATTTCTAAGTAAATTCACATAAACATCATAAAGGCTTTGATTGAAAGTAGCAGTTTTACCGTGAATCCAGACTTTTTGCGCTTCTTCTTTTCCACCAAAAGCTTTTATCATTTCGGACCAGAGGAGACGCATCGCTCTCACTTTCGCAATTTCCATAAAGAAATTTGGTCCGAGAGCGAGCTTTACTTGAAAAAGAGGACTGAGTTGTTCTATAGACCATCCCTTATCCTGTAAATTCTGAAGGTAAAAGATTGCTGTAGCTAAGATTAATCCCAGTTCCTGAGTGGAGGAAGCTCCGGCAGCTGAATAGACACTGCCATCAATGGAAATACAGCGTAAACCGGATACATTTTTTTGAGCAATCTCTACACTATCTTCAATTCTTCCCCAGACTTCATCCCAACTAAAACTTAGATACCCCTTACGAGCAAATTCAGAAATAGGGTCAAACCCTACTCCTAATTGCAATTCTTCACGAGCATATCCCCTTTCCTGAATGTATTGATCCAAAAGCATAAAGACAGGAAAATCCTCCATATCCAATTGCATAAAAAGAGGGGCAGCTCTAAGGTCAATTGCAGCACAAATTGCTCTTAAATCATCAATAGACTTGATAGAGGCGCCTCTTAAGTCATCATCGTGCTTCAACTGTATATTAACTGCCGTCAAGCCAAGTTGAAGTTCTTTCAGAATCTGGGCATTAAGTTCCTTTAAATCCGATTCTCTATGGGATTGAGCAATCAACCATCCTTCATTTAAAAATTTGTTCGGATTATTTCCTCGTACATAAGGAGCTTTTCCTGGCAGAGAGTCCAGAAAAGATAATGTATTTAAATCTTCTCTTCTATAAATAGGTTTTAAAGTGATACCCTCATAGGTTTTTGTATACATAACTTTATCAAAATCAGCACCTTTCAGAGTATCTTCTACTGCTTTTCTCCATTCTTCGTAGGTGGGCGGAGGAAAGTCTTCCAGTAACTTAAGTTCTTTATCCCATTCCATTTTTGTTAGTCCTTCACTTTTCAATCTTTTGTAACAAAGCTTGAACAGGTTTCATCCCGTAAGGTGAACCCTGTGCTATAGCATCTAAAACTGCTCCACCACCGGTAAAGAAATAATAGCGGGAATCATTTTTCGCCTGGGTAAAAATTCCAGGCAACAAATCTCCAAATTCTTGAATGGTATCACCACCACCAAATAACTTTTGTGCCTGATTGCAAGAATGAATTAAGCTATAAAGAGTTCGGGTACCTTCTTTGAATAGAACCGTATAACCCATTACCGCATTTACAAATATTGTTGCTGCGGAAGAAAATACAGATTGGATGGCTTGGTCCGAAAAGGATTCTGGAGCAATATCTAATACATAATTTAATTCCATTCCTGGTTCAAAATCAGACACTTTTCTAATTCTCCAATTACTTCCATCTTCCATACTATCGCACTCTATTATAAAAGGCATTTCCACTATTTTATCTGGATATCTTTCTGCTTCTTGAACGAATTGCTCAGCTAATTGCAGGTCATCGGGACTTAATCCTTTTATATGGACCTTATATTTTGCAGCAAGATAACCATTGTATAAAACTCCACCCAGAACTAATTTATCGCTTAATTTTAGCAAAGCTGATAGTGGACCCATCTTGGTGTCAAACTTAGCTCCTGCAACTACGGAAAGAAATGGACGCTGCGGATTGAATATTTTCTGAAGATTCTGAACTTCCTTTATCATTAATAATCCTGCGTAGGAAGGTAAGAACTTGGTGATATTATAAGTGGAAGCATGAGCTTGCCAGGAACCAAAAGCATCATTAATATACAAATCAGCGAAGGAAGCCCAGCTTTGAGCTAAAAGATCAGCGGTTTCATCTTTCGCTTCTTCTCCCTTAAACCAGCGAGTATTCGGAAGATAAACAAAATCTACTTCTCCTGCTTTAAGTTTTTGCACTGCTGGTAAAATCGGACTTAAATCTGTTATTCCTTCCGGTCCTGAAGCAATGCATTCCGGGATCATTCCTTTTAACTGTAGTTTATCCTCCAGATATTTAACCACGGGTGCAACAGATTCCCCTTCAGAAATATTTATAGTCCCAGTTTTCTTATCATAAGGACGACCTATATGCGTCATCAAGATAGGTAAACCTCCCTTTTTATAAATGTGGAGCAGCGTGGGAATAGTAGCGTCTATACGCATAGTATCTTTGATTTTGCCATTTTTTACCACATTATGGTCCATCCTGACAAGAACAGTTTTCCCTCTTAAATCTGCCTCCAGAAAACAAGGAAGTGCTGTCATTTTCTCATTCCTCCTTTATTTTTTTTCTTTATATTTGTCTTTTAATCAATGATTTATCATCTAAATAGGCTATTTATCCTTTGTTATTCATAATATTATATTTAGCTTTATAGTCAAGATTTTTCTCATTTAAAGCCTCTTTTAGAAGGTTTAATCCCTACTATTTAATATATGAGTGATTTTCCTCTAGGGCAATAATTTTTAGATGACAAATCCTAATATCTAACTTCAATATCCCCTTAATGTCTCTTTTTTCTTATATTAATTTATATATTATTAATAATAATCAATTCACCTATTACCAATTACATAGAGCTATAAGATGGATGTATTAACAAAATTAATTTTTTTATTTTAATCGCAGCTTCTTCTGATTAATTGATATCCAGCTTATGTCCAGCTTATGTCCAGCTTATGTCCGAAAATGGGCATAAGCTTAATATATGGTGAATATTATTTCCTCAATTGAAATCTGATAAGCAATAAAAAAGGGGAACCTGTATTAAGCAGATTCCCCGAACTTTTAATTATGGAAGGTTTATTTGACGATTACTAATTGTACACGACGATTAGTAGCGCGACCTTGAGCGGTTTTATTAGAAGCTATAGGGTTGCTTGGACCATATCCTTTAATGAACAATTGACTTTCTGGAACTCCTCTGGAAATCAAGTAATTAGCCACGGATTTCGCTCTGTTATAGGATATAGTCTCGTTAATTTTTGAAGAACCTGTATTATCGGTATGACCCTGAACTTCAATTTTGACTTCAGGATGTTTAATCAGAAAATCTGCAACTTTATTCAAGAACAGTTTATCCTGTTCACGGACACTGGTACTATTGGTTGCAAAATGAATCATATAATTTTTCAGTTCTTCTTCAAACTTAGTGACTTCATCTTTTTCTTCTACCTTAGGTTCTTCTTTAACTTCTGGTTTTGGTTGTTCACTAAGTTTTTTTATTTCTTCGTTCAAGGTTAATAAACGACTACGAAGATCGTTGATACTTGTTGTCAGTTCATTATCTGTCTTATGCAAGTTTACTGTATCTTCTCTAATGGTAGCGAGCTCTACTTCATAATTATTGATCTTAGTACGCAATTCTGCAAGTTCTTTAGCGTAAGCAGAAACATCAGCTGCACCTTTGATAGCATTAACTTGAGCAGTTAAGGCATCCAGCTGCCCTATTTTTTGGTTCATCACTGCTAAATCTTGATTTATCTGGTTCAAAGATGCAGTTAAAGAAGCTTGAGTATCTTGAAGTTGTCTGATATCATTAGCATAGATATCGGCTGAGGGTGTTGTAGGAGTAGTTATCTGAGTTATTTGAGCAGGGGTTTGAGCTACTCTTTGTTCTAAATTAGTAACCTTGTTCGTAAGCTCATTTAACTTATTATCCATTTGAGCATACTCAGTTTGCAGAGTAGCAATATAATTTTCTGCTTGATCCATTGATTCTTGTAGATTTTGTATTTCAGTTTGAAATTCAGGCATCTGAGTAGTTACTGCGTTAAGTTGTCCTATTACCTCATTCAGTTTTAAATTAGTGGAGTTTAAATCGTTACGAAGTTTTAATATTTCTGGATCAATGAGCGGCTCTTTTCTTCCAAAATGCATACCGAAGGCAAGATAAGGAGTTAAAAGTGCATCATTGTAATCACCACCCTGGACTAAATCAATCATATCCGTATCAAACATATTAAATTTAACACCTATGTCCATAGTAGTGTTCCATTTTGATAATATAGAAAAACCGGCAGAAGCATAAGGAAAAGTTAGATGCCCGCCAATTTTATCGGGACTGGCATCATCAATAATCCCATGCTCATTTTCACTATAATGAGTTGACCATCCTGCACCTACGGCAATAAAAGGAGAGAATCTATTGATTAAATAGTGCCGCGGGAAATTCTCTGCTAACACCTTAGTAGGTTTATACTTAAGATATAGATTCACACCTTCTAAGGATGAATGATAATCGTTAGCATCATTTTTAATTTTGACATTTGTAAACCAGGGTCCGATTCCTAATCCTAAATCACCAAAAACCCAGGCATCATAAGTAACTGCCCAGGAACCCATAAGAACATTATCGCCTTCTACATCATCCTGGGGAAGATTAATCCCACCTTCTACACTCATAGTGCTTTCAAAGGCATACATAGCTGGAATAAATGCCACTAATAAAAGCGGAATAAGAACACTTAATCTGAACTTTCTCATTTTTTACCTCACTAAATATTATTCCCTATAAGATATGTATAACAATATCCCCACTAAATGTCAAGTATAATTTTTCACTTGTCAATTTTGTTTAATTATTTTTCTTGATTTATGATTAGTTAGCTAAATCTAATATATTGTTATGCTATGTTTTATATCTTTTAATGAAAATTTTGTATATTTCCTGAGCCAGTTATCAAAAAGAGGTTTAAATGTTAATCAAAAAAACAACTATTATAATTTTAACCCTACTCATCTATCAGATATGTTTCGGATATTATTTATCAGAAGAAGATAAACTAGGCTCAAATAGAAAAAATATTTCTTCTGAAGCAACGGACAATTTCAGAATTTTAGCTGAAGACCTGTTTATCAGTGAATATGTTGAAGGTTTAAGTTATAATAAAGCGATTGAGATATTTAATGGAACTGGTGAATCGGTAGATCTCAGTCAATACAAACTTTGCTTATATTCTAATGGTTCAGCAACAGTTAGTCAATCAATGAGCTTAAGTGGAACTCTGGCAAATAATGAAGTATATGTATTTGCTCATCCAAGTGCTGATCCTGCAATATTAACAGTAGCCGATACTATAAATAGCACCGTAATTAATTTCAATGGAGATGATGCTATTGCTTTGATAAAGGGTGAAACCTCTAATCCTATTTATATTGATATATTTGGTGTTATAGGTAATGATCCCGGAAATGCCTGGACAGCTGTTAATGGATATTCAACCTTAGATAAGACATTAGTTCGTAACCCTGATGTATGCGCAGGAGTGACCACTAATCCTACCGGAACAGGACCATTTGCATTTACCACATTAACTACCGAATGGACCTTGTTTGATACCAATACTTTTTCCAATCTGGGATTTCATAATTTTTTAGGAAATGATGTAGAAGTGGATCCTCCAACGATTCAGACTACCGCTATTATAGGATATCCAAGTAGCACCTCTATGGCTCTGGAATGGACTCCGGGAAATGGTTCCAGAAGAATTGTAAAAATGAATACTATTAATAGTTTTACTAATCCTGTTGATGGAACCAATCCTTCTGCAAATACAATCTGGACTAATTCTGGTGAACAAGTCATCTATAACGGTGCCACTCAAATAGTAGAAGATACACCCTTCAATGGCTGTGAAGTAACAAATCTTAATCCAATTACAACTTACTGGTTTAGAGCTTATGAATATAATGGCACAGGAAATAACACTAAATATTTAACTACCACCGCCAATGGAAATCCTGCTTCATTCAATACCTTAGAAGGTCAAGGTTCTGGTTACTATGCTGGAATTGATGGTTATGGTGCGAATTTAAAGCAACAATTACATACTTTAATTAAAGATACTCATACCACTAATTATTCTTATGCTGCCCTGATTACACAGATACCTTATACCGATGAAGACCCCGAAAACAGTAATAATCTAATTGAAATCTATACTGGATGGAGCGTTGATAAAAATAATTTTGGCAATGCTACTACTGATTGGAATAGAGAACACACCTGGAGTAAAAGTCATGGGAATTTTGGTGAAACTCCACCAGCTGGAACAGATTTACATCACCTCCGTCCTTGTGACAGCACAGTAAATAGCACTAAAAGTAATAAGGACTTTGCAGAAGGAGGTAATCCGGTCATAGATAATTCTCCTCCTGAAGGATACTCAGAAGAAACTGGATGTTTTCAAACTGCCTATTCCTGGGAACCTCGCAATGAAGATAAAGGTGATGTGGCAAGAATGATAATGTATATGGCTGTTAGATATGAAGGAGATGACCCTAATTTCCAGACCAATCTGGAAATGGTAGATTATATTCCTAGCGATGCAAATACTAATCAACCTTACTATGGAAAACTATCCACCCTACTTCAATGGCATATAATTGACCCCCCTGATGCGAGAGAAATGCAACGAAACAATAGGATAGCAGAAAGACAGGGCAATCGTAATCCTTTTATAGATCACCCGGAATATGGCACCAGAATTTGGACTCCCTGCCCTATTACAAATAATAATATAACTGAAACCAGTTTTACTGCTAACTGGAGTCAACCCATTCAGGCAACAGCTTATTATTTCCAGCTTGCTACCGATAGCTTATTTATTGATATTTTACCAGGCTATGAAAATCTGAATGTTCAGCTAACTACAAGTAAAACGATAACCGGTCTCAATAATGGCTCTACATATTATTATCGTTTATGTTCCTTTTTCTTGGAAGGATATGGAATGTGGTCTCCTTATATGGCAGTTACTTTAATCCCTTCAGTTCCTGTTTCTGCCACCCTTTCATCCTCCTTAACTCTGGATGAATATAACCTTAATGGTGCTTCCCTAACCCTTGTTTTAACCAGCACTACCTTTATTGATAACAATTTGTTAGTATCAAATTTTACAATGAATAATGCTCCCCCTGGACTAAGTATTTACAGTGTAAATTATATCAATCCAACAACAGCTACAATTACTTTAAATTTTAATGGGAATGATTTTGATATAAATCATTGCAATTTTAGCATAACCATAGCAGCAGAAGAAACATTTACTCATCAAGAGATTATCACTAATCCAATAAACATTTATGCTTTAATTGAGGGGATAGCTTTGCTTTCTTTAGAACCGGAAGGTTACAAATTAATCATAACTCCGATAACCGATGCTTCTGCTTATAGAATTTACGGTTCTACCAATCCTTACGGAATTTATGCTGAGATTACCACCTCAGGCAGTTTTGATGTATCTGCTCCTTATAATAATATCTGGCATATATCCTATAATGCTTTACCGGAAGACAGATATTTCTTCAAAGTAGCAGCTATGAGACAATGAACTATAGCTATTCACTCAAAATAAAAGAAATAACTCTGCTTAAAGGGGACAGAAATGATTTTGATAGCACTTTTATCATTGACAAGGCAATGGAAACTCTAATTATGTTTTTAATAAAAATAAAAGGGGAATAATGCTGATGAGCACATTATTTAGTGGTATCTTAGCTTTGCAATGGCAGCAATTAGTGATGATTCTAATTGGATTGGTGCTCATTTTTCTGGCTATTGCAAAGAAATATGAACCTACCTTACTGCTTCCTATAGGTTTTGGAACAATTTTAACTAATATACCTTTTTCTTCTGCGGTTGGGCAATATGGTCCCCTTCAAGTTTTATTTGATGCTGGTATAGCTACAGAACTTTTCCCTCTTTTAATTTTTATTGGCATTGGAGCTATGATAGATTTCACACCTTTACTAAAAAATCCTTCAATGCTTCTTTTCGGTGCAGCAGCACAATTGGGAATTTTCGTTACTCTGGCAGTAGCAACACTTTTGGGATTTGATTTAAAGCAAGCAGGCGCTATAGGAATAATTGGAGCAGCTGATGGTCCTACTTCTATCTATGTTGCTAATCGTTTTGCTCGTGAACTTCTACCTGCCATATCAGTGGCAGCTTATTCTTATATGGCGTTGGTACCTATAATTCAACCACCGGTGATTAAACTTTTAACATCCAGAGAAGAACGTAAAATTCATATGGATTACCATTCTGGAGATGTTCCTCAGGTGGTTAAAATCATCTTCCCTATCGCTATAACCTTGATTGCAGGAATATTCGTTCCTGCTTCTGTAGCTTTAATTGGTTTTTTAATGTTTGGCAATCTCTTGCGAGAATGTGGAGTTCTGGATAATTTAGCTAAATCAGCACAAAATGAACTGGCAAATATCGTCACTATCTTTCTTGGCTTAAGCATTGCTTCCACGATGAAAGGAGAAACTTTTCTTCGTCCTCAGACCTTACTAATCTTTGTTTTAGGATTAGTAGCATTTATCTTTGATACGGCGGGAGGAGTTCTTTTCGCCAAGTTTATGAATCTATTCCGTAAACATAACAAAATCAATCCGATGATTGGAGCCTGTGGTATTTCTGCCTTTCCGATGTCAGCTCGTGTAGTTCATCAAATGGGACAGAAAGAAGACCCCTTTAATTTTCTTCTTATGCCAGCAGTCAGTGTTAATGTTGGTGGACAGATAGCTTCAGTTATAGCAGGTGGATTGATTTTAGCCTTATTGGGGAATATATGAATATAGAATTTGACCTTCTCTTAGACCAGGCTAAAAGTGCATCTGAAAAAGCCTATGCACCTTATTCTGGTTATAAAGTTGGAGCTGCTTTACTCTGTACTGATGGAACTGTCTTTACTGGTTGCAATGTGGAAAATGCCTCCTATTCTTTAACAATATGTGCGGAACGTAATGCGGTTTTTCAAGCTGTAGCTGCAGGACATAGAGAATTCTTAGCTCTGGCTATTTATGTGGATGGCGAAGTGTTGTTTCCACCTTGTGGAGCTTGTCGTCAGGTGCTGGCTGAATTTAATCCAAATCTCCAGATTCTTTATGCAAATCATTTAGGTAGTATTCTCAGCGATCTGGACACTTTGTTACCTCAAGCTTTTACCCTGTCGGAGATATGAATCTTCAATACCCTCAATTAATCAATTGTCAGGTGTGCCCACAAAATTGTGAGGTCAACCGTTATGAAACAACTGGTTTCTGTAAAGCAGGCTTTAACCTGAAGATAAATCTTGCTCAATTGCATCATGGAGAAGAACCTGTTTTCAGTGGTTCTAATGGAAGCGGAACCATATTTTTCTCATATTGCAATCTGCGTTGTGTCTTTTGTCAGAATTATTCCATATCCCATTTAGGCTGGGGAACTTATTATAATGAGGAAGACTGTGCTCAAATAATGTTAATATTACAGGAAGCAGGGGCTCATAATATAAATCTTGTTTCTCCAACTCAATATACACCCCAATTAGTGAAAACTATAACCATAGCTCGTGAAAATGGATTAAGTATCCCTGTACTCTGGAATAGTAATGGCTATGAAAATGTTTCCACTCTTCAATCTCTTGCTGGATTAGTAGATATCTATCTTCCAGATTTCAAGTATGCTCATAGCTTCTACAGTAAGAAATATTCTTCGGCAAAAGATTATCCTGAAATAGCTATCCGGGCATTAGAGGAAATGTTCAGACAGGTAGGTCATCTTCAGCTTGATTCTGAGGGAATTGCTAAAAAGGGTATATTGGTTCGTCATCTGGTGCTTCCCAATCATTTGTCTGGCACTAAAAAAGTGCTTTATATTTTATATGAACATTTTGGACCTGAGCTTGCTTTAAGTCTTATGGCACAATACTATCCTACGGGTAAAGCAAATGAATTTCCAGAGCTTAACCGAAGTTTGAAAAAAGAAGAATATGAGGAAGCAGTAGAAACTGCTGAGGCTCTTGGTTTTAAAAATCTCTATCTTCAAAAGATTTATAGTTCTCCAGAATGGACACCTGATTTTCAACCTCACAATGAGGTTTTTAATGAAAGGAACTTACATTTTCAAGGGAAAAAGAAATGACTAAACTTAAATATATCCTTCTTCTATTATCTATTCTAGGCATTGGTTATTTACATGCTGATATACCACTGGTTCTAGCTCCCAATGGGATTCAAAAGACTCTGCCAGTTGTAAAATTGGAAGAGAAAGATTATGTTTCACTGGATGAAATAAATGCCCGCCTTTGTTCAATTTATAAAGTTGAATATAGTGAATATACTGATTTTAGAGTGATGTTTTTCTTCTATGGAGAACAGTTCATATTTCTACTTAATTCTCCTTTTTACACTTTTAAACAAAGCGTTTTCAATATGCAATATCCTCTACTCCAGGTTGGTGCTAATTATTATGTTCCCACTACTTTTATTATGGATAATCTTCCCTTACATTTTCCTGGACAGATTCAGAATAAAAAGGGCACCCTTTATCTACCTCAACCTAAAGATAAAAGTGTAAAAAGAATTGTGATTGATCCTGGACATGGAGGAAAGGATCCTGGTGCCGTAGGACCAAATGGCACTCGTGAATCAATGATAAATCTTAATGTTGCTTTAAGATTGAAGCACTTGTTGGAACAGGAACTCGGTCTGGAAGTTTTAATGACCAGAACAGATGACCGTTTTGTTTCTCTAGGTGATAGGACAAAGTTTGCCAATGACAATAAAGCCGACCTCTTTATCAGCATTCATACTAATGCTTCTCGTACTAATGGTGCACAAGGAATAGAAACCTACTATCTTTCTACTAAATCTACCACTGAAAGTAGAGCTGTAGAGGCTCTGGAAAATAGTGTAGTAGAACTATATGAAGGTGCTGGAGCGAAACAAAAATATGAAGCTCTGGATTTTATCTTAATGGATATGCTTCAAACTGAACATCTGGAACATAGTAATGATTTAGCAACTCTCGTTCAACATAATCTGGTCGCAGGTGTTCAAGCCAAAAATAGAGGTGTGAAGCAAGCTAATTTTTATGTTCTTAGAGGCGCTTTTATGCCTGCTATATTGATTGAGATGGGTTTTATTTCCAATCCTGAAGAAGAAGCCTTGCTCGCTAATCCACAATATCAGGACCGCCTAGCTCAAGCTATCTTTGAAAGTATAAAACGCTTCAAATATAATTATGACCGCATCCGCTTAACTTCTTAATCTCTTTATTATGTCTCTAAAGATTAACGCTATACAACCACGAAGCCTTGCCAGTAAAGCAGGGATAAAAAAAGGAGACACTATTATCAGTATCAATTCAATGCCTATTAATGATTTCTTTGACCTGGAATACTATTCCAATGATTATCAATTGGATTTTGAATTGCTGGATGCTGATGGTAAACCAAAATTTATCTCTATAGAGAGGTTAAACGGAAAGTCTTTAGGCATTGAGCCTGAACCTCATAATGTTCGCACCTGTCATAATCATTGTATTTTCTGTTTTGTTGACCAGATGCCTCCTAATATGAGATCATCGCTATATGTTAAAGATGATGACTATCTTTTTTCTTATGTTTTTGGAAATTATATCACGCTGAATAATCTTGAACCAGCAGACATTAAACGCATAGTGAATCAGCATATAAGCCCCTTATATGTTTCCGTGCATACTACAAATCCAGTTTTACGCCATCAAATGATGCGCTATAAAGATAATTATGATATAGTCAAAGACCTGAGAGAACTCAGTCAAAAAGGCATTGAATTTCATTTGCAGATTGTTGCCGTTCCTGGTTATAACTGTGGAGAACAACTGGATAAGACCCTGGATACTTTACTAAATGAATCTATTGCTGCTTTATCTATTGGAATCGTTCCGGTAGGGTTAACTGGATTTAGAGAGCATTTAATTCCCCTTTCTCCCTTTAACTCAGATTTAGCCTTAGAGACCTTGAAAATAATAGATAAGTATAGAGAAAAATCTCCCATCGTCTATGGAGCAGATGAGCTCTTTCTTCTTTCTGAAATGCCCATTCCTGAAGCTGAATATTATGGAGATTTCCCTCAACTGGAAAATGGCATTGGAATGCTGCGTTTAACAATGATGAACTACCAGAAGAAGTGTAAAAGCTTTACCAGAGAACTGGATAAAGCAGGAGGAAACTTCTTAATACTGACCTCTGTTCTTGCTAATTCTATTCTTGAAGATATTGCTAATGACCTCAATACTCGTCTCAAGCAAGCAAAGGTAAAGGTCCAGGCTATCAGGAACAATTTTTTTGGTGGTAATGTGGGGGTAAGTGGATTACATACTGCTTCGGATATTCTGAATCAAGTTAAACCTCTTTCTCAGGAAAGTATCATTATGTCTGAAAATATTTTTAATACTGATGGTTTAACTCTGGATGCCGTATCTCAACTGGAGCTTCGCAATAAATTACAGGTCCCGATTCTTATAGTTGACCCCTATTTTGAAGATTGGGAATGGATTTAAAAACCTATGTATGCTAAGAACTTAAATACGATAAATTATAACGAAAGAATAATAACTCTTTGGAAAGGATGTTTCCTATGAAAAAGTGCGGTATAATAATATGTCTTATAAGTCTACTTCTGGTTTCCTGTATGAGTGAAGAGGATAAACTGGAAAAGGCAAATAAGAATCTTGGATCTAAAAAGAATCCTATCAAGATGTATTTTGTCCCTTCTATGGAAGCTTCTACCATCGTTACTAATGGTGAAGCAATTGCAAAATGGCTGGAAAAAGAGACCGGTTATCATTTTAAGGTTGCTGTACCAACCAGTTATGCTGCAGTAATAGAAGCTCTTGGTACTTATCAAGCAGATATTGCCTGGCTCCCTACTTTTGCCTATATTTTAGCAAAAGAAAAATATGATGTCCAGGTGAAATTTATGACTATCCGTAATGGTCTAAGCAAATATAGAGGTCAGTTTGTAGCAAGAACAGATAGTGGAATTAATAGTTTGGAAGATATTGAAGGCAAAGTTATTGCCTATACAGATGCAGCTTCAACTTCTGGATATATTTATCCTTCTGCTATACTTCAGCAGAAGGGAATCAAACCCGCTAAGTATACTTTTGCTGGTGGTCATCCTCAAGCTATTGCCGCGGTGTATAATGGTAATGCAGATGTCGCTTGCACTTACTGGTCACCTCCAGATTCGGAAGGTAAACCAAAAGATGCTCGGGAAAAACTCCTGGGAACTTATCCTGATATCTTTGAAAAAGTAAAAATCATTGCTCTTACTGATTCCATCCCCAATGACACGGTCACTTTTCGCAAAGGTTTGCCACCAGAAGTGGATGCAAACCTAGTTCAAGCTTTGACTAAATTTTCCCAGCTGCCAGAAGGAAAAAAGATCCTGCGTGAACTGTATGATATAGATGGACTTGAACTTGCAACAGATGCAGACTATGATATCGTGCGACAAACCTTAAAAGTACTTGGTAAAGACCCGGCTGAATTTTTGAATGAATGAGATGAGGTAATGTCTCAACTTCAAATCAATAATCTCTATAAGACCTACGATAAGAAAACCTTCGCTTTACAAGATATTTCTTTTGAAGTTGAGAAAAACGATTTCATTATTTTACTGGGACTTTCGGGAAGCGGAAAATCCACCTTATTAAGATGTATAAATCGCTTAGTAGAACCCACTAAGGGTGATATTTGCTATGAAGGAAAATCCGTAATCAAGATGGATAAAACTGAACTTCGCCTGTATCGTAGGCACATTGGTATGGTATTTCAGCAATTTAATCTGGTAAAAAATCTGACTGTCCTTACTAATGTGCTCACCGGTAGACTGGGTTACCACAGCGTAATTTCAAAATTTTCTCCCGAAGAAATTGATGCTGCCTACAAATGTTTAAAAAGAGTTGGACTGGAAGATTTTGCACATAAGCAGGTGCGACAACTCTCTGGGGGACAACAACAAAGAGTAGCTATTGCACGTGCTTTGATGCAAGAACCAGAGCTCATTCTAGCAGATGAACCAGTTGCCAGTTTAGACCCCGCTACCGCTGATTCTGTAATGCAATATCTGGGAGAAATCAATCGAGAAGGAGTTTCCGTTATTTGCTCTCTTCATTTTCTTACTCTGGCTCGTAGATACGGAAATAGAGTAGTGGGTTTAAAACAAGGAATGAAAGTCTTTGAGGGTCATCCTGAAGATATAGATAAGGTACGATTCAAAGAGATTTATGGAGAAGAAGCAGAAGAAATTTAAAAAGAGAGATTTTTTGCTAGTTTTATTCCTAATAGCTGTCTGAGAGAAGATATTATTTCTTTTTAATTCAAGAGATTACACAATTATTAGTACCATTTGTTATTCAATTTCTTTCTAATTTCTCCAACTTATCTGTTTCTTAGCACTTACTTATCTAAAGAGCCAAGGAAGAGCTAAGAGAGAGTGAGGAAAAAGACGAATCTGATGACCGTATAACGATATATTCTATTGATATTTAATAAGATATGAGTTTTGAATCGGTAATTTCTATATAACGAGCCAGATTTTCATCCATTTTTTTTAAATCTTCCAGAGTTTTATGAGGTATATTAATAGAATCTGGAGTGTTACCGCTCATTAATTCCAGTTCCAATCTTGGTTGGATCTGAAAATATTCTCCAATAATCTGTTCTATATCTTCTTTTTTCCCCAGAACTGCATCCAGAGAAGATTTTCTTGGAAGCTGAATAATAATTTTAAATCCACTGCTGACTTTAAAATTAGATTCTTTTAAAGCAACTCCCGCTATTTTACCAATCTGAAAAACCCGAGCTAAAATTTTATCCCAGAGTTCCGTGAGATTTTCCTGCGTTAATTCCTTCTTTTCAATAAGTTCTGGCTTCGCTGAGGGGAATGCATCTGGTTTTCTTTCTATATTCACAGTGGCAGTAACACCTTTAGAAACTGGTTTTTCTGATGTTTGAGGAACTATCCTATTTATCGGTTGAGATTTCAAACGAGCAATAACTTCACCCAAATCTTCCATCTCATCAAGTTTACAGAGCTTAATCATTGCCAGTTCAAAAATTAAATAGGGATTGCCACTGCTTTTAAGCTCTGTCTTTGTTTGCATAAGCATACTCATCATATAGAGCAGATTTTCCTGACTGAAGAGACTGGCAATCTCATCATAAGCTGGATATTCTTCGCTGGTAATCTCTTCTGGAGACATACCAATTTTGCGTAAAAGAACAATCCTTAAAAATTCTAAAAGACTGTTGATGAATTCCTGCAGGTCTGCCCCTCCTTCAAAGATATGCTGAAGTTCCTCCAATAAACCGGCATTATTTTTTGAATGGATAAGTTTCATAATGTTGCAATAGATTTGAGTGGGAATCAGACCAAAAATATCACGAACTTTATCTATAGAAACTTTATTTCCACAATATGAAAGCACCTGGTCAGCTAAAGAAAGAGCATCCCGTAGGCTGCCATCTGCTTTTCTGGCAATCAAATGAAGTGACTCTGTATCTATCTCAATATTCTCTTCCTGCATAATTTCATCAACTCTTTTGACAATGGCGTCAATCGGAATTCGTTTAAAATCATAACGCTGACAACGAGATATGATAGTGGGCAATACTTTGTAAGGTTCAGTAGTAGCAAAGATGAAGATAACATTGTCTGGAGGCTCTTCCAATGTTTTCAAAAGAGCATTGAAGGCATTTTTGGAAAGCATATGAACTTCATCAATAATATAAATCTTATAAGAAGATTGACTGGGAGCATAGAGCAGTTCTCGCTGAAGTTCCCGGATATCATCCACCCCTGTATTGGAAGCTCCATCAATCTCAATAACATCTGCTGAAATACCGGCAGCAATCTCTACACAATTATGGCATTTATTACAAGGAGTAATAGTTGGACCTTCAACACAATTAAGGCTTTTAGCCAGAATTCTTGCCATAGAGGTCTTTCCCACTCCTCTCGGTCCCGTAAAAAGATAGGCATGTGCAATACGATTACTCAGAATAGCATTTTGCAGAACTTCAGTAATATGCTCCTGAGCATATACTTCAGCAAAAGTTTGAGGTCTATATTTTCTTGCAAGTACTATATAACTCATAAACTAAACTCCTAAGACATAGTTTTGAACTACTGCCAATTAGGCAAGCATTTTCTTCTGGACAATTAAGTGAGTAAAGATAAAAAAGGACTTAATGCTTTTCCTTTAATAAATACTAAGATAATTTATAAAAATACTGGAGGTTAGACAATGAAATTGGAAGGTAAAGTGGTTATAGCTCAAGGAGGAGGACCTACCGCTGTTATCAATCAATCATTAGTAGGGATTACTCTGGAAGCAAGAAAGTTTGTTCAGGTCACCCGAGTTTATGGTTCTTTATATGGAGTTCGGGGAATTATTGATGAAGAATTTGTGGATCTTACTCAAGAGACTACCCACAATCTGGAACAAGTTGCTAACACTCCTTCTTCTGCCCTACTTTCCACCAGAGATAAACCAGATGAAAAATATTGCAAAGAAATCTTTAAGGTGCTGAAAGCTTATGATGTTCGCTATTTTTTCTATATTGGAGGCAATGATTCTGCAGACACTGTTCGCATCGTTAATGAAGAAGCTGATAAAGCAGATTATGAATTCCGGGCAATTCATGTTCCTAAAACAATAGATAATGACCTGGTGCTAAGTGACCACACACCTGGCTATGGTTCTGCTGCTCGTTTCGTAGCTTCTGCTTTTACTGGAGTCAATCTTGATAATCGTGCTTTACCAGGAGTATATATAGGAGTGGTAATGGGAAGAAATGCCGGATTTCTTGCTGCAGCATCAGCTTTAGCTCAAAAGTATCCTGATGATGGACCTCATCTCATCTATATGCCTGAAAGACCCTTCAATCAAGAAACTTTTTTAAGAGATGTTCAGAGGGTATATGACCGCTATGGAAGATGTGTAGTCGCTGTTTCAGAAGGTATTGTAGATGAAAATGGAGTTCCTATGATGACTATCCTGAGCAAAAATACTGAAGTAGATGCTCATGGTAATGTTCAGCTTTCTGGGACTGGAGCTTTAGGAGATTTATTAAGTGATTTGGTTCGTACCCGACTCAAAATAAAGAGAGTTCGTTCTGATACATTTGGTTATCTTCAACGTTCCTTTATAGGATGTGTTTCTGATGTAGATCAAAGAGAAGCTAGAGAAGTTGGTGAACGAGCTGCTCATTATGCTATCTGGTATAATATGGATGGTTCCATATCAATTCAGCGGACAGGATTTTATTCAGTAAACTATCAATTAGAAAATCTTTCTGATATAGCAGGAAAGACTCGTCATATGCCAGATGAATTTATTAATGAGAGCGGAAATGGAGTGACGGATGATTTTAAATATTATATTCGTCCACTTTTGGGATCAGGATTTCCTACTGCGCACCGTCTTCGTGCACCTAAGGTAGATAAGATATTGCAGGTTAATACTTGACATTTTTATAATGTAAATTAAAAGGGATAAAAGTATAATATATTAAAAATGGAGGAACAAATGACCTTTCAAGAATTTATGGCAAAAGTGGAAGCCCGGAATCCTGGAGAACCAGAATTTATTCAGGCAGTTAGCGAAGTAGTAGAATCCGTATGGGATGTCTATGAAAGCAATCCTCGTTTTGTAAAAGCCAATGTATTAGAGCGTTTAGTGGAGCCCGAACGGGTTGTTATTTTCCGCGTTCCCTGGATGGATGATAATGGTAACATCTATGTCCAACGTGGCTATCGTGTCCAATTCAACAGTGCTATAGGACCCTATAAAGGCGGTTTAAGATTTCACCCCAGCGTTAATCTATCTGTGCTCAAGTTTCTCGGTTTTGAACAGGTGTTCAAAAACAGTTTAACATCCTTACCTTTAGGTGGCGGTAAAGGTGGATCTGATTTTGATCCTCGTGGAAAATCTGACGATGAGATAATGCGCTTCTGTCAATCTTTTATGGCTGAGCTTTTCCGTCATATCGGACCCAACACTGATGTTCCTGCTGGTGATATTGGAGTTGGTGCTCGTGAAATTGGTTATCTCTTTGGATATTATAAGAAGCTAATGAATGAATTTACTGGTGTTCTTACGGGAAAAGGCATTAATTGGGGTGGAAGTCTCATCCGGCCAGAAGCTACAGGTTTTGGAATTGTCTATTTTACAGAAGAAGTTCTTAACACTATTGGTGAGACCATAAAAGGAAAACGAGTTGCTATTTCTGGATTTGGAAATGTAGCCTGGGGCGCAGTTCAAAAAGTTAATGATTTAGGTGGGAAGGTTGTTACCCTCTCTGGACCTGATGGTTATATCTATGACGAAGATGGCGTTTCGGGTGAAAAGATAGACTTTATGGTAACTATGCGTAATTCCAATAGAGATATGGTGCAGGACTATGCAGACAAATATCCCTCAGCTAAATTCTTCCCTGGAAAACATCCCTGGGAAGTTCCTGTGGATGTAGCCATTCCTTGTGCCACACAAAATGAACTGAACGAAGAAGATGCTCTTAAACTGATTAATAACAAATGTATCTGTGTGGTTGAAGGTGCTAATATGCCTTGTGTTCCTAAAGCTATTGAAGCATTCCAGAAAGCTAAGATGCTATTTGCTCCAGGCAAAGCAGCTAATGCAGGTGGTGTTGCTACCAGTGGACTGGAAATGACCCAGAATGCAATGCATCTTTCCTGGCCTCGGGAAGAAGTTGATGCTCGTTTGAGAGAAATTATGAAGAATATTCATAAAGCCTGCGTTGAACATGGAAAAGAACCTGATGGATACATAAACTATGTAAAAGGTGCTAATATCGCTGGTTTTATGAAAGTAGCCAATGCAATGTGCGATCAAGGATTAGTCTAAATAGAGAATAAATAAAAAATAAGACCCTGCTTTCAAAGAGCAGGGTTTTTTATTTACTAAAAAAAGTTATAACTTTATACAAATCATTGCATTACTTCTATCATATCATTTTATTCTTCTACTGATTTGTTATATAAAATTCCAATTAAATTAAGAAATATATCTTTTTCATCAATCAAGATATGGTTAATAATACTAATAATATTAAAAATAGCGGATAAAATTAAGCTGTATACCTAACAATTTTTATCTTAGTTTGTTTTTTTATTTTTCCGAAGATGAGAAAGTGCAGTATTTAAGGTAGCTTTCCCTTCTTCCCAGAAATCTTTCCAGTCCTGTTTTGAAGGTATAAGAACCGGTAACATTGCACCCTTAGTTTTTCTCTGCTCATAAAGGATGATTAAGAAAAACCACAATAAATAAGCAATACTGCTGGCTATAGCGGCACCTACCATTCCCCAACGAGGTATCATTAGAAGATTTAATCCAATATTTAACCCTAAAGATATAGCTGGTATCAGGATAGTTATTGGGGGAAATCCCTTACTATTCAAATAATTATTGAAAAAAGAACCAAAACTCAGTCCATAACTAGCAGGTATTAGCCATAAATAAACACTATATGCAGGAACAAAATCTACCCCATAAAGGACACGAAAAAGAAATTTCCCAAAGATAATAAAGGCAAGGTTAGCAACTGTTAAAAAAGCACCAAAAAGCATCATAATCTTTTTCATCACTTGCCACTTAGCGAAATCATCCTCCGTATCAGAAAGTTTTACAAAGAGATAACCTCCCACTATATTAGAGGCTACTTGTAACATATCAACAATATGTGCAGATAACGAATAAATCCCTACTTCACGAAACCCCAGCATCTTCTTTATCAAGATTATATCCACCCTTATTAACAACATTATTATGATAGAGGATAAAAATACCCTGATTCCAAAGCCATAAGAAGAATAAATAAATTTTAGATCTAAACCCTTTTTCAAACTTCCCGGTTTATAATTATAAATATAGTAAAATATAGCAAAAGACGAAGCCATTAATGTGGAGCCAAGGATCACAGTTAAACGGTCTGCATTCCTAAGAAAAATAAATCCTAAAAGGAAGAATAATAAACACAGCCCAGAATTTATTACATTACCTAGAGATTGAATTATTACTTTATCCATACCTAGATATATGCTGTCCAGTTGCATAAAGTATTTGGATAATGCGATATAACCTACAAACAGTAATATATATTCAGGTTTAAAAGTATAATCCAGAACCTTGCTCCAGACATTAATCAATGATAATCCCAGTGCAGAAAGGACTATAACCTCCAGAATAAAAGTAAGAGTAGCCCACATAAATAGATTATTAAGTTTATCTGGATATTTTCTAATCAAATAAGGATAACTGCGGTAAATTCCTAAGTCCAAAATCATCCATAAAAAACCGCCAATGGTGATAAGATAACTGTATTCTCCTTTTAATTCCACACCCAGATAACGAGCTGTAATTAAACTGGAAAAGAAGGAAAATACCATTATAATCAGCCGGAAACTTCCACCCATTAGAATATTTTTTTTAAGATTGATTCCAGCCATAAAATTGATTCTCCTTCTTTATTTTATTCCTTATATGATATATTGTTGAAAAAAGAAAAAACATAATTATGGAAATAATCATATTGTCAAATCTTTTCAATGAGAAAGTATAACTTATCACTGAAAAAATACTAAAAATGTAAACGGATCCTTTATCTTTAATAAAGAGAAAAAGTAAATAGAGACATCAAATTTACCTAATACTATAGAGCAATGGAGAAAATTTGAAGCATATTGTATAGAAGAACCTTGTGTATTTAACTCTGAATAAATAGCAAGAAAACTATTTAACTTTCAGGTAAATGATTATTTTTAAATTAAATAAATAATTCCGCTTGACAAATTCCTTATAATTTTGGATAATAGAAAATTACTTATCTATCTCTCTAAACTAGGGAATATCATAGAGGAAATTATTATATATGGTTCTCGCCAAAACTTTGTTCTGGATCGCTATTATAGCTATGATTTATCATTTTATAGGCTATCCTTTATTGCTTCTTATTATAACTTCTTTTAAAAAAACATACCAGAATAAGATGGTAAATGATATTCTTATTTATCCAAAAATCATTATCTTATGTCCTGCCTATAATGAAGAAGCACGGATAGAAGAAAAAATTAAATCTTTTTTAGCTTTAGACTATCCCCAAGATAAAATTAAGATGATAGTAATTTCAGATAATTCTATAGATCATACTAATGAAATTGTCTCCAAATACCTAGACCAAAGAATTAAACTGATTATTCAAGCAGAACGCGGAGGAAAACAGAAGGCTCAAAATTCAGCTCTGCCGTATCTAGACTGTGATTTTGTGGTCTCCACCGATGCTAATTCCATATTTGCTCCTGATGCAATCAAAGTACTGGTAAAAAAAATCCTTTCTAATCCTGATATTGGAATGGTATCCGGTGAATTATTGCTCCTTCATAAAGGTGATAAAAGTTCAGGAGAAGGATTATATTGGAAATATGAGAGCTATTTAAAATTACTGGAAAGCAAATTTTATTCTTTAATTGGTGCCAATGGATCTCTTTATTTAATTAAAAGAGAACTTTTTAATAAGATTGATCCTCAATCAGTAGATGATTTTGAACGAGCTCTTATTGTCCTAAAAAACCATCAAATTGTAAGCTACGAACCCGATGCTAAAGTTTCTGAAGAAGAATCAAAAAGTGCAAAACAAGAATTAGGACGAAAAGTTAGAATTATAAGCAGAGAATGGCAAGTAGTAAAAAGAAATAGAGAATTGTTAAACCCTTTTAGATATCCAATCATCAGTTTTCAACTATTTTCTCATAAAATATTAAGGTGGTTGATTTTTGTTTTTTTATTGATGGTTTTTTTTGCATCCCTTTATTTGATTAATATAAAGTTTTTTAGAATAGTGCTCATACTGCAATGTATTTTTTACGGTTGGGGCATCATAGGTTTAATAGCGCAAAGTAAAGAAAAAAAGATGCCTTTATCAAGAATCCCCGCTTATATTTGTGTTATGTTTTATTCTTCCTTAAAAGCTTTTATGTATTTCATAGGGAAAAAAACGAGTGGGATCTGGGAACCATTAAGATAGGAGTAATCTTAAATGAATATTTTAGTTACGGGAAGCAATGGATTTGTAGGTTCTAAATTAATGTGGGAACTGGAAAAGTTAAATAATAATGTGATAGGAATTGATATAAGTCCACATTGCAATTCAAAGCCTCATCCAGAAACAGTTATGGGAGATATACGTTCTTTTGAAGATCTGAAAAAAGTTCAATATATCTTCCAGGAAAAAAATAATAGTAGCATTGAACTGATTATACATTGTGCAGCAGCAAAGCACGATTTTGGAATTTCCCGAGAGGAATATTTCAGCCATAATCAGTATGGAACTCAGGTATTATTAGACTTTGCTGATAAAGCAAACATCCATAAAATTATCTATCTCAGTTCGGTTTCTGTTTTTGGACATCCTCAAGGAAGAGCTGATGAAGAAAGTCCCTATAATCCGGATCATCCATATGGTGAATCTAAACTGGGTGGAGAATTGTTATGTATAGAATGGCAAAAGGGGAATCCTGAAAATGAGCTTATTGTTCTTCGTCCAGCTGTTATTTATGGACCTCATAATTTCGCAAATATATATAAATTAATAAATACTCTTCATCGCACTCCCTGGGTAACTGTGGGAAAAGGTGATTATGTTAAAAGTGTTGTTTCTCTTGATACAATTATTGATATGATTCTTTTTGCTCTGAGTTTACTAAAACCCGGTTATCAGCATTTCAACTGTGTGGATGAACCATACTTAACCTTAAATGAGCTTATGCATATTATAGCCAGTAATCCTGGTTTTCATATGCCCAAAATAATTATCCCCGAATGGTTAGCAATCTTTATCGGTAAATTATTTGATATACCAGCAAAACTTTTTTCTATTGACTTACCAGTGAATAGTGACAGAATGCGAAAATTATCAACACCGACTAATTTTTATGCTCAAAAGATAAGAGAAGCAGGTTTCGTACAAAGAAAAAGCATTGAAGAAAGCATCTCTGAAATGTGTAGCTGGTACTTAGATTTTATAAAAAATAAGGAGAAATAGATGGAAAAATTACGGTTGGGTCTAATAGGATGTGGACGCATCTCTAAAAATCATTTTGAAGCTATATCTCAAATTCCGGAGGCGGAATATGTAGCTGTGGCTGATATTATTCGTGAAAGAGCAGAGGAAGCTGCTAAAACTTATAACATTCCCTCGGTCTATACGGATTATCATCAAATGCTGGATAAAGAAGAGCTTGATGCAGTCAGTATTTGCACCCCAAGTGGTCTTCACCCTTCTATAGGAATAGATGTGGCAAATCACAAAATTAATGTAATCACCGAAAAGCCTATAGCTATCAATGTGGAAAGTGCAGATAAACTTATTCACGCTTGTGATGAAAACAATGTTCAACTCTTTGTAGTGAAACAAAACCGTCTCAATACCACGATGCAACTGCTTAAACGAGCAGTAGATAAGGAACGTTTTGGTCGTATCTATCTGGCTCAATCAAATGTCTTCTGGCAAAGACCTCAATCTTACTATGATTCAGCTAAATGGCGTGGAACCTGGGAATTTGATGGTGGCGCTTTTTTAAATCAAGCAAGTCACTATGTGGATGCTCTTTACTGGCTTTTAGGCAATGTAGCAAGTGTGATGGCTTATACTGCCACAATGGCACGTCATATTGAAGCAGAGGACACCGGTTGCGCCATTTTACATTTTCGCTCTGGAATTATTGCTACTCTCAATGTAACAATGCTCACTTATCCCAAAAACTTTGAGGGTTCTATCACTATCATCGGTGAAAAAGGCACTGTTAAAGTTGGAGGGGTTGCAGTTAACAAAATTGAGAAATGGGAATTTGAGGAATATGATGATGATGACCGCATTGTGGAAGAAGCTAACTATCAACCTCCAAATGTGTATGGCTTTGGGCATAATCCTTATTATCGGAATGTAGTTGATGTTCTTTTACAAAGAGCAGAACCATTAACAGATGGAAGAGATGGACGCAAATCAGTTGAAATCGTTCAAGCTATCTATCTTTCAGCTAAAACAGGTAAAAGAATAAGTCTACCGTTATAATAAACTCAATTTTTTCTTGTATATATCAGGGAGTATTTCCCATCTCCCTGATTTTTTATTTAAAGTCAGAATAAAAAACTTGACAATAATACCCTTTATCGTTTAATGAATTTATGATAATAGACAAATCATAGTAAAAGCCTTCAGGAGAATAAGTTGCTATTACAAAAATATATTGAAAGTAGATTAGATATGATTGAAACCAGCTTGAAGGAATATCTGGGAACTCAATCAGCACTTAATAAACAGTTAAAACAAGCTATGCATTATGCTGTCTTTTCTGGAGGAAAGCGATGGCGTCCTTTGCTGTTACTTTCTATATATGAAATGTTGATGGGAATGCGAAAAAATACTGGTCTACCTCAAGCTTTAAAAGCTGCAACGGCGGTGGAATTAATACATAATGCTTCCCTGGTGCATGATGATTTGCCTATGATAATGAATAGAACAGAGAGACGGAATCAACCTGCTGTGCATATTAAATTCGGAAATGCTACCGCAATTCTTACCGGTGATGCTCTTTATACACTGGCTTTTGAGGTTTTAGGACAAATTTCTCCTCCTTCCAAAGCCCTTTCCTGCATTCGTATCCTGTCTAATAGTACTAGTTCTTATGGATTAATTGGTGGCCAGGTGGTAGCTCTGGAAAGTAAGCATAAAGTAATGAAAATGAATACTCTGCACTATATAGACTTGAAAAAAGTGGGCTCTCTTTTAGAAGCTTCGGCTGATATGGCTTGCACTCTTGCCAGTGCAGATGATAGCGTTCATATAATTATGAAATCTTATGCCTCTAATCTTGGTATGGCTTATCAGATGATAGAAGATATCACCACTGATTATAATCGTAGTGTGGAAGACCTGGACTTTGGAGAAGAATTTATAACTCCCACTTCTCGTAATAGTTATACCGGATTACTGGGATTTGATAAAACCCGTACAACTGTGGAAAATCTTCTTTCTGAAGCAGAGGATTTGATAAAACCATTTCCCCATAATGAAGCTCTCAGGGAATTTGTGCAAATGATTCAAGAACGGATACCCTGAGTTATGATAGATACACATTGCCATTTACTCCCAAATATTGATGATGGTTCTTCTTCCTTTGAAGCATCTCTTCAGCTTTTGCAGCAAATGGTAGAAGATGGCATAACTCACACTTTTCTCACTTCCCATTATCTACCTGGTCTTTATCAATATGACCGTGCTTTGTATGATGAAAGATTTGAAGAACTGCAAACTATCGTCCAGAAAGAAGACATACATATGACTCTATATCCTGGTTTTGAAGTTTTTCTCAATCCCACTACTATAACAGATATTGAAAGATTTAATTTAACACTCGGAAACTCCCATTATGTGCTGATAGAATCCGATTTAAATGGTCTTCCTAAGGACTTTTATGAAAATGTCTATCCCCTTCTGAGAAATGGTTATCGCCCAATTCTGGCACACACAGAAAGGTATGTAAGCATTATGCATAAACCTCACAATGCCAAAGAGCTGATGGAAAAAGATATCTATCTTCAAATTAATGCTGGTAGCCTTTTAGGAAAATATGGAGAAAAAGTTCGTCAGACCGCCTGGGTATTGTTAAATAATGGCTGGGCGCATCTGCTGGGTTCTGATAGCCATGCCAATGAACCTAATAATTTGTTCCCTCAAGCAACAAAGCTGATTAAAGAAAGGATTGATGAACACACTGTCCAGTTACTAACTCAGGATTTTCCACAAATGATTATTAATGATGAGCAAATTCCGCTATTCTATGTATATGTTCATTCCTCACATCATCATCACCAACATAAATCTTTCTGGGAAAGGATATTTGATTAAATGCCAAGATTACTGATTACAGGTGTTACTGGCTTGATAGGAAAGTCCGTTCTAAATTCTATTTTAAAAGAACAACTGGATTATGAGATTAGTGCCCTAATTAGACCAGACACGGCTTTAGAGCGATTCTCATCTTTTAGAAGTTCTGTTGAGTTAGCCCAGATAGATTTGGCTGACACGGAAAAGCTTTATGATTATCTTAAAAACAATACCTTTGATGTAGTGATGCATATAGGTGCTTTGAGAGGTGGTCGTAAATTTCCCCCCGATACCTATATAAAAGCAAATTATAAGAGCACAGAGCAGTTTGTTGAGCATTGTCAAAAACACGGTTCTCGTTTTATTTATTGTTCTTCTGTGGGAGTTTTTGGAGTTATACCCAAAGAATTACCTGCCACCAATGAAACAGAACGCAATCCGGATAGCCTTTATCACTGGACCAAAATAGAAAGTGAAAAGATTATCAATCAAGCCGTATTAAAAGGTCTGAATGCTGCTATTCTGAGACCTTCCATCACTTATGGTCCTGGTGATTATGGGTTTCCCCATCAAATGGTGAAGCTGGTGCAGAAAAAGATTTTCCCTATCATTAATAAACGCATCTGGATTCATCTTTGCAATGTGAACACTATAACCCGAGCTTTTGTCTGGCTTTTGAAAAATGAATATAATCCTGGATTGGCTTTAAATGTAGCAGACCGTGAACCAGTCCAGCTACAGAATCTGATTGATTTTATTTCTCGTGAAATTCACGGCAAAAACTATAAGACCATCTTAAAATTGGATTCAAATCTTTTTGCTTTAGGTGAATCTATTTCCCGTAAACTTAAAAATGAACTCTGGACAAGTCGTTTTCAACTTATTTCGCATTCCTGGTTCTATTATGTGGATAACACCTATGAACTTATGAATCTTCCCCCCACTTTTACTATTCCTGATATTCGCATAATCATTGAGGATATTACAAAGAAATAATGGCTATTCCTATTATTAACAACTGGGAAAAGTTTTTCTCCAATCCTTATGAAGGTTTGGGCTCTTCCTATGAACGTATTATTCTCAATGACCTTTTATTTCAAACGGTTAATAATTATAATGTTCATAAGGTGTTGGAAAGTCCTTCTTTTGGTTTTACGGGCATTAGTGGAATAAATCTATTAAATCTAGCTGAGTTGGGATTGGATATCACTCTGGAAGATAATGATTTGCATAGATTGAATTTAATAGAAAACCTCTGGAATAAACTTGGATATCAGGTTGATCTTGTCTATAATCCAGAGTTCACTAAACTTGATTATCCAGATAAATCTTTTGATATGAGTTTCTCCTTTTCTGCTCTCTGGTTTGTATCAGATCTGGCTAATTTCCTTAAAGAATTATCCCGAGTTACTGCTCAAGTTATCTTTATCAGTGTTCCTAATCGGGATGGAATCGGTTTTAAATTGCAAATGAAGGATTATTCACCGGAAAAATATCCTCAAATAACACTCAGTTATATTGACCCCTCTTCTATTATATATATTCTCAAAAAAATTAATTGGAATTTAGTTGATTCTGGATATTTTGATTGTCCACCCTGGCCTGATATTGGTATGACTAAAGAAGAGCTGTTAAAAAAATGGTTTCCTCAACTTCCGATTACCAAAATATTCAAAGAAAAACCGGATGAGGAAGCTGGCTCTATTTTAGATTATTATTCTGGAAAGGACCCTGATTTTGCTCAAAGGATGCATCGCTATCAATGGTTAGAAAAAACTGCTCCCATTTCTTTCAAAAAAATCTGGGCACATCATTATTATATGATATTTGCGCCTTGAATTCCTCCTTAAATTAAAAATAGTTTTTGATGTTCCCAATATATCGTTGGCAATAAACTATGTCTCGTAAAAGATTACTCTTTTTAATTATTGGCTTAATAATAGGCATTGTGCTCATCCTTCTCTGGTTGCATTATATAGACCTGAATGAGCTTATAATGCGGATGCGGAAAGTAAACACGGAGTTAGTGTTCTGGGCTACTATTTCCTATCTGGCTGCTTATTTCATTCGTAGTTTGCGCTGGAATATCCTTTTAAAGAAACAAATTTCTATCCCTATCTGGAAAACCTATCTTTATAGTATGGGTGGAAACTGGGTTAATTATCTTATTCCTATTCGGGCAGGAGAATTGGTCAAAGCCTGGTTCGTAAAACATAATCACGGTTCATCAATTACCAGTGTGCTTCCATCTATCTTTATTGATAAAACTTTTGACACTCTGGGCATTTTCTTTGTGCTCTTGATGATACCTTTACTTAAAGTGAACCTTTCAAAGGGAATGCTGGTTTTGCTTATTCTTTTGAGCTTTGTATTTGCATTATCTCTCTCAATCCTTTTACTTGCTGTCTGGCAAAAAGATAAAGTAGTGAGATTCCTGCAAACTTTATTTTCCTGGTTGCCAATGAAACTTAAAACCAAAGTTAATAATTATATCAGCATCTTTGTCCAGGGATTGAATATTTTTGAACATCACTGGACGCGTTTACTCAATTCTTTTCTGCTTACAGCTCTGGGCATATTTCTGGATGGGTTATATTTCTATCTTTTATTCCTTGCTTTTGGAATAGATTATCCTTTCTTGAAAGTTCTTTTTGGCTACACTCTAATCAATCTTTCCTATGCCATACCTCAGCCTCCAGCTCAATTAGGTAGCAACGAATGGATGATGATTATTATCTTTTCTGTAGGTTTTGCATTGACAAGAGAGGACGCATCTGCAATTATGGCTTTTGCACATATGTTAACCGCCATCCTGATTGGAGTTATTGGACTGGTCTCTATTATCCTTAGTGGTCGTCAGGTTCTGAAAGCGGTATTAGGTGGAGAAAAGATTTATGAACAGTGAAGAAATGATTCAGAAAATTCAGGAACTAAAACAGGTTAAACAAGATTTATTAGCTCAAATCCGCAAAACTATCATCGGTCAGGACCAAGTAATAGAAAAGGTTCTCATTGGACTTTTTGCTAATGGACATATGCTGATTGAAGGAGTGCCTGGACTGGCAAAAACTCTTCTCATTTCAACTATAGCCAAAGCTTTAAATCTATCCTTCGGTCGTATTCAATTTACTCCCGACCTTATGCCTTCTGATATTACAGGTTCGGATATCTTAGTCACTGCTAAAGACAGTGACCGCCGTGAATTTCAATACATAAAAGGTCCTATCTTTGCTAATCTTATTTTAGCAGACGAGATTAACCGAACTCCTCCCAAAACTCAAGCTGCCTTGCTTCAAGCTATGCAGGAATATCAGGTTAGTAGCGGAAATACAACCAGACCTCTGGATTTGCCCTTTATCGTGATGGCAACCCAAAATCCTATTGAACAGGAAGGCACCTATCCTTTACCGGAAGCTCAGTTAGACCGTTTTATGCTCTATATTAATATTGATTATCCTTCCTATGAAGAAGAATTGACCATTGTACAAAGTACTACCGGTGCTGCTGGAGAAGAACCTATTCCTATGCTTTCTGCAGATAAAATCCTGCACTTTCAAGCTGCCATTAGAAATATGCCAGTTAGTTCACATATCCTGGAATATGCAGTAAAGCTTGCTCGTAGTACCCGTCCCGGAACTCCAGAAAGTAAACCTGAAATTACTAAATGGATAAATTGGGGAGCAGGACCTCGTGCCAGTCAATATCTTGTTTTAGCTGCTAAAGCTCGTGCTGCGCTGGAGGGAAGATTGACTCCTTCTGAAGAAGATATTCGTGCTGTTTCTTTACCGGTACTCACTCATCGTGTTCTGGTCTCATTTGCTGCTGAAGCAGAAGGCATTAAACCTGCCGATATTATCCAGCAACTACTTTCTTAGTGCAGGATAATCACTTGCTCATAAGTATAAAGAAAAAGCGATAGTTTTCGCTACAGGTCTTTCAACCTAAAAGGAGTGAATAATGAAAAAAACTTTACTTTTACTGCTGATGGCAACGATAATGGTTTTTAGCTATGCTATTGATGACCGTATACCGCGTCCTATAGCTCACTTGAAGAATATTCAGCCCTATAATGTTGATTATCAGCAGGACCTGGTTCTCCTCCGTAATCAAAATTTCATCTGGATTTATTCTATCTTCAATCCCTGGTCACCTCGTCTGGAAGCTGTTTTCACTTCTTCCGCTTTAATTGAAGACCTAAACTTACTGGGAGATAATCAGCTCTATGTATGCAGTGAAGAACCTTCCAATACCATTTCTTCTGTTGACACCCTTTCCTATCCAGGAAAAATATTCTTTACTAATCCTGTTATCGGTAATAAAATCGCTAGAGAAGGTTCTTTGCTCTATGTGGCAGACCGTTTGCGCGGTATTGATATCATAGATATCGGAAAAGGTGGAATGCGAGAACTAAAATCTACCTTTTCTGAAAAATGGGGCATCCGTGATCTTTGGGCTGAATACCCTTATATCTATGCCCTAAACGACTTCGGACTTGTCACTATTGACATCTCGGATCTCCAGTTTCCTATTAGCTTAGGAGTCAATTATGAAATTGCCGATGCTACTGTTCTGGCTAAAAATGGTAATATTATCTGGATTGGTGCCGGAAAAAAACTCCTCGCTATTAATGCTGCTGATATGAAACATCCCCGACTGATTAACCTTATGAATCTCTCTAATGAAATTCAGGACCTGGAAATCTATAACGACCGACTCTTTGTAGCACTGGGACAGGGTGGCGTGAAAATCTATGGCATTAAAAATCCCCTGAAAATAGAAGACCTCAATACCCTCTATCCTGCTGTGGCAGTTTATGATATTGCTCTTGGAAACGATTTAATCTTCCTCGCTTTAGGCAAAGATGGCTGGATGATTTATGAATATAGATAATCATCCTTTGAACTTTTCCCTTTGCTTTGATTCTTTCCTGTCTCTCTATTATTAACTTATGTTTTGAACCATAAGAAGGATTAAATCTATAAAGGAAAAAAGGGGGAAAATTTCTAAGGTGAATTTAATTACAAATCTATGTATAAAATGAGAGAAAATACTTGACAGATAAGTTAAATGAAATAATCTATATTTATAAAGAAAAAAATATAAAGTGAGGTTAGAAAGATGAAAAAAAGATTGACGGATTTTTTAATTGGTATCTAAGATATAATAAGGTAATTATAAGGTAGTTAAAGAGAATGAGATTAATAACAGTGATAGTGGTTTATAATACTTGTTTCTAATTTATTAAGAACATAATTAAAAGAAGGAGAACAAAATGTTAAAAAAGTTAGGTTTTTTGCTTGTCGCAATTTTATCATTTAGCTATTTAATGGGTTTAACGGCAGGAGATATAGCTATTCTGGGATTAAATACTGATGCAACAAAATCAATGATTTTTGTCGCTTTAACCGATATTCCTGCTAATACTACAATTTCTTTTACCGATAATGGATGGATTTCCTCTTCTAATTCATTTAGAACTGGGGAGGGAACAATAGCTTGGTCACATACCGCTTTAGTTAGTAAGGGTACATGTATTACTATCACATTCACTACTACTCCGACTGCCAGTTTAGGTACTGTAACAAAAATTGGTTCATTTGACCTTTCTGCAAGTGGTGATCAAGTTTTAGCTTATGAAGGTACCACCGCTCCGACATAAAATAATGCTTCTATCTGGTTATATGGATTTTCCATTGAGAATTGGGCATTTAATAATGATACTAATACTTCAGATCTACCAACTGCTTTAAGTGGTGCCTCTGTTGGATTAACAACTTCTAATACCGAGATTGATAATGGCTATTTTGCTAACGGTAGTGCATCTCAAACTTCTGTATCAGTATCAGGAACAAAAGCACAATTACTTTCTCTATTTGGCGATAGAACCAAATATTACACCAATGATAATGGTCCTCTAAAATTTCCTACTTATACCATAACAGTAACAGTAGGAAGTGAGCCACTTATTTCCATATCTGGAACTCTTAATCCCTTTAGCACAGTTGTAGGAACTCCATCAGATGCACAAAGTTATACCTTAAGTGGACATAATCTCACTGCAAATATAGCTGTAACTGCTCCCACAGGTTTTGAGATATCCAGTAATGGTAGTTCTTATTCATCTAATCTTTCTTTATCACCTACTTATAATGGTTCAATTTATGTAAGATTAAATGGTTCTAATATAACTTGTTATAACGGTAATATAAATCATAGTAGCGGAGAAGCTGAAGCAAATCTTGCTGTTAATGGTATAGTATTTGAACCAACTCCTGATAATCTCTTGCTTCTGGATAACTTTTATTATGATGAAGGGTTAGCTTTAAAAGATACTCGTTGGAATTCACATAGTGGTACAGGAACCAATACTATAACAGTGCAAAGTGATAACTTAACTTATCTTGACTATCCTTCTGTAGCAGGTAATTGTATTTCTATTACTACTAAAGGCGAAGATGTTAATCGTACTTTTACTGCTCAAACAGCAAATTCAGTCTATGCATCTTTTCTGGTTAATGTAACCTCTGCCAATACGGCTGGCGATTATTTTATTCACTTTGGTCCCCAATCGATAGGAACTCTTTTTAGAGGGAGAGTTTTTGTAAAAAAGAATGATGCTGATGCTTTGAGCTTTGGTTTATCTAATGCAGCAAATGCTGCTGGAGCGGTTTGGACAGATTTTAACTATAGCTTAAATACCACTTACTTGCTCGTGTTACGTTATGATATAGTTGCAGGTGATGCAAATGATGTGGCTCATTTATATATCGATCCTCCTATAACATCTAATGAACCAGCCTTTACTTTGACTGCTACCGATACTAACTCAGATACTGCTAATATAGGTTCTATTGCTCTTCGCCAGGGCAGTACTAGCAGTGCACCTGCCTTACTACTTGATGGTATAAGAGTTGCCAATTCCTGGGAAAATCTTTTGGAAATATCTGAACAGCCACCTCTTCCTGTAGTATTGACTTCTTTTACAGCTACCATCTCCAATCAGAATTATATTAATTTAACCTGGATAACACAGAGTGAAACCGGTATGATGGGTTATTATGTTATGCGTAGCACCCAAAATGATTTATCTACAGCTAAAGTAGTAAGTCCATTAATTCCTGCTACTAACACTTCTCAACCTAAAGCTTATCTTTATACTGATACAGAAGTGACAGAAAGCGGAACTTATTATTATTGGTTGCAATGCAATGACTACGATGGAATAATTAATACCTATGGTTCTATATCTATTGAATACAATCCTGGTGGAGGCAATACTACTCCTTCTATTCCATTGGTTACGGAATTATTACCGGTATTTCCTAATCCTTTCAATCCACAACTGTTTATACCTTTCAATCTGGCTAATAAATTAGAGGTTAAGATTATTATTTATAACACCCGGGGTCAGATTGTTAAAGAGATTCCGGTAGGAGAACAAAATCCCGGTAACTATCGGATAGAATGGGATGGCAAAGATTCTAAGGGGCAAGCTTTACCCACTGGAATCTATTGCATTCGTATGATAGCAGGTAAAGATTACTATCAGACAAAGGCTATTTTAATGAAATAATCTCCTATTAAAAATAAAAGTAAAAGCCCGGCTTTTCAGTCGGGCTTTTTTCTTTTATATTAGAAAACTGTCTATTTTATGTCAGATCTCCCTGCCTTCTATAAATATCACAGCTCCCTTTTTGATTGAATTCCAGTCATATTTTTAGTCCCTGTCTTTCAAATTTTGCCTTCTCACTTATAAATGAAGAGATGAGGTTAAACTTATGCTGAGCTTATGACCAATTTCGGACATAAGCCGGACATAAGCCGGACATAAGCTACCCATAAGCTGGAGATAAAAACAGGGAAGATTATATCTTTTATTTCAGTAAATAACAAGATAATGATACAAAAAAACCCGATAGATTAGAATCTATCGGGGCTATCTTTAAAGGTTTTCTAACTAAGGTAAGGACGGAGCTTTTCTAAGATTTTATCCTTTTGCACCAGTCCTATTAATTGCTCAACCACCTCTCCATTCTTAAAGATAAGAAGGGTTGGAATGGACATAATGGAAAAGCGAGT
>MTKZ01019465.1_pt2 | contig 52000 bp, 49 predicted proteins | sample 1042781 | NCBI WGS metagenome assembly MTKZ01 (sample SAMN06212207, study PRJNA360539) | anaerobic digester metagenome | biome: Wastewater treatment plant; material: sludge; isolation source: anaerobic digester fed with sludge from wastewater treatment plant | place: Denmark: WWTP Viborg ...
CTCCACACCGGCGCGCCGGTTTTGCCGGGCTTTCTGATCCGGCAGCCGGACGGACGTTACCGGATCAAGTTTCTGGCCGAGGTCGAAACGATCCGCAGCGGAAACCGCCGTCAGGACGTGCTGACCAACACGCAGCGCTACAACGCCATCCTGGAAGAACAGGTCCGGCAATACCCTGACCAGTGGCTGTGGATCCATCATCGCTGGAAGACGCGGCCCTCGCAGGTCAGGGAGCGGCCATGAAGGATCTCCGGGCCGGATGGAATTCCAGGAATTCATCCGGGTACATTCCTTCCGTATCGAAACGATGCGACATGAAGCAGTGATGGCTTTTCATGAAGCCGGATGCAGTTCGGAAAAGAATCTTTGCGGTCGGCGACATTCACGGGTGTTTTCTCCATCTGCGGGAGCTCCTCGGCAAAATCCCGATCGGTCGAAACGACATCCTTCTGTTCCTGGGCGATTACATCGACCGGGGACCGGATTCTTACGAGGTCGTGGAAACGCTCCTCCGCCTGAAGCACGGATCAACGAGCACAATCTGCCTGAAGGGAAACCATGAGCAGATGTTCCTGGATTACCTGTCGGGAAAGGATCGTGAGCTTTTCCTGTCCAATGGGGGCCGGCACACCCTGCGATCTTACAGAAAGAGCGGATGGGAGCAGCCGCCTGCCGAACACATGGATTTCTTCCTGTCGCTGGATCTTTATTACGAGACGGAAGACTTCATTTTTGTCCATGCCGGTTTGCAGCCGAACATCCCTCTGCAGAACCAGAATCCGGAAGATCTGCTGTGGATTCGCGGCCCCTTTTATGCAGGACCGAACACCTGGAACAAGACCATTGTCTTCGGGCACACGCCGTTCGCACAACCATATGTCCGGGAGGGAAAAATCGGAATCGATACCGGGGCCTGCATGGGCGGTTTGCTGACCTGTGTTGAGCTGCCGCGGATGATTTTTCACCAGACGGGAGCTTAGGCAGAAGCGGCCCGGAGAAGAGGCCGATTCTCGATATGCATGCGCCGGGGGACGCCATTGTCCGGAACGAAGCCCGTCTGGACGGGAAAGAACGTCCGGGTTACAGCTCGTTTTGCGCCGTTCAATCCTCTTTTACCGCTGTCCAGGTCTCGTTCGGCCTGAATGATTGCATCTCCCGGGCGATCTTCAGCGTATTCGGTCCGAGATTTTTCTGGTAGATTTTGCCCTGCTGGTTGACAATGAAGGCCATGATCCCCGACTTGCCCCAGTGCGACGGAAAAGCAACCAGGGCAAATCCCCCGACCATATTGCCGTTGATAACGTAGCTGTATTTCCCGCCCGGCGCACTGCTTCCCTGCCTTGTCAAGATTTTGAAATAATAGCCATGAAACGGCTCCGGCTTTTCTTCCTTGAACGCGGCCTTGCTCTTCCGATAACCCTCCATTCTCGCTTTTGCCACCAACTCACCCAGAGGGCTCACCGCTTCTCCCTTGGCAGCCCTCCAGTAAAGCCCGTTTCTCTTGCCCGGATCGCTGCGCAGCTTCTGTGCATACGTCATTACACCGTCGCCGTCCCAGTCCTTCAGGACATATTCACGCTGCGCATGGACATAGCTTTTGCAGACCAGAATGGCCGTGAGTTCGTTTTCTCCGATCCGGCGATTCAGGATCTCCTCCCTGCCGGCTTCCGTGTCAAAGAACCATTGATCGTCAATCTTTACAATCGGAATGGGAAACGGCCAGTCCTCTTTGCCCACGTGAAGAATCAGCTTCCTTTCATTTTCTTTAACCAGGCCGGTCTTTTCGGATAAATGTCTGGACAGTTCATCCAATTCAGAGTTGTCCTGAACTTCATCGCCCGAGCGAAGTTCTGTTCCCGAAGGGCCAAAGATCCGATTCAGGGTTGCGTTGTCTTTTGCCTGGATCGCCTTGATCAGGCTGTTTACGGCATCTTCAGGCGAAGGAAACAACATCTGTGGTGGCGCTCCAAAAGCCGGCATGCTCCAGGCAAAGGCAACGGCGATCATCCCCAGAAAAGCAGCCATAAACATCATCCTTCGTGAAGGCCGAGATGCGGACCTCTGCTGAATTGCACCCATCGTAGTCTCCCTTTCCTTGTCCCTTTGTTTTCACGTTCGTTATCCGGATATTAAACGCAAATTTGCCGGGGCGGTCAGCGCTGTTTGCCGGCGGCGGCATTCGCCTTTGCGGGACTGCCGCCTTTCTTTACAGACACGGCAGCAGGCCGCTCCCGTGCCACCGTCTGACGACTGGCCTGTCCGCGAAGGCTCTGTACTTTGGACTCGTTCGCGCCCCGATAGCCGCCGAATGCAACGGAGGGCGCCTTACCGGGTTTCTGGCCTTCCCGGATGGAATGCACCTGCGAGGGACCCTTGACCATTGCCGGATCTGGTGCGGCCGGCAGCCTCTTGACGGCTTGACCGGGCGCCACCGGACGGGCTACCGGAGCCGTGACACGGACTTCCCTACCGGCAACCGGCGCCAACGGCGCCTTGGGAAGCTTCACTCCCGGGCCCGCGGAACCGCCTTGCGAAGGGCTCTTGACGATGACCGGCACCGGTGTGGTCAGCGGCTTCTTGACAGCTTGACCGGACGCCACAGGCGGCTTGGCAGGAATGGTGCCTCGGCTCTCTTTGCCGCGATTGCTCAAAGAAGCGGCATTCCCTCTGGGCCCGAATATGCCTTCCAGAGGCTTTGACGACATGGTTGACCTCCCCCTGACTTCGGCCATGCGTGCTTGCGTGCCGGCGCCGGCGACTCGGCCAGGGCCCGATGCCCGGTAGCTTGCGGGACTGCCACGAGTCGGATCATGCCTCCATGCCTGATTAATATCGGGTCTGCTCCGGTTTACATAAACATCCCGTACGCGAACATGGGGCCGGGCGTGATTCACCCACCCGGGTCGGTTCCAGCCATGATATACGATGCGATGGTAACCCCAGTCAAAGTCCATGCTCAGCCAGCTCCCGATCAGCAAACCCAGCCCAAAGGTAATGAAGGGCGACCCGCCGGAGATCCACCTTTCGGTATAAACCGCAGAGGAATCGTATTGCGGGACGTATACATACTGAGGTTGCGCCGGAATGATCTCGATATAATCTCCATCAATCATTACCGTTTGCTGAGCGGTGCTCTCCAGATTGCCGACATTTCTCGCCTGCCACCTGAGCCGCTGGATCGACCTGGTCACGTCTTCCGGCTGGTTGAGAAAGGCTTCTCCCAGATCGGCCGTCCAATCCAGATACCGAGCCATCATGTTCAGGATATCCGGATAGTGCGCGATTGTCTTGACGGACTCATCCCAGTCTTGCCCGTCAATCCTCGACGCATCTCCCCCGCGCTTCAGCCAGTCTTCAGCATCCGCAATTTCCGCCGGGTATGTCGAGGCCGGCAGCATCTGGGCCAGCAGGGGATCCGGATAAAGAGCGATCGGGGCGAGGAGGCGATCCAGTTCCTGATCCGTGTATGCGTATGAGGTGGAAGCTTTGCTCTGTGCGATCTGCAGGAACAGAAAAAATCCCAGGCATATGACCGCAACCGGCAGAAAGCGCTTTGTGCTGACCGTTCTCATCACAAGATCAACTCCTTCCTCCGTTTACCCGGGTTCTGCCGGAAAGCGCCCTTTTCCTTGCCGGCAGTTGGCGCCTCATCATGCACACCAGGCCGGTGTCTATCTCATCGTGTATCCGCGACCGTCCAGGCAGGCGGCTTGAGCCCTGAGATAGTCCGCATGCATTTGATTCAGTCTGTACACCGGCATCTCTCCGGAAGGCGGTTTCGTCGGGTCGTAGCCTGTCTGATGGACTGCCCAGTCGTGGCATTCATAACGATCCCTCGCCTGCTGCTCTTCAGTCTGGCCCTGCCGGGGATAGACAAAGATCCTTCCCTGCGACAATGGCGGCGACGATGGTGCGGGCTGTACATCCACCGGAGGCCGCTCCCTGATGATGACCGGAGGGGGCGCATGGTAGTAAGATGGATAATAGGGAGCATAATAGTAGGAATAATAAGGCGCCAGAACGGCTGCGCTTCCGAGTATCGCCCAGGGCACCCACCATCCGCCATAACCGCCCCCATGGTACCCTCTTGCTTCACTGCACACCGGGTTCATGAGAAAGACAGCCATGGTGAAAACCAACAAAGCATAGGTAATTTTCTTCATATGGCACCTCCTGGATCGCGTGAACAGTTTCCTTTTATTCTTATTACTCCTGTTTTCAACGTATTTCCATCAGCAATAAGCAAAAAATGCGCCGGAATGACAAAAGCATCGCAACCATTCGATATGAGATAACATATTGTCATCAGGCCATTTCCCGTTTGCACCTTTTCAGCAAGAAGTGGATCGAATTTACCCGGTCCTTCCACCCTGACTGGGCAATATGTATCCAGTGAGACAGGTTGAAAACAAAATTGCCGGTCCCGGCAGGTCTTCCCAACCTTTCCGTGTGAACCATTCACAGGGAGAAAGGGCGGCTTTTTGATTGACATGCAGGCCTGAACTTGCCTAAGCTTTTTCATCAATCCAGGAAAGAAAGGAGTGTCGCCATGAAGAAAAGAACAAGCATTGCGATTTTGAGTGCTCTGGCATTTTCGCTGCTGGGCGCTTCCATGGTCCTGGGAGCCGGTGAATCCGCGAAGCCGGCTTCCGTACAGAAAGCAGCGGAAGTGAAAGCCGCTATCCCGGCAACATCCAATATGGATACGCTGTCGGCAATCTTTACGCGACGCAGCATCCGCAGTTACACCAATCAGCCGGTTTCCGATGAAACCGTCAAACTGTTGCTGAAGGCAGCCATGTCGGCGCCCACGGCAAAAAACACCCAATCCTATGAGTTCATCGTAATCCGGGATAAAAAAACGCTCCAGCAGATCCCGAATTTTCATCCCTTTTCCAAACATGTCCCCAACGCTCAGGTCGCCATTGTCGTCTGCGGCAACACCAAATTGCAGGCGACACCGGGCCACTGGATTCCGGATGCATCCAACGCTTCCATGAACATCCTCCTTGCGGCGCACTCCCTCGGGTTAGGGGCCGTCTGGACCACTTTCTATCCTTACGAAGACAGGACGGCGGGCATTCGCAAACTCCTCAACCTGCCGGACCACATCATGCCGCTCAACATCATCCCGCTCGGGTATTCAGCGGAGAAAGGGAACTATCAGGATCGGTACAAGCCCGGCAAGATCCACTTTGAAAAATGGTGATCGGAACAGATGCACTGAATCTTGTTCAGGCTGTTCTGGCGAGCCGCCATACCTTGAATGTAGACCCGTTTCTGCCATCCGGCGGCTCGCGTAAAAAGGGTTGGGCAAATCCCAACCCTTTTTTCATGATGCGGAGGTCGATTCGTGCAACTGCTGATCCGCGGCGGAAGCATTGCTGCCGGTTATGGCGTGGTCCATCGTTACGCTGACATCATCACGGAGCCGCTCTTTGCCAAGGGAATCGCTCTGATCAACCGCTCCCGGCGCGGCGAGACAACCTTTGACGGTGTCTCCACATTCGACCAGGATATCGATCCCTTTCGGCCGGACATTCTTCTGATCCACTTCGGCATCGATGACGCTTTCCAGTGTGTCTACCGCTCCGAGTTTCAGGAAAATCTTGTGCAGATGATCCGTTTGGCGCGGACGCGTTTCCGTCCGGCCGTTTTTCTGGCCACGTCACACACGTTCGACAATCCCCGTGAGCAGGATGCCGTGGATGTGTTCTATCGGGCTTTGAGGATTGTCGCGTCAGACCTGGATTGCAAATGGATTCCCGTGCACCACTACTGGGCAGGTTACCTGGCGGAGCACGGCCTGAGAAGCAAGGATCTTGTTCTGACCGATCCCCGGCATCCGAATGCGCGAGGGCATCAACTGATTGCGGAAGCCCTGATGCAAGGGTTGAACCGGCATGTTGAAAATCTCCATGCTTGCCGACAAGGCTGACAGCAACTTCACGGTCCTTGAATCCATCCTCATTCGCTGAGTACCGGGACGGAACGGTGCAAATCAAGAAGGGCTTCGATGATCTCGTGCCAGATTGATTCCCGATACGACGGCATTTTCCTGCGCCTTGAGGGCGGAAACCTTGATGCTGACGATCGAGGCGGCAAGCTGCTCCGCCGCATTCTGCAATCCCTCGGAGCCGGTCAGGATGTCCGTTGCCGCCGGATGACTGACCAGGTCCTGGACTGGAAAGAGGGTTTCATCGATGATCCGGACATCCCGAAAACCGGCCGACTCGATGGCATGGAGATAATCTTCCTTCATGTCCGCTCCGGATACGCAGCCAATGTAAGCTTCGATCGATTCCCTTAGTGCGGGCGGGAGAGGCTTGAGAAGAACTATATCCGACACCATCAGGCGACCGCCCGGTTTGAGGACGCGGAAGGCCTCCTGAAAAACCCGCCCCTTGTCCGGGGACAGGTTCACCACGCAGTTGGAGATGATGATGTCCGCCGTACGATCGGCAACCGGCAGATTTTCAATCTCCCCGAGGCGAAACTCCACATTTGCATAACCGCCTTCGCGTGCATTTTGCCGTGATTTGTCCAGCATTTCCGGCGTCATGTCCACTCCGATGACCCGACCGGTATCACCCACTTGCCGGGCGGCCAGAAAGCAGTCGAATCCCGCGCCGGAACCCAGGTCGACCACGGTTTCCCCTTCCCGCAGCGAGGACAGGGCGATCGGATTGCCGCAGCCCAGACCGAGGTTGGCCCCTTCCGGCACATTCTTCATGTCTTCATCTGAATAGCCGATATCCCGGCTGATGATCTCCACGGTCCGACCGGCGCCACAGCAGGATGCCGAGGGCAGACAGCAGGAGCCCGATGTTTTCGCAATCCTCGCATAGCCGTCTCTGACGTTTTTCTTGATTTCCGCTTCGTTCATTGACATACCTCCATGAAAGGTTGTTTTATCCAGAGATCACACCGGCCAGAACCGGCCCGAGAAACTCCTTGACCCGTTCGGCCAGGTTGTCGGCCTTGATGAGCGCCAGGCAGCATATCTCNNAGGACCATCTGGCCCCGCTCGTCGATGCTGATCAGAGACTCCACCTTGCAGACGGCGGCATTCACGTTTCCCGGTGCACAACAGGATTTTCTGGCATTGGTCTTGCTCATCCCTGCAACCCTCCCATCCACCATTTAGATGACATAGTATTTTCTGATAATTCAGTTTATTCTGATAATAAGGATTAACGGACAATTTGTCAAGGATCCGTGCGACAGGAGGTACATATTGCGTTGACATCTCCTTCCGTTTTTCTTACGCTTCGGACAGGCACCCATCCGCCCCTCGAGAAGCGGATTGAAAGACTCATGAAAATGAAGGGAAACGCTTCATGAGCGACATGAACTGCGCGATTTGTGCGATCAACGGGATGTTTACCTTCTGCAAGGGATGTGACACGCCCGTTTGTGAGGCCTGCTGCCGGTTTGAGCTGATCGGCTCCGGCTGCGGGTGCGTCTGGCCGGTCTATTATTGTCCGGATTGCTTATCCAATCCCCTGATCAATCCCAATGCGCCATTTCGAACGGAAGCGCCGGATCTCTCGAGATGAAGCGGGCCGACGCATTGGGAAACCGACGAACAAACTTTTAGGAGGTATCATGATGGCAACAAAGATCCTGGTCTTGCTGGGAAGTCCGAGAAGAAAAGGCAACAGCGCCATTCTCGCGGGTCAGATCGAGAAGGGGGCAAAAGCGGCCAAGGCAAAGGTTGAAACCATCTACCTGCACGGCAAGACCATCTCCCCCTGCAAAGCCTGTTTCACCTGCCAGAAGAAAAACAGCAAGGGCTGTTCCATCAAGGACGACATGCAGGACATCTATTTGAAACTCGTCGAGGCGGATGCCTGGGTGATCGCCAGCCCCGTTTACTGGTTCAACATGTCCGCACAGACCAAGATCTTCATGGATCGCTGTTTCGCCCTTCCGGCCTACCAGGAGGAGCCGTTCATCGGAAAGCGGATTGCGATCGCCATGGCTTACGGCGGTGAAGATCCCTTCGACTCGGGATGCGTCAACGCGCTGAGGACCTTCCAGGACGCCTTCGGCTACATCGAGGCGAAAATCGTGGGCATGGTGTACGGAAGCGCCATGGATGCCGGCCGGATCCGCTCCAATCGGAAAGTCATGCGGGAAGCCTACGATCTGGGAAAGAAGCTTGCAATGGATTCAGGTGGATGAGGTAAGAGAACGGACGGCAGCCCTTGCCCCGTCGAGAAAATTCTGCAGAACCGGCGAACGATTGTCTTTCGCCCAGGCCATGTGGAGGACCGTCTCCGCCTCTTCTGAAATCGATCTGAACACGACCCCCCGGATGCGGGACCGCGCCATCGAGGCAGGCAATATCGAGATGCCGATGCCTGCAGCCACCAAACCGATGATCGTATGGAACTGCGATGCTTCCAGCACGATGTGCGGGCTGAAACCTTCCCGCTGGCAGAGGGTGATGATATGATCAAAGAAACCGGGGCCCCGCTGTCTCGGAATCATGATGAACGGCTCATTCGCCAGCCGGCGCAGCGGCAGCACGCTTTCCCTCCGCAGGGGGTGATTCCCGGGCATGGCCGCCAGCAACGGTTCCCGAAAGACGGGTTCGATCGACACCCCCGCTTCTGTGACGCCACGGGGCGGGCGCATGAAGCCCGCCTGAATTCTACCGTTATGCAGCGCCTCGATCTGCTGGCTGGTGTTCATCTCCGTCAGGGACAGTTCGACGGCCGGAAACCGTTTCCGGAACTCCCGGATGACCTGGGGCAGCACGCTGTAATTGGCGGAACCGATGAAACCCACAGTCAGTTGACCGATCTGGCCCCGGTCGGCACGAACCGTTCTTCGCACCGCATCCGCCGACAGATCCAGAATTCGCCTGGCCTCGGTGAGGAATACCGCCCCCGCCGCGGTGAGTTCCACACGCCGCTTCGTTCGATTGAACAAGCGGACGCCGATTTCCTCCTCCAGTTGCCGGATCTGAAAGCTGAGGGGCGGTTGCGAAATGTTCAACCTCTTCGCAGCCCTTCCGAAATGCAGCTCCTCCGCGACGGCCAGAAAATAGTGCAGGTGCCGGAATTCCATTGATTCGTTAAACATCCTAAATTAAGATGAATAATATATTTTACATTTCATAGAACCTATTCTACGCTTACCCTGATGTCAATGTATAATTGCGGCGATGCACCGATCGGCGTCGGGGAACCCCGGCACCGGCAACCGGATGAATCCAACGAAGGGAGGCGCGGCAATGATCAGATCGTTAGAGGATTTTACCAGGCAGGCGCGGGAAAAAGGGCCGAAAAAGCTTGCCGTCCTTGCACCGGAAGACGAGGAGTTCATGCGCGCGGTGAAGGCGGCCTGGGAGATGGGGTACATCGAGCCCGTTCTCATCGGCGACATGAAAAAAATGGAAGGGGTTGCGGAGAAGACGGCGTTTGACATCAGCCGGTTCCAAAAGATCCCCCGGGAAGGGCAGCAGGCCATCTCCGACCTCGGACTCCGCATGCTCTTTACCGGTGAGACGCCCATTGCCAGCAAAGGCCAGATTCCGACATCCTACATCTACCGTTCGATCATCCGCGAGGAGGCGAAGGCGGGTTCCGGCATGACCGTCAGCGTCGTTACTTTCTGGGAGATTCCCGGCATCGACCACCTGGTGGCCTTCACCGACACGGGCGTCAACATTCAGCCGGACGCCGCGGCCAAGGCGGAGATCGTCAAGAACGCCGTCTTCGTCTACCATCTCATGGGATTCCCGAATCCGAAGATCGCCGTCCTTTCCGGTCAACGGGAAGTCGGCGGCACGCTTGCATCCTACCGGGATTATGAGGTCCTGAAAAAAGCCGCCGCCGCCGGGGATTTCGGGGCCTGCGAAATCGTCGACGCCACATCCTTCACGGAGATTTTCCTTGGCGGCAGAGACGGTCTTGCCAGCTATGACCAAATCCAGGGGGAGGGGATGCCCCACATCCTGGTCGTTCCCTGCCTCGACACGGGAAACGTGATCTGCAAACTCGACTTTTTCCTCGATGTAACCCGCAGTTCACTGGTCGCCACCTCCAGGGGGCCGGTCTGTATTCCCGCACGGTCCGACTTCAGCGACAACATCGTTCAGCAGCTCGCCATGTGCGTTGTCCTGGCCGATCGCATGGACAAGGAGGTGCACTGAAATGATCACTTCATTCAAGGACATTGTGAAGGCCGCGAAGCAAGTCGGGGGAAAGAAACTGCTCGTTCCCAGCCCGGTCGCCCAGGATCTGTCCCTGCTGGCCGACGCATGCAGCGCCGGGCTGATCTCCCCCTGCTTCATCGGGGACGCCGGAGCGATCCAGGCCATGATTGCCGATTCCCCGTTGCTGAAGGGGAAATGCGAGATCATCGAAGAGAATGATCCGCGACAGGTCTCGGGGAGGGCCGTCTCTCTTGTGCGGGAGGGCCGTGCCGACATCCTGATGCAGGGGGGCATTGCCCACCAGGACCTGACGGACGCCATGCTCGACAAGAACGGCGGCCTGAAGTCCGGCCGGGTCGCCAGTTATGTCTCCCTTTTCGAGCTCTTGAAGCGCAAGAAGCTGATCCTGATCACGGACACATATGTGAACAACAGCCCCGGCATTGCGGAAAAGCAGGCCATACTGGAGAATGCCCTCGCGCTCGCCCGCAGGCTGGGAATCGAGCAGCCGAAGACGGCCGCCCTGGCCGCGATCGAGCAGGTGAATCCCGGCATCCCCTCGACCCTCGACGCGGCTATTCTCTCCAAAATGGCGGATCGCCGGCAATTCGGGAACGCTGTTGTGGAAGGGCCGCTCGACATCGACTGCGCCCTGAGCTCGGTAGCGGCGGAACGGAAGGGGCTGAAAAGCGAGGTGACGGGGAACGTGGATATCTACCTGGTCCCCGAAATCGACACGGGTCACCTTCTGGCCGAGGCCCTGGTTTTTTTCGGACGCATGCAGACGGCCGGGGCGGTGATGGGAACATCCAGCCCTGTGATCCTGAAGATGCCCTTCGTCTCCAAGGAAAACCGGCTCGTGGAAATCGCACTGGCATGCCTGCTTTGCGGGAAAGGAGGATGAGATGGATAAAGCGCATCGTCTTCTGGTCATCAATGTGGGCTCCACATCCACCAAGGTCGCCTGCTTCTCGAAAGGCGATCCCGTGGCCCTTGAAAACATCCGTTACCGGGCCGAAGACCTGGCCGGCCTTTCCACGCTGGCGGATCAGCTTCCTCTCCGCGAAGAGGATGTCTTAAAATTCCTGAAAAAAAATGGAATCGCTCTGGCAGCGATCGACATGGTCGTCAGCCGCGGCGGCCTTGGCGAACCGGCGCCTGCCGGAGCCTATAAAATAGACGAGCGGATGCGGAGCGATCTCCTGGAAGGCAAATATGGAAAACACCCCTCGGCCCTGGGACCGTCCATGGCATATTCGTTCTCACGGCAATTCGGCATGCCCGCCATCGTCATCGATCCCCCGAGCACCGATGAATTCGAGCCCTTGGCCCGAATCTCCGGCATCCCTGAGATTGAGCGCAAAAGCGCTTTTCACGCCCTGAACCAGAAAATGGCGGCCCGAAAATATGCCGCCCAAATCGGGAAAAGATATGAGGAAATCAACGTGATCGTGGCCCACCTGGGGGGCGGCGTCACCGTCGGCGCGCACAGGCGGGGGCGGGTTGTCGACTGTACCCACGGTCTCGCGGAGGGGCCTTTTACACCGGAGCGGGCCGGCATGCTTCCCACCATGGATCTGCTCGACCTGGCCTTTTCGGGGAAGCTGGACCGGAAGCAGCTCCAGGGACGGCTGGTCGGCCAGGGAGGCCTGGCTGCCTACCTGGGCACGACGGACGCCCGGGAAGTGGAAGGGATGGTGCAGTCGGGAGATGCGAAGGCAAGACTGATTTTCGAAGCCATGGCCTACCAGATCGCCAAGGATATCGGTGCCATGAGCGCTGTCCTGAACGGGCGGGTCGACGGGATCATCATCACCGGTGGGCTTGCCCACTCCGGAATGCTGACAGGCTGGGTTGAAGAACGCATCCGGTTTCTCGCGCCCGTATTCGTCTATCCCGGCGAGGATGAAATGGCGGCCCTTGCCGAAGGCGGCTTGAGGGTCCTGCGGGGGGAAGAGGGAATACAGTCATACGCGCAGGCAGGCCCGGCTTAAAGCCGGCCGGACACATTCGGGCGAAACGGCCGGGCTTTCCCCAACCGGCAGAGCGGCAGGACGACAGCGCCTCCGCGTTTCATTCCGTCCGTTTCATGATCCCGCCACCGGCTCCTTTGAGCGGCCAAGCCGTGTGACGGGGGCCGGCATTTCACCGCCGGACGGTCCGCAGCCTGCTTCCGATCTCGTCGATGAACTCCTCCGTCCCGCAGATTTTCCGCGCCGGCGGGTCTGCGAGCTTTGCCAGATCGCCCGTCATGATGCCCTTTTCCACCGTGGCGAGGGCCGCTTTCTCGATGGCGTCGGCAAAGGAGACCAGGAGCTTCGTCCCGTCCAGTTCCCCGCGCTTGCGCAGGGCGCCGGTCCATGCGAAGAGGGTGGCCATGCAGTTCGAGGAGGTCGCCTCTCCCTTGAGATGCTTGTAGTAGTGCCTCTGAACGGTTCCGTGCGCCGCTTCATACACAAACCATCCCTGCGGCGAGACCAGCACGGATGTCATCATTGCCAGCGAACCGAAGGCCGAGGCCACCATGTCGGACATCACATCGCCGTCGTAGTTCTTGCAGGCCCAGAGCATGCCGCCCTCGGATTTCATGATGCGGGCCACGGTGTCGTCAATGAGGGTGAAGTTGAACGCGATGCCGACCGCCGAGAACCGGTCCCGGTACTCCTTCTCGAACGTTTCCGCGAATAGGTCCCGGAACGTCCCGTCGTAGGTCTTCGAGATGGTGTCCTTCGCGCCGAACCAGAGGTCAACCTTCTGATCCAGTGCGTAAGTCATGCATGCCTTTGCAAAGCTGCGGATGGAAGCGTCCGTATTGTGAATCGCCTGGATGATGCCGCCGCCGTCCCGGAACTCCTGGATGGTGCCGCGGAAGATCTCCCGACCCCGGTCGTCGGTGTAAACCAGCTCCGCGCGACCGGCGCCGGGCACCCGGAACTCGGTATTCTTGTACACGTCGCCGTAGGCGTGCCTCCCCACGATGATCGGCTTGTTCCAGGAGCGGACGGCCGGTTTGATGTTGCGCACCAGGATGGGCTTGCGGAACACCGTGCCGTCCAGTTGATCCCGGATCGTGCCATTCGGGGAGGTCCACTCCTGCTTGAGATTGTACTCCCCGACCCGGTTCTTGTCCGGGGTGATGGTCGCGCACTTGACGCCCACGCCGTGCCGCTTGACGGCCGCGGCGGCTTCATGGGTGATCCGGTCATCCGTTTCATTCCGCTTCCCGAGCCCGAGATCGTAGTACGCCGTCCGGAGCTCCACATGGGGTGAAAGCAGCTTCTCCTTGATCATTGCCCACATGACGCGCGTCATCTCGTCGCCGTCCATTTCAACAATTGCATTCTTCATGACGATCTTCTTCGCCATCTTTACAACCTCCCGCGCACGATCTTTTCTTCATCCATGAACTTCATCGGCGCCGCTCTCTGTCTTTCTTCGCTGCATGGACAACAGGCCGCCGGCAAGCACGATCCGCCGCTGCCGATCGGTCAGACTGTACAGGACAACGATCTCCGCTCCCCTGGTCCGATTCACGAGCGCCAGCGGCCTTCCCGCTGAAATGGCTTCTGCGGCGCCGGCAATGTCGAGTTCATCGTTCTGTTCGATTTTTTCATAATCCGCCTCATTCCTGAAGGTGAGGGGAAGGATGCCGAAATTGACCAGATTGTTCATGTGAATGCGCTGGAACGATTTGGCCAGAACCACCTTGACGCCAAGGAACATGGGACAGATGGCCGCATGCTCCCGCGATGATCCCTCTCCATAGCTCGTGCCGCCGACAATGATGTTGTGCCGGCCGGCATCGCGAATCCGCGCGGCACGCGCGGAAAACCCCGCATCCAGCGACTCGAACACGAACTCGGAATACCTGGGAATATTGGAGCGGTATTTCATCCGGGCGCCCGCCGGGATGATATGATCGGTGGTCACCCGGTCGCCGACCTTGATGACGGCCACCCCGTGGATGTGGGCGGGGAAGGGGGTGTTGGCAGGCGGCGCACCGATGTTCGGGCCGCGATAAATTTCCGTTGGGGAGTCCTTCCCAACCGGCTTCGGAACGACAAACATCCGGTCGTCGATCAGGAATTCCCCCGGCATGGGAATCCTGGGATAGCGAATCCCAAGTTTCCGCGGATCCGTGATTTTGCCCGTGATGGCCGCCGCCGCAGCCGTCTCGCACGAAACCAGATAGATTTTCGCGTCCCGAGTGCCGGACCTCCCTTCGAAGTTGCGGTTGGACGTTCGCAGCGACACCCCTCCCGTCGGCGGCGACTGGCTGTTGCCGATGCAGAATCCGCAGGCGGCCGGATCGATCCGCGCACCGGAGGCGATGAGGTCGCCCAGGTATCCGGATTTTCCGATGTTCTGCATGACCTGCCGGGAACCCGGTGCAATGACCAGGCTCACGTTCGGTGCGGCGACGCGGCCCCTCAGGATGCGCGCGACCGTCGCGAGATCCTTGTAGGACGAGTTGGTGCAGGAGCCGATGCAGACCTGCTCCACCGGAATTCCCTGCAGCGACGCCACCGTGGCGATATTGCCCGGCGAGTGCGGTGTCGCCGATAGCGGCACAAGCCGCGACAAGTCGATCTCCGCAATCCGATCGTATTCCGCATCCCGGTCCGCGGCGATCACGGACCAGTCGGAGAGGCGCCCCTGCGCCCGGAGGAACGTCCGGGTCACCTCGTCGCTGGGAAAGACCGAGGTGGTGACGCCGCATTCCGCGCCCATGTTCGCAATCGTCGCCCGTTCCGGCACGGACAGTGTCTTCACGCCGGGGCCGCTGTATTCAAAAACCGTGTTGACGTTGCCGCGGGTGCCGAACATGCGCAGCACTTCGAGGATCACGTCCTTGGCCGCAACCCAAGGCTTCAGCCGTCCGGTCAAATGGATCTTCACGACCCTTGGGCAGACCAGGTAGAACGGGGCCCCGCCCATCGCAAGCGCGACATCGAGCCCCCCGGCGCCGATGGCGATCATGCCGATGCCGCCGCAGGTCGGTGTGTGGGAGTCGGAACCCAGCAGCGTGCCGCCCGGCCTTCCGAAACGCTCGAGGTGCACCTGGTGGCAGATGCCGTTACCGGCGCGGGAAAGCACAATCCCGTACCGGGCGGCGATGGTCTGCAGGTATCTGTGATCATCGGCATTCTCGAATCCGATCTGTATCGTGTTGTGATCGATATAGCTGACCGCGAGATCCACCGCAACCTTCGGCACGCCCAAGGCTTCGAACTGGAGGTATGCCACGGTGCCTGTCGCGTCCTGCGTGAGCGTCTGATCGATGCGGATGGCGATCTCCGCTCCCGGATTCCAGGACCCTTCCACGATATGCGCTTCTATGATTTTTCGGGTGATTGATCTTCCCATCTTATACCCCTGTTGCCCCTTTTATTCCCACAGGATCGGAAATTACTGATCCGCCCGGAGAATCTGCAACCACTGTCGCGATTGTTCACGTCCCCGTGGAACCTGCTCCCGCAACGATCCGGCTAAGCCGGTTCGCCCATGCCGGCGTCGGTCGGAACGCCTTCTCGGGCCATGGAATCTCCAAACAGACGCTCATTCATGCCTGAACCGGACAAAGATTGCAACTGCGGAATGCCGTTGTAAGACCATAAAGCGGAGAAAAAACATTGACATTCATAATCAAATTTTTTAACTTCATATGTGGGCGATGATGTCCGCATAGGGTCGTGTCGTACATCGACGTCTCAACATTTCCGGGCGCCGAAACGTTCCCATTCCGGAAATCCGAAGGTGGATAAACAAACCGCGCTTCGGAGTTTATTCATGATCCCGTCTTCAGGGCCATCGCCTTGATGAAAAAGTATTTTTAAGCCGGATCAAATTTTTAACACAAACCTTTAAAGGAGGGACCTATGTCAAAAAGCAAAAAACTTTTAGTTGTACTTTCCGTTTTGGTCGCGCTGACCATGGTCTTTGCCGGCAACGCATTTGCGGCAAAAAGATTTTTCGCCATCGCAACGGGGGGCACGGGGGGGACATACTATCCCCTGGGCGGCATCCTGGCCCAGGCCCTGACGGAAAAAGTGCCCGACGTTGTCGTCACGGCGCAGGCCGCGCAGGCTTCGGTTGCCAACTGCAACCTGATCCGGGACCACCAGATTGAATCTGCCTTTGTCCAGAGCAATGTGGCCTACAACGCCTACGCCGGCGTCGACGCCTTCAAGGAAAAACCGGCCAAGAACATCCGGGGGATCGCCTCTCTCTATCCCGAAACGATCCAGATCGTCGCACGGGCCGATTCCGGGATCAAGAGCATGAAGGACATCAAGGGAAAACGCCTCGTCCCGGGCGATCGGGGAAGCGGAACGGAGGTGGACACGCTGAACGTCCTTTCCGTCCATAATCTGACCTACAAGGATTTCTCCGGCGTGGATTGGCTGTCCTTCTCCGGCGCAGCCCAGCGCCTTCAGGACAAGCAGGCTGACATCACCTTCACGACGGCCGGATGGCCCACGGCGGCGATCCAGGAACTGGCCATCGCAGCGCCGATCAACCTGGTGCCCATCGATGAGGCCAAGATCAAGGAACTGACCAAGAAATTCCCCTTCTACAGCCGGATCGTCATTCCCAAGGGAACCTACAAGGGCCAGGAAAAGGATACGCCGACCATCACGACCATGGCGCAGTGGGTCGTGGACGCCAACGTCCCGGACGATGTCGTCTACCAGTTGACCAAAGCCCTCTGGGAAAACGGAGCCGCCAAGATGGCGCAGGCCCATGCCAAGGGCAAGGACGTGCAGATGAAAACCGCCCTGGCCGGTATGGCCATTCCACTCCATCCCGGCGCGGAGAAATACTACAAGGAAAAGGGCGTGATCAAGGACGCAGTCAAGAAGGCTCCGCCGAAAAAGAAATAGCGGGCCGCTTCAGAAATGAGAGGTGAACCGGGCACGCTCTCACGGGTGCCCGGTTTCGTATGAACAGGGTTTTTCCGCTTTTCCTGGCCGCCTTTCTGATCGCCCCCGGGCTTGTTCCCGTTCATATCCTGGAGATCCGGGATGTCCGCCGGGATCAGGCCGTTTTCATGCAGCGGGTCTCGCCGGGAGAATCCTTTTCGCTCACATTCATCCATTCCGTGGAAAAATCACCAGTGGCGGATTTTTTCCGGCTGGACGACGATTACCGCATCGTCCTGTACGAAACGGCATTCCGGTCGCTGAACACGGGCCTGCCGGCAACCCTTTCCGAAGGGGAGCGGCTTTCCCGGACGGCTCAGGGGTATCGACTCTCCATTCCCGACCGGGTCATTCCCGACATCCGGCTCTGGGTGGACAGGCAATATGCCGGCGCCCTCACCATCGGTGCAAGGCGCATCCCCCTGGCGGACCTGGCCGGCAACACGCTCCTGCAGTTCAAGGTGAGGAAGGCGCCTCTTTGGGAGTATGCATGCCGGTCGTGGACCGGCCACGTCAAAAATTAGAAATAAGAGAAGAGCGGAGATATGGCGGAAGAAAAAACAAACGTGCTGACAGCCGAACTCAGGGATGATGCCGAGCAGATCGCCAAGTACGATCCGGAAATGCGGTTCCGGCATCTCGAAGGGATCACCGCACGGCTGATCTTCGCCATGACCGTCATCCTATCCATTTTTCACATCTATACGGCGGGATTCGGCGTCCTTCAGGAATGGCGCCACCGGGCCTTCCACCTGGCCTTTGTCCTGCCTCTGGTCTTTTTCGTCTATGCCATGAAAAAGGAAGTGCACAAAGAAAAGAAGCACCTTCTTTATGACATCTTCTACGCCGCCTCGGCGAGCATCCTCAACACGTCCATCTTCCGGGAGATATTTTCCCTCTCCTTCGGCGGCTGCGCTGTCCTGGCGGTGCTGACCTTTGTCCTGGTGCTGTATTTCAAGCAGCGAGAGATGCTGCCCGAACGCCTGTCTGCCTGGGTGGATTTTCCCCTGTACAGCATCATGGTCGCCACGGTGGGATGGGGGCTGCTCCTCGGGTACCGGCACCTCAATATCTCCTCCTGGTTCCTCGATCTGAACGTCTCGCTCGTGTTCTGGGGGATCTTCCTGATCGGCATCCTGCTGGCGATCCTGTTTCTCTTTCTCCTGCAGTGGGCCCGGTCGCTGCTGAGCCTGATCCGGAGCGGAACCGTCAACTACAAGCCGGACAACGTCCCTTATTTCGATGTATTCTTCGCCCTGCTGTCCTGCATGATCTCCGTCTTCGTTTTCCTGGAATTCAACAACATCGGGATGCGGGCGGGGAGCCCCGACCAGGCGGAGCTCATTGTGGGGAGTTTCTCCTTCCTGCTCATCCTGGAAGGCGCCCGGCGCAGCATCGGCGCGCCCCTCCCCATCATCGCCATGCTGGTCCTGATCAACTGCTACCTCGGACCCTATTTTCTCAATATCCCGGGCCTCGACATCTTCGCACACCGGGGCTACTCCATCCCCCGGATCGTCGATTACATGTTTCTCGGCACCGAGGGAATCTACGGGATCCCTCTGGGGGTCGTGGCCACATTCGTTTTTCATTTCGTTCTCTTCGGCATCTTCATCTCCCGGACGGGACTGGCTCAGCTTTTCATGGACATCGCCATGGCCCTGGCCGGGTGGTCGTCCGGGGGCCCCGCCAAGGTGTCCGTCATCGCCAGCGGCTTCATGGGCTCCATCAGCGGCAGCTCCGTCGCCAACGCCGTGACAGTCGGCTCGTTCACTATCCCTCTCATGAAGCGGGTGGGGTATTCGCCGACATTTGCCGCCGGCGTCGAGGCGGCGGCGGGCACGGGCGGACAGCTCATGCCTCCGGTGATGGGCGCGGCGGCCTTCATCATGGCCGAGTTCCTTGGAATCCCCTACGTCAAGATCGCCCTGTGCGCCGTCCTTCCATCGTTTCTTCACTTTTTCGCTGTAGGATGGATGGTTCACCTCGAAGCCCGGAAAAACGGCCTTCACGGTCTGCCCCGGCACATGCTGCCGAACCTGTGGAATGTTCTTCGGGAGCGCTGGCTTCTCGTCGGTCCCCTGATCATCATCGTCTATCTGCTGATCACGGGATCGAGCCCCTTCCTGGCCGCCTTCTGGGGGATCATTTTCGCCACCGCCACGGGCCAGGTCCATAAGCGGACAACGCCCTTTCTGCTTCCGCTCTTCCTCTCGGTCCTGCCGGTTCTCTTCGGCCTGAACCCCTTTGCAAGTACGGAAGTCCTGGTCGGTTGGCTGGGCTTCTCCGCCATTGCCCTCTATTACTTCTGGCGGACCTCTGAGCCGTTGACCTGCGGGATTGCCCTGACGGCGACAGCTCTGCTGACGGGACTGATCTATGCGGGACAGGAACCTTCGCTGGGCGCCTTCTGGGCCATCATGCTCATCATTCTCGCCGGGATCTTCTTCAAGGAGAGCAAACTGCGGCTGCCCCAGATCCTTGAGAGCCTTCAGGAGGGCACGAAAAACGCAATTGCCATCGGCGCCGCCTGCGCATGCGTGGGGTTCATCGTCGGGGCGACCACTCTCACGGGCATCGGCCTCAAGTTCGCCACGGCCGTCATTGCCGTCGCGCACGGCATTGCCGAGGCACTCAATCCGATCTTCATGGGTCTAACCACCGTCAGCGACATCACGCTCTTCTTCACCCTGGTCAATACGGCCATCGCCTGCTTCATCCTCGGAATGGGCATCCCGACGACGGCCCAGTACATCATCGCCGCCATGATCGCCGCACCGGCCCTCATGCAATGGGGAATCCATCCGCTCCTCTCGCACATGTTCGTCTTTTTCTACGCGGTCCTGGCCGACGTGACGCCGCCGGTGGCTCTTGCCGCCTATGCCGCAGCGGGAGTGGCCGGAAGCGACCCCTTCCGATCCGGATTCCGGGCCTTCAGCCTTTCCCTGGCCAAGACCTTCGTGCCTTTCGCCTTCATCTACGCGCCGATCGTGCTCCTCATGCCCTGGCTCTTGAATCCGGGCGTCACCTTTGACTGGATCTGGTTCATTCAGTGCGCCTTCACGCTCTGGCTGGGGGTTGTGGCCTTGGGCGCCACCGTCGTCGGCTTCTTCGGAGACGGCCGGTTGAACATTCTGGAAAGATTCCTGATGGGGGTGGCTGCTCTACTATTGATCATCCCGGGGACAACGACGGACATCATGGGAATGGTGATGATCGCCGGCATCTTCGTCAAACAGGTCGTCAAGTCGCGGCTGGCGAAAAAGAAGGCGGCGGCACAGTCATAGACATCACCAGCGCCGTTCAGTCCGGTGGCTATTCTGGAAAACAAAAAGGAGATTCATCCATGACCAGAAAAAAGATTCGCGTCATCCAGTACGGTCTCGGCCCCATCGGGATCGAAACGGCCAGGCTCGTCCTCAAGAAATCCGGCATGACAATCGTGGGCGCCGTCGATATTTCGAAGGACATCGCCGGAAAGGACCTTGGTGAAGTCCTCGGCCTGAGGGAAAAACTGGGGGTTGCCGTAACGGACGATGCGAAGGGCCTCTTCGCCCGGACGAAAGCGGACGTGGCCCTCCATACGACCGGCTCGCGCTTCAAAAAGATCTATCCCGACCTGGAAGCGATGATCGGGGCAGGGCTGAACATCATCTCCTCATCGGAAGAGCTGCTTTTTCCGCTGAAGGAAAATTCCGAATGGTCGGAGCGCGTGGACCGGCTGGCGAAGCAGCACGGCGTCACGGTGCTCGGCACCGGCGTGAACCCCGGATTCGTCATGGACGCCCTACCCCTGTTTCTGACCGGCGTCTGCCAGGACGTGAAGCGGATTCACGTGGAAAGGCATGTGGACGCGGGAACCCGGCGTCTGCCCCTGCAGAAGAAGGTCGGCGCGGGTATGGCGGAGAAAGCCTTTCGAGAGCAGATCGCCCAGAAAGCCATGGGGCATGTGGGGCTGCTCGAATCGCTACACCTCGTAGCCGGCAACCTGGGCATGACGCTCGATGACGTGCACGAGGCCGTGGAGCCCGTCATCACCGGGAAAGCGGTGAGGACGAAATTCTTTTCGCTGCAGCCGGGCGACGTGGCGGGGATCAAGCACACTGCCGAGGGGATCAAGGACGGCGAGAAGGTCATCACTCTCGACCTCCGAATGTATGTCGGCTGCGAGCAGCCCCATGACGCCGTCCATATCGTGGGAACGCCGGAGATCCGGCTTCGGATCGAGGGCGGCGTGGCGGGCGACCAGGCGACGGCGGCGGTCCTCGTCAATTCCATCCCGCCCGTCATCGATGCCCGTCCCGGCCTCGCAACGGTAAAGGACCTGCCCGCTGCTCATTTCACCCGCTGAACGGCCGCTGCCCCGGTGTGCCGGTATCCCTGAAGCAAAAGGGGAAAGCCGTAGCTCGGGCAGACATCATCAATGTTTTTTAACATCGTTCGCGCCCCATTCGGCACATCTGGAAATTTTTTTGCGCCATTCTGTGTAATGCATCCATGCCGACTAAAAATATCGTTGACAATTTCTTCCGATTGCAGCCATAGGGGCGCATGGATTTCATCACCGCGCTCATCCTGGGGATCGTGCAGGGCATCTCGGAGTTTCTGCCCATTTCCTCTACCGGGCACCTGATTCTCGCATCCCACCTGATGGGACTCCAGCACACGGAATTCCTGAAGAGTTTTGAGATCGCCATCCAGGCGGGAACGATCCTGTCCGTGGTGGCGCTGTACTGGCGGAGCCTGATGGTGGATTTCGAGGTGATCAAGCGGCTGGCCGTGGCCTTTCTTCCCACCGGGCTGCTGGGGTTGACGCTTTACCGGCTGATCAAGGGTTATCTGCTGGGATCGGAGACCGTCGTGCTCTGCTCCCTGCTGATCGGCGGCATTCTGATCATCGCCTTTGAACGCTGGTACCGGGAAGGGGAAAACGCAACCGGCGAAATCCGCGCGATGTCCTACAAGAACGCCCTGATTGTCGGTCTTTTCCAGTCCGTTGCCATGATCCCCGGCGTGTCCCGCTCCGCCGCCACCATCCTGGGCGGGCTGCTGCTCGGACTGAAAAGAAAAACCATCGTCGAATTCACCTTCCTGCTGGCCGTCCCGACCATGCTGGCGGCCACCGGCTACGACCTGATCAAAAGCGGCTCGCAATTTTCACTCGATCAGGTCCAGTATCTCCTGATCGGTTTCGTCACGGCCTTCGTGGTGGCCCTGCTAAGCATCAAATTCCTGCTGCGGTTCATCAAAACGCACACCTTCATCCCGTTCGGAATATACCGGATTGTTCTGGTCATTGTCTGGGTCCTGCTGCTGAAATGATAACGTGGGGCCGGGGCCCGCCGCCCGGCCGGTCCGTGAGGGTGGTCGACAGACCGGCCGGGCAGGGTGGCCGGTTCGCGGAAGATGTTGCGCCCCGTTCCGCGAACCCTCAGAACGCCAGGGAGAGCCCGCCCTTGAAGGTGATGCCCGGCATCGGGTAGTAGGTGTTTTCGCTCCAGGGCGCGCCGTACATGCCGAAGGACGAATATTTCTCGTCGGTCAGGTTTTCCGCGGCGAGAAAGGCCGAGAGGGCGACTTTCGCGAAATTGGTCTTGTAGGAAAGATAGAGGCTGTAAAGGGTGCGGCCCTCCAGTTTCTCTCCGACGTTGTTGAAATCCTGCGACAGGAAGGCGTCGCCGACATAGCGCACTTCCGGACGCAGCATGAAGTTCCAGGGCAGTTGAATCTCGATCCCGGCGTTTGCCATCCAGTTGGGCACAAGCCACAATTCCTTTTTGTTGTAGGGTCCGTCTTCGTAGGTGGCCTTGTGGTAGGCGATGTTGCCGTAGACCCGGGCCCGCTTCTCCCACAGCCAGGAGAAGGACGCTTCTGCGCCGTCATGGCGCGTCTTTCCGGCATTCTGATTGTAACCGGTCGGGAAGACCCCGACATACTGAATCTCGTCCTCCATGTCGATCCGGAACAGGGTCAGGCCGATTTTCAGATTGTTCAGCGGGTAGAACTCGGTCCCCGCCTCCATGCTGGCCCCCTTTTCCTTCTCAAGGCTGTCCAAAAACGGGGTCCCTCCGAAACCGTAGTAGGAGGCGACCTCATCGAGGAAGGGGATTCGGTAGACGGTGCCGTACTTGGCGAAGACCTTCGATTTCCCGCCCACAAGCCAGGTCAGGCCCGCCTCAAAGGCCTCGGCGGCGTAGGCCTTTTCCCGGTCCGCGAAGCTGTTGGCCGGCGTCGCCGCATCCGTGTTGGAGCCCTCGATAGTTGCCCGCTCCGACCGGTACCCGGCGCTGAGAATCAGGCTCTTCAGGAGATGGAACTCATCCCGGATGTAGACGCCCAGGCTTTCCCGCGTCAGATCGGCCCGGCCTGTTTTGATCGTCCGCTCCCGGCTGCCGTATCTTTCCAGCGCGAAGGGCTCGCGGTAATAATCCAGGCCCAGGACCGCCTTGTTGGCACGGCCGAAGATGTCCCGCTCCAGGATGTATTTGGGAGTGATCGCCCAGGTATCGGCGCCCCGGTCCACCCAGGTCGACAGGGAATCCATGTTCATCCGCTCGTCCTTTGAGCCGTACATGAAACCGGCGTCGAAGCGGCCGAAGGAACCGAGGAGGGACTCCATTTTCAGGTTCACGTTCGCATACCGGTCCTTCCCGTCATCGTTCACGTGGGCGGGGGACCAGGGGCCGGAGGCCGGCTGATACTGGCGCCGGTCCTGCTCCATCTGCGCCCGGGTCAGCGCGCCGGGCATCTGGTAATCGTTCTGGTTGAAGGAAGCGCCCATGGAAATCCGGAAGGCCTCACTGGCGTCGTATCCGACATCGAAGCCTCCCCCCTGCGCGGAGGATTTCGACCGGTCCCGGTACCCGGAGCTGTACTTGTTTTCGCCGGTCAGGGCATAGGACCACTTGTCGGTGGCGCCGGTGACGCCGGCCCGCTCGTTATGCAGGCCGTCGCTTCCGGCAATGACGCCGAAACCGAATTTCGGCGCGCCCCTGCCTTTCTTGGTGATGATGTTGATGACACCGCCGATGGCCGCATCCCCGTACAGGACGCTGTTTGCGCCGCGCACGACCTCGATCCGCTCGATGTTGTTCAGGGGGATCTGCAGCCAGTTGATGGACCGCATGTCCGTGTTGTTCAGCCGCCGGCCGTCCAGCATGACCAGGGTCTTCCCGAAGGGATTGTCCCCCCCGATGCCGCGCATGTCGATGTACGCCTGGGAGCCGTTGCCGCTGTAATCGCGGAACTGGACGCTTTCCAGCTTTTCGAGCACCTCCACCATCGTGGTCGCGCCCGACTGTTCGATCTCCCGGGCGGTGATGACGGATACGTTTGCCGGAATGCGGCGGATCTCCTCCCGGTCCCGGGTAGCCGTCACGACCACCTCTTCCAGCCTGACGACGGTCTCCGGCGGGTCTTTCGCTGCAACCGGGGCAGCCAGCGGCAGGAACAATGTGGAAAGGAACAGGACAGAGACTTTGAATCGAACGGAATGGAAGTTCATGGGGTATTCCTCCTTCTCCCCCCGCGGGGATGGAATGATTTTATCCGCCCGGTCCATTTTCTGGCTTGCGGCATGAATCCTGCTCTCAGCGCCTTCCCGATTTTTTTAACTATTAAAATCAGTGGCCTGTTCCGGATTCCGTTCCGCATACAGTTGCGGGGCAGCGCCGGCTTCGCACCGGCTTCCGGTTTCCGACGGATTTTCTCTTCTGGGCGTCACCCGGGGCAGACCGTTGACCGGATGCCGGTCCACCGTCACCGGGGTGTCGTAAACAGCTTGAATATGCTCCTCCGTGATCACCTCCTCAGGCCGGCCGATGATCCGGACCCGACCTTCCTTCAGGAGAATGATCCGGTCACAGTAAAGGGATGCCAGATTGATGTCATGCGTGACGGCGATGACCGTCAGCCCCTGACGGGTGTTCAGGGACTTGACAAGATTGAAAAATTCCACTTGATGGCGGATGTCCAGAAATGCTGTCGGCTCATCGAGAAGCATCAGTTCCGGCTCCTGGGCCAGCGCCCGGGCGATCAGGACCCGCTGCCGCTCGCCGCCGCTCAGACGGTTCATGCTCCGGCCGGCCAGCGCCAGGGTATCCGTCATTTCCATGGCATTTCGCACGATGGCGAAATCCTTCTCCCCTTCGAACCGCCACTTCCCCAGATGCGGCGCCCGCCCCATGAGCACCACCTCCTGCGCCAGGAAGGGAAAAATCATCGGGGATTCCTGGGGGACGACGGCAATGATTCGGGCCAGGGCCTCGCGCTTCATCTGCCGGACCGGCGTTCCGTGAACGCGGATCGTTCCCTCCAGGGGATGCAGGATGTCGTCGATCAGCCGGAGCAGCGTGGTCTTTCCGGACCCGTTGGGCCCGATCAAACCGACGAATTCCCCCGGCGCGATCGCAAAGCTGACGCCCCGAAGGACCCAGGCGCCGTTATAGGAGAAGCCGATTTTGTCCGCCTGCAGGATGGACATGGGTTAAACGGCCCTCCTGCGCAGAAGATAGAGAAAATAAGGGGCGCCGCAGAGGGCGGTGACGACGCCAACCGGCAGTTCAACGGGCGCCATGACGCTCCGCGCGACGGCGTCGGCCGCCACCAGGAAGGTCCCTCCAAAAAGGATGGACGCGGGCAGCAGCAGACGGTGATCCGGCCCCAGGGTCATCCGCAGGACATGGGGGATGATCAGGCCGACGAACCCGATGGTGCCGCTCACCGAAACGGCCATGGCGGTGACCATCGAAGCGGTCACAAAGAGGATTTTTTTCGTCCGCTCCACATCCACGCCGAGTTGCATGGCGGTCTCCTCGCCGGTCACGATCAGGTTCAGGTCCCGGGCATGGACGACCATGATCAGGAAGCCCGCCGCCAGAAAGAGCCCGGTGAGCAGGACTTCCCTGCCCTCGGCAAAGCTCAGATCGCCCATCAGCCAGAATAGCACGCTGTGCAGTTGGGAATCACTGCTGGTGGAGACGAGGAAAAGAATGATCGCGGAGAAAAAGGCGTTGACGATGACCCCGGTCAGAAGCAGGGTATTGCTTTGAATATCGGATCTCGCTCCCGAAAAGCCGAATACCAGGACGATGGTTGCCAGCGATCCCAGAAAGGCCAACCCGGGAATGCCGAACGGGACGGCGCTAGCGCCGATCAGGATGCCGATGATCGCCCCGACCGCCGCGCCGCCGGAGATGCCCAGGATGTAGGGATCGGCGAGGGAATTGCGAAGCAGGGACTGGAAGATCGCACCGGCGACGGCGAGGGATGCTCCGACCACGCCCGCAAAGAGGATCCGGGGAAGCCGGATGGAGAACAGGATCGTGGCCTCCGGCGCATCGAGTCCGGCGCCCTGTCCGACGGCGAGTGCGCGCCGGATCAGCGAAAGCGGATTCACCTCGCCCGGCCCCAGCATCATGGCAATCAGACAGACCGCCAGGAACACGGTGGACAGGAACAAGGTCATGCGGAGGATACGGGCCGGCGTGACGATCGGGCGGACGGGAGACTGCCGGTCCAGGACATCGGCGGAAGCCGAAAGCGACAACAGAAAAAAAATCGAAAAGCGGAACATGAAACTCCCCCCGCGAGGAACTTCGATGGATCGGTCTTCCGGCTTCGGGCGGCCTACTCACCCGCCTTCCCATCACAGAGTTGCATGACAGTGGCGATTCGGGCTTTCGTTCCCTTCACGGCTGCGGGGCAGCGGGGGATTTTAACCCCTCTTCCTCACATCCATCGATATGACAAAACATGTTACAATTTCATCTGGCTCCTCAATTAGAAAAGAAACCGCTTTTTGTCAAGACGCAATTTACGCTTCCCGCCGCAGGAAACAGCATTGGCCTGAATATCTTCCAGCAGATCGCCCGGCTTCACCGGGGAGGGCGTTGGGTGCGGACAGCACTTCCTCCCCGCATTTCACCTTTCGGGGCGTCTAGAAACGGAAGCCGAGGTTGACCATTGTGGTGAACCCGTCCAGTTTGATGTCCTGCCCGCCAATGGAGGGCTTGGCCCAGAGGTATCTCCCCTCGAGACCCAGGAAAAGGGCCTCCGTGATGTTGAAATTCACCCCGATCCCGGCGTGAAGCCCGTACGTGACTTCCGATTCACCGGAAAAGCTTCCGAGATTCCCGCTGACATCAAAATCCGTAAAGTAGGCGCCAACGCCGAACTCGCCATACGGCTCGAACCAGACAAGGGGCAGGACAGCCTTGGCCGTCAAAAGCACCGGAACGACCTTGAGCTTCGTTTCGCCAGGTTCCGCGGCAGGGGATCCTTCGCTCTCGAAATATCCTACCCCCAGTTCCATGGCAAACATGGGGAAAAAGTAATGGCCGATCGCGACCTCCCCGCTGAATCCGGTCTTGCTGTCCAGTTCGGTCGTTTTACCACCGTTGAAATTGTCAAGATCATACGACTCGCTCGGCGAATATATGCCGCCCTTGATCGCGATGTAGCTGGCGGGCTTCTCCGCAGCGAACAGCGGGGATGCGAGGCCGATCAAAGCGACTGCGGCGGCGAGCATCAAAATGAATGTTCTTTTCATGGTGCCTCCTTCCGGCAGGGTTTCTTGACGATGGGTTTTCTGTCATACAAACAAGCGCGGAAGTCAAGAGACTTTTTACGCTAATCCTTTCGTGCAAAAAATACCCTTTGCCGAAACAACTGGAATCATGCATATTGATCGCAAGGATCACCGGATGCCAGGCGGGCGAAGGACTTAGCCGTCGCCGCGACGGCTGCCGGAACGGGCAACAGCCCTGACAAGGAGTTTTTCCGATGGAACTCAGCTCCCGCTTCGTGGGGACCCCCCTGCGCACGCTCGAAACGCGGGTCACGGCCCGGCAGACCATGAATTACGCCGCCGCCACCGGCGATTGCAACCCCTGCTATTTCGACGATACGAAGGCGGAAGGCGTTATCGCGCCGCCCATGATGGCCGTCGCCCTGACCTGGCAGATCTCCGGGCGGATCTGGGACTATCTTCAGGCGGAGGACTTCCCCCGGGAGGTCCTGCTGACGCAGGTTCATTACACGGAGCACCTGCAATTCCACCGCCCCGTGCGGCCGGGGGATCATCTGTTCATTCGGGGGAAGGTGGCTGCCATCGTCCCCCGCAAGGCCGGCACGCTGGTGGTCCTGCGATTCGACGCCCTGGACGAAGGGGAACAGCCGGTTTTCACGGAGCACATCGGCGGCATGATGAGGGGGGTGCGCTGCCCGGACGGGGGCGCGGGTTCGGAAGACCTTCCTCCCCTTCCCGGGGAAGCGGCGGAAGAGGAGGGGTTCTGGGAAGCGACGCTGACCGTGGATCCCCTTGCCCCCTTTGTCTATGACGGCTGCACCGACATTCATTTCCCCATCCACACCTCCGCGCAATTCGCCCGCGACGTGGGGCTTCCAGGCATCATCCTCCAGGGGACGGCGACTCTCGCCTTCGCGGCCCGCGAACTGGTGCAGCGGGAAGCCGAGGGCGATCCGTTGCTGCTCAAATCGCTCGCATGCCGCTTCACCGGCATGGTCCGGCCGGGGAGCGTCATCCAGGTCCGGATGACAGGAATGCAGAATGGGGAAGACGGCCGGATTGTCCGTTTCATTGTCCTGAACGAAAATGGAGAAAAAGCCATCCGCGGCGGGTCTGCCCTGCTTTCCGGGCCGCCGCGCACAGCAAAGGAGGAAAAGACATGAGCGACCTCGATATGACGCTCACCTGGCATTACGTGGAAAAGTGGGCCCGGGCCAAACCCGGCGCGGAGGCGCTCATCTTCGAAGCGGAAAGGCTGACCTGGGCGGATTTCCAGGTCCGGATGGACCGGATCGCCAAGGCCTTTCTCGCCCTCGGCATTCAGCCGGGCGACCGCGTAGCCATGCTGTCCGCGGCCCGCAACGAATTCCTGACCACCTACATGGCGGCGGGAAAGGTCGGGGCCGTCTGGCTCGGGCTGAATCCCAAGTTCACCCTGGATGAGCTTCGCTACCAGATCGGCGACGCGAAGCCCGCCGTTCTGATCACCCTCCGGCATTTCCTGGGCAACGATCTGGCCGGCGCCATCCGGGCACTGACCGGCGAGTTTCCCTTCATCCGGAAGGTCCTCGTCATCGGGGAGGCGTTGGAGGGAACGGAAAATTTCGGGGAATTCACGGGGCAGCCCAGGGAATCGCTCGACCCGGCGCTGCGGGACCGCGCCTCGAACGTCCGCGACACCGACCGGGCGCTTTTGATGTACACCTCCGGATCCACCGGCAAGCCCAAGGGTGTCGTGCACACCCACCGGAGCATCGTGGAGAACATCAAGGTGGAACTCCGCAAGTTCTATTTCGACGAGGACACGCGGGCGCTGCTGCATTTCCCGATCAATCACGTCGCGGCCGATGTGGAGATCGGCTTTGCCGCCATCATGGGCGGGGGCTGCCTGGTCTGCATGGAGCAGTTCGACCCCGCGGGCACCCTGAAGATGATCGAGAAGGAGCGGCTCACCTGTCTGGGCCAGGTCCCGGTCATGTTTCTCCTGCAGATGAAGCTGCCCGAATTCTGGCAGACGGATTTCAGCAGCATCCGGCTGTTCGCCTGGGCCGGGGCTGCGGCGCCGAAAATCATGGTGGATGTCCTGGCGGGCATCTGCCGGCAAACGGGAGCGATGCTCATCACCGGCTACGGAAGTACGGAGGTCTGCGGTTTTGTCACCTACACCGAAAAGGGGGACGATCTGGAAACGGTGACGCGGACGGCGGGCCGGATCGCACCCCCCTTCGAACTGAAGATCGTCGGCGATGACGGCCGGGAGCTGCCGGACGGAGAGATCGGGGAAATCCTGGTTCGGGGGCCCTTCCTTTTCAGCGAATACCTGAACCAGCCGGAAGCCACCGCCGCCGTGGTGGACGGGAACGGCTGGTACGCCACCAGCGACCTCGCCTGCAAAGACAGCCGGGGCTACATCGTCATCACGGGGCGGAAATCGGAGATGTTCAAGTCCGGCGGAGAGAACGTCTACCCCCGGGAAGTGGAAGAGGTGCTGGAGTCGCTCGACAGCGTCCTGTTCTCCGCGGTCATCGGCGTGCCCGACGAACTCTACCAGGAAGTGGGATGGGCTTATGTCATGCCGCAGCCGGGCAAGACGGTGACGGAGGAGGAGCTCAGGGAGATCTGCCGCAGAAAGCTGGCCAACTTTAAGATCCCGAAACGGTTCTTCATCCGGCCCCTGCTTCCCCTGCTGGCGAGCGGCAAGGTGAACAAAATGGCGCTGAAAGAGGAAATCGCCGCCGGATAGGGGCAACACCGAAGGCCTTGCTACGGAGGCACGCTCCGCACGTGGCCGGCGATTTCGGCAATGCCGAGTGTGATCCGCGGACCCATTCGGAAAAGGGCGTCGCCGATGTAATAAACCCGCCCCTGGCGGATCGCCTCCAGGGATTGCAGCCGCTTCAGCAGGCGCCGGGACTGGGCCTTCATGTCGCCATGCCCCCTTCCGATGAAAATGATGTCCGGCGCCTGACGGATGACCTCTTCCAGCGAGTATCGCGGATAGCCGCTTCGGGTGTCTGCGGCAACGTTGCGCAATCCCAGCAGCGTCAGGACGTCGTGTAGGGCCGTGCCCGATCCGGCCACCATCAGCGGTTCCGGCTGCACCACGACCAGCACCCTGAGAGCCGGGCCGGGCCGCGAGGCCTGCCCGTAGCGGCGGATGGCCCGCTCGATCCGGCGGGCGCTCCGATCAGCCTGCGCTTCGACGTTCAGGGCGGCGCCCAGGGCCCGGATCTCACGGGGCAGATCATCGAGCCGTTTCGCCCGGAAGACATGGGTGCGGATGCCCAGCCCCCGCAGCCGCTCTTCGATCTCGCGGGGATTGCCGTCGTCGGTCAGAACGACCGCGTCCGGCTTCATGGCGACGATCCCTTCCAGCGAAGGGTTGGACATGCCGCCGATTTTCGGCTTCGCCTTCACCGCGGGGGGGTAGTCGCAGTAGCTGCTCACCGCGATGACCTGCTCTCCCAGCCCCAGATCATAGAGAACCTCTGTCAGGTTGGGCGCGAGAGAAATAATCTTCATATCCGGCCCCGCCGGCGCAGAACCGGGCAAAAACAGGCAGAGCAGCATCGCGGCCAGGATCCGGATCGTCAGCATCGCCGCCCTGGAATCCCGCACAGCGGCAGGGACCGGCATGTTTTTCGCGCCGCCCTCAGGCGCTTTTCGGCTTGAACGGCGCGAATCCGTACTCTTTGTCCTGGACACGAAACACCGCCCGGTCCGCCTCGTTTTCAATCAGCTTCCCCTCGATGATGCGCTTGCAGCCGAAGTCGTAGAATGTGATCTGGTGGGTCGGCATGACGCTTTCGTCCACGCCCTTGCTCCGGTAGGATTGCTCCCGCTCTTCCGCGGACAGCGCCCGCATGGTCAGCTTCTGGCAGCGCTCCCGGTTTTCCTCGGCGCCACAGCGAATGGATACGACGTAATTTCCGTGAAACTTGATGGGCATCTTGATTTCCATGGCAGCTTCTCCTTCCCTGGCAGGCACTCCATCTGATGTAATGTATAGCACGCCCGCGGACGTTTATCCAGCGCCACCGCCTCGAAACGCCCAAAAGCAGCCGTGCATCCTGGCGCTTTATGTGTTATAGGATAGATACTGTTCCTCTTCTTCACGCTGTGAAACCGGAAAAAACCAGAGGAGAAGACCTTATGGAATTGGGAGATATGGTGGTCGTCGACCACCCCCGGCATCCTTTTCACGGGTTGGTGGGGAAAGTGATCGGGAGAAGGGGAAACCGGACGCCGGACGATCTTTGGATGCTGATCTTTTTCTCCTCGAAGATGAGAAGCTACCTGATCCCCGAATCCATCCTGCGCGTGGAAAAGACGGAAACGGACGCAACCGGGCCCGTTCATTAGCCCGGCGTTTCCGCAGCCGTTCCTGTCCGGCATTCGCATGACCGCTCCACGCCTGTCGCGTTGACGACCGCACTGATCAGTTCCGGCGGCGTGAGGTCGAAAGCCGGATAGAATCCCTTCACCTTCGGACCGCTGATGGGGATGCCCTGAAATTCGAGGACTTCCCGTGCGTCCCGCTCCTCGACTGGAATCGCATCGCCCTTCCGCGTGCGCCGGTCCGGGCCTCCGTACCCGAGGATGTAAAAGGGGATTCCGAAATGCCGGGCGCAGACCGCGAGCTGCAGCGTGCCCACCTTGTTGGCCGCAACCCCGTCCATGGCAATCCGGTCGGCCGCGGTGAAGACCTTCCGGATCATCCCCCGGGACATGCACCAGGCCGCCATGTTGTCGGTAATCAGCGTCGTATCGATCCCCATCTCGCTGACCGACCAGGCGGTGAGCCGCGCCCCCTGCAGGTAGGGCCTGGTCTCCGTGCAGAGGACTTTGATGTCCTTGCCGTTCTCCCCGGCAAACCGGAGCATGTAAAGCAGGCCGGCGCCGGCAAAACAGTGCGTCAGAATCGTGTCGCCGTCCTCCAGGAGCGTCTCCCCATGCCGACCCGTCTCCCGGGATATCTCCTGTTGCCGGTCAAGCGCCCGCGCGAGGTGTTCCCGTATCACCTCCGACGGGGCTCTGTCCGCGCCCGCCGCATCGACTCTTTGCATCAGCTTTTCGAGGAGCGCGGCCAGATGAAAGCCCGTCGGTCGCGTGGCTTTGAGCAGCGATGCCGCCTTCTCCAGACTGAAGCGGTCCCGCACCCTTCCCTCGCGCTCCAGTCTGCGTGCCGCCAGATAAAGTCCGTATCCGGCCGTGATGGCAATGTCACCGGCGCCCTGGACCATCATCTCCCGAATGGCCCCGGCGACCTCCTCGGCCTCCGTGCAATAGACCGGGTTGATCGTGCGGGGCAGCTTGCGGCGGTCGATGATAATCAACGCCTCGTCTTCCAGATAGACGTTATTTTCCAGATTCATGAGGAGCGGTTCCGTCGTCATGGACTTGCCTCGGTTCTCCGGCCATGCCGGGGCAGGATCGCGCATGCAAAGCACCGGTCTGGACGGGTTTGTTGTGATGTTTTACCTTGACAAAGCGCCAGTTCCGTAATAACAGAATATCCGGAAAATAAGATCATTTATCCAGCAACCGTGCGCCCGGGAGCTGCCGCTGCAGGCAAAGTTACGCTCCGGTTATTGTACGGCTGACAAATCACAATTTCCATGTTGATTTCTGTTTTGATCTGGTGGGTCTGGGATACTTCTCACACAATCCCCGGATGGTCAAGCAAGAAATCGCATGGATCCGAAAGGCAGGAATTTTCATGGTTTCATGAGACGAAAGACTTAACAAAAGGAGGGTGGAACGTATGTACTTTGCCAAGGAAGTGCTGGACAGTTCCAGCGAAATGCGAAGGAAGTGGGAAGACGAGGTCAAAAAGGTCATCGCCAAATCGGCTGATCAGAAACCCCGCTGGTCAACCGTCTCCGACCTCGAAATCAAACGCCTCTACACGCCGGAAGACATCAAGGACATGGATTTTGCCAAGGACATTGGCTATCCGAACCAGTTCCCCTTCCTGCGCGGGAACCAGCCGACCGGCTACCGGGGCAAATACTGGACCTTCCGGATGTTCTCCGGGATGGGCGATGCCAAGACGACCAACACCCGCTGGCATCTGCTCCTGAAGGAGGGCCAGACCGGCCTCAGCACCGCCTTCGATTTTCCGACCCTGATGGGTTATGACACCGACTCCCCCAAAGCCCGGGGCGAGTGCGGAAAGTGCGGCGTGGCCATCGACACCCTCGAAGACTTCATGCAGCTCACCGATGGAATTCCCATGGACAAGGTCACCACGTCCATGACCATCAATCCCCCGGCAACCGCCCTCTGGGCCATGTACTGCGCCGCCGCGGATATCCGGGGCATCCCTCTGTCCAAGATCGGCGGGACGATCCAGAACGACATGCTCAAGGAGTTCATCGCCCAGAAGACGCTCATGTGTCCGCCCGACCCGTCGGTCAAACTGATCAGTGACACCGTTGAGTTCGGCACGAAGTATGTCCCCCGCTGGAACACGATCTCCATCAGCGGCTACCACATCCGGGAAGCGGGCGCCACGGCGGTTCAGGAACTCGCCTTCACGCTCCGCGACGGGATGGAGTACGTGGAGGACGTTCTCCGCCGCAAGGGGCTCGATGTGGATGAATTCGCCCCCCGGCTGTCCTTCTTCTTCAACTCGCACATCGACTTCTTCGAAGAGATTGCCAAGCTGCGGGCGGCTCGGAGAATCTGGGCCAAGGCGATGAGGGACCGCTACAAGGCCAAAGATCCGAGGTCCTGGTGGATGCGCTTCCACACCCAGACGGCCGGTTGCTCGCTCACGGCGCAGCAGCCCTACAACAACGTCGTCCGGACGGCGACGGAAGCCCTGGCGGCGGTCCTGGGCGGAACCCAGTCGCTGCACACCAACTCGCTGGACGAGGTCCTCTGCCTGCCCTCGGACCATGCGGTCCAGATCGCGCTTCGCACCCAGCAGATCATCGCCGAGGAGACGGGCGCGGCCAACACCATCGACCCGCTGGCGGGCTCCTACTTCGTGGAGGCCCTGACCAATGAGATGGAAGAGAAGGCCTGGGAATACATCCACAAGATTGACGAGATGGGCGGCATGGTGGCGGCCATCGAAAAGGGATTCCCGCAGCTTGAAATCTCCGACGCCTCCTATCTCTACCAGCGGCAGGTCGACGCCGGCGAAAAGATCATGATCGGCATCAACAAATATGTCTCTGACGAAGTCACCCCCATTCCCCTGGTCGAGATTGACGACACCGTAGAGCTTCAGCAGGTTGAACGGCTGAACACCGTCCGCCGGAAACGGGACAACAAGGCCGTCAAGAAGGCCCTCGACGACATCAAGAGCGCCTGCAAGAAGGGCGACAATGTCATGCCTTACTGCATCGAGGCGGTGAAAAGCCTGGCCAGCGTCCAGGAAATCTGCGACGTCTACCGCGAGGTCTATGGTGAATACCGTGACCCGGGACTCTACTAAGAGAATGAGGAGGGAAACTGAACATGGCAGATAAAAAAATTCGCGTGATGGTTGCAAAACCGGGTCTGGATGGTCATGATCGCGGAGCCCGAGTATTGTCCAGATGTTTTCGCGACGCAGGCTTTGAAGTGATCTATACGGGCTGTCACCAGACGCCCGAGCAGATTGCCTCTGCCGCAATTCAGGAAGATGTCGATGTTGTCGGTTTGAGCTGTCTGTCGGGCGCCCATCGGTATTTGTTCCCCGCAGTCGCCAAACTCTTGAAGGAGCAGGGGGCCGATGACATCACGGTCGTCGGCGGCGGCATCATTCCGGAACAGGATTTTCAGATGCTGTATGACGCCGGCCTCAAAGCCATCTGGGTGCCCGGCGCGACCCTCGACAGCATCGTCGACTGGTTCAGGCAGAATGTGAAACCGAGGGCATGAGTTGGAGAGCATAATGGAAAAAGTAAAGAAAATCAAATCAGGAGATGTCCGGACGGCATCCCGGCTGATTCGCAATCTGGAAGACGGCGGAAGCGACGAGGCCCGCTCGACCATCAAGCATCTCTTCCCGCTCACGGGGCATTCGCATGTCATCGGCATTACCGGGTCGCCCGGCGCCGGGAAAAGTACGCTGGTGGACGGTCTGGTGGAGTCCTTCCGGAAGAAGGACAAGACCGTCGGCGTTCTCGCCGTGGACCCGACCAGTCCCTTTACGGGGGGAGCCATCCTGGGCGATCGGATTCGCATGCAGCGCCATGCCGAGGACCCGGGGGTTTTTGTCCGGAGTCTCGCCACCCGCGGCGCCCTGGGCGGGCTGGCCAAGGCCGTCGGGGATGCCATACACGTCATGGATGTCATGGGGAAGGACATCATCCTGGTGGAAACCGTCGGAACCGGCCAGCAGGAAGTGGACATCATCAACCATTCCCACACGGTGATCGTGGTGCTGATCCCGGGCATGGGCGATGAGATCCAGGCCATCAAGGCCGGGATCATGGAGATCGCCGACATTTTCGTCATCAACAAGGCGGACCGGGAAGGCTCGTCGAAGCTGAGGCGGGAGCTGATGGCGATGCTGGATATGGCGCCGCCTTCCACGTTCCCGGCGGGCTGGCGGCCGCCGATTCTCAAGTGCGACAACGCCTTCGAGCCGGTGAGCTTCACCAAAAGCCTGACGGAAATGTCCCAGACGATCGAGGACCACTACCAGCATCTGGTGAAGCACAACCTGCTGGGAAGCCGGGTCCGGAGGAAAGCGGTCGTCGAACTCAACGAGGCGATCCGGAATGCCGTTCTGGAGCCGGTTCTGGCAGCCTTGGTGGCCAACGGCGAACTGGAAAAGATGGTCGAAAAACTGATGAAAAAGGAGACGGACCCGTACACGCAGGCGGAGGAGATCGCGCAGCGGTATCTGAAGGCCTGCCTGTAGGCATTGTCGGTTCAAACAACGAAAAGCCCGGGAGGACCGCGATTGCGGCGGCCCGGGCTTTTTTTAGGAGAAGCGCTCATGGACAGCCCGATTGCGGAAACACTGGCCCGCTTCAACCGGGGTCTCGTACTGGTTTTTACGGGAGACGGCAAGGGCAAGACCACGGCTGCGATCGGTCAGGCCCTGAGGGCCATCGGCCACGGAAACAAGGTCCTCATCATTCAATTCATGAAGGGTAAAAAGTACGGGGAGGTCCTGGCGGCGGAAAAATACCTGGACGGCCACCTGACAACGGTGCAGTGCGGCCTGGACAGTTTCGTCATGAAAAACAACCCCGCGCCCGTGGACATCGAACTGGCCCGCCAGGGTCTGAACCTTGCAAAGCAGGCGCTGACCTCCGGGAAATACCAGATGGTCATTCTCGACGAGATCAACGTGGCGCTGGATTTCAAACTGATCCCCCTGGAAGAGGTAATCGAACTGATCCGCACGAAACCGGCCGCCGCAGATCTGGTCCTGACCGGCCGATATGCCCCGGCGGAATTGATCGAACTGGCCGATACGGTCAGCGACGTCCGGGAAGTCAAGCATCATTATGCGCAGGGGATCAAGGAACGAGCCGGCATCGAGTTTTAGGGATTGTGCACCGATGAAGACCGGATCCGGAAAGCTTCACCGGCAGTCGGAAAATCAGCGCGATCGGACCCGCAAGGCGCTGGCGGAGATCGGGCAATGCCTCCTGGCGGAAGGCGCCTGCGCGTTCCGTGTGATTGATGCCCATGACATCGTCGTCGACGAGCGGGTGCGGCTGAAGTGCCAGATTCCCCGCTGCGACAGCTTCGGCAGAAATCTCATGTGCCCGCCCCATGTGCCGTCCGTGGCCTCATTCCGCGAGGCCATTGCACGCTTCTCCCGGGCCCTGCTCATCCAGGTGTCCGCGCCGCTGGCGGGAGATCCCGAGAACCGACCGGCAGCGGAGATTTTCGCGGCAGCCGGAAAATTGCACGATCTGGTCAATCGATCGGAAAAGCAGGCCTTTGAAAAAGGCTTCCGCTTCGCGACGGGCCTGATCGGCGGGTGTTGCCGCCTCTGCGAAACGTGCATCGCCGTCGAGGCCGGCCAAGCCTGCCGCTATCCCTTCAAAGCCCGACCTTCGATGGAAGCCATGGGCATTGACGTCGTGGCCACGACGGAAAAGGCGGGCCTGCCGACGGCATTCCCCATTACCGGTCCCATAACCTGGACCGGGGCGATTCTGGTTTGAACCGGCACGAAAAATCAATTTTTCTGGAGGTGATTCATGGCGGTGTTGAAGGAGAGCGGCATTCCCATCGGCCGGATGATGCTCGTTTCAAAGGATGGAAAGCTGACCAAGGACGATCTGATCATTGAAGCGAACGGGCAGTACCAACTGCTTGAAAAGCCCGATTGCTTCGTCATCAAGAACGGAGAGTGCTGCCGGAGCATTCTGGTCAAGGTTTCCACAAAAGACGCCTGAACGGAGCGACCGCTGAAGCGGGAAGCGGGCCGGGCTGGCCGTGGTTACGGTTCGGCCTGGGGATTCCCGGCACCGTCCAGGTACCATTCCAGTTGACGGCAGAAGCCCCGGATGATCTTGACATCCTTGGCCTGCAGCTTCGTCCTGGCAAAAAAGCGGCGGATATGAACCATCCAGTATGCGGGGTTCTGCGGGTTGAGAAAACCGATTCTGGACAGGAGGGACTGAATCTGCTGGAACATCCCCTCCGATTCGGCCGCGGTGGCCAGCCTGGGCGTGAATGGCTCCCCCGGCGTTCTGGAAATGGTCAGCAATTCATAGCAGAGAATCATCACGGCGTGGGACAGATTGATCGATTTAAAGGTATCCGCCGTGGGAATCGTCACCAGGGCATGGCAGTGGCGCAGGTCGTCGTTGGCAAGCCCCCGGTCCTCCGGCCCGAAGAGCAGCGCGCAACGGTTGTGCCGGGAGACATCGCAAAGCGTTTCCGCCATCTGCCGGGGCGAGATCACCGGGCCCCTGACCGAACCCAGCCGGGAAGTCGTCCCCACGATGAATTCGAATTCTCCCAAAACATTCTCCAGTTTGTCATGATAACGGATATTTTCGACCAGGCCGGCCGCAACGTGTGTGGACATCAGCTTCATTTCCTCGGCCGAAAGCGCCCCGGCGCCGACAACGGCGAGACGGTCAATCCCCATGTTCCTGGCGCATCGCGCCACGGAACCGACATTGCCCGGATATTTCGGCCCCTTCAGAACAATGGTGATGTTCTCCAGGTTCACCCTCGACTGCATCACGGTCGCGCTCCCTTCTTCTGTGCTTTTGGCGGACAGCCTTGAAATGTGAGGAAGCTTTATCATAAAATAGCGAACCCTTCACTTTCAGAATTGTTCTATCGCCATCTTTTAGCTTCGGACCATGGATCAGATACTGCTCGACATGTTGGGAGAAGCAGCCCGGGCCCTTCAGGCGCCGCTCACGGAGCGTGCCCTTCGCCTGTTTTCCATCTACTGCGAAGAGCTGGCGTTCTGGAACGGGAAGATGAATCTGGTGGGCACCGATTCCCCTCGGGATATCGTCATCCGGCATTTCATCGATTCGCTGACTCCGGTCCCGTTCATTGTCAATCCTGAAGGGCGTCTTCTCGACATCGGTTCCGGGGGGGGATTCCCGGGCATCCCGCTGAAAATTGCCATCCCCTCCCTGCGGATTGCATTGCTGGAGTCATCCCGGAAGAAGTCGTCGTTCCTCAAGCACATGATCCGACGCCTGAAGTTTTCGCAGGCGCAGGTGATCCATGCCCGCACCGAAGCGGCAATGCGGGATGCGTCGCTTGGCAGCGCTTTCGAGACGGTCATATCCCGCGCCGCATTCAAGCTCCCGGAACTGCTGGAAACGGCACATTATTTTCTGGCGCCGCACGGCCGGCTGATTGCCATGAAGGGACCGAATTTCCGGCAGGAGTCCGAAACGGCAGACATCCCGGAGCTTGTTTTTCAGGCCTGCCATTCCGTCACCGTCCCTTTTTCGCATAGACACAGAAATATACTTATATATCAGAAAGATATATGATCAACTTTTGCGCAAGAAAACCCTTCAAAAAAAAGGTTTTCTGTGATAACTTTTTTGATTGACGCAAAGAAGTGACAGCCCCGTTCCTGTTCCATTAAATCATGCCTAAAATCATATGCATAGCCAACCAAAAAGGGGGAGTGGGCAAGACCACCACGGCCATCAACCTGTCTGCCTCGCTGGCCACGGCTGAAAAAAAAACGCTTTTGGTCGATTGCGATGCCCAGGGCAATGCGACGAGCGGGATGGGCGTCGACAAGGAGGCGATCCAGGAGAAAAACATGTACCATGCGCTCATCGGCCAGGTGCCGATCAGCGAGGTAATTGTCTCCACGCCAATCCCCCATCTGGATCTGGCTCCGGCCAATCAGGAACTGGTGGGCATCGAGATCGAATTCGTGTCCATTGGCGATCGGGAAAAAAAGCTGCGCCACCTGATCAGAAGCCTTGACAGACTGTATGATTATGTGATCATTGACTGTCCCCCCTCCCTGGGCTTTTTGACGGTCAACGCATTGGTCGCTTCCGATTTCGTCATCATTCCGCTCCAGTGCGAGTACTATGCCATGGAGGGCCTCGGGCATCTGATGAACACGGTCAAGCTGGTCAAATCCCGGCTGAATCCCACGTTATCCCTGGGAGGCATCCTTTTGACCATGTTCGATACCAGAAATCTTTTGTCACATCGCGTGAGCGAGGACGTGCGAAAACATTTCGGAGACAGGGTGTTTCAGACGATCATCCCGAGAAACGTCAGGCTGTCCGAGTCTCCCTCACACGGGCTTCCCGTGATTCTCTATGACATCCGGTCACGGGGGGCCATATCGTATATGGATCTCGCCAAAGAGATCATGATCTGCGGGAGGATATAGATGCCACCAAAATCATCGCTCGGCCGCGGCCTGGGGGCCATGTTTCCGGATCTGCTGAAAGACCTGAACGACAAGCCGGCCTTTTTGATGTGCGGGATCGAGGAGCTGTCGCCGAACCGCTTTCAGCCACGCAAAGATTTCAACGATCAGGATCAGAAACAGCTTGTTGCGTCCATTCGAAAGAGCGGCATCATTCAGCCGATCATCGTCCGGAAATCGGATTCCGGCTACGAAATCATCGCCGGGGAGCGCCGTTGGCGCGCGGCCCAGCAGGCGGGTCTGTCCAGCGTCCCCGTCATTATCCGGGATGCGCAGGATCTCGATTTGGCCGAATTGTCCCTGATTGAAAACATCCAGCGGGAAGCGCTGAACCCGGTCGAAGAAGCGGAGGCCTATCAAACGCTGACGGGGACATTCAACCTTTCACAGGAGGAACTGGCTTCGCGGGTGGGCAAAGACCGGTCCACGATCGCCAACGCCATCCGCCTGCTCCAGCTTCCGGCCGCCGTCAAAACTGCACTGATCGAGAAAAAAATCACAACCGGACACGCGCGGCCGCTTTTGTCCCTGGCATCGCCAAGAGAGCAGATCGACGCCCTGGAAATCATCCTGAAGAAAGGCCTCACGGTCCGGGAAACCGAGCGCCTGATCCAAGACGCCAGAAAGGACATGCCGGAAAGAAAAAAAACAAAGCCGGACCCCTATATCGCGGATCTGGAAAAAACCCTGTCCCGGCACTTGATGACCCGCGTGCAGATAAGCAGCCTGCACAAGGAACGGGGCACGATCGAGATCCGGTTCAACTCGGAAGAGGACCTTAACCGCCTCTTTCGCATCTTAATGGGCGATCAGTAAAGACAGTCTGTCAACAGGTGTGGATAAGTCTGTGGATGAGGTTTCTTGACATTGGAAATTCTTTGGGAAAAAAGCATCAAGCTGATCAAGGAAAAGGTGAGCCAGCATAACTTCGACACCTGGATCAGACCGATCAAAGTGGCTTCCCTGGAGGGGGACCAGATCTATTTGTCCGTTCCCAACAAGTTCTTCAAGGACTGGCTCATGGAAAACTATCGCCCGGTGATTGCCGACTCCCTCACGTCTGTGTCCGGCGTGGGGTTGGTCGTGAACTTTCTCATCGGTGAGGATGGCGCCCAAAATCCGGCCAAGTCGCCGGCGATCGAAAAAATGATCTCCGCACCCCGCAAAGCGCCTCTGGTCCGCACCAATCCTTCACTCAACCAGAATTACAGTTTTGAGCGTTTTGTCGTCGGGGCGAGCAATCAATTCGCGCATGCCGCCGCCGTATCCGTTGCCGAGCAGCCGGCGAAAAACTACAATCCATTGTTTATCTATGGGGGTGTCGGACTTGGGAAAACGCACCTGTTGAACGCGATCGGCATTCATGCCCTGTCACTGTATCCGGAAATGAATGTGGTGTATGTATCCGCGGAGGAATTTCTCAACGAACTGGTCAATTCGATCCGTTATGACCGCATGGCCAAATTTCGGGAAAAATATCGAAATATCGATTACCTGCTCATCGACGACATTCAGTTTATCGCCGGCAAGGGAAAAACGGAAGAGGAGTTTTTCCACACCTTCAACACGCTGCATGATTCCGGAAAGCAGATCGTCGTAACCAGCGACAAATTCCCGAAAGACATTCCCAACCTGGAAGGAAGGCTGCGGTCCAGGTTCGAATGGGGTTTGATCGCCGACATTCAACTCCCGGAAATCGAAACCAGAATTGCCATCGTCGAAAAGAAGGCCCAGGAAAACGGAATCAATCTGCCAACGAACGTTGCGCACTACATCGCCTCACATGCCGAATCGAACATTCGTGAACTCGAAGGCTTTTTAATCCGGATTGCCGCATACTCCTCTCTCCAGGAGCGCAATATCGATATCGAACTGGCCCGTGAGGTCCTAAGAAAAATCATCAAGCAGGTCGAAAATGAAGACATCACCGCAGAGGACATTCTCAAAGCGGTCAGTGCCAAGACCGGAATCCGATTATCGGATATCAAGTCACACAAAAAAAATAAAAATATTGTTCTTTCCAGACAGATCGCGATGTATCTCACCAGAAAAATGACAACGCTTTCTTTTCCGGACATCGGCGAAAAAGTAGGCGGGAGGGACCACTCCACGGTTATCTACGCCACCAACAAGATCAGACAGAACATGGAGAGCGACCCGTCCCTGAAAAACATGATCGAGGAAATTGAAGACATCTTGAAGCATAAAAACTGACAGTTTATCCACAATCAGCGTAAACAGCTTCAAATTATACATCTATCAGACAAAGCTGATTTTTCCGCTCTCTGAACAGGATAAACAGAATCTACTATTAATACTATATTTTCTGAAAGGTCCCAATAAATAAAAAGAATACAGCAAACCGATGAAAGGATGGAACCGACCATGGAATTCAAGATAAAAAGATCGATCTTTTTGGACGGCATGCAGAAAACACTCGGCATTGTTGAAAAGAAAACGACAATGCCGATTCTCAATAATGTCCTGATCCGAACGGATCAGGGAAAAATCAAAATTATTGCCACGGACAGGGAAATCGGTCTGGTGGCGGATTATGAGGCGCAGGTTCTCCAGGAGGGTGACATCACGCTTTCCGCAAGAAAAATTTATGAGATGATTCGTGAAATTCAGGGCGAAATGATCCATGTGCAAAAAAATGAACAGTTGATCGTGACGCTGACGTCTCAGAAGTCCGTTTACAAAATACCCGGAATTCCGGCTGATGATTTTCCGAATGTAACTGTCGACCAGGATGTCAAGTTTTTCAAGATCAAAGGGGATGTTCTGAAAAACCTGATTTTGAAGACCTCTTTTTCCATGTCTACGGATGAGATTAGAAAAAATCTGAATGGCATTTTTCTGGATATGGAACCGGAAAAAAAGGGTGTGATCAAGGCGGTGGCAACGGATGGTCATCGATTGGCCATGATTTCGGCGTACCTGGGAGACAAGGATTTTCTGAATCTGGAAAAGGGAATCATTATTCCCCGCAAGGGGGTTGTTGAGATCCGGAAACTGGTTGAAAACGAATCGGGGGATGTCATGATCGGCATTCATCAGGGAATGTGCGTGTTGAAAACGGATCATACCATGCTGAAGGTCAGCCTGATCGATGCCGAGTATCCGGATTACAAGCGGGTGATTCCCGTTGAGAAGGGGACGTCGATCCAGTTCGAGCGGGATGCGGCGCTTCATGCGCTGCGGAGAATGAGCGTCATCTCCAGTGAACGTTACAGTGGCGTGATCATCAAACTGATGGCGGGAAAGATCGTTTTGAATTCCACCAATCCCGATGTCGGCGAGGCCAATGACGAGATAGAGGTCACCGGGGGAGGAGAGCTGGAAGTGGGTTACAACGTCAATTATCTGATTGACGCCATCGAGGCGGTTGATGAGAAAAAAGTTGTCTTTGAAATCGGCACGGGCATGAAGCCCGGAGTGGTACGGCCGGCGGAGAACGATCAATTTTTCTGCATTATCATGCCATTAAGAATATAAAATGCTTGGCATTTCAGAGTAGTCTTGAGGAAGTTGGGAAGCGGGTTTGCAATGAAGGAAGATACGAACGGAAAAGTAGTAAAGGCTGACGAAGGCCAGAATTACGGCGCTGACAGCATCAAGGTGCTGGAGGGTCTGGAAGCGGTCCGGAAGAGACCGGCAATGTATATTGGAAGCACGGGAAAGGACGGCCTTCATCACCTGGTCTACGAGGTCGTTGACAACAGCATTGACGAGGCATCGGCGGGATACTGTGACAGCGTTGTCGTCAGAATTCGCGTCGACAACAGCATTGTCGTGGAAGATAACGGTCGCGGCATTCCCGTGGACATTCACAAGACAGAGGGTGTTTCCGCGGCGGAAGTCGTCTTGACGAAGCTCCATGCCGGGGCAAAGTTTTCCAACGAGAGCTATAAAATATCCGGAGGTCTCCATGGCGTCGGCGTGTCCGTCGTCAATGCCCTGTCCAGCAGCCTCGAACTGGAGGTTCGCCGAGACGGGTATGTGTATACGCAATCCTATGTAAACGGCGTGCCGACAGCGCCGCTCGAAAAGGTGGGGAAGACGAGGGGACGAGGGACCAAAATCACCTTCAAACCCAACGAAGAGATTTTCGAAGAAACGGAATTCAGCTTTGACGTCATCTCGAACCGGATGCGGGAACTGGCCTTTCTGAATTCCGGGGTCAAGATCACCCTGGTTGACGAGCGAACGGACAAAAAGAGCGAGTTCGTGTACAAAGGGGGAATCTTATCCTTCGTCGAATACTTGAACCGGAACAAAAAAGTTCTGCACAGGAGTCCCGTCTATGTCGACGGCGCCAGGGAGGATTGCTATGTCGAGGTTGCCATCCAGTACAATGACACCTACACGGAGAATATTTTTTCCTTTGCCAACAGCATCAATACAACGGAAGGCGGTACCCATCTGATCGGCTTCCGTTCGGCCCTGACGCGGGTCTTCAACAACTATGCCGTAAACAACAAGATTTTCAAGGACAGCAAGGAGTCTCTGAAGGGCGAAGATCTGCGGGAAGGCCTGACCTGTGTCATCAGCGTCAAGGTCAAAAATCCGCAGTTCGAGGGCCAGACCAAGACGAAACTGGGCAACAGCGAAGTCAAAGGGCTGGTGGAAGGAATCGTCTACGATAAAATCGGCACCTACCTGGAGGAAAATCCGTCCGTCGCCAAGCAGCTTCTGAACAAGGCCCTGGATGCTTCCCGGGCCCGGGAGGCGGCCCGGCGGGCCCGGGAGTTGACCAGGAGGAAGAGCGCCCTGGAAGTGGGCGCCCTGCCAGGAAAACTAGCGGACTGCCAGGAACGGGATCCGGCCAGAAGCGAACTGTTCCTGGTGGAAGGAGATTCCGCCGGCGGTTCGGCAAAGCAGGGGCGTGACCGCAAGAATCAGGCCATCCTGCCGTTGCGTGGAAAAGTGCTCAACGTGGAAAAAGCGCGTTTCGACAAGATGCTGCAGAACGAGGAGATCAAGGTGATTGTGACCGCCCTGGGCGCCGGCATCGGCCAGGGGGATTACGATATCAGCAAACTGCGCTATCATAAGGTGATCATCATGACCGATGCCGATGTGGACGGATCCCACATCCGGACCCTACTGCTGACCTTCTTTTTCCGCCAGATGCGGGAGATGGTGGAACGGGGGTATCTCTACATCGCCCAGCCGCCGCTGTTCAAGGTTAGCGATCGGAAAAACGAACTTTATATCCACAATGAAGAGGAAATGAAGGCCTACGTCCTGGAGAACGGCGTCAGCAAGCTGAAACTCTGCCTGGACAACGGCTCCGCCATCACCGGCAACCGTCTGGCCGGATATGTGAAAAAGCTGATCCGCATGGAAAGCATCCTGGTCAAGTTTGAAAAAGAGGAGAAGGATCGGGAAATCATCCGGATTCTGGCCGGGGATCCGGCCCTGAGCGAAAGCGACTTCAAAAGCGAAGCCGCTCTGCAAAAAGTCGCACGGCGCACGGCCATGGCTGCCGACCCGTCGGAAAAGGCGGCCGGAGAGACGGTCCAGGCCGAACTGGAGTTTATGGAAAAATCCATCGAATATGCCGTGGAAACGGACCAGGAACACGGCCTCTATAAAATGATTTTCCACATCCGGCGTGAGGGCCGTATCGTTATGACGTGCATCGACCGGGACACCGTCCGGGCGCCGCGTTTCGCCGAGATCAAAGCCCTGTTGAGCCAGGTTGCCGCTCTGGGTGAAGCGCCGTACCGGGTTGCCGCGGAGGAAGGCGGCAACGACGGGAGGGCGGTTGAGATGGACAGCATGACGGCCCTGATCGATTATGTCGTGAACACCGGCAAGAAGGGGTTGGCGGTGCAGCGGTACAAGGGCCTCGGTGAAATGAACCCCGAGCAGCTCTGGGAGACGACCATGAATCCGGAAAAGCGGACGCTGCTGCAGGTCCGCGTCGAGGATGCCGTGGAAGCCGATGAAATTTTCACGACCCTGATGGGGGATCAGGTCGAACCCCGCCGCGATTTCATCTACAAGAATGCCCTGTATGTGTCCAATCTGGATGTCTGAAGGCCTGGCCTGCGCCATTCCGCCCCGCTGATCATTGTCTGGATCGTCCATACTGAACATCGCGGGCGCACAAGAGCGGAAACCGGCAGAGACAGGAAGGAGAAGCCATGGAGCAAGACGTTCACCAGAAGAATATTCTGGTCAACATCGAAAATGAATTGAAGAAGTCCTACATGGACTACGCGATGAGCGTCATCATCGGCCGTGCCATTCCCGATGTCCGGGACGGTCTGAAACCGGTCCATCGCCGCGTGCTGTACGCCATGCATGAAATGGGCAATCGATGGAACAAGGCGTACAAGAAATCGGCGCGCATCGTCGGCGACATTATCGGAAAATACCATCCGCACGGCGATGTCGCGGCCTACGATACAATCGTCCGGATGGCGCAGGATTTCTCCATGCGCTATGTCCTCATCGACGGTCAGGGGAACTTCGGCTCCATCGACGGAGACCCGCCGGCGGCCATGCGCTACACGGAAGTGCGCATGGACCGGATTGCGGAGGAAATGCTGGCGGACCTCGAAAAAGAAACCGTCGACTTCATGCCCAATTACGACGAGTCCCTGACCGAGCCGACCGTGCTGCCCTCCCGCCTCCCCGCCCTGCTGCTCAACGGTTCGTCGGGAATCGCCGTCGGCATGGCCACGAACATTCCGCCGCACAACCTCCGCGAGGTGATCGACGGGACCGTCGCGCTGATCCGGAATCCCCAGATCACCATCGATGCGCTCATGCGCCATATCCAGGGGCCCGATTTTCCGACCGCCGGCTTCATCAACGGCAAGGAGGGCATCCTTTCAGCCTACAGAACGGGACGGGGGATCATTCGGGTCCGGGCCCGGGCCCTGATCGAGCGCAATGTCCGAAACGACCGGGAAAGCATTGTCGTCACGGAGCTTCCCTACCAGGTGAACAAGGCGAACCTGATCGAGCATATTTCGGAGCTGGTCAAGGAAAAGAAGATCGGCGGCATCACGGATCTGCGCGATGAATCGGACCGTGAGGGGATCCGCATCGTCATCGATCTGAAGCGCGATGAAGTCTCCGGCGTGATTCTCAACCAGCTCTACAAGCACACGCAGATGGAGAACACCTTCGGGATCATCATGCTGGCGATTGAAAAAGGGCAGCCCCGCGTCTTCAACCTCAAGGAGATCCTGCAGAGCTTCATCGAATTCCGAAAGCAGGTCGTCGTCCGCCGGACCCAGTTTGACCTGGCCCGCGCACGGGAGCGGGCCCACATCCTGGCCGGGCTCATCATCGCCCTCAGCCAGATCGATGCCGTCATTACCGTCATCAAGAAATCGAAAAGCCCCCAGGATGCGTCCGCAGCCCTTTGCGAGAAATTCGGTCTGACGGAGATCCAGGCCAAGGCGATTCTGGAGATGCGGCTGCAGCGCCTGACCGGTCTGGAGCGGGAAAAGATCGAGGCCGAGTATGCGGAAGTCAACAGCCTGATTGCCACCTTGCAGGGCCTGCTGGACGATCCCCGCAAGATTCTGGATGTCATTGTTTCCGAGCTGGAGGACATCAAATCCCGCTTCGGGGATGAGCGGCGGACGGAGATCGTGGTCAGTTCCGAGGATATCAACATCGAGGACATGATCGTCGAGGAAGACATGGTCGTCACGGTTTCCCACACCGGCTACATCAAGCGCAACGCCGTCAGCCTTTACAAGAGCCAGCGGCGGGGCGGCAAGGGCAAGGTCGGCATGGGCACCAAGGAGGAGGATTTCGTCGAGAAGATCTTCATTGCCTCGACCCATCAGTATGTCCTGATTTTCACCAACCGGGGGAAAGTGCACTGGCTCAAGGTTTATCAGATTCCGCAGGGGGGACGGGCGGCCAAGGGCAAGGCCATCGTCAATCTGATCAACATCTCGCCGGGTGAGCGCATGGCCGCGATCCTGCCCATTCGGGACTTTGCGGACGGCAAGTCCGTCGTGATGGTCACCAAAAAGGGCATTGTCAAGAAAACGGAACTGGCGGCCTTCTCCAATCCCCGCACCGGCGGGATCATCGCCATGTCCGTCGATGAGGGGGACGACCTGATCGATGTGCAGTTGACCCTGGGCAATCAGGAATTGTTCATGGGAACCCGCAAAGGGATGGCCATCCGGTTCAAGGAGGAGGATGTGCGGGACATGGGGAGAACGGCGCGGGGGGTGATCGGCATTCGCATGGATGAAGACGATGTCGTCGTGGGCGTGGATATTCCCACGGAGGGCAATTCCATCGTGACCGTGTCGGAAAAGGGCTTCGGGAAGCGGACCAGCGTTTCCGAGTATCGGCTGCAGAGCCGGGGCGGAAAGGGAATCATCAACCTGAAAACCGCCCCCAAGGTTGGCAACGTCTCCGGGATTCTTCAGGTGACCGGCGATGAGGATCTCATGCTGATCAGCGACACGGGAAACATCATTCGGGTCAAAGTGGCTGCGGTTCCCCTGATTCACCGCAGCACGCAGGGCGTGAAGCTGATCGATCTGGCGCCGGAAGAGCGCCTGGTCGGCCTGGCCCGGGCGGAGCGGGAGGAGGAAAAAGAAGAAGGGGAGGCCCTCGAGGAAACGCCGGAAGAAATGCCCGATGGGGATGCATAGGGCGAGGCACCGTGGGGTTTTTTAGCGGCCATGCACTACCGACTGTTTGATCATACGGCCGATCTGGGTGTGGATTTTTTCGGCAGCTCCCGGGAAGCGCTGTTTCGCCATGCCGCCCTGGCCCTCTATGATCTGCTCGTGGAGGCCAGGGATGTGCAGGACAGCGAAATCCGCGAAGTGCGGGTCGAAGGGACGGACGGGACGGATCTTTTCGTTAACTATCTCCGCGAACTCCTTTATCTATTTAACGGGGAGGGGCGGGTGCTCACGTCCTGCCGGATCCTGGGGCTTGACGACCGGCAAGTCACGGCGGAAGTCCGCTGCGGGCGGTTTGACGCCTCCCGGCACCGGATCCGGACGGAAATCAAGGCGGTCACCTATCATCTGGCATCCCTGAGCGAAACCCCGCATGGCTGGACAGGACGGATCATATTCGATGTCTGACATGAAGATGACGCGACTGGACGACAACCGCTGGCGAATCGAGCCCGCCGCCGGCATGCGCGTGCCGGGGATCCTCTACACCAGCGAGCGCCTCATGCGAGACATGGGGAGCGATGAAAGTCCGAAGCAGGTCGCCAATGTGGCGCACCTTCCCGGCATCGTGAAATACGCTCTGGCCATGCCGGATATGCACTGGGGTTACGGTTTTCCCATCGGCGGCGTTGCGGCTTTCGACATGGCCACGGGCATCGTGTCTCCGGGTGGTGTGGGATACGACATCAACTGCGGCTGCCGGATGATGACCACAAAGCTCAGCGTGGAAGAGGTGCGCAGGACGCTGCCCGGGCTGGTGACGGCGCTGTTTCAGAATATCCCTTCCGGCATAGGCTCCACGGGCGCCATTAAACTGTCTCCGAAAGATGAGCGGAAGGTCCTCCTGGAGGGCGCCGGATGGGCTGTCGCCCAAGGCTACGGAGCGGCGGAGGATCTGGAAACGACGGAAGACCGGGGCGTGATGTCCGGGGCCGATCCGGATGCGCTCAGCCCCCGTGCGATGGAGCGGGGCAAGGCGCAGCTCGGCACGCTGGGCTCCGGAAACCATTTCCTGGAAATCGAAGCGGTCGAGGAGATTCTGGATCCCGCGGCGGCAGCGGTCTTCGGCTTGGAGCGGGGTCAGGTGGCCGTCATGATCCATAGCGGATCCCGAGGCCTGGGATATCAGGTGTGCGATGATTATCTGGCCCGCATGGTGAAGCACATGGGCGAACTGGGCCTTTCCCTGCCCGACCGGCAATTGGCCTGCGCTTATCTGGATTCGCGGGCTGGACGGGACTATCTGGCCGCCATGGCCTGTGCTGCCAATTACGCCTGGGCGAACCGGCAGATGCTGATGCACTGGACGCGGGAGACATTCGAGAAAGCCTTGGGGAAAAGCCCCCGCGAGATCGGCATGCGCCTGCTCTACGATGTCTGTCACAATATTGCCAAGATCGAAACGCTGCCCGTCGATGGAACCCCTCGCACGCTCTGTGTCCACCGGAAGGGGGCTACCCGGGCTTATCCGCCGGGTCACATCGCTGTGCCCGATCGATACCGGCAGGTTGGCCAGCCGGTCCTCATACCCGGCGATATGGGTACGGGGTCCTACGTGCTTGCGGGGACCGACCGGGCTTACCGGGAGACTTTCGGCAGCACCTGCCACGGGGCCGGAAGGGTGATGAGCCGCGCTCAGGCAACGAAGATGAGCAAAGGCAGGGCGGTTCACCGGGACATGGCGGAGCGCGGTGTGATCGTCATGGCCAGCGGGAGGGGAACCCTGCGGGAGGAAATCCCCGAGGCCTACAAGAACCTGGAGGACGTGGTGGAAGTGGTCCACCGGGCAGGCATCTCGAAGAAAGTCGCACGGCTTCGATCCCTCGGATGCATCAAGGGATAAGAGGCAGCGGCCGGTGACAAAAAACTGTCACGACGGAACGCCCTGCTCGGGTTCCTTGGGAAGGAAAATCCACAAAAGGACGTAAATGACGAATCCCGCCCCGCCACAGAGAAAGAGAACGGTGAATAACAGTCTCCATGTCCAGGAGGGAATCGGCGTATACATTCCCAATCCGCCACAAACCCCGCCGATCCATTTGTCCTTTTTCGATTTGGTCAGCCTCTGCAGCCAGTTCTGATCCGACATCCTGAACCTCGTTTCCGGGGGAGCATTCCGGGGCTTTCGCCCCGTTGACCATTCCCTATAAGGGATCGGGTTGAAAATATCAAGTCCGCCAGCCACAAACTCGGAAGCCCCTTTCCGCGACACGATCGTGAAAAGGGGCTTCCGGTCAGACCATGAAAAAGATCCTGTGTCCGTTTGTTTTTGGTTTGGGCCTTAAACGTCCTTTCTCTTATTCCAGGCCTCCTGGTAGAGCCGACCGATCGAGGTCACGACCGCCAGGAAAAACAGCCCGAACATGAAATTGGGCGCCGTCCCCAGCCACTCGTCCAGAAGATGCCCCAGGTAGAGGAACAGAAGCGAGGCAAAGACGATCACGAACCCCCAGGCGCTCACGGTCATCACATGGCCGTACTTCTGAAGATAGGTCTGTTGCGTCGTCTGGGTCGTCATCGCTCCGTTCCTCCTTTCCGAAAATGTCCCTTCGTTTGACTGCTTATCCGACCAGGTGCTTGATCCCCTCGATCACCGGGTTGGTGAACAGGGCAATCAACACCGTGTACAGGGCGAAGGCGCCCACGGTCTCGCTGGCGTACATCTTCTCGTACTTGTGCTTCAGGGAGATGATGATCAGACCGCCCACGATCAGGGCCCCTAACTGGAAGTAGGGGAAATTGGCCAGACCCGCCGCTGCGTATTCCGCGAAGCTGAACCCCGCCGTCAGAAGAACCACCGTTGCCGCCACTGCCATCGTTCCGATTGTCTTTTTCATGATCCGTCTCCTT